>Ga0310690_10011384_pt1 | contig 10982 bp, 14 predicted proteins | sample AusTroGonzalo_MG_2_FD_207661 | JGI IMG/M metagenome (GOLD analysis project Ga0310690, IMG submission 207661) | Bovine rumen microbial communities from tropical cattle in Woodstock, Queensland, Australia - Gonzalo_04 (v2) (version 2) | ecosystem: Host-associated > Mammals > Digestive system >...
AAAGGAAGGATATTGTTCGCCTCGTCCAAAAGCCCAAAGTCAATAAGTGTGGAGCGGAGATAGCCGCCATTCTTCTTCTGCATGAAATCTGACCAGGAGGCTTCGCCCCGTTCCACAATTCCATGCATATAATCTGTAAAGTCCTGGCGAGTGAAACGCCGCTGGCCGGATTCTTTTGTCGGATTCAAAACGGTGGCAACAAAGTCATACATTACAGCATTCTCGCGAGCGCAGTAGATATAAAACAGTTGTGCCATCTGCGACACCATTAGGCCTTTTCTTCTAATTTGTCTTAACCAAAGAGGGACGGATGAGTTAGTCGACATGAACCGATAGTAAAAAACCCGGTTAATAATATCCTTTGCCCTCGTTTCAGTGCTCGTAGACAAGTAATTTGAGTCAATCACATACTGACAAAGGGCCTCTTTTGTCATCCCTGGCTCATAGACATTCAGAATGGCCAATGTTTCATTGATCATTCCTGTGCCCTTTGCGAGCTGGGTGCTATAGAGGGTGTTTCGTGTCATCCGAAATAAGGGTATGAGTTTGTTCCTTGCTGGAAAATAGTCCGATAATGGAATGCACACAAGCTTAATATGGTATCAAGGCCCGCGTCTTTAAGACCGCCAAGATTCACTGGATTTAGGACCGGTTGACAATCAACAGTACATAAACTATCCAAATACGACATCTTGTCTTCTGGGATCACCCAAAGGTCGTTATTGGTCTGACTCTTCAGATAATTGAGAACCTCCGCTTCATACTGGACGGGTAACTTGAATAGACTGTATTCACCCACAGGAACGTAATCCTTATGGGCGGACTTTACCGTTTCCATCAAGAGATTGTAGTACGCAATCCTCCCTGTCTTTGGAAAGATATACTCCAACATAACTTGAGCGCCGTTCTCTTCCAGAGACTGCCACAAGCCGCATTCTACACCTTGTAGGTAGACAGCAAGGCGGAGCTTTATCAATTTCTGTATGACTTCAACTTCCATTTTGGGAATACGTTTCGCAGTATCTTACAAATTTAACATTTTTTTGCCGCTTTACTTGAAAAAATGTCGATTATTTATGTAACTATCGATTAATCAGGCGTCCTATACACATGAATAAAGGGTTGTGACGTTAATGAAAATCGAAGTATTCAATCTTGACTGCATAGTCATCCCGCAACACTCCCGAGGCGAAATATTTCTTCATAAACTCCTCTTTCAAGTCGGAATTGATTACGATGTCAATGACACGCAGGTTCTTGGGTTTACGAATCTCCGAACGCCGCCGTCCACGGATACAGATGGCAATATACCCCTTATCCTCTTTCTGGCTCCGGTAAAGGAGAACATCCGATTTGAATCCGCGATATTTGGCCCCCACTTCACAGGTATCGTAGCCAAACTTTCTAAGGTCGAATGAACCTTTGTACGAAGGATGTATCACAATCGTCCCGGAATCAAAGACCTCTTTGAGAATATCTCTTGTCTGGTCAAAAATCGGCTTTCGCCCATAGGAGACCGAAAAACTTTCCTTCTTTTCTTTGGGAGGAGGAAGAGCGACCAACCATTTCCGATCATCCGTTGAGTTTATCAGGAAGTCTTTGAATTCTGCTTTCTCGAGTGCCTGGTAATTGATATCAATCTCAATGCATTTCAGATGGTTCTCCACAATTACTTTTCGCTTCTCTCCATCAACTTTGTGACTGAAGTAGAACTCTACGAGCAGACGTTCGCCGTTATTCATGAGTCCCTCGACATCGGGCCGAATCTTGTACTGTTCATCCCACTTCTCAACCTGTATATTTCGCAATCGCACCCTGCCTGATGGCATCCCATACTGGGATGGAAGCATAATCTGACCGGTCTCCTGAAGGATTTCTTTGGCCAACAAATGCAGGGAGGACTCGTAAGCACCCTCGCACTCACGACCTTGAGCATGGGCGAAGTGATGTTCGCGGACCAGACCGCCATTTTTCGCGTATAGAGGGGCATTACAATGGGGACAATGGCAACCACATTTTGCACCCTTGGGAACAGTATCCACATGGGTCAGGTTGCCTTCGCCATCCAATGCATATGTTAAGAATGCGCCCATATCAAAGCTATAATGCCGCTGCTATTATTCAATGTTGGCTGAATAATCGTTATCCATAACCGATTTGCTGCGTTCACGCGCAAAGTTACAACCCAAAAGTGACAGGTTTTGTCACTTGTAAAATCGGCAATGAAAAAAGTTACTTTTTGTACTTTTTCTGGATGAATCCTCCCTTTTCGGCCAGCCAGGCCCTGAGTTTCGGGCCTTCTTCCACGGTGACATCCTGCGGAAGACTGAGAACGAAGCGGCCGACCCCTTCGAGGGCATTGACATCACCCTCCCAGAACCAGGAGCGCTTGACCTGCGTAACTTCCACGCCGGTTACAGGATACTCCTCGGTAAGCAGATTCTTCGCACGTAGCGTAAGCTTCAGCCGGACATGCTCCAGCGGGCTGCCACTCATCCGGAAGGAGTCAATCGGTTGCTCCTCGTGCTTGTCCTCAAACTGCCAGGCCTCCAGCATTTTCACGCTGCCGACGCGGGAGATCTTGAACACTTTGTTGGCACCGGCCTCCGTATCGTAGGCAATGATATCCACGAAGTCCTTTGTAAACTTATACGGCTCCAGCACATAGTCCTTGTCCTTGCCGGAGTGGGCCGACGCATACCCCTTCAGCGCCACTTGCCTCTTGCCCTTGATGGCATTGGCCAGCGTCTCAATCACCTCGGATTTTCCTTTGTTGTCGATATAGTCACCGATGGACGTAGCGTCGTATACAGCCGCCAGTTTCTGCTTCAAACCTGCTTTCAGCGAGTTGGTTCCGTCCAGATTCTCAATCAAGCGACTGACTACGATGGCTTCCTCCTGGGAGAAATAAACAAGCTGCGACAGGTCGGAATATTCCTTGTTGTAGGTGGTCATCTTGTACACGCCTTCGTCAATGCGCTGGACTACGAATCCCGCGTTCTTGAAGGTGTCGATGTAACGGAAAAGGGAGCGCTTGGAGATGCCCATTTTCTCGGACAATTCGTCCAGAGTATAGTTGACATTGCTGGAGAGGAGCTGAATCACGCGCAGCATCCTTTCAATCTTAGGCTGGTCCATTGCAGTGAATCTTAGTTTTAGCCAATGCAAATTTAGCAAAAAGTTTTTTCATGACAATTCCGGCGAAAGATGACACACTTTGTCATTTATTTGCTATATTTGCAGAAACGATGTTTAATGACAAAAACTGACAGTTATATGAAAGCGCAAAAATCCACCCTTGGCAAAGTGCTTCTGGCACTGTTTCTGTTCCCCGTATTCTTGATTCTGTGCTGGCAGGACCAGCTTGTATAATCCCCAATAGCCAAATATATGATAAGCGAAGTAAGTAACGAACTTTTCACCATGTGCGAAGACGCAATGGAAGAGATCCTCAATCCTTTCTACGAGTCCATGCGTCAGTCCACCAACGAAGACGAAACCATTGAGAAGATGGTTTCCGGCCTGTCCCTTTCCCAGCGTTTTGCCATTTCCTGCTTCATCATGGAAATGAGCGAGAATGTGGATCTGGAAGAAAACCTACTCCCGAACGATAAGGAACTTCAGGACTGGTTCCGCAACCAGTGGGAATGCGTCCGCCAAAACTAAAACGGGTATCTATCCTTTTCGCCCGACATTTTTCCTTGAAACCGCGCCAGCGTTTGTCTGACGCGGTTTTTTTGATACACCATACCCGTTTCACTTGCAGAATTGAAAACTTTACTTTCCTTTGTGTCGCAAAACTAAACAAAGGAGGCGCTATGCAAGTCATATCATTCTTATCTGCCAAAGGCGGGACCGGGAAGACTACATTCAACATGCTCATGGCCTCTTACCTGAAATACGTTTTGGGTAAGCGTGTATTCGTTATCGATTTCGACGCTCCGGAGAATAACTTTGCCAGCACACGTGAGCGCGAAGTTCTCAACCTGCTGGAGAAGGACCCGAAGGCCGACACTTCCGGCTTTTACCCAGTCCGGCAAATCAAGGCGACGAGTCGGGAAGGTCTCAAAGAAGCCATCAACGAAATGAAGCAACTTGAAGTCCTGTATGACTACGTTATCGTGGACTGCCCGGGCTCCATGTCAGAGAACGATGCAACAGCCCTGCTGACGGTGAACCACGTCATCGACTTTGCCGCCATTCCCACAGATGTGGACGGGATGAGCATTGCCTCCAGTTTTGCTCTTGGGACAGCTTGCCAGGCCTTTCATATCCCCTTTGTCATCTTCTTCAACCGCGTAGTATGGCAAGAGAAAAAGGACATCTATGACAGTTTCGAGGGGATGTTCAAGGAGGGCGGGATGCTTGTTTCCGGCATTCGGATCAGGCACACCGTCAAACTGCGCCGGGATTCGGATAACACTGCCACCTATCTGCGGAGCAGCATCCATTTCCCGGAGAAAGACATCCGGGCTACCATTCCGGAACTGATCAATCTGTTCGAAGAGATACTGGATTATGTGGGGAAGGAAAAGACAGAAAAAACCGCCTGATCGCGGTGACCCGGACTTATCGGAGATAATTCCGTTCGTGACGCTGGAGCACATCGTGCTGCCGGAGCGACTATCAAAGACTTCCGCCGAGGCCGAAGAAGAGGCCGAGGAGAAGGCGAAACTCGAAAGCGTTTCCAAAGATTTCACCTTGAATCTGGAACGCGCGAAAAAGCAAGTCAATGAAATACAAAAATCGCATACGTGATGAAAGAAAGAGGAGTGAGATATGCGGCGTGTGGCGTCCTGGGCCTTGCCGTGAGCATCTCGGCATCAGCACAGGATGCCATTTCGTTTTTGAATGAAGCGAACTCGCAGATCCGTTCGGCGGGTTCCATCATCTACCAGGTAGTTATTGCAGTGCTCGCCATCGTAGCCATCGTGTCGCTGATTACGGTGGGCATCAAGATGTACTCCGGTGACCAGGAGAGCGCCCAGAAGGCCCTCGGATGGTGCGGAGGCATGGTGTTCTGTATCATCGCAGCCCTCGTGCTGAAGAACTTCATCGGGCTATGAGATGCAGGGTATATCGCAATCTGGACAGGCCTTTCACCTTCCTGGGCGTCAAAGGCCGGTACATCCCGGTGGCCCTGGTCGGGTTACTTGGTATTGTGGTCATGGCCGTGGTGCTGGGTGCCGCGCTGGGGACCTTCGCCGGTCTGGCATCGGCGGTGGTGCTCATCGTCGGCGGTTATCTGGGACTACTGGAACTGCAGCAGAAGTTTGGGGAGAAGGGCCTGTCCCGCTTTTTGGCAGGACGACGCCTTCCGAAGTTCATTCTTGTGAGGAGTAAAGTATGGAGCAGATAGACATAAGAGAGAATTTCCCCGTGATGAATGGCGGGGACGGTATCATCCTCTCCAAGAGGGGTGATATCTGTGTTGGCTGGGAGATGCAACTGCCTCCTGCCTTCCGCTGCAATGAAGAGAAATACGACTCCTTGATTGCCTCGATGGCGGGCGCCATTGCGCTCCTGCCAGACTATACGATTGTCCATAAGCAGGACATCTTCATGCGGAAGCACTACGTGTCTGAACGCGTCTCCGGATTTCTGGAAAAGACTTATGAGGAGCACTTTGACGGCCGGGAATATCTGGACCACAGGTGTCTGTTGTGGCTTTCATTTTCATCGAAGAAAAACGTCCGGGGCGGCTCTAGCGGCCTATTGGGCCTGCCCAGTGCAGGACTTCCCAAGGGAGCGGAGATTGCCCGCTTGCTGGCTTCGGCCGACCAGTTTGGGACCATGCTCGCAGGCAACAGTCTGCTATCACTGCGGAGGCTTTCCGAGGAGGACATCTTCGGCGGCGAACGCCCCGGCATCCTTCAGGACTATTTGAACTTCACCGATGGCGGAGCGGATGTCCTTTCTGACATCCAGGTCGCCTCGGATTCCATCCGCGTGGGTGATAAGACCGTAGTCTGTCACCTGTTTGCAGATCTGGACCAACTGCCCGGCGAGGTTTCGTCCTGCAGGCGCGACCGGGAACTCTCTACAGAGAACTCTATCGTTTCGCTGTCCTTCCTGAACGATATTGGCCAGGCACTGGACTGCGAGCACGTCGTGAACTGGTACTGCGTGAAAGAACCGCTGAAGGACATTCACGGCAGCTTGGACAGCAAGCGCCGGCAGATGCAGTCCATGAGCGCACGGAACGCCGAGAACCGCAAGTACGCTGAGGAGATCAATGAGTATCTGGAAACGGCGGCCGTGCAGCAGATGAGCACCGTCAGATGCCATCTGAACGTGCTTTCCGCCGATGATGCCGACAGGGTTGTGACCGCCATTTCCAAGCTGGGGATTGTGCCGGTACGCGATATAGCCAACGCTCCTGCGCAGTTCTGGACGTCCATCCCCGGCAACGAGTCCGGCCTGTCATTCAGCGAGTACATGACCATGGAGCTGAACTCTGCACTTTGCCTAAACCTATACGATGGATTCGATACGGGAATCGCAGACGGCGTGCTCAAGATGAGCGACCGCATCCGGCTGGTTCCGCAGCGCTTTGACATTCAGGAAAAGGCCTTGGACACCGGTCTCATCGAGAACTACAACGTGTTTCTTCTCGGTCCTTCCGGTTCCGGTAAATCCTTCTTTATGAACAAGTACCTGCGCAGCTGCTATGTGGCCGGGCAGCACTGCTTCCTGATTGACGTGGGCGACTCTTATAGGGCGCTCTGCCATATCATCAAGGAGGAATCCGGCGGCAAGGACGGCACCTACTACACCTTCGAGAAGGGCAAGCCGATTTCCTTCAATCCGTTCCGAAACGTGAAGCGATTCAGCCAGGCGGACAGCGAAGCGATGAACTTCCTTTTCACCCTGATGGTGACGCTTTGGAAGAACGGCAAGGTGGAGATTTCCAGCTCGGCTGAGAAATACGTCCGGGAGAGCATCAGCCAGTTCCTGCGGCAATGGCCGGAGGGCGCAGATCCCGTTTTCAACGACTATTTTGAGTACGTCCGCGACGTGTTCGGTGACCTCCTGAAAGCTGATGAAGCCGGCAAGGAATACTTCGACCTGAAAGACTATCTCATTTCCCTGGAGCAGTTCTACAAGGGTGGGCCATACGACTACCTGCTAAACTCGCGCGAGAGCGTGAATATTCTGGAGGACCGTTTCGTGGTATTTGAGATAGACCATATCAAGGGCGATCCGGTCATCTATCCCATCACCACGCTGGTCATTATGGACGCCTTCATGGAAAAGATGTCCAGCAACAATGACTTCAAGGTAATGTGCATCGAGGAGGCCTGGAAGGCCATCATGGGCACCCAGATGGCCACCTATATGCTGGAGCTCTGGAAGACGGCCCGTAAGCACCGCACGGCGGCAATGGTCGTGACGCAGGAGCTGAAGGACATCATTTCATCGCCCATCATCAAAGATTCCATCGTGGAGAACTCGGGCGTAAAGATTCTGCTGGACCAGACAAAGTATATCAACAAGTTCGATGAGCTGGCAGCGCAACTGTCCCTGTCCGAAGATGACAAAGGCATGGTGCTTAGCTTAAACCGGCTCCGTGTGCCCGGAGCGGCCGGACGCGAGGTGTTCTTCAACCTCGGCAATAAGAAGTCTTTCGTGATGCGGCTGGAAGTCTCTCCGGAGGAACAGATAGCTTTTTCATCGGCCAAGAAAGATAAGATTCGCCTTGCTGCGGCCGTGGAGAAATCCGGCGGCAGCTACATCAAGGCTATACGTAAACTGACAAAGAAGGAGGAGATATGAAGCGATTGATTTATGCCCTGGGGCTATGCGTAGCCCTGTTTTTCGGCTCGCAGCAGCGTGCCTCGGCCCAGTTTGCCACCTTCGACGCGAGCAATCTCGCGCAGTCCATCCTTGGCTTCCTGCAGGACGGCGACAATATGGTGATTAACACCGAGCAGTTCCTCCAGAACCTCGGCGTTGCCAAAGAGCAGCTGGAGTTTCTGGAAGAGATGAACAAACGCTACAAGGAAGTCCGCGGCGACATCTACAAGGCCCAGTCGGTCATTCAGATGGCCAAGAACTACGAACAGATGGCGTCCATGTTCATCAAGTATGTGGACCGCATCCGCGACTTGAATGGGAATCAGATCACTTACGCTCAGGGACGCTCCATGGTAAACGAGGGTTTTCAGTATCTGCTCTATGCCTCCCGGGAAGTCAAGCGTGCTCGGGAGTATCTGGACAGCAAGTCCCAAGTTAGCGAAGAGGAGCGCATGGCCCAGCTGGCCGAGTGTAACCGACAAATCAGCAAAGCCAACGCCGCCATGTACAACCATATCCGGGATTCCTACGAGGACATAGACCGCGGAATGCGGCTGGCTGAGGCCTACGACTCCTTGGAGGACGCCTTCAAAATCAACTGGTAGCGCTATGGCATCGATAAAACTGAACTATCCGGATATGCTGCAGCAGATCAAGCTGAGCATCTTCACCGGCGACCATAGCGCCATCTACAGCATGGCCTGCGCCGTGGCGTGCATCGCCGCGAGCTTCTCCCTGATTACCTGGTACAACAAGATGCTGAACGACCCGTACGGGCGCCTGGATATGCGGGCGGTGGTACGGACGCTCATCGTCCTGTTTCTCACCTGCAACTTCTACTCTTTCGTGCTGGTGCCCTTCGATAGCATCACGCATACCGTCACCAAGGCCATATCGGCCAGTGTCGATAAGGACCCTTCCGGCCTCTGGGGCAAGGTGGACGACGTGTATTCCTCCATCGAGGATAAGACCAAGGAAGACACGCTGGTGGGCCAGTTCGATGCAGAGATGGAGAATAACAAGTCCAACACCACCGTCGATGCCCTTTCCTATGAGACATCGGCCGTGGCGGAGTCCCTGGCCGAAGCCACCATTCAGGAAGGAAAGAAGCCCGGTTTCTTCAAACGGCTCTGGTCCGGCGTGAAGGGATTCGTGAGCGGAAAGGTGGGGATGGTGATGAACAATGTGGGGAATATCATTTCCGCACTGATTTCCGTCATCGTCAAGCTGGTGCAGTACATCCTGCTGGCGGTAAGCAACATCTATCTCATCATCCTTGGGCTCATCGGCCCGTTCGTCTTCGCCCTGTCGCTGATGCCGGGCTTCGGGAACAACATCAGCGTGTGGATTGCCCGCTACATCCAGATATCCTTCTGGTGCCCGATGGCGGCGCTCATCGACTTTGTGAACTTCAAGCTCAAGGATGCGATGCTCGCGGCATATTGGAGCGCACCGAACCTCTCGCAGCTGGGCTTTCCGCTGCACCTTATCGTGATGGATCTGGTAACGCTGATTTGCCTTTTGGCCGTGCCGCAGATGGCTTCTTGGATTATCTCCGGCAGCGGGGCATCCGACGTGAACCGTGGCATTGCCACTACCGCGCAGAAGGGCGCGATGCTTCTTGGAAAATTCAAATAAAACATATTGACTATGAATAAGATTCTATCCATGACGAAGGACATCGAGAAGTCCTTCAAGAGCCAGAACCGGCTTACCGTTGTAGCGGTTGCCGGCTCCCTCATCTTCGCCATTGTGGTGGGCGTGTATGCCCTGACTTTTGCCGAAAAGCAGCGGGAGAAAATCTATGTGCTGGACCAGGGCAAGAGCCTCTTGCTGGCGCTGCAGACGGATGCAATCCTGTCCAAAGACGTGGAGATTCGAGACCATGTGACGCGCTTTCACGAGTTGATGTTCACCCTCTCACCGCAGAAGCAAACCATTCAGGAGAATCTGGACCGGGCCTTCAATCTGGCCGACAGGTCTGCCTACGAGTATTCGCAGGACCTGGCAGAGAAGGGATACTATTCCCGCCTGGTATCGGCCAACATCTCCCAGCAGATGATTGTGGACTCGGTGAAGTTCGTAAGCACTTCCTATCCTTATCAGGTGCGAACGTATGCGCGGCAGTATGTCGTCCGCGAGAGCACCGTCAGCCAGTATTCCTTTGTTTCCACCTGCCAGCTTATCAACGCCGGGCGCTCGGACGTGAACCCGCACGGGCTGATCATCGAGAAGTTCAAGGTGGTGGAGAATAACCTTGTAGAGACCCGCAAGCGATGAAAGAGCTGAGGAATGATTCACGCTTCGTGCGCATCGGTGCTTATGTTTGCATCGCCCTTTCCGTGATAGGGGCCATCTGGTATATCTATCGTGCAATCACTTTAATCCATTGAAACCATGCAACTTGACAAAAAGAAAATGGCCTGGCTTTTTGGCGCGTTCTGCGTGCTGGTCATAGGCCTGATGGTATACGTGTTCCTGACGCAGTTCGGCGGCGGGAACAAGGCCCCCGCGGAGGAGAGCGTGACAGCAACCATCCCGGACGGCGAGGCCCAGAAGATGTCGGATTCCAAGTCCGAGGCCTTCCGTGGGCGCGTGTCCACGGAGGATTACTTCGCCGAGTTGGGGATGCTGACCGATGAAGAGGAAATCTCGCTGGTTTCCTCTGAAGGAAAGCCCACAACCCAGGCCGGCAGTGCACCTGCCATGACGCAGGAGCAAAGCGATGAGGCGGCCGTGGCAAGGACTTTCGGAACTCCGCCACCGCCTTCATCTTCTTCGTCTTCAACCTCTTCCCGACGCTCCTCCGGAGGTGGCGGTTCAGCATCCCGGCCGATGACAGAACAGGAGCGACTGGACTATGACCGCAGGCGTGCGGAAATGGTGCGGGATGTATTGACCGGAGGCACTTCAGAGGATGCTCCGGCCGAGGCGCCGAAGCAGGAACCGCAATCCATCGACCTGTCGGCCGTGGGCTCTTCGGACGGCATCATTTCGTCCCTGGACGATGACTTTGACGACGATGCCGTGCAGTATGAAGGCGCCAAGCGGCCCTTCAAATGCATGTTCGTCCGTGATCAAAAACTCACCTCTGGCCAGCGCGTAACGCTGCGGCTACTGGAGGACTACAATCTGGACGGCGTGCACATCCCGGCCAATACCCACCTGGCCGCCATCTGCAAGAT
>Ga0310690_10011385_pt1 | contig 10982 bp, 9 predicted proteins | sample AusTroGonzalo_MG_2_FD_207661 | JGI IMG/M metagenome (GOLD analysis project Ga0310690, IMG submission 207661) | Bovine rumen microbial communities from tropical cattle in Woodstock, Queensland, Australia - Gonzalo_04 (v2) (version 2) | ecosystem: Host-associated > Mammals > Digestive system >...
TTCCATGTGGGCGTAGAGAAATTCTATATCTTTTTTAATCCATGGATTAGTATTGTTCGATTTAAGAAGTTCGACGGTAAATGGCATGTTAAGTTCTTTTCTTCTAATGAAGACGAGGAATGGGATGCACACCCTGAGTCCACTACTTGGGGAATAGGTTGGTTGCCTTTAGGCGGTTATTGTGCCATCAGCGGCATGGTGGATGAGACGCATTCGACAGAAGACTTGGCTGCTGAACCGCAAGAGTGGGAGTTCCGTGCCAAACCTGCCTGGCAGCGACTGCTGATCATCATGGGTGGTATTCTCGTCAACTTCATCGGAGCGCTGGTTATCTTCACGATGCTCTTTTGGCACTGGGGACAGGACACCTTGCCGTTACGCAATATAGACACCGGATTTTACTACTCGCAGATCATGGTGGATGAGGGCTTTGAACAGCAGGATAAAATCCTGCTTATGGACGGTGTTGAACCGGAGACCATGACGGATTTCGTGCAGGGCATCATTATAGAGGGCAAACGTAACGTGACCGTACTGCGTGGCACCGATACCGTGCAGCTCGTCATGTCTGAAGATCTGGGGAAGCGTTTTCTGGCGCAACAGATGGCTTTCGATAAGATAGAGCGGGAGAAGAAACGTGCGGACGAGAGCTACCAGAAACGGCATTTTGCACTGATGGAGTTGTGGATCCCGTGTGTGATTGACTCCGTAATACCTGGTAACGCAGCGTATTTCGGCGGTTTGCAGCGCGGGGACAGTATAGTGGCGGTGAACGATGAACCGGTCGGCTGTAACGTGCAGATGACCGAAATGTTGCAGCGCTATGCCTGTGACTCTGTGAGCATCGCGTATTATCGGAATGGTGAACTGCAGACAGCAAGGTTGTTTATCGGCGACCAGGGTAAGATAGGTGTCGGCATTAAGTGGGATATCTTTGAGTATGACCACAAGGACTTCACTTTGGGACAAGCTATCCCGGCCGGCATAGGGTACGGTTGGGATGCCCTCACGATGTATGTCAAGCAGTTCCGTTTGGTCTTCACCAAGGAAGGTGCACAGTCGGTAGGCGGTTTTGGCGCGATCGGTTCGATGTTCCCGGCATACTGGAGTTGGTACACGTTCTGGCATATGACTGCATTCCTCAGTCTCATTCTGGCATTTATGAACTTCCTGCCTATTCCCGCCTTGGACGGTGGATATATCCTCTTCCTGCTCGTGGAGATCATCACACGCCGCAAGCCGAGCGATAAGTTCCTCGAGAAAGCCAACGAGATAGGTTTCTGGCTGCTCATCGCCCTGTTGATATTAGCTAACGGAAACGATATAATCAGATATTTCTTCTAATATGGCAGATTATTTTGTACATGAGTCCTCATATGTGGACGAAGGTTGCACGATAGGAAAAGGAACGAAGATTTGGCACTTCAGTCATATCATGAAGGGCTGTACTATCGGCGAAGACTGTAATATCGGGCAGAACGTGGTAATCTCACCCGATGTCGTGCTCGGTCGTAACTGTAAGATACAGAATAATGTGTCTGTCTATACCGGCGTGCGCTGTGAGGACGATGTGTTCCTTGGACCGTCCATGGTGTTCACCAACGTCATCAATCCTCGAGCAGCAGTAAGTCGCAAGGACGAGTACAGACAGACCATCATCAAACGCGGCGCATCGGTCGGCGCGAACGCTACCATCGTCTGCGGACACACGCTCGGTGAGTACTGCCTGATCGGTGCCGGTTCGGTGGTGACCAAAGATGTACCTGCGTACGCACTCATGGTCGGCAATCCTGCGCGACAAATAGGATGGGTGAACGCACATGGCGATAAGTGCGCTTCGCTCGAAGAAGCGATTAAAGGCTAAGTCATAAATGAAATTGTAAGTGATATTATGATACAGAGGATTCAAACATTGTATTTGTTAGCCGTAGTGGCATTGGGAATCGCCCTGATTTTTCAACCGGTGGTGCAGTTCGTTACGCCGGAAGGAGTGGATTTGCAAGTATGGGAACTTAGTGCGCTGGGTGGAGCACCGCTCCAAGGTTTGTGGGGGCTGTTAGTGGCTACCGCACTGATTCCGCTCTTGGCGCTTATTGACATCTTCCTTTATAAGAAGCGTATCCTTCAAGCCCGCTTGAATATCTTCACGGTTATGCTCTGCTTGGGATGGTACGGCGTATTGGCGATTTATATATGGCTTGCGAAAATGAGCCTCGGTGTCGAGTGGCATATACTGCCTTGGGCTTCTTTTCCGCTCATTTGTATGGTATTAACCTTTATGGCTACGCGGCGTATCCTCAAGGATGAGGCGCTCGTCCGTGCAGCTGATAGAATTCGATAGGTATGAATATTCTGGCTATTTTGCTTCAGGTGGCTGTCCCTACGGCTGAAGAACTGCAGAGCCGCCGTGACTCGCTTCACGAAGGAGCGCGGCAGATGATTGCGTACGCGAAAGAGGATCCGGAAGGGTTCTGGCAGATTGCGCTGGATAAGATGACGCAGTTCGGTATCAAAGTGCTGGCGGCATTGCTCATTTTTATCATCGGTATGTTCCTTATCCGGTGGGTAAAGAATGTGCTTAAGCGTGTGTTTGCTCGTCGTAAGACCGAGCCTACCATCGCATCGTTTGTCTCTTCTTTCGTTTCTATCTCCCTGACGGTGCTGCTGGTGGTGATTTCGGTAAGTACCCTTGGAGTGAATACCACCTCGCTTGCTGCACTCTTGGCGGCCGGTGGTATGGCGATTGGTATGGCGCTCTCCGGTACGGTGCAGAACTTTGCCGGTGGTTTGATGCTGCTCGCCTTCAAGCCCTTCAAGGCCGGTGATTTCATCGAGGCACAAGGCGTAACGGGCAAGGTGATCGAGGTGAACATCACCGCGACCAAGATTCTTACGCCCGACAACAAGGTGGTTATTCTGCCGAACGGTGCGCTGTCCAACGGCGTGATCAATAACTTCAACGGTCGCCCGCTGCGGCGTGTGGAATGGCTGGTGAGTGTATCCTACGGTGTTGATGCGGCAGCTTGTAAAGAGGCTATCATGGCTATCATCAACGGTGATTCGCGCGTGCTTCAGGCAGATACCGACATGAAGAAATTGTATCAGGAGCTCAATATATCCGCATATCAGCTCTCTACGGTTAACTATCGCATGGATGCCATTCCTGCGCCGTTCGTGGCCCTCAAATCACTCAATGAGAATGACATCACTTTTGTGGTTCGCGCCTGGGTGAGAGCCAATGATTATTGGGATGTGTTCTTTGCGCTCCAGGAGCGGTTCTATACCGAACTGCCGCCTCAAGGATTCACCTTCGCTTATCCGCATGTGGATGTCACGATGCTAAAAGGATAATGGAAGTTCTTCTCGGAAAAACATTAGTGGAACTGCAAGAGGTGGCGCAGAGCGTCGGTTTGCAGAAATTCGCAGGTAAACAGCTTGCGGAATGGCTCTATGTACGGCGTGTGTGCTCGTTTGAGGAAATGACGAATATCAGCCTCAAAGGTCGTGAAGCGCTCAAGGCACGTTATGCCATCGGTCGTCATGCACCTGTTCGTGAAGCGGTCAGTCTGGACGGTACACGTAAGTATCTGTTTGCCGTGGGAGAGCAACAGGTAGAGAGTGTTTATATACCGGAGGAAGATCGTGCGACACTCTGTGTCTCGACGCAGGTTGGTTGTAAGATGGGCTGCCGTTTCTGTATGACCGGCACATTGGGCTTCCATGGTCATCTGCCGGCTGCTGAAATACTGAATCAGATATTCGAAATAGATCGATTGTCGCTCGCGGCGCAGCGTTCTCTGCTGACAAACATCGTATATATGGGCGAAGGCGAGCCGATGGACAACCTCGATAACGTCTTACGTTCGCTGGAAATCATGACTGCTGCTTACGGTTGTGCATGGTCGCCTAAGCGTATCACTGTCTCTACGGTCGGTATTCCCGCTATGAAGCGTTTTCTGGACGAAAGTGAGTGCCATCTGGCGGTCTCTATGCATAATCCGTTTGCTGCCGAGCGCAGTGCTATCATGCCGGCCGAGAAACTGATGTCTGTTACCGATGTAGTAGCCTTACTCAAGCAGTACGACTGGTCCCACCAACGGCGCGTGAGCTTTGAGTATATTTGTTGGCATGGGCAGAACGATACAATTCGGCACGCCAAAGAAATAACGCGACTGCTCAGAGGACTGAACTGTCGCGTTAACCTGATTCGCTTCCACGAAGGGGTGGATCGTGATTTTCCGGCATCCGATGAGAAACAGATGGAGTTCTTCCGGGATTACTTGACGGATAACGGTATCACCACTACCATTCGTCGCTCACGTGGCGAAGATATTCTTGCCGCTTGCGGCATGCTCGTTAATTCGTTAAACGTTAATCGTTAACCGATATCAGAGCATCTTGCTCAGCTGCTCGTAGTACTTGGGAGAAACAGGTACCGGTTTGTTATTGTTCACATCCAACTCTGCCTGAATAAAACCTTCCTTATCCCTGCGTAATACAGTTACATGCCGCGGGTTGACGAAATACGACCGTTGACAGCGGATGATACCGTGCTTGGCCATTAACTCTTCTATACCACGCATCGACTGGCGTAGCGAATATTCTTTTAATTTTTCTCCCTCCAGATAGTGGATGGATACGTAGTTCTCCTGCGCTTCGATATACAGAATCACATCTTGTGCAATAACAAGTTTCTGCCGTCCTGTACTGTCCACAAAACGTACCAAGTCCTCTTCTGAGGCTTCTTCTTCGTCCGGACGAATGAGAGCAAAGAGCATGGCAAAGATGATGTACGGGTAGGGCAGAATAGCGAATGAGATACGCAAACTCTCTCCTAATGCAGGGAAATAACCGTAATCGCCGTACACAAGAGCCATGTATAAGGCGGCAAAACAGGAGAAGATAAACACCTCAGCAAAACTCCATAAGGAATACTGCCACCAGGAGATGCGCGCGTTACGACCAATCGCGATCATGATGGTACGGGAGATAGCTGTCACGCCGATCAATATGCTTGTCAACATCAGCACATTAAACACCGTACCCAGCCCGGCATCCAGGAAATGAGTCATCCACGAACTGTCATATACCAGCACGAAGCCTAAAAAGTACAGCGGCATCGCAAATACATGCAAAAGTAGGGTCGAAATAGACACCAAAGACCGTGTGACGAAATGCGAATTGCTCATATTTTATCCCTATATTTAGATTTTAGTCCTCTAATGGACCGTTTTAATCAATATTTTTAGTCCCTTGTCACAATTAGTTGTTCACCTTGGCGAAAAGCAGTAATTTTGCATCGAAATTTGAAAACGGATTGTAAAACCTATTTAATTTTAACGCATATGAAAACTGTTAAACGCATCGGATTTGATCTGTTGATCGCGCTATATTGTCTTCAACTACCGGCTGTGGTAGCCTATTGGGTGCTGCATCTCTAATCCTTTTATTCGTTAACTCATTAACTTATTATAATAGTATGGACAAGACTTTTATTATTCAACCTGAGAGTGGTTTACAGTACGATTGGCAAGCCATCGCTGCCGATCCAAGTGCCAAACACAGCCCTAAAATGGATTTGGTTGCCTATAAGGCCTTATATACAAGTAGGATTGCGCAGGCGCGTGCACAAGGTCTGGAACCCGTACTGGTCAGCCTTCCTATCATAGACGAGAATCGTTATTTCGCCTTTATCACGCGCGGCATGTCTATTGAGCAACGCAAGAATGTACTCTATTGGTTAGGTGGGCATATCGAGCGTCTGAGGAACATACATGCCTTGTATAACCTGGCGCTTTTCCGCCTTGCTTCTACGCAATGTGTACATATTATTGACGTCACCTCACCGATGCTCGCCAGTGATCATTTCAATCAACTGCTCGAGCAAGACGGTGTTACGCTTTCCCCCGAGGGACAAGCGTTGGTGGACGATGAATTAGCGTCGCTTGTAAGCCGCTTTGGCTTGCTCGCGAGCTAATTTCTGTTGCTCACGCTGCATATCTTCCAGGCGTTGCATCCAGCGGGACTTAGGTTTTCCCGCTTTTTTCTTTTTGTTCTCTTCCATCTCAGCCAGTAACTTCTTCTCATCCAGCGACCAGCGGAAGATCATGGTCTGAAGAATAGTGATGAACAACGACAGTAAGTAATAGTAACTTAAGCCTGCGGCGTAATCATTGAAGATGAAGAGGAACATGAGCGGCATGGCGTACATCATGTACTTCATGAACTTCATATTCGGGTCTGTGGCTTGGGACTGCATGGTGACGTACGTGTAACCGAAGTTAGCGATGGTCATCAATAAGCAGAATAAGGACAAGTGGTCTCCGATCAGCGGGATATTAAAGCCCCAATGGAAGACCGCATCGTAGGTGGACAGGTCATCTGCCCACAGTAACGATTTGCCACGTAACTCGATAGCCGTCGGCAGGAACCAGAACATGGCCATCAATACCGGGAACTGGAACAGCATCGGTAAGCAGCCGCTCATCGGACTCACACCCGCTTGTTGGTACAACTGCATGGTGGCCTGTTGGCGTTCTTGCATCTTTTCTGCAGGGAACTTCTCATTGATAGCATCGATCTGCGGCTTGAGTGCTTTCATCTTGGCGCTCGACTTGTAGCTGACGAACACAAACGGCAGGATGATGAGTTTGATCACCAGAGTCATCAACAAGATGACGATACCGATGTGTAGTCCCCAACTTGTGAAGAGGTCAAACATAGGAATGACCAAGGCCGTGTTGATCCAGCTCACAATCTTCCATCCCAGCGGAACGAGTTCGTTGAGGTGGAGGCGCTCGTTTCTGGCTACGCCCTCATCGTACGCTTTGAGCGTATGGTAATGGTTTGGACCCAAATACCAACGGAAACCTGTCTGTGTCTTACCACTCAGGTCAAATGCCACCGAGGTATGCGTATTGTACTCTTTGATATAACCGGAGTATTTACTTTGCACGGTGGATGTGAATTGCGAGGATGTGAACGCATCGTCTGCAATCAGGACGGACGAGAAGAACTGGTCTTTGTAACCGATCCATTTGACACGAGCACTCTCCTTTTGGCTGTCATCCTTGCTCTCGCTCAGTTTCTCCATCTCGCCGCCCACGAGCATATATTGCAGCTGGGCATACCGCTCCTCGAACTTGCGGCCTTGTTCCTGTTGCGGAATGAGCTGACGCCACTGCAGTTCCAACGAGTTGATGTTCTGTGCTAACTCGTTCTGCAGATTATGCGGCACCAGGTCTAACCGTACCATGTAATCTTCCGACAACTCGTACACGAAGTCGAGCCACGCATCTTCGTGAGTACCCGGAAGACGGAGAATGGCTTTGTTGGGGGCACCGCTCTCCACCGGCGTGAACACCAGTTGGGAGGTCTGCAGAATACGGTTGTTGATGGTTACCAGTGTGAAACCGAACGAGGCTTCGTCGGCGCGGAACAGACAGAGTGGGTTTACGCTGTCGCCCGATGCATGGTACTCCAGCAAGTCGGCACGCTGAATGGCACCGCCGTATGTGGACAGTGTCAGTCGCAGATGTTCGTTCTGCAGGGTGATCCATTGTTCTTCGGGGCGTGTCTCTTCGACTACCGGCTGTTCTGCCGGCTCTACGCCCATCGCCATACTGATCGAATCGGAAATACCTTGTGCCTCTACAGCCATCTGCTGTACGAGAGCAAGAGAGTCTTGTTGGCGCTGACGCGCAGCCAGCTCCTCTTTAGAGGGCCGGTTGAGCATCGTAAAGCCAACGATAATTGCGGCTATCAATAGAAAGCCGATCCAGGTGTTTTTATCCATTTATTGTTTTTGTTTGTTTCTATGCTTCTTCACTGATGATGTCGAATGCTACATCCATCATGTTCGTGAAGGTGTTCTGGCGAGCTTCAGCAGACAGAGCTTCTCCGGTTAAAATATGATCGCTTACGGTGCAGATAACCAGGGCTTTCTTGCCGGCACGCGCTGCGTTCATATAGAGTGACGGAGCTTCCATCTCGTCTGCCAGCACACCCATCTTCGTCCAATTGCCTTTGCGCGGATCTTCCGAATAGAAGATATCGCAGGCCAGTACATTACCTACATGGTATTTGTAACCGCGTTTCTCTGCGGCATCTACTGCTTTGCGGCAGAGTTCGAAGTTAGCCAACGGCGCAAAATGTCCGGGCAGGTCGTATTGTGCACCGTAGTTGCTGTCGGTACAGCTGCCTTGTGCGATAACCAGATCTCCGAGGTTGACATATGTCTGGCGGGCACCGCAAGAACCGACACGGATAATCGTCTCTACATCGTAGAAATTAAACAACTCATACGAATAGATACCGATAGACGGGATACCCATACCGTGACCCATTACGGTTATTTTTTTACCTTTGTATGTGCCGGTGTAAGCCAACATACCGCGAACGTTGTTCACCAGTACCGGATTCTCCAGATAACGCTCTGCCATCAACTTGACGCGCAGCGGGTCACCTGCCATAATCATTGTCTTTGCGATTTCTCCATACTGCGCACCGATATGCGGAGTAGGGCAATGTTCTTTACTCATAATCGTTTGTGTTTTTTAGGTTAATATTATTTTATCCATTCATTTTATACCATTGAATTGCTTTCTCCAGGTCTTCGGGAGTATCGATGCCGATGGTCGGTGTGTCAGTCACGCCTACTCGGATGCAATATCCGTTCTCTAACCAGCGTAACTGTTCCAGACGTTCGGCAAGCTCCAACGGAGACTGAGGCAGTTTGGTGATCTTGGCCAGTACATCCGCGCGATAAGCGTAGATGCCTATATGACGGTAATGACTGCCGTCGGCACAGGCTATCACCTTGCGGCTGAACATCTTGGCTATACCGCTCGTTTTGTCCCACTCTACCTTGGGCGTGTTCACGTTCTCGAGGTCTGCCTGGCTGTCCTTGTCCGTGAACGGCCGTACGAGTGTGGCGATCTCTGTACCTTCTTGGTCAAAGCACGCCATGAGGGCTTCTATCTGTTCGGGTTGGATGAACGGCTCGTCTCCCTGGATATTGATGATGACGGTCTCTGCATCGTTCTGTTCTCGCCAGGTAGGTGTGGTGATGGCTTGGTAGGCCTCCAGACAACGGTCAGTGCCGCATTTGTGGTCGGCACGCGTCATGACTACCTTGCCGCCAAAAGCCTCCACGGCATCATAAATGCGCTCGTCGTCGGTGGCGACAACTACCGTACTCAAGGCTTTTGATGCCTGCTCATACACACGGTGGATCACCGTTCTGTTGCAAATCTCTGCCAGCGGCTTACCTGGGAAACGGGTGGACCCGTAACGGGCAGGTATAATTCCAATAAATTTCATATATCAAATTTCGTTACGTTCTATCTTTGTTAAGAGCGTTATCGCTCCTATGATGGTTTTGACATTCGTCACCGTTACTAACCGTCTGCCGGTCGGAAGGCCTTTCTTGTCTTTTTCTTCTTGAAGCAGGCAGCGTTCGGGACGCGTTACCGCATACTGTACAATATTGCCGAACTCTTCGGACTGCCAATATGCATCTTTGTGTTGCACCAGATATATCGTCATGCGCTCGCCTTTAAGCAGTATCTTCTCAATGCCCAGACGGCAGCATAGCCAACGTAATCGTACTACTTCCAGTAACTCCTCCGCTGGTTCGGGCAGTACGCCGAAACGGTCAATCAGCTTTTTGCGGTATTCTAACAGCTGTTCTTCGCTGCGGATACTATCTAACTCGCGGTACAATGTGATTCGCTCGCTGATGTTCTCGATATAATCCGTCGGGAAACATACTGCGAGATCGGTCTCTAACTGACTGTCCGAACACCACTGACGTCCAGCCTGTAGCGAAGCGTCCTGTAGGCGCTCTGCGCCGTCCTCTAACCCTTCTTCCTCGCGTAACTCTTCCACCGCCTCGTTCAATATACGCTGGTATGTCTCGTAGCCTAAATCGGCAATGAAGCCCGATTGCTCGCTGCCTAACATGTTGCCTGCGCCGCGGATATCCAGATCTTGCATCGCCAGATTGAATCCGGCTCCTAATTCCGCAAATGTGCTCAATGCTTCCAGGCGTCGTCTTGCATCATCGGTCAGTAACTCTTTCTCCGGCGTAATCAGATAGCAATAGGCTTTCCGGTTGCTTCGGCCCACGCGTCCGCGTAATTGGTGCAGGTCCGCTAGACCGTAGTGGTTTGCGCTGAAGATAAGTATCGTGTTCACATTCGGTATATCCACGCCTGACTCGATGATAGTGGTCGAGAGCAGTATATCATAATCGTAATTGATGAACGCTTCCAATCGTTCCTCCATCTCTCCTGCCGGCATCTGTCCGTGGGCTGTCACGATACGCGCTTCGGGACAGAGTTTTTGGATGCGGTGTTCGATACGCGGCAGCATCTCAATGCGGTTGTTCACGATGAACACCTGCCCGTTACGCGCCATCTCAAGTTCTATTGCCTCTTTGATGATATCCTCATCGTCAAGGGTGATAAGCTCTGTCTGTACCGGATAGCGGTTAGGCGGCGGAGTAGTCATGATACTCAGATCTCTTGCACCTAACAGGCTGAACTGCAGTGTCCTCGGAATAGGCGTAGCTGTCAGCGTGAGCACATCCACATTGGCGCGCAGACTCTTCAGTTTCTCCTTTGCCGCTACGCCGAACTTCTGCTCCTCGTCGATAATCAGCAGTCCCAAATCATGCCATTGGACACTCTTGCTGATAAGTTTGTGCGTGCCGATGAGAATATCTATCTTGCCGGCGGCAAGGTCTGCCAGTATCTCTTTGGTCTCTTTGGCGCTTTTTAACCGGCTCAGATACTCAATCCGAACCGGGAAGTTCTTCATACGCTCGGTAAAGGTGTTGTAGTGCTGCAATGCCAATACCGTTGTCGGCACGAGTACCGCTACTTGTTTGCCGTCCGTCGCCACTTTGAATGCCGCACGCATCGCCACTTCGGTCTTTCCGAAACCTACATCGCCGCATACCAGTCGGTCCATGGGCATCG
>Ga0310690_10011387_pt1 | contig 10982 bp, 6 predicted proteins | sample AusTroGonzalo_MG_2_FD_207661 | JGI IMG/M metagenome (GOLD analysis project Ga0310690, IMG submission 207661) | Bovine rumen microbial communities from tropical cattle in Woodstock, Queensland, Australia - Gonzalo_04 (v2) (version 2) | ecosystem: Host-associated > Mammals > Digestive system >...
TACTGTCTGGAAAAGAGCGACACCTGGAAGAACGACAAAGACTTCCTCTCCGAATACTACGGCTATGAGGTCACGAACTGCGTCGAGCGGGATCACAACTGCCTGATCATGTGGAGCGGCTGCCTGGAGGGCATGGATCTGCGGATCGACAGCCCCACCTTCAGCCTCGACATTGTGCCCACGCTCTGCAATCTCTTCGGCGTGGAGTGGGATTCCCGGCTCTATTCGGGCCGCGACGTCTTCTCCGACGCGGAGGCCGTCGTCTTCTGGCCGGATCATAGCTGGAAGACCGACAAGGGTACCTGGATTGCCGCCAACAGCACCGGCACCGAGTTCACCCCCGCCGAGGGCGCGGAGGTCACGGAGGATTACCTCAACCGCATCCGCCGCAGCGTCAGCAACAAGCTGAGCTACGCCTATTCCGTCCTTGGTCTGGACTACTTCGGGCTGTTGTTTGATTAGTCTGCAGGGGCGGCCATCGGAAGCCTGTGACACGCACAGGCTTCCCAACCTGTCATTCTGAGCGCACACGCCAAAAGGCCATGTGTTGTTGCTCCGAGCATAGCGCTCCGCAATGTTCCGCAGCAGCCCACCGGGCTGCTGGTGCGAAACGCGCTTACAAAGGATCCGTACTCCCCCGGCTGCTTTGAAAATGAATCCTGAAAACTGTAGCGGCGCGCCGCCGTTCCCCTCGCAGGGGGCGGCATCCCCGCGCGTAACAGATAAGTATTAAGAAGTAAGAGGTATCGTCCCGGATACCTCTTACTTCTTCTTTTTCGTATCAGCTCAGTGCGGTCGTAGGGGCAGTCGGCCGCCCCTACGACGGAAACGGCGGGCAGATTGCCTGCGCTACGGACTACCTGCCGTGGCGCACACTATGTGCCGCTACGGAAGCTGGTGCGTATCGCGGGCGGCCGAACTCCAAGAGTCACGAAGTATGACTGCCCCTACAGCCGGATGTGTTCCAGGAGACTTTCCAGCTCCACGTCAGATAAAGCCCGGTACTCCCCTGGAGAAAGGGCTGGATCCAGCACCAGACCGCCGATCGAGACCCGCTTGAGCGTGAACACGTGGCCGCCGACGGCCTTGACCATGAGCTTGACCTGGTGCTTGCGGCCCTCCCGGATCGCAAGCCAGCCCTCGGTGACGGGGCGGCCGGGATTCTTCATCAGGTGGTTGTGCTTCTTCGTCGGCAGCAGGGCCTCGCAGGCCCCAATGGTGGAATAGCCCTCCAGCCACGCCCGCGCGGGCAGGGACATGACGCCCGTCCCCTCGAGTACCACGCCGGCTGCCATTTGCGCAAAGGCGGTCTCGTCCAGCCATCCAAAGGCGCGGAAGAAATAGCGCTTCTCCACATGGGCCTCGGGCCGCAGCAGCAGGGGATCCAGGCTTCCGTCGTCGGTGAGCAGGAGCAGTCCCTCTGTGTCCCTGTCCAGCCGTCCGATCGGGTGCAAGTCCTGCAATGCCTCCGGCAGCAGGGCCATCACAGTGGGCCGCGTGCGGTCAGAGCGGGCGGTCAAATAGCCCGCGGGCTTATATAGCATAATTGTGCGCATGGGAACCTCCTTGCAATCGACAATTGAGAGAATGGAAAGTATCGTTCAAATTGCCGTTCAAACGATAGAATATCATCCCAAGGGATAGCGCTAATTGTCAACTGTCAGATGTCAATTGACAATTATACCACAAGCGTTCAATCAATGCAAAAGAAAAAAGTCTTTGCATATTTCGGGCTTCTGTGTTATAATCATATCTCAAAACGCCTGGGGCCGTGGATTGGCCTCAGAGCACGCTGAAAGGTTGCATGGTTCCATGGCTGATACCCTGTTTGAAGAACTCCTTGCCGCCCTGCCCGGGGTGGAGCTGCGGCCCCGCGAGCGGCTTTCCGGGCATACTTCTTTCCGCATCGGCGGGCCCGCAGAAGTGATGGCCTGTCCCCGCAGCGAGGCGGAGCTGACTGCCGTTCTGGCAGTCTGCAAGGCCCTCGGCGTCGCGCCGCGTATTCTCGGCGGCGGCACGAATATCCTTGCCCCTGACGCGGGCGTGGCGGGCGTGGTGATCTCCACGCGCGGCCTGGACGAGCTGCGTTTGACAGCAGAGCATGAGATCAGCGCCGGGGCAGGCGTGCCCCTGGCGCGGCTGGCGGTATTTGCCTGGCAGCACGGATTGACGGGCCTGGAATTTGCGCACGGCATCCCCGGCACCGTCGGCGGTGGCCTGTATATGAACGCGGGCGCCTACGGTGGCGAGCTGGTTCAGGTGGGCGTGTCCGCCCGATTCCTGACGCTGCAAGGGGAGCTGCGCAGCTTTGACGGGCCCGAAATGGCGCTTTCCTACCGCCACAGCGCCTTTATGGCCCTGGACGGCGTGATTGTCTCCGGCGGCTTCCGTCTCACGCCCGGCGACCCGGACGCGATCCGCACCCGGATGCGGGAGCTGATGGAAAATCGCAGAGCCTCGCAGCCCCTTGACCTGCCCTCGGCGGGCTCCACATTCAAGCGCCCCGTGGGTGGCTATGCGGCCGCCCTGATCCAGGACGCAGGGCTCAAAGGCTTCCGCGTCGGCGACGCGGCTGTGTCTGAGAAGCATTCGGGCTTCGTCGTCAACCTCGGCCGCGCCACCAGCGCCGACGTGTGTGCCCTGATTGCGCAGGTGCAAGCCCGCGTCAAGGCCGCCTCCGGCATCGAGTTGGAGCCGGAGGTCAGAATTTGGACAAGCGACGTGTAGGGGGCGGCGGCCCCGACGCCCCGAACATACTGACGAGTAAAAGGTAAAAAGTAACAATGACGCATCCATCTGTAGCGCGGGCTCTATCTTCGCGTCGCTGCCCGCCGTTCCCTGTTCACACCTGCTTGTAGGGATGGCACTCTGCCGTCCGCGCACCTTGTAGGGGGGGCACTGGCCGCCCGGTTCGCCAATGGCGAACGATCACCCGCAAGAGCGATCTTGCCGGGCGCGTTGCCGGCACTGTGTGCGTTGTCGGAACTCTGCTGGATTTGCCTGCGGTAAATTGCATTCGTTCCGAATGCTTGCGGGCAGATTACCCGCGCTACGAAATCAAAAAGGGGGATTCCCGATGTCATTTTCTTCTGACGCAAAGGCGGAGCTTTGCAAGGACTTTATCAACAAAAAATGCTGTGCGCTGGCCGAGGCCTGCGGCGTGCTGCTCTATTGCGGTACGGTCGGCACGGAGCAGATCAAGCTGATTACCGAGAGCGAGGCCTTTGCGAACCGCCTGCCCCAGCTCTTTCACAAGGCCTTTAAGATCGAATTCGATGAGATCGTATATGGAGGCAAGTTTTATTTCACGATCCGGGATCGCAAGAAGATCGAGCAGATCTTTGACGCCATCGGGTACAGTCCCGCCCAGAGCGTGAGCCTGCACGTCAACTTCGGTCTGCTCGAAAAGGACTGCTGCCGGCAGGCCTTTCTGCGCGGGGCCTTTCTCTCCGGCGGCTCGGTCACGGATCCAACCAAGCGCTATCATCTCGAGCTTGCCACCAACCATCACAAGGTCATCCGCGAGACCGAGAGCCTGCTGTTCGATCAGGGCTTCTTCCCCAAGGCCAGCATGCGCAAGGGTGTGTCCATCCTCTACTTCAAGCAGAGCGATTTTATCGAGGATTTCCTGGCATTCCTCGGCGCGCCGGTCGCTGCCATGGGGGTCATGGAGGCCAAGATCGAGAAAGAAATGAAAAATAAGATCAACCGCATCGTCAACTGCGACAACGCCAACACCTCCAAGGTCGTTGAGGCGGCCCAGTCGCAGATCGCGGCGATCCGCCGTCTGCGCGAGCGCGGGATCCTGGAGCGTCTGCCGGAGAAATACAGCGAAACCGCTGCATTGCGGGAGGAGAATCCCGATGCCACCCTGGTGGAGCTGGCCGAGATGTTCAACCCGCCGATCACCAAATCAGCCCTGAACCACAGGCTGCGCAAGCTCGTGGAGCTTGCGAATGAAGAATGAAAAATTGCGGTATTCTCAAATTGCTATTTGAGAATGAATTGAAACGGAGACGAGGGACGCGGATTCTTCGCAAGCGCGTCCACAGCAGCCCACCGGGATGCTGTGGAAGGTCGCGGAGCACTATGCTCGGAGCGATAACACATGTCTTTCGGCGTGTTCGCTCAGAATGACGCGCTGAACCTAAACTCTGATCCTTGATCCCTATTTTCGTTCTATGAGGAGATAACCATGTCATTTGTACACCTCCATTTGCATACCGAATACAGCCTCCTGGACGGCGCGTGCCGGATTGGGAAGCTGATGGAGCGCGTGAAGGAGCTGGGGCAGGACGCCGTGGCGATCACGGATCACGGCGTGATGTACGGCGTAATCGACTTCTACAAGGCCGCCAAAGCCGCCGGGGTCAAGCCCATCATCGGCTGCGAGGTTTACGTGGCCCCGCGCACGCGCTTTGACAAGGTGCACGGCATCGACAACGAGAACGCGCACCTGGTTTTGCTCTGTCAAAATGAGACCGGCTACCGCAACCTCAGCTACCTGGTCTCCAAGGGCTTTTTGGAGGGCTTTTACACGCGGCCCCGGATCGACATGGAGCTGCTGCGGCAGCACAGCGAGGGCCTGATCGCGCTCTCGGCCTGTCTGGCAGGCGCGATCCCGCGCAGATTGAAAATCGACGACTACGAAGGCGCGAAAGCAATTGCGCAGGAATACAGCCAAATCTTCGGGCCGGACAACTTCTATCTGGAACTGCAAAACCACGGCATCGCCGAGCAGGCCAAGATCAATCCCATGCTGCTGCGCCTGTCCCGCGAGCTGAAGCTGCCGCTTGTTGTCACGAACGATGCGCACTATCTGCGCTGCGAGGACGCGGCCACGCAGGACGTGCTGATGTGCATCCAGATGGGCAAGACCGTGGACGACCCCAACCGCATGCGCTTCGAGAGCGATGAGTTCTACGTCAAATCCGAGGACGAGCTGCGGCAGCTCTTCCCCCAGCTCGACGAGGCCTTTTCCAACACGGTCCGCATTGCCGAACGCTGCAACGTGGAATTTGAGTTTGGACATTACCACTTGCCCGCCTACGAGCCGCCGGATGGCTCGGATTCGCTGACGTATTTCCGCAGGCTCTGCAACGAGGGCTTCGACGAGCGGTATATGGCTGCCCCGGCAGGCTCGGGTAGCGGCGCGCAGTTAAGTGACGGCCCAAATATGCAAGCTGAGGCGCAGCATATTTGGCTGCCGGAACTGATGCAGAGCTGTGCGCCACGGAACACGGCTTCCCCGGACGGACGGCAGAGCGCCGCCCCAGCAGATGAAAAGAAGCTTGCGGAATACCGGGAAAGATTGGACTATGAGATGGGCGTCATCGAGAAGATGGGCTACGTGGACTATTTCCTGATCGTGGCGGACTTCATCCGCTGGGCCAAGGAGCAGGGCATCCCCGTCGGCCCGGGCAGAGGCTCCGGCGCGGCCTCTATCGTGGCCTACTGCATGCACATCACCGAGATCGACCCCATGCAGTACACGCTGATCTTCGAGCGCTTTCTGAACCCGGAGCGGGTCTCCATGCCCGACTTTGACACCGACTTCTGTCAGGAGCGGCGCGGCGAGGTCATCGACTACGTGACGCGCAAATACGGCAAGGATCGCGTGGCGCAGATTGTCACCTTTGGCACCATGGCAGCCCGCGGCGCGATCCGCGACGTGGCCCGCGCCCTGAACATGACTTACGCTGAGGCCGACGTGGTGGCCAAGAACATCCCCAACGAGCTCCACATCACGCTGGAGCTGGCCCTCGCCAAGAACCCCAAGCTGAAACAGATGTACGACGAGGATCCCAAGGTCAGAAAGCTGATTGACACGGCCCGCGACATCGAGGGCATGCCGCGCAACACTTCCACCCACGCGGCAGGCGTGGTCATCACGGCCCGGCCTGTCTCCGACTACGTTCCGCTGGCCCGGAACGAGGACACAATCGTGACCCAGTTCACCATGACGACCATCGAGGAGCTGGGCCTGCTCAAAATGGACTTCCTCGGCCTGCGCAACCTGACTGTCATCGACGACGCCGAGCGGCAGATCCGCCGTCTGGAGCCGGGCTTCTCCATGAAGCATATCCCTGACGACGATCCCAAGACCTTCGCCATGCTCGGCGAAGGCAAGACCTCGGGCGTCTTCCAGCTCGAATCCCCCGGCATTACGGGCGTCTGTGTGCAGATGAAGCCGCAGTCGATCGAAGATATGACCGCCATCGTGGCCCTCTACCGTCCGGGCCCGATGGAATCCATTCCGAAGTTCATTCAGTCCAAGCATCACCCGGAGACGATCTCCTACATCACGCCCCAGCTCCAGCCGATCCTGAACGTGACCTACGGCTGCATCGTCTATCAGGAGCAGGTGATTGAGATCTTCCGCAAGCTGGGCGGTTACACCCTCGGCCAGGCGGACAATATGCGCCGGGCCATTTCCAAGAAAAAGCAGAACATTATCGTGCAGGAGCGGCAGGCCTTCGTCTACGGCGACCCTGCGAGGGGCATCCCGGGCGCGGTGTCCAACGGCGTGTCGGAGGCGGCGGCCCAGCAGATCTACGACGAGATCCTGGACTTTGCCAACTACGCGTTCAATAAGGCCCACGCGGTCTGCTACGCCAAGGTCAGCTACGACACGGCTTGGCTCAAATGCCACTGGCCCCGGCAGTATATGGCGGCGCTGATGACCTCCATGCTCTCCGACACCGAAAAGGTGGCGGGCTATATCGCCGAATGCAAGGACATGGGCATCCTGCTGGCCCCGCCGGACGTCAACCACTCCGAGGACGTGTTCACCGTGGAGGGCGAGCGCATCCGCTTCGGTCTCGGCGCGGTCAAGAACGTGGGCCGGGGGCTGATCCGCAAGATGGTCTCCGAACGGGAGCAGGGCGGCCCCTTTACCGGCCTGGAGGACTTCTGCAAGCGCATGGGGGACACGGAGCTGAATAAGCGTACCCTGGAAAACCTGATTCGCTGCGGCGCGATGGACAGCTTCGGCCTGCGCCGAAGCCAGCTTCTGGCGATCTATGAGCCGCTCATGGGCTGGCTCGCCAACCAGAGCCGCCGGAATCTCTCCGGCCAGATGGGCCTCTTTGACGCGATGGACGACCGGGAGACGGATATGAGCTTCCCGGTGCCGAATCTCCCGGAGCTGGAGCTCTTTGAGCTGCTGAGCGGGGAGAAGCAGACCACCGGCCTGTATATCTCCGGCCACCCGATGGATCAGTACCGCCAGGCTCTGCGCCGGACGAAGTCCGTGCCGATCCGCTGCATCACCGGGGAGGAGGCCGCGTTCCGCGACGGCGACGTTGTGACCGTCTGCGGCGTCGTGCAGAGCTTCGTCACCAAGACCACGCGCAACAACAGCATAATGGCCTACGTGACCTTGGAGGACGACAGCGCCTCGGTGGAGATTCTGATCTTCTCTGTGGTGCTGAACCGCTTTGAAGAACTGCTGCATGAGGGCGGAGCCGTGGCCATCGAGGGCCGGGTCTCCCTGCGGGACGAAAAGCCCGCGCAGCTCATGGCAAACTCCGTTCTGGCGCTGGAAAGCTACGTCAAGCTCGGCGGGGCCCCGGCACGGGCTTTGAACCGGGTCTCGGCCTGCCGGAAGCTCTATCTCAAGCTGCCCGCCGAGGACAGCCTGGAATATCAGAAGACCCGCGCCATTTTGAACATGTTCCCCGGCGAGATCCCCGCAGTCCTGTACTTTGCCGATACCGGCGTCCGCCGCGGCACCCAGTGTACCCCCGAGGCCGTCATGCTTGACGAGCTGTGCGCGCTGCTGGGCGAGGACGCAGTGGTGGAAAAATAAGTGACAGGTGACAATTGTAGGGACAAGCACTGCTTGTCCGCCTGCTTCCCTCCCGCACCCGCCGTAGGGGCGGTCATACTTCGTGACGCTTCGAGTTTGGCCGCCCGCGTGCCCGTACAGACTCCCCCGCCTGTCATTCTGAACGAAGTGAAGAATCCGTACCCCCTGCGGCGGGGCGGCAGTTTCGGAAATGAATACTAAAAACTGAAAAACCGTAAAATGAATCATTGAGGGGGGTTCAAATTGCCATTTGAAAACATTTAAAAAAGGATGGGTGACGCAAAATCTGTAATTATTTTTGAAAAACCGCTACACTTTTTTACAGAATTGTGTTATAATGTAATTTGTGAAATTATGGGTTTAGATGGTTATCTGTCTGCCTGCTTGGCGGGTAGATTGCCCGTGCCACAGGCTTTGAACTCTGAACAAAGAAAGAGGAAACTTGCAATGAAACAACGTATGCTTGACCTGATTCGGGCGGACAAATCGACGGACGATTACGCCGGGGCGGTCTATGGGGAGTTTGGCCTTTCCGTGGACAAGCACTACGATCTGCTTGTCGTGGCTCCCACGTGGAAGCCGACCAAGATCATGCAGGACTGTGACGTGGAGATCGTCTGCACGTCGGAGCATGCCTACCTGTCCGGCTTTGAAGTGAAGGACGGGGATCGGCTGATCGCCTGGATTCAGTGCAGCCCCGGCGCATGCTGTCTGATCGACGAGCTGTCCCTGTGCGCGGTGCTGAACTTTGACAAGCTGGTATTTCTTGGCGCGGTGGGCGCCCTTTCCCCGGAGATTTCCCTGGGGGACCTCTGCACGCCCGCTTGGAGCGTGGAGGGCAATCTGGCCAACGGCTATTTGGAGGAGGACGTTTCGGCCTATAGGCCGTTCGGAAAGGTCTTTCCCAACGACCCGGTCTTTGTGGAGCGCGTGGCGCGTTTGGCCGCGGAAATGGGCCACACGCTGCGGCAGGAGCCGGTGTTCTGCACGGATTCCATCTACTGCGAGTATGCACACATGGACTTTATCAAGGGCTTCGGCGCGCGCTTGATCGAGATGGAGACCAGCTCGTTTTACCGCATGGCGGATCTGATGGAAAAGCCTGCGATTGCGCTGATGGCCGTTTCGGATAATTCCGCCACGGGGGATCCCCTGCTGCTTCGGAGCGAGGAGCAAAAAGCGGTCTATGACCGCACCCGGAAGCAAATCATTCCGCGCATAATCCTTGCAATCGCGGGGATGTGACACCCTGCTCCGCCATTCCTTCGTGTTCGCTGCAATGATAGGATCTGGCGAAGAGTAATTACACAGCAGGGCGATGGAATGCAGAATGCAAAATTAGTGTATTTTCAAATTGCAATATGACACTTGAAAAAGACGGGGGATGCGGGTTCTTCGCTCCGCTCAGAATGACACGCTGAATCCTGAACCGCAGCCGGCAACGGCGCGAAGCCATTGCTGGTACTACAGAATGAATCCAACCGAAACGAGAACAACATGAAACATAAACGAATCTTGCTGTCACTCCTGCTGGCCCTGCTGCTGACGGGCTGCTACTCCTTCGACAGCGACGCGCTCTACGCCCTGCCGCAGCGCTCCCAGGAATATCGGGAGCTGCAAAACGCTGTCGAATCAGCACTTGGAAACGGCAGCTACAGCGCACCCGTCTCTCCTCCGAACCGCCAGATCATCCAGCAGGTGGATCTCGATGGGAACGGACAGGAGGAAATCCTCGTTTTCTGCAAGAAGGACGGGGAACGGCCTCTGAAGGTATTGATCCTCCGCAAGGAAGAGGAGCATTACGCGCTTGCCTGTACGCTGGAGGGTGACGGCACGGCCTTTGATTCCGTGCGCTACGCGCAGATCGACGGCGCGCCCGGCATGGAGTTGCTGATCTCCCGCCGCATCGGCGAACAGGTTCAGCAGTTTCTGAGCGTCTATTCCGTCACCGCCACCTCTGCCCGGGAGCTGATGAGTTCCGCCTACTCCGCCTATACGGTTCTGGATCTGGACGGCGACCAGCGCGACGATATTTTCGTCCTGCGCGCCAATGCCGACGGCCCGCGGGCCTATGCCGAGTTCTATCGCTTCGGCGACGGGGATCTGCAAAAGGACGCGGAGGCCAGTCTTTCCGTCGGCGCGGAATCCGTCAAGCGCATTGTGACCGGTCAGATCGCGCCGGGCGTCCCGGCGGTTTTCGTGGTCAGCGCCTACGACGAGAGCAATCTGATCACAGACGTCTTTACGCTGAATCAGAACGTATTTACCAATATTACGCAAAACAGCGAAAGCGGACAGAGCGTACAGACGGTTCGCAATTACTTCGTCTACTCCACGGACATCGACAACGACGGCGTGATCGAACTGCCGCAGACCGTGGCGCTGCCCGCTGTCGAGGGCGACAGCGGCTCGGAGCATCAATATCGGATCGTCTGGTACAATATTGCCGCAGACGGCTCCCGAACCGACAAAATGAGCACCTATCACAACTTCGCGGAGGGCTGGTTCCTGTATCTGCCTGAGGCCTGGTGCCAGAATCTTGTCGTTTCCAAGCTCCCCAGCGACGACGACCTGTCCGGGACAGCAATTTCCGCACAGAGCGAAGACGGGAGCCAGGCCGAGCTGGTTACGATCTATTCGCTGACCGGCGAGCAGGCCAAAAGCCGCAGCGAAGAAGAGGGCCGCATTCTGCTCGGCCAGCGCGGCGAGCTGTACTATGCAGCCCGCCTGGGCGCGGCGGCTGAGCTGGACGAGGAAGAGCTCCGCGCCCGCTTCAGCTTCATCTCCGTGGATCTGCTGCCGAACGAAGGATAATTCCGCAGGAACAACTACCCGAAAGGTTGGAATACAAGTCATGAAAAAGGTTTTGATTCTGGAAGACGAGGTCAGTATCCGCAGCTTTGTGGTCATCAATCTGCGGCGTGCTGGTTATAACGCCATCGAGGCGGGCACCGGCGCCGAGGCGCTGGAGCGTCTGCGCGAGAATCCCGACATTGGCGTGGCCATTCTGGATATTATGCTGCCCGATATGGACGGCTTCGAGGTTTGCCGGAACATTCGCGCCACCAACAAGGTGATCGGCATTATCATGCTTACAGCCCGCACCCAGGAGATGGACAAGGTCACCGGCCTGATGACCGGTGCGGACGACTACGTCACCAAACCCTTCTCG
>Ga0310690_10011388_pt1 | contig 10982 bp, 7 predicted proteins | sample AusTroGonzalo_MG_2_FD_207661 | JGI IMG/M metagenome (GOLD analysis project Ga0310690, IMG submission 207661) | Bovine rumen microbial communities from tropical cattle in Woodstock, Queensland, Australia - Gonzalo_04 (v2) (version 2) | ecosystem: Host-associated > Mammals > Digestive system >...
CGGCTGCAGCGCGGGGGCGCACCTCTTCCCATCCCGAACAGAGAAGTTAAGCCCCGCCGCGGCGATGATACTGCGGGAGACCGTGGGAAAGTAGCTCGCCGCCCTCCCATAGCGCGAACCCCGACAGCGATTGCTGCCGGGGTTCGTCGTTTTACTAGGTACTCTCCTACCCTTTCCAAATCTTTTCCCTTGCCCCAGCATTTTCATTTCCAACTTTTTACTAATTTTACCGCCAAATTCGGCCTTATGCCAAAAAAGTGGATATTTCTTTTTATCGCATTGATTATCTGTTTGTTAGGATTCTCACAACATCCTTCTCAAGATAGCATTGCGCCAAAGAAAACAGTCGTCAAGCCTACACAACCCATCGATTCGACCTTTGTCACCTATGTCAGCTATCATCTCGATAGCGTTTTCCTGAACATCCCCAAGGTCATTGATACATCCACATTCAGTGCCAACATCTTTGAGGTTTTAGAACGAGAAAACACCATTTACAGTACCTTGAGCAACACGGGACTTGCCCACAAGTCAATGAGGTTCAATTATCTGCAGCAAGTTGGTTTCGACATGGAACTACCCGCTTTCTCAGCCTATCTCCAAAATGAGCGAAACATGGTTTCATACCAGTCGGTCCTACCCTATTCCGAAATTCGCTACTTATTGACCACGGGCGACAAAGAGCAACTGCTCAACATCAAATTCGGACGACAGGTCGCCCCTCGACTATTCTTTTCCTTTGCATTCAACACCGAACTATCGCCAGGCATCTTCAAGAACAACAAATCGCTGAATAATTACTTTTGGGCCAATGCACATTATTTTACCCAAAACAATCGTTATGGCATAACTGCTTACTATTTCCGCAACAAACTCGAAATGCAGGAAAACGGAGGCATCGTGAATGACGAAAACTATACATCCCATGCTGAAACAGACAATTCCGTCATAACAACCAATCTCAGTAACGCAACCAACTTCATCATTTCTAGTGGTGTAGGCTTTGAGCACTATTTCAATTTGTTACCCCAAAAAACACAAGTAAAAGCAGAAAATCCCTCCTTCCCTGCCCTATCCGACACACTTCCAAAATTGCCATCAGATTCAACCAGCATTGACACTCTTATCATTGATTCACTAAAATTTACCGACATCGATTCGGTCCAATACACAACCAAAACAAGGAAATTCACTTTAGGTAGGATTTGCCACAAGTTCAGCTATTTGAACAATAAGCTTTATTACAATGAATCCTCACCTTCCGTATCTTTCTATCAACCTTTCGACACTCTGCTTAACACTGCAAAATCCACCGACTCCACCTTCGTGAGAGCCATACGCAACTCTTTGGAATGGAATAGCTTAGGCTATCAAAAATATAATGACAATGTCCCTTTTTACGTTTATGCAAGTCTGACACATGGTTTTTATAAGTTGAAATACTACGATTATGTTGAAGGCGAGACTCTACTTGCACGAAACTATCAGCAACTCAGCGTAAATGGAGGCATTATCATCAACCTGTTCAAATCGACTCGCATCACAGGTCAGGCCGAGCTCATCACATTGGGCTACCAAATCGGCGATTTCGACATAAAGGGACAATGGAAGCAATTCCTAGGCACCAAAAGCAAAAATTGGGGTCAAGCCATTTTCGATGTGGACATCAAGCGGCAAAGCGCCAGCTGGTTTGAGAAAAGCTATTATTCCAACCATTTCCGTTGGGACAATGACTTCAACGCCGCCACTTACCTGACTTTCGACCTGAAATACAACTACAAAAGCTATTGCGTGGGCGTAAAACAAACCAGCATCGCCAACCTAATCTATTTCGGCACTGATGCACATCCCACCCAATTTGACGGCATGTTCAGCATCCGCGAAGCCTATTTGAGCTTCCGACAGACTCTTTGGCGATTCGACCTTGAGGGTTTCGCCAGCCTACAAAAATCGAGCAATGAGGAAATCATGCACCTGCCTTTGGTGATGGGAAAGTTAAAGGTAGGCTACTCGCAGCCCATTTTCCACAAAGCAGCAACTTTACTTCCCAGCGTCACGGTACGTTATTTCACGAAATATTATGCCGATGCATATATGCCTGCTACACGTACATTCTACCTGCAGAATGATGTGGAAATTGGCAACTTCCCTTTCATTGACCTTTCCCTGGCCATCAAAGTGAAAACAGCCCACATTTATGTTTCCTACAGCAACATGTTCCTACTGACTGGCAACTACAATTCATTCATCGCGCCCCACTACCCCATGCGCGACAGCCGCATTTTCATCGGCATTAACTGGAGACTGTTCAAATAAAACCCCACCGATATGATTCAAGCCGATCTTATTCCCACAACCAACACATTATCAGGTATTAACAATCCAACGACATTCGTTTCCGACACTATATATCAGGCAGATGTAGTCAGCACGATCGTAGAACAAACCGCCAACAACAGCTCGTCGCGCGAAATTGGTTTGACCATCGCCATCATCGGTCTGCTCATCTTCACAGCACACCTTTTCAGCGAAATCTTCAGCCGCAAGCGCATTCCAGACGTTCTTTTCCTCATCATTATCGGCTTACTCATTGGACCTATTTTCCATTGGATTTCACCTGAAAGTCTCGGCAACGCTGGCAGTCTCTTCTCAGGCATCACACTGGTTACCATTTTGTTTGAGAGTGGTACTCAGTTGAGATTCAGCGCATTGAAAGACTCATTTAAGGGTGCGCTAAAGCTTACTGCATTGAATTTCGTGCTTTCTGCGATAGCCATCTGGTTGGTGGGCTGGCTAGTTTTGGAGATTGACCCCATCATCAGTATGATGTTAGGCTGCGTCTTGGGTGGCACGGCTTCTGCTGTCGTCATTCCTATCGTCAGACAAATGCGCATGTCGGAAAAACCCGCCATTATGCTCATTCTTGAAGCCGCCATCGGTAACGTGTTCAGCATCGTCCTGGCCTTGGCCTTGCTGCAAGCCATCAAGTCAAGGCACGTTGAATTTGGAGCCATTTTGGGCGACATTTTTTCCTCGTTCATTCTTGCTACGGTGATGGGATTGTTCGGTGCCATTTTCTGGGCCTTAATACTCGATCAGGTGCGCAACATCAAATACTCCATTCTCACCACACCAGCCTTCGTGTTTATCATTTACGGCCTCAACGAATGGATGGGCTTCAGTGGTGCCATAGCAGCCTTGGCCTTCGGTATCGGCTTGGCCAACATCGACAGCATCTACAACGCATGGCTTAAGAAATTTATCAAAAAAATACCCGTTAACCTGAACGAAACCGAACGATCCTTATTCTCAGAATTGGTGCTGTTGCTCAAGACTTTCTTCTTCATCTATGTCGGCATTTCCATCCAACTGAGTCAGTGGCAGCCTTTCGTTATCGGATTGGGAATCAGCATGATGCTATTCATCCTCCGCATTCCTGCCGTGCGTTTTGCCATCTCTAAGAAAGAAGGCATCCCCGAAAAGGAATTGGTTTTCATGTCGGCCCTCAATCCCAAAGGACTGACGGCTGCCGTTTTGGCCACACAAGCCCTCATCTACATTCCCAACATGGAAATCGCGCTTTTCATCAGAAACATTGTCTTCTCGGTCATTTTGTCAAGCATTGTCATCAACTCCATTCTAATTCCACTGATTGACAAGGAGAAAGGTCTTTACCACTGCTATTTGAAACTGCTCAACTTCAATCAAAGGATGAAAAATGTGGTCGCCAAAACCAAGCAAGAAAGCGAAGAAAAGCTGAAAAAGCACTCCATGGCGCATGATTTCGTTGACGAGATGTTCCATTCTGAGGTCATCAGCGACATCCTCGAGCAGCAAGACAAGCCTGGAGCCGTCCATAGCAAAGTGGAGTCGAACAACATGGACGTAGCCGATTGACCCCAATCTGAGCGAATTTAACTTTTTTTTGCTGCCAAGGCATACAAATCAGATTTTTTCCATTATATTTGCAATCCAATCACTTTCGATGAAGGAAATTGCCAATCAACGAAGAAATCATTAAAACACACTGAATATGAGCGTATTAAACGAAGGTTTTGTCATTGGCTCCTATAAGGTTCAATCCCTTATCAAACAAAACGAATACACCGAGACCTACAAGGTGGTGAACGAAAACAACGCACCTTATTTCCTGAAATTGTACATCTTAAAACGGACACCTGCCAAGCTCATCGATACTAATAGCCACGAAGTACTTGAAATCGCTTTGCTGCGTAAGATCCAACACGCCAACGTGGTGTCCTATATCACGCATGGCAGCATCAATCTGGCCGTGGGCGAATGCCAATATATGGTGACAAACTATTTCACTGGCGACGTGCTAGCCGATAAAATCCAAATAGCTGGGCCCTGCGACCAACAACGTGCCATCACCCTATTCACTGGCATTCTCGAAGGCCTGAGGTGCATGCACGAAGCAGGTGTTTGCCACAATGACATCACACCCAACAACATCATGCTGTCCGACAGCATGAGCGGCACGCCTGAAATCATCGACATGGGTCACACTGCGCAATCGTGCGAGGGCACAACTCCCTTTGATACGATGGACCTTGACCCAAGATATTGCGCCAACTCCACAGCTGCTTGCATCTTCAACGAGCGTTCCGACTTGTTCTCTGCCGTCGCGGTATTCTACACCATGCTAACGGGACACGCGCCTTGGGAGATGGTTTTTGCTGAAGGCGAGAACTTCTCCTCGAAAATGAACAAGATGAAGCGTTTCCGCAAATCGAATCCCTTGGACGTGTTGTCATTGCCTGTCAGCGACAATATCAAATACGTTTTGGAGAAAGGCCTCGCCCTCGTTTCATCCGAAGGATATCAGAACGAGGACGAAATTCTCACTGACCTCAACGTTATCGACGGCAGCAAGAAACCAGGAAGCCGCAGTAGCAGCAGAGATAGCGGAAGCCAGCAATCACAGTCATCGAAAAAAGACCAAGATCAAGACGAGGCCGATCCGTTTGAAATCACGCCCAAAAAAGGCAACGGACACGGTTTTGAGGACATTGCCGGCATGCAAGAGTTGAAAGAAATGCTCCAGCAGAAGGTGATTTTCGTCATCCAGAACAAGGAACTCGCCGAGCAATACAAACTCACGCCGCCCAACGGCATGTTGCTGTATGGCCCTCCCGGCTGCGGAAAGACCTTCTTCGCCGAGAAGTTTGCCGAACAAACTGCGTTCACGTTCATCTTGGTCAAGGCCTCCGACCTCGCCAGCATCTATGTCCACGGCTCGCAGCAGAAAATCGGCAAGCTGTTCAAGCAAGCCGAAGCCAATGCTCCCGCAGTGCTGTGCTTCGACGAATTCGATGCCTTGGTACCCAACCGTTCTCTGCCCAGCAGCTCGCATGTCTCTGGCGAAGTGAACGAATTCCTTTCGCAGCTCAACAATTGCGCCCAACGCGGCATTTTCGTCATCGCGACCACCAACCGTCCCGACATGATCGACCCCGCCGTGCTCAGAACTGGTCGTATCGACAAGCACATCTTCGTTCCGCTCCCAGACCACGATGCCAGAAAAGAGATGTTTGCTATTCACCTGAAAGGCCGTCCTTTCGACGAAAGCAGCCTCAACTTTGACACCCTGTCGGACATGACTGAAGGCTATATCGCCAGCGACATTGCCTACATCGTGAACGACGCCGCCATGACAGCTGCCTTCACACGCACATCCATCACGCAGGAACTCCTTGAAAAATCCATACACGAGACTAGACCCTCCATCAGCGCTGACACTATGAAGATGTATGACAACCTCCGCACCAAAATGGAAGGCATAGAACGTGAAAACCTCATGCCCAGAATTGGGTTCAGAAAAGACTAATCCTTATCTCATTAATTTATTAACCAATAAAACTCGACAACATGACAACTTCAGAAATGGTATTCAATTACCTCAAAAGCCAAGGACTGATGCCCAACTTTGACCAAGACAACGACATTGTCTTCAAGTATCAGATGTTCACCTTCATTTTCTTCAACAACGACAAAGACGAACAATTCATCCGCCTCGCTCTTCCTGGCATCTACGATGTCACCGAAGAAAACCGCTACTCTGTGCTTGAGGCCATCAACGAAACCAACAAGGTCATGAAAGTTGCTAAACTGATGATCCCCCGCGATGACGTGTGGGCCATCACGGAAATTATGATGGACTCGACGCCCGAACTTGACGACCTGATTCCCAGACTGCTCAACATCCTGATTGGTGCCCGTAGCGAATTCTACGACCAACTTGGATAAATCCCTTTAGGAATTATATTCTTCTATGATGCCGTTTGCAATGCAAGCGGCATCTTCTTTTTATTGCGTATAAATTACACATATAAATAAGCTGAAAAACAATTCATTGCAAATTAGGATTGCAAATTAAAGTGTAAATTTTACACATTTTCCATGGCTAATACCAAAAATAGTTGTAATTTTGCGTCAAATTTACACAACAATGGAAGAACAACAATACACATATAAATACCCCCGCCCTGCCGTCACGACGGACTGCGTAGTGTTCGGCTTCGATGGACGCGAACTCAAAGTACTTCTCATCGAACGCGGCAACGAGCCATATAAAGGCTGCTGGGCCATCCCTGGAGGATTCCTCAACATGGACGAAAACGCCACGCAAGGTGCACTTCGCGAATTGGCCGAGGAAACTGGACTGATATTGGAACACATCAAGGAGTTTGGTGCCTTCACCGAAGTAGGCCGCGACCCGCGAGACCGCGTCATCTCCATCGCCTTCTATGCCCTAGCCAAAAAGTCGGACGTGAAAGGTGGCGACGATGCTGCTAAAGCGCAATGGTTTGGCCTCAATGAAGTGCCACGACTTGCCTTCGACCACGACCAAATGCTGCGTAAAGCCATGCAAAAACTCAAGGAAGACATCCATTTCGAGCCGATTGGTTTCGATTTGCTGGGCGACACCTTCACCATGCCAGAATTACAACGCCTTTATGAAGCCATCCTTGGTGTGCAGTTCGACCGACGCAACTTCTACAAAAAAATGATGCAAACCGGCATTTTGGACGAAGTCGATGAGGAACCGCGACCTATTGCCTTCTTCGGCAGCCACCACGAAATGCGCAAAATGAGCATCGATGCGCTTTTCGATGCCAACCCCTTCCCTTCCCGCTCCGACGACGACAGCCGTCGACGGAAAGGCACCCTATTCACCTTCAATAAGCAACGCTACGAAAAATTCAAGGAAGAGCATAATTTCAGACTGGAGTTTTAATAGATTACCATGCTTCACTGCATTTTGCTCGCAATGATTAAACACACAGACTAAACACTAAATACCAATCAATTAAACAATTAAAGTTATGAAAACACAAATTTACAACCTTGTCATTTTGGACAAGAGCGGCTCGATGAACAGCATTGCCAAGGCCGCCATTTCAGGATTCAACGAAACCGTGGGCAGCATCCGCTCGGCACAGGAACGCTACAATGAAACGCAAGAGCATTTCGTGTCGCTGATGATCTTCTGCGACTGCGAAAAACGCCTCGTTTACGACAAAGTGCCCGTCGCCGACGTCAAGGAGCTGACCAGCGAGGAATATCGTCCCTGCTGCAGCACACCTTTGTATGACGCCATGGGCATCTCCATCAACGCCCTGTTCAACGACATCAAGGACAAGGAAGACGCCACTGCCGTGGTGACCGTCATCACCGACGGGCTGGAGAACGCCTCGAAAGAATACAGCGGCAAGGCCATCAAGGCCCTCGTGGAACGCATGAAAAACGAGGAAGGTTGGAATTTCGCCTACATCGGCACCAACCAAGACGTGGAAGCCACTTCCGCCTCGCTCTCCATCGACAACCACATGGCTTTCCGCGACGACGATGCAGGCATGCAAGATGCTTGGGAAAGTGAACGCAAGTCGCGTAGCAGGATGTTCTCGCGCTTTTCCTTCATGTCAGGTTTGACATCATCCATGACAAGCTCGGAACGCAAAGCCTACCGTGCCCAAGAACACAGAAGCACCAGAAACTACCACACCTTGGACGAGTTCAAGCATCGTATCACCCCTGACTTTATCCAACGTTTGAAAGACAACGAAATCTTCGTCTTCGGCAGCAACCTCGCTGGTGCCCATGGCGGTGGTGCAGCCCACATTGCCTTCGAAAAGTTCGGAGCCATCATGGGTCAAGGCGTGGGTCTGCAAGGACAAAGCTATGCCATTCCCACCATGCAGGGTGGCGTGGACACCATCCTTCCCTATGTGGAAGAGTTCATCGCCTTCGCTAAACAGCATCCCGAGCTGACCTTCTTGGTCACCCGCATCGGTTGCGGCATCGCCGGATTCACGCCCGCCGAAATCGCACCGCTGTTTGCCAGCGCCGTGGAAGTGGAAAACATCCATTTGCCGCAGGATTTCTGGACAGAACTGGTATAATCCAACACAACAAAGCACTATAAAGATTATGAGCAAAGCCGAGAAAAGAGGGGACTTTTCTCGGCTTTTTCTTGTGTTGATAACTTCTTCTTTTTTCCACTTGCGAAAAGCATAGGCTTTACCTATTTTTGCAGTTATGAAAAACACTGCAAACCATCATGGCTCAATGGCAAAAAGCACAGATTCAGAGAGATAACGGTATGATGACCGATGCGCAAGCTCCAGTCATCATCTCCGCAAGCCGTAGCACGGATATTCCTGCTTTCTATGCCGATTGGTTCTTCCATCGGCTTAAGGTGGGCTATTCGGCCTGGACCAATCCCTTCAACGGAGTGAAAAGCTTCGTTTCGTATGAGAAATGCCGCTTCATCGTGTTTTGGTCGAAGAATCCGGAGCCGTTGCTTGGGCATTTGGATGAACTGAAGGAAAGAAATATTGGCTGCTACATCCAATATACGCTAAACGATTACGAAAAGGAAGGCTTGGAGAAGGGTGTGCCGCCCTTGAAGCAAAGGATAGACACCTTCAAAAGATTAGTGGACCAATTGGGCAAAGGTCGCGTGATTTGGCGTTTTGACCCGCTTATCTTGACCGACCAAATTGGCGTGGATGACCTGTTGGGAAAAGTGGAAAAGATTGGCGACCAACTGAAAGGCTACACGGAAAAGCTCGTTTTTAGCTATGCTGATATTAAACTATATAAGAAGGTGAAAGCCAATCTAGAAAAGAGCAATATCAATTATTCGGAATGGTTGCCGGAACAGATGGTGGGGTTCGCCAAACAGTTGGTAGAGTTGAACAAAGCGAAAGGCTGGAACTATGCCTTGGCCACCTGTGGTGAGGCTGCCAATCTTGATGGTGTGGAGCACAACCGCTGCATTGACGATGACTTGATGATTCGTTTCGCCCACCATGACAAGGCTTTGATGGACTTCCTCGGCGTCGAGATAAAGACCATTGAAAACTCGTTGTTTGGCACGGAACCAATTCCCGAAAATGCCATCATGCTCACCGAAACGCAATACGCCCTGAAGAAAAAAGACAACCGTGACAAAGGCCAGCGGCAGTTCTGCGGCTGCATGGTGAGCAAGGACATCGGCGAGTACAACACCTGCCCACATCTGTGCGAGTATTGCTATGCGAATGCGAGCAAAGAGAAGGCTGTTGAGAATTATAAGAAACACAAAATGAATCCTTTGGGAGAAACGATAACGGGAAAATAATCTATATTTGCACATCAAAAAACAAGGCACATGAACCAACCTGCGACATACAACAAGGCAGTAGAGACCATCAAGACAGCCATTTTGCAAGGACAATACGAAGCAGCCAAAGGAGTAAACAGAATACAACTGGCAGTGTATTTTGCCATTGGCAAATACATTTCCCTCAATACGCGCAAAAACAAATGGGGTACTGGGGCTTTGGAAACCATCAGCCAACAACTTCGAAAAGAGTTGCCTGGATTGAGAGGCTTCTCGGCCACTCAGTTAAGAGAAATGCGACTCTTTTATGAAGCTTGGATAATGTTGGATCCTAATTCATCGGTCATGACCGATGAATTACAAGTAATTGATAATCATAAAGCTACAAATTTGTCGGTCATGACCGACAAATTAAGCACTAATTCGCCAATCATGGTTGCCGAATTAGATGACTACAAAATTGACATATACCAAGCCATCAAAATACCTGAAACAAAGAACTTCCCTTTGGAAGATTTCTTCAAAGTTCCTTTTACCCATCACACTATAATACGCACTGGAGTTAAAAGCATCGAAGCCCGCTATTATTACATTCATCGCGTTGCAGAAGAGAACCTTCAATCAAGGGTTCTTGAAAAACTAATCAAAGAGGATGCCTACAGCCATAAGGACTTGATACCAAGCAATTTCGCCCAGACTTTGCCCAATTCCACTTTGGCCCGCAAGGCCGTGATGATGTTCAAGGACGAATACTTGTTGGATTTCATCAATGTGGAACAGATTGGCGAACGCGAGTCCATTGACGTGGACGAACGCGAGGTGGAACAGCAGATTGTCCAAAATGTCAAGAATTTCATCATGACTTTCGGGAACGACTTCGCGTTTATCGGCAACCAATACCATTTGGAGGTGTATGGCGTGGAGCATTTTCCCGACTTGCTGTTCTTCAACCGAGAACTGAACGCCTTGGTGGTCGTTGAACTGAAAACAGGCGACTTCAAGTCGTCTTATCTCGGGCAACTGATGTCGTATCTTTCCATTTTGGATGCCAAGGTAAAGAAGCCCCATGAAAACCCTTCTATAGGCATTGTGCTCTGCAAAGAGGCAAACCGCGAGTATGTGGAGTTTGTCATACGAGACTACAACAAGCCGATGGGCGTGGCTACTTACAAAACCACCGCCGAAATGCCGGAAGAACTTCGGAGAGCCTTGCCGGATATTGAGGAATTGAAGAAGTTGCTGTAATGGTGTGAGTATTGCTATGCCAATGCGAGCAAGGAAAAAGCACAAGAAAACTATAATAAACACGAAATGAATCCGTTGGGAGAAACGATAACTGGAAAATGACCTCTAT
>Ga0310690_10011389_pt1 | contig 10981 bp, 5 predicted proteins | sample AusTroGonzalo_MG_2_FD_207661 | JGI IMG/M metagenome (GOLD analysis project Ga0310690, IMG submission 207661) | Bovine rumen microbial communities from tropical cattle in Woodstock, Queensland, Australia - Gonzalo_04 (v2) (version 2) | ecosystem: Host-associated > Mammals > Digestive system >...
CTGGACCGAAATCTTACTCATCAGGTTGGCCATGGCCTCCTTGTCGGCATTGGCTTCCGTCTCGCCATAACCCTCACCATAGAGGTAGGTGTCGCGATCAGACTTGATGCGATTTACTTCCTCCATATCTTCCTGTGCCATTGCCCACATCGGCAACAGACAGGCTGCAATGATTATCCATTTCTTCATTGTTGGCATCTTTATTATTGCAACAGAATGGCACGGGCCTGATTGTTGTCCATGCCGGGCATTGTCCTACCAACGGTCGCAGCGATGTATGTCGGGTCGCAGACAATGTATTTTTCACCATCAAGTAGGATATAGTCGCCAGTCACTTCTTCTGGGAAGTGTACGGCCATTGCCAAATGTCCCGGATAGTAAATCAGGATTGCCTTCAAACCCAGAATGTCTCTCACCAGTCTTGACAGCAAAATAGAACGATCTTCGCAGTCGCAATAGGGATAGTAGAGTGTTTCTTCTGCAAAGAAGGCACGATCGACTCCCCAGATATTCTCGTCGTACTCATAGACTAATCCTGTCTGAATCAGGTTCAGAAGCCTGCGCATGCCTTCCAGTTTTGACAGACCCTGCAATTGGGAGCGCAACTGGGGATAGAGTTCTGCTTTTACATCATCTGACAATGGCGTATTGGCATACATAGCCCATCGGGTCATCAGTTCGTCGTTCATGCAGGATGGCAGATAGGTATCATAGAACTTCAGCAGATTCTTGTTGGTGTGGATGGTCACCTTGAAGTCAGGATAGTCTCTCGACTTGATGGTACGTACATCCGACTGGTCCATGTCGAACTTCTGTGCAGCTCGGATCATCAGCGAGACACTTGTCTCGTTGGGGAGAGAGGCCCGACAGATGCTCAGAGTTTCTACACTGCCGTCAAGCAGGTAGAAAGTCTCGCCGTCAAGACGATAGGCCACCTTATTATAGATGGTATGCTGACTGGCTGTCAACAGCACGAGTTTCTGGTTATCACGACCCAAACGCACTTTGTAGCCCGACTGCGATAGAATATAGCCCATCAGCAGCGTGGCTTCGTTAGTATCCTTACCACAGAATTCGTTTGTCAATGCCTCCAAAGTCTGGAAGTAGGCCCAGTCAGAGAGTTTGTTTTCCTTTCGGATCTTCAGACAGTCGAAGAGCATGTTATCATACTTAATGTCTGCCAACGATTCAATAGCATCAGCCACATTGTTTTCTGTAACACCATTCAGTTTGAAACGACAATTATCGCCGAGTCTGACCTGATATTTTGTGCCAAAGATGCTAAAATTAAAGATCGTATTTACGCCACCTTCCTGCACAGGGGCAGGGGCTATCGGAGCGAGAGCCTTCGACTCTTTCGGTTTCTCCTTGACGACATCGTCATGCACTTTCTCTACAGCCAGTTTTTGATTCTTGTTCTCCTTGACTTTTTTGTCTTTCTTTTTACCCTTTACAATCTTCCCAAGGAACGAGAACCAGGAGGCTGTACTTTCTTCAGCTGTAGCAATCGTTCCCTTCAAACCTTCTTCAGTCTGTGCCTGCTCATAGCGGATGGGCTCACCTTCCTCGCCATCGTCATTGATGGGGATAAAGACGGGAGGTGCATCTTTTACTTGTGGTATCTTCTTAGGCTTCTCGCCGGTATATGACTGCCAGGCTTCACGTACAAAATTAATATATGTCTGTGTACATTGTTGTCTGAACTGACGGTATTCGTTAATCAGGTCTTTCTGACTGAAATTCATGTTCAAGTCCATGTCCATATCCATGTCCATGTCTAGATCCAAGTCCATGCCGTCAGATTCGTTAACTTTTGCCTGCTTCCTTGTAATGGCGGCAGGCTCGGTAACGACCATACCTCTCACTGCTCCAGAATTTGTCAGATTGTCAACCAGCGTCTTCACATATTGGCGTGTCAGATTCTCAACGGAATTGCGGTTGTCTTTCAGCAGGACCGATATGGGAGCACGTCCAGGGGCTTTGATGATGTATCGCTTATTGTCAGTCTGATCAATCAACTCCAAGGTCGCATGGAAGGGGATATTAATGATGGTTGTATTGTCAACGATATCGTTTACCTCCAAAGGCAAGCGCTGCCCTTTGCTGGTCAGGAATGTGATTTTTCCCTTGATGCTTGTGACTGTAAACTGACCGGCTGCCTGCGACATTGTAACGAAGGCTACCATTAGGGATAGAATCAGAAACAATCTCTTTTTCATACTTTCTCTTTTTTAGAAAAACTATTAGTAATAACTTTGTAAAGATCCTCAGCGGGTCCGATGAAGGGGATGGCCGCTAGTGCCATTGCAATGTTGATGCTGATGTTGTATTTTGCGAAAACGATAAATCCGACATACATCAGGAAGGCTATCCACAAGAACTTCAATATTCCCATTGCTAAAGCGGACTTCAAACTAATACGCGCGAATAAGTTCTTGCGGCCTTTCGCATATAAGTCACCCGTCTCAAATAGAATTCTGGTGAGTAGCACAGCAATGAATGAAAGAATGGCATTCACCCACCAGGGAGCAATCGTAATGGTCGTCTGTTTCACCATCGATTCGACACCGTAGGCCAGCAGTTTGATGCCCGGCATCTTACCCTGTGGGGTGTAGTGGGTATCATTTTCATCGCGTATGGACCCGAATAATACGACACGGTCGTTCAGAAATTCACCATAGTCGGCAATGGAATCGTAAGGGATAACTCTAAAATCGATTGCCGACCAATTGATGTTAATAGTCTTGTCCTTAAGCGGCATGATTTCTTGTTCGGCATATTTATCCGACAACAATTTTATTATTGAGGGACACAATTCTCCTTTAACGGTCTTGGCGAGACTGATTTTCTTTCTCATGCCATCGAACTTGTCAAGTTGCATGTTGACCAAACCTTCTTTCAGGTTTGGAATAGAGTCAGCAAAGAACGACTGTTTTACTTGGTTGAATTGCTTGCCGTCGAAAGAGTCGTCATAATATTGCAAGGCAAATACCATCGACGTGTCACTGGCGGCAATGGCGGCTATCAGACTATCACCCAAAGGATTCTCGGGTTTCTTTCCATCAAATAGGATATCGACGCCAATAACCTTCGGATGTTGTTCCAATACCTCGCTGAGAGCATAGGCGATATCACGACGATCTCGTAAATCCGCTATATCAACGATGGTGACGATACGGCTCGTATCACGTTCTTCCTTAGAATCTAACACCTGATAATAGAAATCGGTGATGGAGTATTCCTTCATCACCTGTACCAGAGGATTGAATATCTTCAGGTTGAACGCAAGTAAGGCATAGATGGCCACGATGCTGAATGCAAACGCAGTCGATACCAAATGATGCCAAAACCAGCCGCTATCCCTTTTCATTGTACGAGTTCTATGTCAAGACTTGCCTCTTTCATCATGTCATTGACGACACTTTTTGATTGGTTTGTGATTTTTTCCCTATCGTAGGCGATACTTGTCATCACTTCCGTATTGCCATTGTCAAGTTTACGATAGAATTGGACGACAGGAGTGATGACACCCAATTTCTGGGTGACGATAGACTTACTCTTCTCGACGACGCCCATCACAGATTCAGCCTGATCACCGGATATCTGTTTGGCAGAGATCTGTTCAGACACCAGACGGGTAATCTCTGTAGATATCTGGCCCACTAAATCTGCCTTGGCCACTTCTGTGGCTGACAACTTCGCAGCATCGAAGAATTGTCCTATGCTTTGCGCATTGCCGAATACATATTTAGGGGCAAAGTCCATCCCCATCTCGCTACGTAGTTTGTATGAGTTGAAAAGTTGTTGGAGCATGGGAATACTCCCCGGTGTTATTTGCCACCCCTCCTTCTTTAGACGCTTTTCTTCCTTTTTGGCATCTTTCATCCATTGCTTCTCGGTCTGGGCTGCTACGCTGATTGTCATTCCGAGCAACAGCATCGCTAAGATAAATTTCATCGTCTTCATAATTGTCGTATTTAATTGTTTATAATGTTTCGGGGACAAAGATAAATGTTTTATTTGAGATTACCAAAAAAATACTATAAAAACACGTTTATTTAGATTATTCATCATCATCGGGAGCAGGTGACCACGTTGTCTTGGTACTGTTGCCGTCGTTGTCCTTCATGATGATATACTGGTTTGGTATATCTTTTGAGGTCGATGCCAGATAAAGATTGCTGACAGCACCGTCAGACATAGCTCCAGAGATAATAAACGAACCGTCAGAGAGTGGTACGCATACCGTGAATGAATTACCATTACCTTTGATGAGGGCTTTCTCGGCCCCATTGGCCATATCAGCCTCGCCATCGGCAGTGAAATAGAAATCGACATCGAGTTTTCCGGAATCTTGTCCGTTGAACTTGATGACCATGCCCGTAATCCCATCCATTTCTTCTGATGCACCAATCTTGTCGGCGACTACTGAGATGGGCGATAATGAGTATGTGCCGTCCAAAGTAGGAGGTGTACCACCGTCGTTGATGGGCATTCCACCGTCCTTCAGGCTCTGCATCACCTCGTCGGTAGGCCACTCCAGTGCAGTTTCTGTCTCCTTCATACTGATGATAAGCCAGACGTAGTCCTCACTGTCGCCTATAGGAATGTAGGCGACATGCTCGTTGATGGGGCCTGGGTTGTCATTCGGGTCGAGGGGTGGTGAAAGTGTATAAGTAGTCCGCATGTCTGCCGTACTTGAGAAAGAATCAAACGTCAGTCCATCGGCCACAGAGTACTTACCCTCCTTGTAGGTGCAGGAGAACGTTCTCAATGGGAATTCGCTGAGGGTCATCTGTGTCACGGAGTTAATGACGGTATGAGTATCGGTGAACGGTAACAGATGCATATTCAAGATTGACTCAGCATTCAAGTTAAACTTTAGGTTTCTAATCGTCTCTTTGGCCTTGTCGATGTCGAATGATAATACGCCAGTAGCCTTCGATGACTGTGTTTCGCCTGGAGTGTCGAGGAATCCTTCACAGGTGATATGGATAATACCCTTTTCCTCCTTCAAAGTGAAGTGGCTGTAGTCGGGCTTGAAGTTGAATGCAGAATTCATGACGACAATGGTATCAGTTTCGCTCTCTTCTGCGATGTATTGAACCTTGCGGCTTGTCCAGAAATTGATATAATTGAACGGGCTTTCGTTGCCGTCAGGGATAATGGTCATACCGTCCTGAACAATTCTGACGGGCATCTTCAGCATTTCTTCGTCCTTGGGGTCTTCCTTGCCGCTGACGTAGCAGACCAAGATGCACTCACGTTCAAGGGCACTGGGATTCTCTTCAGCAGTGACGGTAACAGTGCCATCGTCGCCTACAGAGAACTTTGCCCACTTGGGGTCAACCTCATTGAAGTAAGCACCACAGTAGGGGAATATACCGAAGTCAATCTTGGTGGTCAACTTGCCACCCTTGGCCTCGAATCTCAACTCCTCATCGCTTACACTTGCCGTACTGGCTTTCTGGGTAATCTTGACAGCAATCTGATAGGTCTCCGGCCCGCTGTCGTTGCTGTTCTTTTTGGTGAAGTTAGCATAGATATAGCTGACTCGCTCCTCAACTGTTGGATTAGGTGGGACAGTGACGTTGAAAGTGTTGCTTAGTTTTTCAACGAAAACCCAATTCTTATCATCATCGTCGACGGTGATATCCGTAAACTCGTATTTGGCTGGGACTCCGTCACTGCCGATGGTCACATTGACAGTCTGGGTACCGCCATTTGCCTCGTAGGCCAGTTCCTCCTTATCGAGCACAACATCTACGAGTCCTTTCTGGGTAACCTTCAGTTCTACCTGGCTGATACCCTCGTAACGCTTACTCCAGCCGGCTACGATAACAGTGGCCTTCCTCTCAGCACCAGTATTTGGTTTGGCAGTGAGACTGAGGGTACGGTCTTCTTCATCGTAATACTCGTACAGCCAATTCTTGCCCTCTTTGAGATCGATGGTGATTGGACTGTACGAAGAAAGGATGTTTACTATCTCTTCGCCACCGTCAGTCTCAAATGTCAGTTCGCTTGGGTCTATCTGTAGGCCTCCATACTGACGTATCAGCAGTTTCTTTTCTATAGTCTCAGTCTCATTGTGAACCATCCATACGCTGACACTATCGGTACGGAAGCGGAAATCGTTATTCTCGTCAACGGTAATGGTTATTGATCTAGCCCATGTACCGTTGCTATCTGTCATGTAGTTGACCTTGGCCTTTACCCAGTCGCTTCCAGGCAGTACCTGAACGGGTAAGGGATGTCCAGTATGTAGCGTTACTTGGAACTCGCCACCTTCATCTTCGACGGTCAGCACCTCGGGCTCCAACAGGAGGTCGGTGCGACCTATGTGAACAGGTTGTTCCATGTCGTAGATGGGAATTAATGTATCGAATCCTTTGAGTTTGATAACAGGTCTGAGCATATAGTCACCACCATCAATACCATGAATCTCCATCTCGGCATCATTGTATGTATTCAGGAAGTACTCCTCATACTTCATACCCTCCTTGTATAATTTGGTGAACTTCTCGTCATCATCGTTTTCCTTACTATAAAGAGCCACACCAAGATACTGAGGCCAGCATGTCTCACCGTTGGTATAGAAGTGAGCCTTGATTTGATTCATCTCGTTGCCGGTCACCTCATATGTCATGTCGGAGATGGAAGGGAAGAGGTTTGCGTCGAAGCCGTACATGTTGAGCGACTGTGTCCATTTCTTTTCGTGGACATGATCTTTCCACCATGCAGTCTTAGCAACTGCTTCACCGTCAACACTGTACCAGTAGCCAGAAACCTTTGTCTTATTTAGTGCAGAATAGGGGTCTTCAGTACCTTTCAGCACATCAAAGGTCAGATTTCCGCTCAGTTTGGGACCTGCAAAGACGGTGTAGCCAAGTGTAAACGACAGGAAGTTTCCCATCCAATCATTCTCTTCAATGAGAATTGGGAACTTGACACCCGCCTGAACCATTCCGTTGATTTCAAGATAGAGGCTTGGGGGATCGGTCGATACCCTATCACCAGGTTCAGCCAGCAGCGTCATGTCAAGATATTTTTCACCACGTTCCTCTTTTGGATTACTGCGTAATGTAAACGACTGCTTAAGGAACTTGGCCGTAATTCCTGTGTTGAAGCCACCTACAAAATGGAGTTCTCCACGTATGATGGGTTCTGGAACAACTTTGAGATTAAGTAAAGGCATCTGAGCCGGGAAAGGAATACGGGTGAAATGCTTGAGCAGATCTCCAAGCAATGGGATGTCTTTAAGTGATTTCTCTCCACTCAGGGAACCGTCAACAGTGGCATTCAGACCCACCTCAACCATCTCACGTAGCTCACAGTGAAGGAAGAAGTCGCCCCACTGAATTTTATAAGCCACATTGGCTGACATACCAAAGCCCAGATGGAGTTTCAATCCGAGTTTCAATCCCACATGGTCATCTGCAAGTCCACCAGCGAAATAGAAATTGTTCTCGAAGTCTCTATTGATGTTGAAAAGGTTCAAATTGTAGTTTCCCTCAATGCGCTTGGGAGCATTGAGACCAGCCATGCGTCTTCGGGAAGTCACGTTACCTTCAGGCGACTGCACTTCCTGTACTTGCTCAACGGTAATGAACTGTTCGAAAACCTCATTGAAGTCATTTACATAGTCGCAGATGACATGGATCAGACCTCCCTCTTCTGTGATTTCAGTTACCTTATAGACGAAAGCACCGTCGTAGCCTTCTAAGTCAGTACAGGTGAGTACATCGTCTTTCCTCGGCCTCAGAGCCTCCGGCATCGATGATGAGAATTCAAGTATATGGCCTTTGGCTTTGTCTTTTACATAACGAACAAAATAGTCCATCATGCCCTCATCGCGCATAAAACGGACGCCTTTGGCGAATTTGATCTCCGGCTGCACGAACGACACAGAATCAATGGCCGTCAGCATGATGCGATAGGTTGAGTCGGCAGTGATAATCTCTTGCGAAACGTAATCATCGTGCTCCACACCCAACGTGTCTAACCGTGAATAACTGATCTGTTGTACTTGGTCGTAGAAGAATCCATTGAAGTTCCCGTCGTTCTGATAGATATAGAACGCCTCGCCACCCTCGATGTCATCTTGTGCCATTAAGGAAAGCGAACCTGTCAGTACGAAGAGCATCAGGACGGAACGGCGCAGCCAACTGTATTTATGTGCGTGTGTATTCATTTCTTGATGATTTTTATGGTTTCCTTACCTGTTTTAATGATATACACGCCAGTGGGGCGGTTCTGTAGTGAGATTGTCAGCTTTTGTTCACCAGAGGCTCCCCTCTGTTCTACTAACTGGCCGTTAACGGAGTAAATACAGACTTTGGCACCATTCTGCAAACCTCGGAATATCACCTCATTGCCATCGTGGTTTATCTGTACACGACGTTCACTTGGCAGAAGGTCTATACCCGTATCCAGATTCTCATACGTATAGCGTAGCACATTCCTGCGGTCGTAAGGTATGGTAACTGTATTAGTTCTGATAATAAGTTGTTCACCTTCAAAAGTGGTCACAGGGGCGTCGGCAAGTTCATAAACAACTCTCTCTCCCGATTTTAACCAAACGATGAGTTGTGGGCCCATCGAATCTGCTGCCATCATACCACTAGGCAACAGCAGCATTAAAAGTACAATTATAAAATTCCTGTTCATATCTTTGGTTTTGTCGTTAGTGAAACTATAGTTTTTATTTTGCAAAGATACATAATATCTTTGATACTTCAAAAGAAAAATGAGTTTTTTTCAAATATATGCAAGTTGATTCATTTCATCGTTTGAATCAACTCAAGTTTTTAGGTGACAAGATTCGAAGTTTTTCAGCACCATCTGAAATGTTTACAAAATAGGGCCAGCATCGACAATGATACCGGCCCCTTTATTGCTTTATTAATAAATAGCGCGAAAGTTATTAATAAATAGCATGAAAGTTATTAATAAATAACGCCTAAGTTATTAATGATGACCTTGCCTTTCTGGATGTAAACACCCTTTCTCTGAGGCTTGGTCTGCATCTGGCGTCCATCGAGAGAATACCAAGGACCTTCTTCGGTAGCGTCACTTTCTAGAGTCTTGATACCTGTAACATCGTATTTGGGCTGTGGAGCAATACGGATGTTGTTAGGCCGTGCGCCATTGACATCTGCATGAGTGGTATAGGCCTCGAAGGGGCGAACATCACGAAGATTTCGTGTAAATACGCTACCCTCGGCATAGCGTTCACGAGGCTGGCCCACGTTGATGGCATAAACGTACTCGTTCTGTGGTATGTACCGGTAGTTGGGCATCATGGCGATATCACCACGTAAGACGATCATTTCCTCCAATTCTGGTGTCGCAGGCACGGTCGTATTTTCAGCCGAGAAGGTTATGCGTCCGTTGAGGTTATACTCGTCGGGATAGACCACCGTGTTGTTCGGCATTGAGATGACGTAAGGTTTGTTGGCCTCGATGGCTGTTGCATTGTGCAGGCCCTCTGGAGAGTAGCCTCGCAACCAGAAATACTTCACGCCTGTACCCTGTGCACCGAAGGGAACGATCTGCCCCTTAGTCTCGTGAGTGATGCTCTGCACATTGAAGGGTAGGGTGATGCTCTCCCAGCCTCGACTGATACCAACCTCGGTCTGCTGCTTGAAGTCACGAGTGTAGGTGATCTTCTCGGCAGTAAACGCCTGCGGACAGTTCCAATTGTTGTTGCCCGTTGTGGCATTCGTTAGAATTATCTCATCTGCATGGCCATTGATTACTACGTTCTGCACGCTCTCAGGTGCCAATGATGCGTCATTGACATAGACCAGCAGGTTCGGGTTGCCAATGTTTGCATATTCCTCAGCAGGGATATTGGCGCTCCCAGCCTGAATACTGGCGAGTGAAGCACACTCAGAGAACAACCAGTTCCTGCTCGTCACGTTTGCTGTATTGAAATTGCTCATGTTGATGCTCATTAGACTTCTACAGCCAAAGAACATCTGTTCAATGTCCGTCACCTTATCTGTATTGAATCCGCTCAAGTCAAGATTTTGCAGACTGGAACAGTTGTAGAACATGCCGCTCATATCCGTCACATTATCCGTCTTCAGGTTACTGATGCCGATAATATCGGTCAGGTTTGTAAAGTTGCGGAACCAGAAGGATGTGCTGGTCAGAGATGTGTAGTTGGCAAAGGAGTCATCGAACAGAACAGCAGTAACAGATGAATCGTAATTTCTCCAATTGTCGGGGTCAATGCTCATGCTTTCCGGGAACGCAGTCCTGTTTGCGTCGTAGTAGAACGTGAGCACAGTGTTGTTTTCGCTCAGCACGGCGTATGGCTCGGCATTTGGCGGGGCAGGGGCATTCTTGCTGGTGAGATAGCCAGGATTAGCTGCTCCTCCGTCGATATGGGCATAGGCAGCATCGGTGTGGTCGGCAGAGTAGACTGTGCCAGCACCTCCCACAAGTTTGGTACAATCCTTAAACATATCAGGGCTACTGCCAACCTTGGACGCATTCCATCCTTCTCCGACATAGATCGTTTCCAGAGCGGAACACCCATAGAACATACCATTCATATTAGTGACGTTGGCTGTGTTGAAGTTGCTCAAGTCAAGACTGGTCAGACCAGTACAAGATTCGAACATCCATGCCATATTCTCTGCCTTTGAGGTGTTGAAAGTGTTGAGGTCAAGATTCTTCAGGGCGTGACAAGTACTGAACATGAACGACATATCGGTCACGTTGTCCGTCTTCAGATTACCAATGCCCTCAATCGTTGTCAGGCTCGAACATTCATAGAACCAGTTTGCAGTGCTAGTGATGTCGGTGCACTCGGCAAACGACTCATCGAACACCACTGTTGTGATGCGCTCCCTCTGGTCGTACCAAGCCTGGTTGTTCGAAGAGATAAACGGTCCCACGCTCATGCTCTCTCTGTAGGCCGACCTGTTCTTGTCGTAACGGAACGTCAGCACGTAGTCGCCACTGCCGCTGA
>Ga0310690_10011390_pt1 | contig 10981 bp, 5 predicted proteins | sample AusTroGonzalo_MG_2_FD_207661 | JGI IMG/M metagenome (GOLD analysis project Ga0310690, IMG submission 207661) | Bovine rumen microbial communities from tropical cattle in Woodstock, Queensland, Australia - Gonzalo_04 (v2) (version 2) | ecosystem: Host-associated > Mammals > Digestive system >...
ATTTATTGTAGATGGTGGAACCACTATAAACTCCGGTATTGACCTTATTTCTTTTAATAGGGATGGATCTTTCACTTGTGTAAGTGAACTACAAACAAATCAAATAAATCGTTTATGTTGTTCTTTAAATTTCTTTGCCATCTCTACCATTCTTAATATTCCTTTTTCTTTTGTTGCTCGCGACATCGTTACAAATACTTTAACCTCATCATCCTCTTCTTGATAATCGTGGTCTAAAATATTGTATATAACTTCTGGCTCTATTTTAGAAAATGGTTTAAGTCCTTTAGCAGCAGTATCTGATACACAAATAACTTTATCAACTCTTGGATGCTTAGACCATTGTAAGTTTTTATAATCTGGATGATTAGCCTTCATACCACTTAAATCGGCGTGTATCATTTGATATACCTTTTCGGCTTTTGCTCTATGTAATATTGTACTTCCATCATAATTACCTAAAATTAAAATGTCGCATTCAAAAGATTTACCAGTGTCTATTTCAATATCTGCGTATTTACTTAAATTAATTATTTGTGGTGGCTCTATCATTCTTGCCATTATAGTAATATTATAATTCCTATACTTTTTAACTAAATTAAATAAAAAGGTTTCTATACCTCCGATATAAAATAAATATCCTTGATGAATAACAATCTTCTTGCCAACACGTTCTAAATGAGAAGGTTTTTTAGAAGATATGAATTCAACATACTTTGTTTTATTCTTATTGTCTCCCATTAATTCCAATAGTCTGCCTACATCTTCAATATCGTAAATATCACCTATATTTCTATCTTTATGAGGCTCACATTGGCAATCAATAAATCGACGTATTACCTTTACTTTATACATCTTTCCTCCTTTTCTGCCCATTCTCCTTAATAATATAGTATGTAAAAAGGGCAAAAAATAAAGAGAGGGAATTATCCCTCTACTCTGTTTCACTCATATTCATTAAACTGGAAATCTTGTCTGCTACGTGGCTTAAATATTTATCCACTTCAACCGCATCTTCTTGTAATTTATTATTTGTTTTATAAATTACAAATACAGCACCAACAATATAACCAGTTAAACTAGTTAATTTGTAGCAATAAGCCGAACGAACACCTCTTGCTTTTAATAATTCATATGTTCCAATATCTTTGTCTTTAATTTGTTCAATATCACTAATAAGGCAATGACCTGTACGATCAATTTCACTTATAGGATAACCAACCATGGCTCTAAATTGATTTTGAAAATCTGCCATACAAGGTAAATTACCATGATTAACACTTTCATTAGTAACACTAACCTTTAAAAAAGATATTGAGTTCATGTCCTTTCCTCCATTGTGATATCGGGCTACCATAGCACGGCTAGCACCTAAATCAGCGATAGTGGATTGTAAATATGAATTAATAGTCTTATCAATTTTACTAGCAGTTTGGTCTTCTTCTTCAGTTAAAACGTGACCACCAGAACAAATCTTCATTTGGTCTATTATGTTGTTGAATAGTTTAGTGAAAAATTCATCTTGTCTATTATTATTTTTCATTGAAATAAATAAGAATATTCCTGCTATTACCACTAACACACCTAATTCAGCAATTGCCTTGGCTATTTCAACCCAATAATCCATTTTGTACCTCCCCTTCTAATTATTAGTAGAAAAGAAAAGAGGTTATTCAACCTCTGTTTCTATTTCTGTAAATTCGGCATCTACAACATTTTGTTGAGTCGCTATTTGTTTGTCTAATTCTTGTTGTCATTCTTTTTTTAATTCTTCTAAGTCATCAAGACTTATTTCTTCATATTCTTTTAAAGCATCTTCTTTAGTAAGAGTTTTCGCTAAATACATTTCACTTATTAAACTTGGTTCAATGTATTTATCTTCTTCATAATGACCAAAATCATTTATAGTATGAAAACTCTTTCCTTCATCTGCTTTTAAATGATTGTATTTCTTTGTATATTTCATATTAAACTCCTATTAAATGCTTGTTGCTATAGTTCATCCTTTTTGTGTTCCAACAGCAATTTCTTCCGCAGTTAAAGCATTAAATAACGAAGTAGGAAATTGTAAACTAGCTGTAATCCCTTTTGATGTTAAATCATATAAATTATTTATAATATTTAAACCAATAGTATGATAAGTTTCTGTATCTGGACATACCAAACTATAAATATATACTTTATTATTATTAGAGTCAGTAAAAGCCTGTCCTAAATTTAAAAATCCTCCAAAAGCATATACATTACGGTCGTTATTTGGGTAATAATTTCCATTACTATATGCAAATTGTCAATTGAATCCAGTTGTCATTTCTGAACAGTCTACCCCTCTTCATAACCAAGGAGCTACAGAAGTGGCTGCATATCATCCCGCATATCAATAATCAGGCGTAGTGCCATTGTAAGATTGAGGATTATAAGCTTGACGATTTACTAACTTAAACAATTTATCTGTTAAAATTGCTAAATAACCACTACCTAATACATTACCGTAACAAGCACCAATGTATTCTAATTTTGGAGCGGTGATATAATATCTTCTTGATTGTCCTCCAGCAAAAAGAGCTATCTCTTTCAAGTCTGGAAAATTCTTCGGATTATCTATTGTCGCTGGTGTAATATGAGTAGAAGGATGATTTAAAAATTCTAATCCTTCACAATTCCAATTATCCAGAACATTAATTTGACCGCTACTTATTATTCTACTTTCTTTAATTGAACCATTAATTAACGTATTAACTGTTACTGAAGTAGCAAATGTTATAGTAGATGGTGGACTACTAGATAATTTTTTTACAGTAAATCCGTTAAGGTCTAAAACATCTCCTGTAAAATTCTGATATAGTGAAGCGGCAGTAGTATGAATTGCGCTACCTCCATAAAAAGTCACTCCTGAAAAACTAGGAGGAATTCCGACACTACTTACCAAAGCATAACCGGGTTCATTATAACCTCCACCGTATCCTCTTGCAACAATATCTTTTAAATTAGATATATCAGTAGGCAAAAACGAAACATTAGCAATACTTTCAAATCGCTGAGCCATACTAGAAATATATGACCAATGTTTAGCTTTAGAGGTATCTATAAAACTATCTAAATATGTTCCATAAAAGTAAGGAATTATAGTTGGACTGCCACCAAACATAACAGAACGCAACCCACTCGCAACAACATAACCATTCTGTATAAGATTAACAGGATACCCTCCTGCTCCAGAATAAATAATGTATTGATCTTCCTGAGTTAAGGCTAAATGTAAATAAGGACCACTAACATAATGACCAGAGCCAGTACCCACTAAATGATTTTCTATAAAAAAGTCCATATCAAACATACGATAAGTTTTTGGTATAAAAATACTTGTTATATTACGCACAGCATCTGCATTACTAACATAAAAACAATCCACTTTTACATCTCTTACTTCCTCAGGTAAAAATAACAATCCAGAAGCAGTGCTAGCTACAGTTAAACTTAAACAAATAAAATTATTTGGTAAATTACTTACTTCTAAAGGAGTCGCAGAACTTTGTTGTTGAATAGTATACCAAATATTTTGTTCTCCCAAATTTGGTTCGGAATAAAATTCACAATTTTTAACATAAATATATCTAACACTACTCTTTTGAGTAGACTCGTAACTATAATTATAACTACTAAATTTACTAGCAATATTACTATAATCCGCTGATAAATCTTTATAATAATTAGCCACAATATCTTTATAAGCGTTAATTTCTTCTTCAGTATGATAGTCTTGAATTTCTATATTAAGTGTACCTCCAAAATACCCTCCATTACGATAATCAGAATCTTGTGGTAAAACAATACTATTCCCAAATTCGTCTAAACCTATAGTATTCTTATAATAATACATTAATCCATCTATATCTAAGGTGTAACTATAATCGTTGTCGAATACAACTCTTAAATTGGTCAAACCTCCACATTTACCCAAAATATCTGTTAAAGAATAATTACAATTTTCGTATATTAAAGTTCTAACATTATGATAAGACTTTAATGACAGTGTTTGTAAATTCTTTATATTTTTTAATATCAAAGCCGTTAAAGTTTCTGGTAAATATAATTCTTCAATAACCGATCCTACCGGTAAATCTACAGAAGTAATAGATGAGCCTCTAGCATCTAAAATTCTTAAATCAGTGCATTTATTTAATTGTAAGTTACCATTTAAATTTGGACAATTACGGACATTTATTTCTCTTAATAGTGGATTCTTACCGACAGAAAGAGTTTTTAGGTTAGTATTAGTTGATGATAATCCTCCTATAATTAATCTTTGTAATTTAGCACACCTTGATACATCAATAGTACCTGCATATTTGTCTGTTAAATCTCCCAAATCGATTATTTGACTAGCCCCATAAATAATAACTTCAGTATCATTAAATTCCAACCCTGCAGGAGCCGCAATTAAAGTAGGAGTATTTGCCGTAATTCTTTGTTTTACAATAGTCGAACCAAATAAAATTGCAACATATTCAGTTTGGTACGTTGTTATTGTGAAATTACCGTTTGTTGTATATAAACGCATATGAGCATAATCTGTTTTATAATCTCCATACTCGTATTTACTATCTAAATATATTAATCTTTTATTAACAAATCATCTAAAATAATCTTGACGATTACCTTGAGCGGCATATAAGTAAGTACTATTGTTATCTTCTATTAAAGGACCAATATATTTATATTCACTATCTTCATTATATTCAGAGGCGCTGAATTTATCAGAAATATCTGTAATATAATATTTTAATATATTTTCATAAGTAAGTTTTTCATCTCTTAAAGAACAATACATTTTTTGAATTTCTTCTTCATATGCTTCTTCAAACAAATTCCAAAATTCACTTGCTCCACGATCATCTCAAACATAAGCCGAACCAATTCGATCATGTATCTCTACATCATAACTTCAAGCAGGCACACCTTCATTATTAAGACCCCAACAAGTATCCATATCATAAAAACGTGGATACCATATAATACCATCGGCAGTATCTAAGAACATATTCTTTGCTCTTGAATCTACCATGACCGCAAGTTCCATCATAACTTGATATATTAAACAATAATGTAAATCAAAGTAATTTTCAAATTCTTCTTTAAATTTTGTTGAATTGTTTTTACAAGATACTACCCATTCAAACACTCTTGAAAGAGCCGTAAAATCCTCATAACCATCTGGATATCTTGCTTCAAAATTATCTAATGGGGTTGCCGCAGCACTAAAATCAGCACTCTTAAATAAACAATGGTCTGAAGTATTATTCTTAAATTCCCAACTTTCAGAAGTATCTTTATATTCTGGATCTATAGTATAACCTAAAGTGTCAGTATCTGCTTTATCATTATTAAACATAAACGTACCAGCAAATACCAAATCACTTTCATCATCTTCTTGTGTAAATAACGCACATGGAAATCCATTCATTGTGTCTCTTACACCATTATCAACAGTTCTTGTTGGATAATAATGTTCACTTTCATATAAATCATTAATTAATCTTGCAGTACCTATATTATATGTATGAGAACTTTCCATAAAATCTGCTTTCATACAGTAAGTTTTCTCTTGTAACCATCCATCTTCAACCTGAACCTTTTCTGGCAATTTAATCTTCCAGTTCTTACGAGGGTAGTATTGAGAAGATGTTCCTTGAACATCTATAGTACTTCCTTCATATTCAAAATTATATTGTTCTTTTGTATTATGTTCAAATCTTACTAAAACGGTTTTTTTATCACCTTTATAAGTTGGCATAGGACCAACAACTGTAACTACCGGTAAATAATTTTTAACTCTTGCATAAGATATATTACCATAATAATCATATATTTGATTTTGATTAAAAGTATTTATTTTATCAGAAATACTTGACATATCATAAATCCAATTGTTTACTATTTCTTTACTACTTAATGCTCTATTATATATTCTTATAGCAGTAATATCAATTTCTTCTTCATTAGGATTTATAATAATACTAGTTGGTTCTATTTGTTGAAAATTATCTAGATTACTATATTGTTGTAATCCACTTAAAACACCATTAATATAAGTTTTAATTAGACGATTAGAAGATGACGGTTCTATCACAAAAGCAACTCTTATTTTATTTCCTTCTCCAAAGTGAGTTTTAACTTGTTGCTGTTCAGAAGCCAATAAACTACTGTCTATCTTAACTTCAAAACCAACATTATTATTATCTATACATTTTATTAAAAAACTGTCTGGATTAAATACATCGTACGTAATAAATTCAAACTCAATGGTTTTTCCAGTCCTTTTTAAATCTGTTGCAAATGGTTGAAAAGGAATTGTAACAGTTGCTTTTCCATTCAACCTTAATTTATTATCTATTCATCCATTACTAATTCAATTAAAATTACTCATAATAGCAGTTACATTGTGGTCTGCGTCCATCCAAGTCGAACGTCCAGGTTCAATTTCAGAATTACTTCTACCAGAAGTAGTAAGTTTTAATTCTAATCCTTCTGTAGCCTCAGTTATTTCAATACTAATTGGTTCAACTTCTACTGTTTTTTCTATATAAACTTCGCCACACTCAATTTTGAATACTACCGTACCTGTTGGATAATTAGACACATTTCATATGTGCTCTGTTCTATCAGCCGTTGTTGTTAATACCAAATCATTATTTATATACATATTAACATCTGAAATTGCCATAATTGGATTATACACCGTATAATCTATTTTTAGCAATTCTCCTTCTATACATTCTGTAGTATTGAAATTACTACGCATAATTATATCTTGTGATGCAGGGTCATAAGTAATTAATGAATATTCATATTTATTACTTTCCATTTCTGTGCCATCAAGTTCTGCCGTAGCATATACTTCTAATGTATGAACTCCATGACTTAAATTAGTAAATCTTTTAGTTAAATCAACATTACTAGCCGTTACAACAACTGGATCATCTACACCATCTAATATAAAATGCATAGTTTTTTCACCAGCACCATTTATTTTATAAATATAATCAAATGTATTTTCAACAGGAATAGTTCCATTAAACCCTGATGTTAAAATAAGCTGCACAGCATTAACTACAAAATCTATTGTTTTTTCTGCTCCATTATCATCTATAGTTCTAACTATAAAATAATTAGTTCCTAATTTTAAATAAGAACTTACATTAAACTCATAATCATTATTAGAAGTGACAGACATAGTACTCTTTAATACATTATTAACATAAAGTTTTGCTGAACCGGTTTTATTCAAAGCAGTAGTTAAAAAGTGAAATATTACTTTTGTATTTGCTTTAATTGAAACATTTTGTTCTAGTGGAGAAACTGGCTGAGTTAAATTACTTCTAGGAATTCCTCCTCCACCTCCACCACCACCGCTGATTACAATTTCATCAACGACAGTTCCGTGTTCCATTTCATAAATTGTACCTCTTTTTACTTCAATCATTGTCCCATATTTTTTATCAGTATAAGTATAGTCTTCGGTACAAAGAACAATACTAGGTACATCTTCTGTCATTTGAGACATTTCTAAACCAGTTTTATATTTAATACTCTTTGGGTCTATATTTAAATCGTTTAAATCTAAAGACCCAACATAATTAGTTCTATAAAAAGTCGTTACGCCGCTTCCATCGGCTTTTGGTATCTCTCTAAAAACTGTCATACATACCTCCTTTTATTTTTAATTTTCTCTAATATATAGTATCAGTTTTGATGCTAAAATAAAAAAAGAAAAGAGGCGCAAACCTCTCTTAATATGGACTTTTAATCCAAGTCCCGTTTTGTTTTATATAAGCATTTTTTACTTTCTTTCATTCACCATTATCATTATACCATAAGAACCCTTTTTCCCAAGTTCCGTTTTGTTTTATACGCATTCTTGCCTGTGCTCTATCTAATTCTCACAAAGCATAAAGTGTTACAGACGATGCCGGTGTATAACTTCCCGTTATACCAGAACTTGCTGTAGGATCTTCATTCCAACCCAAGAATATATATCCACTTCTTCTTGGTGTTGGTAATGTTATACTACTAAAAGTCCCCGTTGTTGTACTTCATTGTTGATATAACATTTCATCTTTTGTTGGAGTATAAGTTCCTCCATTTACTACACGTCTTGTTATACTTGTTCCATCTACAGCATATCAACCTAATCCAGTATAACTAACCGTTGCTGTTGAATTTAAACTTGGCGTATCACATGTACCCCCATTAGCATTAAAAGTAACTGTACGAGTGGCTGTACTGTCTGCCCGACTCGGCGCAGCAGGAGCAGTGACACTACCTCTTATATATGTTTGATCTCAAGCCGCTCACATAGTTGTGGCTTTATTTTTTGTATAAGTTCCACCACCGTCATATTCTGTATCATCATCATCTAATCATTTATAAAATGAATATGTAATAGTAAGTCCAGCAAATTCCGTAGTTGTACTTCCTGATCCTCCATTAGGATTAAAACTAACACTATACCCAGCATACTCTGCGTTATTACGAGTTATAGCATTAGCCAAAGTTAATCCTTGCCCATAAGTTTTTGTTTGAGTCGCCGGAGTTGTCGTACCTCCATTTGGATCATAAGTAACTTGATACGTATCTCAATCGGTATATAACCAAACAATATAATTTGGTTCAGTAAATGTCCAACCAATACTACTTGGCGTTCCAGATGTTAAACTGTTACCACTATAATGAGCACCCGTTACGTTACTACGAATATTTGATATTGTAGCAGTTGTTCCAACAGGATAACTAAAAGAAGTTGGTTCATTTGTAAGATTAGACCAACTATCTCCAGTACTCGTACTTAAATTAAATATTAAACCATTCTGTTCAGCAGATTGTCCGCCCGGCTTCATGGCATTAATATCATTTCAAATTGCTGGCATGGCTGGATATGGAACATCAAAATAATAAGTCCATTTTTGAGTTGGCTCATAATAATCTCATCCTAATGTAATACCTACTGTTATATTTCCAGATCCCGTTCCAGAAACAGTTGTAGAAAAATACCAAGGAGTAGATTCGGTTGTATTTTGATAACCATCATAAAGCCCAGACTCATTATCTGCTAATCCGCAATAATAATAAGTGTTTATAGTAGTATGAACCCCACCAGTAGTTTTTTGAGCCCATCTACGAACACCACCATATCATCCAGTTATAGAATTAGAAGTTCAACTTGGAGAAGTATACGATTGAAATCTTACACCAATATAACCAGTAACTGTATTACCACTACGAGAAACATTAGCATAACCCCCAGCAACCTTCATAGGAATATTACCAGCGGTTCATTGACTTACTGTGACTTCATTTACTCATGTTGCCATCTTCTACCTCCTATGAATTACTCTCTAATTCTAAATATAAATCTCCATCACTTCCTAAACTTGAACTAGGAATACTACCTTCTGCCCCAGTATAAACAACAGGAACAACTATATTAGCAGTCGCATTAGCACCATTAAATGTTGCTACGTTTGTTCCATTCTTTTGAATAGTTAATGTGCCGACCGTAGAACTTGCTGTTGTTGCTGTAGCAGCATTTCCTGTAATACTATCTGACGCAGTAATAAATCCACTATTATTTGTTAAATCATTCGTTGTTGTAGGTACAGTAATATTAATTGTTTGATCATTTGTTCCATTAAAAGCCGTACCTATAGTTGTTCCATTCTTTTGAATAGTTAATGAATTAAGAGTTACTACTCCAGTCATTCCATTAACTGATAATACGTCTGTTGGAGTACTTAATACATAAGTTGAACCACTCCAACGATATTGTTGATTTTGATAACCACCTGGTGTTAAAATAACATAAATTCTACTTGTTGATGGAGTTAATGGTTGTCCACCATCTGTAGCAGATAACCAAGTAGCACTTAATGCAGTTTCTCCAGGTACTATATAAGCATCCATTACACCATCAATATAACTTGGTAATTGACTACTTAATACCTTTCCATCACTGTCTAATGTAGCAACTCCACCACCAGTTCCTTTTTCACTTGTAGGAATATAATTTACGAATTTATCGTTTAAAATTTTTCCTTGATAAGCGTCTAATACTCCAATACCAGCACTGGCTGTAGTTAAATTATTTTTAACATCGTACTTACCACTTAAAAGAGTTTGTAATGCCACATTATTACTATCAAATACAGATGAAGCACTTACTAAAGGCACAAAAGCATTACCTTCATCATCTTTTAACATTTTTATTGGATATGTTGCCATCTCTTTTCCCTCCTAATTTCCATTATTATTGATTACTCAATTTCCATTTTTCTTTATATATAATTTCTTTGCTTTCTTTCATTGTCCATTTACGCAAATATAAGTTTTTCCTTTAACCCAAGAACCATCTTTTTTAATATAAATCTTAGCCTGATCTGCGGGAGTTGTAAAGGTTACTGAAGTATTTACAACAGTATCTGAAGAAGAATTTCCTGTATGTGTTGCTCGCACTCTTACTTGAGGAGTATAAGTCGTTTCTTCATTTAAATTATTTAAATTATAAGTTGTATTAGATGAATAATTAGTTCAAGAACTACCATCCAAACTATAACTATATGCTAATGTTCTTGATGGATTAATTGAAGCACTGACATTTAATGTAGCAGTAAATGGTGTAATATTACTTACCGTAAAACTTGAAATTGTAGGATTAGTTAATAAGGTTGAAAATGTATAATCACTACTTGTTGTACTACCACCAGCATTAGTTGCAGTTACTCTAAACACATAATTTGTATCTACGTCTAATGAATTAATTGTGCTGCTAGTTGAAGTTCCCATATTAATAGAAGTTTCAGCGCTAGTTCCACTTTTTTTATAATATAAAGTATAATTAGTTATTGGAGCATTGGTGTCTCCAGTAGCACTTACATTAACACTTATACTACTTGAACTACCTCCTATATAACTCATACTTACATTT
>Ga0310690_10011392_pt1 | contig 10980 bp, 20 predicted proteins | sample AusTroGonzalo_MG_2_FD_207661 | JGI IMG/M metagenome (GOLD analysis project Ga0310690, IMG submission 207661) | Bovine rumen microbial communities from tropical cattle in Woodstock, Queensland, Australia - Gonzalo_04 (v2) (version 2) | ecosystem: Host-associated > Mammals > Digestive system >...
AAAGTAATACCATCCCATCCAAAAGCCGCAAAATTACCATCAAGAATAGCGTATGTGGCACTTTCAGTAACTTCTGCATTATTATTAGTATTATCTCTTCCAACTAATAACTCAGTACCAAATAGAGGTAATTTTTCATAATATTTAGTACCATAATCTTGGTATTCATTTTCAGGTTGCCAATTACTTTCTCTTAATGCTGCACCCATCATACGTTCAAAGCCATCAACAGTATTATCTTTTTCTGTACATAAGCTTTCTAATTCTGTAGTTAAAGCATCTAAATATTTATTTAAAGCATCTAGACGAGTTTTTGCAGAATTTAATTTAGCATTATCTTCATACTATTTCTAAATCCAAGTTTCTTTAATTTTCTCATAATATAAATCTGGTTTATACTTATATGTAGCATAAAGATAATTTGGTACAGCCTCAGGATCCTATACATTCGCCGGTTTTTTCTTTAATTGCGTATCTTCCTCTGAGCTTTTAAAGAATAACTTCTAATCATCATAAGCTGTTATACACCATCCTCTATAATAATGCTGACTATTTTTAGTTTTATCTGGAAAACTATATGTCCAAACATTTTCTTCTTTGGTCTATTTTACATTTTCTTTTGTAGGATTAGGAACAGCCGTATTATTTGTTTTTAAATAAAATATAGGTACAATAGTTGATATACCAGTTCTATCAGTAGGAACGGTTGATAAACCATTCTCATTTAAATATTTAAATGTATAAGAAATTAATGTATTTTTATATACATATCTAGTTTCTTGTATGATGACATAATTATCTGTAACTGAAGGAAAATCTACATTACTTGCCTGACCAGATATAGAAGAAATATAACTATTTACTGCAGCATATGAACTATTGGAAAAATAGCTTAAAGATTTTACACTATTGGATGGTAAAACTCCATATTTATTATAGCTACCACTCTTCTTGCTCTAAAATAAACCAGTTACCATAGATAAATTACCATAATCATCATATTCAAAAATGCCTTTAACTTCATCTTCTGGATGTAAGAAATTACTTGCTGCCTGGGCTTCAGTAGTAGCAACCAACCTACTAATAGAATTAGTTGTTCTAGGAGTATATGCTTTAGAACCATTATGATATCCTACCCGCCAACAAGCATAAGTATAAAGAGTTTCATTTTCAAAAGATCCAGAAGGACATATACTCCATTCATCTAATACATTATCAGTAGATATTGGAGTATCAATAGTAGTTTCTGAACTAAAAGTTGGCTATTCTGGGTCTGCTTCACTAGTAGAAGTATAAAATACTCTCTATAATCTAGATATGAAGTCTTTAGTTACAGAACCCTCCGCGCCTTTTCGGTCACAATTATATATAAAACGTATAGCACCGTTAATTTGCTATATTGTAGTGCGTGTAAAAATATAAAAACCATTTTTAGCATTTGTACCATTAGGTAATGCAACTTTGACCCATCTAGTACCATTATAATAAACAAGATCTCCATCTTTATAAGTTTCTGACTAGCCATCAGAACTACTAGATGAACCAGTGGTATTTTCTTTCATAACATATTTATAAATCTATCCTTTTTCTGGATTATCTGGAAGTCTAGTAAAATTAGCATTAGCCTCACTTGTACCCACAGTTCCCATATACTAGAATTTAATATCTGTCCAGCCATCTGATTCGCTACCTGAATCAGGTACGCTCCATGCTGGGCGAGAGCTAATGGAACGTGAATTTATATTAATTGTCCAAGGGCTAAAACTAATACCATAATGCACAGTACTAGTGGCCGTTTGCTAATATGCTTTATATAATTTTAGGGTTGTTGCATCAATGCCGCAACGTCCATTAGAATTAAATTGTACATAATAAGTATCATAATTTGCTTTGCTAGAATCTTTTACCAATGGTAAAGTATCTGGATTTCTATAATCAATAGTAATATATCCATCTTCATCTCCATCTGACATATCTAAAGCATTTAATAAAGCACTCGTTTCAGTAATTCTTTCAGCATCCAACTATACCTATTCAATATAACTTGTCTTTTTACTTTCTAGATCTACGCGTACTTCATTAAAATGTTTCTAAGCATTTTGTACTGGTACAATTTGATTGTTTAATTTTTTAATAGTTTTATTATAAGTTTTAATAGCATTATACTATTCATCACTGATAGTACCAATTTCATGAAGATAATCAAAATTCATTATATAATCTTCACCAGTCGGATTCGCACTACTTTCCATAATATTAATACTACCTAAATAAAGATCTTCCGATTCTACAGAACGCACAAACATTTTAGTAGAAACATCAGTACTATCCATTTCTCTCGTAACTTTAGACATAGAACTAGGATACATTAAAGTAGTAACGTCTTCATCCTCTTGTAGAAAATTATTATAAAAAACAATTAATTTTCCAATTATATTATAATTTGTATCATAGAGATATTGATAGCGACAAAATACTTCAAATTTTTCTGCCAAATCCTAAGTTATATTATAAATATTACTTTCACTAATATTCATTAAGCGGGTACGTTCACGCGCACTAACGTAATGCGTCGGGACGCCATCTTCATTCCAATCAATAGGAAAAGTTTCTTCATATATCTTATCGTCAGTAACTTCAATTTCATGATGCAAAGATGAATGAGCCATACGAACGTCATAATACCATTTGGTTGGATTGACCTTAGACATATTAATATTTCCAGCAGAAGTTTTAGGTACTTTTTCAACTTTAGCCTTTCCCATCCAATAATCAAGCGTAGCCATTGGTTCTGGACCACGATTCTATAGGTCTGTATTAATAGACCAATTATAATATTCATCATTAAATTCTTGCGTACTTAAAGAACGTTTATAACCGCGCTTGCCAATTTCATGAAATGCCAACCCTTCACATTCAACATGACATAGTAAATTATCTGATTCATGTGACTCTTGTACTCTTAAAATGATAAATTCAAAGGTAGAATTAGAACGATCTTCATCCGTACTATTTTGCCATTTATTAAAGATAACTTTAATTTTTCTCATACTAACTAGAACATTCTAATTTACAGCATTATACCAATTAGGATTTTCTATACGTTCTCCATTTACGTAAATATACATTGGTATATCAAATACTAGACTTTGAGTACCATCTATATTTAAAGTCATTTTAGCATTTTGAACTTGTGCTCGCGCACGTGCCTGCGGCCAAATAGTCGCAGGCACAGTATCAGAATTAACTAATAAAGGATCTCCGCTCTTTAAAGTAGTTATATAATTATCTTGTAATGTCCATACAGATAATTCATAATTACGCTAATTATTCCAAGTCTCCATTTATATTACCTCCTTTGACTCCATCATAAATACATATTTTTATATTTAATAGTGAAATTCTAAAATTCTCCTGGAGCATTATGATACACGCGGTGTGCTTGTTCAGGAGTATTTACACTATACTCTCCAATCATTAAATTAGATGTAAATTGATTACGATCTTCTAGTATAAGCCAATTAGAACGCAACATATCACCAACATCTTCTGTTGATTCATACCATAAACCGCTTGTATCATTATTCTAAACCTTTGCGACAATATTTGTAGTACTCTTTTTTGCTTTCCAATATGAAAATTTACCTATAGCTTGACATTTTTCTGCATCAAATGTAAATTCTGCATCAGACCAGGTTCCAGCTGTCTATTGAAAAAATCTTGGTAATAGTGTTAAACACTAATTTTTTCCTTCTGGAGTAAAGAATCCTTGAAGAGTAACATACTAATTTTCAATATTTACAGTAGTCATATTTAAATAATTTAATGTCTATATAGCCCACGCCCTAACAGCAGGATGACGAATCGAATCTCGTAATGTATCTGTCAGATCTGTAATAGTTGTTATATCATCTGAAACATTTCCATCATAAGTTACAATTTCATTAAAGAAATCATATACCTTATTCCAACTTAATAAAATATTAGGTAAGGTAAAGTCAAATTCTTTTTTATGAATACTTTCTACTGTAATAGTACTATATTCTTTTTGATTTACCTTTTTATAAGTGCTAGCAAAACAATTAATATAATTTTCATCAGATACAGGCTATAAATTAACTTTAAAGTTAATGGTAGTTGCACCCGGCGCGGTTCCTGCATAGAATAATTGAAGATTATTAGATACACCGCTAATAAATGTTTCTGGCTATGCGTTTTCTGGCACTAACGCCGCACCAGCAATACGACCAATAGCAACAAGCGCATCTTCAGCTTCGATTCGCGCGCCTTTCCAATATTCATCATCTTCCATAAAATACCCAGCACGAGTACTAAGTTCAGACCAATTAGAAGGTTCAGCAGTAGGATCAGAAGCATTTATCGGCCCTGCAGTTTGACAATAAACTAAATCTGTTCCAATACTCGCATAAGAATCTGCGCCAAAATGCATAGTACGGGTAATCATACTAGAAAAAGGAATACGATCTTCATATATTATTTTAATTGCTTCTTTTAATAATTCTTCATTTTCACTTAATTTTGCACCTGCAAAAATACCAATATTATTAGTAGTATCATAATAAAGTAAATTTTGTCTTGCATACCAAAATGGAGTATCAGAAATAAATTCTAAAGAAATATTTCCTTTATATAAAGTAGTGCTAGTTGTAAAAACCACACCACCAACCTCCATTTCTATAGTCTTTTCAAATGGCAATACTGAAATTTCTGGTGCTGCGGAAACTCTAGCCATAATTGCACGATTAGGATGTTCTGCAAGTACAAGTTCACGTGTTACTCCACCTTTAAACCAATTCAAAAAATCATCTAATTGCGCCTAATCTATACCATCAGATACTAGATCCAAAGATAAAGTATGGGGTTTATAATGAGTACCATGATAATACTAGCCATCCATAATATCATAATTCGAAGTTAAATCTTCAAAATCAGCTGAACCAGGATAGTTCATTGTATTACCAGAACAATAAGCAATTAAGTTAAAATCTTCAATATTTTTTCCACCATAAGAAAAACTAATAAATGAACGATAACGGGAGGGGAGCAATATCCCGCTCCCGTTATGCGTTGCATAATAAACCTATGTTTTATCTCTTGTTTCAACATTTATATTCGGATTATTAATAGGAAAACTATCATCACCAACTAAGTTTCCAAAATCTCTATAATCTGCCATCTCCATTACCTCCTTACGCTATTATTTGCTGTTGTTTTGGAAGCAATGCGAAGCATTTCATCCATTATAGTATTTGCAGCCTAGCGTGAATCATAGTCATTTGCAAGTTTATCAATATGTAAATTAACTTCAGCCTTATCAATTTGTGTTGCTATTGAATTATTAGAAATAGAATCATATGTATTGGAAGAAAGACCCTTATAAGCGTCATTATAAGATTGTAGTAAATTCATAAGAGAGCCAGGACGATTACTAAGAATGTTTTTACGTAATACATTAGTCTATTTTGGAGTAAGAACTGCCTCATTAGCATGTACATACGCGCGACCATCCTTCTCGACAATACCGCCAGTAGCATAAGTTGCCATTCTAGATTGCCCTCCGCCTCCACCTAAACCTGCCTTTACACCTGTTGCAATTCCAGTTGCTATACCAGCTGCAATAGCTGCCGCTGTCGCTTTAGTTGGATCCTCTTTTGTAGGCTTATTATTCCTACCACCAGTAGCTCTAGGCTTATTTCCACCACCAGTAGGAGCTTTCTTTGTTGGCTTGTTACCGTCGCTATCCGTCTTATTATTACCGCCTTTCGTTGTTGTTGTTGTTTTAGGTGCGACCTACCCACGAATAGCACTAATATCACTAGCAACATTTGTTGAATCATCACGGAAACTCGTCCATTGCTAAGAACTAAACATTAATGTTTGGAATGTATCTGCACTCTTCGCCGGAGACTCATCCCAATAACTTGAGGTATTTTCCTAAATAAATGCTGCAATCTCTCTAGGACTCTTATTCATAATATCTGTAACTTCAGACCAAAGTAATCCATATTTTTTCTAATACTCTAATGTTTCAGTCATTAAATTAATTTGCTATTCTAATTTAGCAATCTATTTATCACTTGCATCCTAAATAGCATCAATCTCTTCCTACTACTTTTCAAAATAAACTGATTTCTCTTTGTCAGCAATTTGCTAATTTAAACTAGAAATTTCTGCAGCAGACCCGCCAGAACGAATTAAAATATCACGCTATGCAATTAATTTATCTAATGTTCTTTGTGATTCAGCATTAGAATATAACTGCTATTCTTTTTCTAATGCATCACTTAATCCTTTAATAAATTTATCATTAGAATCCTGAATTGCATCTTTGGTTTCAGTTAATTCTTCAATCGCGCGCTCACGAATGTCAACAATTGCATCATATACTTTTTGTTCTAACTCCATCTAATTATCGCGCATTTCCTACAATAATTCATTCTAAGCAGTTTGAAGTTCTTCTAACTTTTTATATCCTTCTTCTACAGAGTCATGTAAAGACTACATTTCTGTCTTATCTGCATCCATCTTATCCCAGAAGGCTTGTACCATTCCAGCATAATCATCTTTTTCAAGTTTATTTCCAGAACTATCAGTTTGTAAATACTTCTTATCTATTCCAAGAGTATTAATAATATATTCATACTATTCTTTTGCGCTCTTATTAGGATTACCATATTTATCAGTTCCAGACATTTTAGATAATTTTTCTAATTTGCCGTCTTTATATTTTAATTGTCCATTTTCATCAAATGTATACAAACTATTAAATGGGCCCTTCGTATTCAATTCCTTACGACGCTTATTAAAATATTCTTCCTGACTTTTAGTTAAATCGGCCTAAGTTTGAGCCTATTCTTTTAATGCTTCTAAACTCCTTTTCTAACTTGCATAATAATCATGACCATTCTTAACAAATCCAGAACTAATACGATTACGTTTAGCTTCCTCATAATTAATATCTTTTTCAAGCTAAGCAATTTTCTATAGCCAATTATACCATTTTTCAAGTTCTTTAATAAAGGCACCATTAGAACTATTACTACCGCCTCCGCCTCCTCCGGCACCGCCAATCCCGGCGAGATCTTTAACTGAAGCAGTTAATAATGATTGCCACATTGAACGCAACTATTTTAATGCAGCTAACGCCGCTGAAGCATCAGCCATAGCAGGACCGCCATTCATATTACCTTTAGCAAATGCTACTGCATTACGCTCATTAGTTAATGCCCGACCACGTCCTGGAGACATTCCATTCTTTAATAATTGTTCGGTTTGTAAATGATTAAATACTATAGCATCATCCGCAAGATCTACAAATTCAGCACCATTTTGACCGGCTACAAAGTAACGACCATCAGATACTACAAGTTCTGGACCAAGTTCACCCATTAGAGTACCGGCTGCGCGTGCTAAACCAACATTACCAGTTGCTTCAGTATCATTATCGCCACCAGTCTTTTTAACAGTAGCTTCAACTGTTACTTTATAAGGGCCATCATTTACTAAATTATCTAATGCATCTTTAATATTATTGATAACAGTAGTTGCACTACTGCTTGCAGTAATCTAAATACAAGCAGTCATAGCATCAATATTAGCCTTTGCCTACTAACCAACAGCTGTAGCTTTATCTTCCCCTTTAATAGTTTCAGTCGCTGGATCATTTTCAATTTCTTTCTTCGCGGCTTCAGCGGCATCTTTTGCAGGTTCAGTATTTGCTTCATAAGTTACTATTACTGTAGTAGAACCAGTTTCTTGATTTTGACCTGGCTATCCTTCTTGAGGAGTTGGCGTTGGAGTAGTTGGCATTACTAATAATGCCATTCTAGAAGCAAGTCCTTCATAATCAAAATTAGATAAATTAACTAAACTTTGATATGCTAAATTTAATGATTCTGCTAAAGTTTGAATATTATCTACAGGCATAGTAGAAAAAAGTGAAGCTGTATTAGTTAAACTTTCTAAATTAGTTCTATCCATAGCTAAAATCGTGCCTATGGTATCTTTGAGTGCTAATAAGGATTCATCATCAGTATTTCCTATGACGGACTAAATTTCTTGTAAATTTTTACGATTAGTATCACTTAAAATACCGCCATTAGATACATCTTCTTTTAATAAATTAACATATCTTTCTGTACGTTTTAAATTTGTTTCATCAATAATTACTCCGCCGCGAGTTGGCCAACGTTCTTGATTTTCAATACCCGTAACTCCGCTAGTACGATTTGTTTCACCATGATTTGGATTAGTACGTGATAAAGCTATCTCCCTACCAAAATCAGCTTTAAATTTTTCATCATCGGCGCCTTCATATTTTACATCTACTTTATCTACAGTTATAATACCAGTTGCTGTGCCTAAATCAATTGGTTCTGTAGGTTTAACATCATCGGTATTAAAGTTTTCTCCTTGTTCAGACCAATTAACTTTGGCATTTAACAATTCAGCAACCCCGCTTAATGAAGAAGGAGGAATTTCTACTGTGTACTTCTTTCCTTGTGGAGTCTTAATTTCTAACTTACTATCAGGCGTTATAGTAATAGAACAGTTGTTCTCATTTACTTCACCAACCGCATCTAAAACTTCTGATGGTAATTCCACTGTAAACTTTTGTCCATTTTCAGAATAAATAGTTAATCCAGAGGAATCAAAAGTAATAGTACAATTACCTGCTATAAGAGTTCCAACAGCACTTAACTAACTACTTTTAATAATAAAAGATGGTAATTCATTTCCTCCATTAATTGTATATGTATCTTCTGTAGGATTATATGTTAAAGTGCAATTACTAATTATACCAGTTCCTTTAAGATTTTCCGGTAATGGAATACTAAGTAAGGGGCTACCATCTGTTTTAATAATATGAATCATTTCATCCGTAGGATCATAAATAAAAGTACAATTATTTAATTCACCTTTTCCATTTAATCCTTCTGGTAAAGGAATTTCTCCTAATACTGTATTATTAGAACCATAAATGGTAACTGTTTCAGAAGAAGGATTGTAAGTAAAGGTACATCCTGTAAGATTTCCTTTACCTGCAAGATCACCAACAGGAACTTCTGCAATTTCAGTTTCACCATTAAACACTTTAACCGTACCTGTTTGCGTTAATTGCAATGTGCAATCTCCCAAATCAATTGCACCAGTTCCTGTGCCCTTTAATCCAGTAACTTCAATAGGAACTGAATTACTAGGATAAACTAATTTAGGTCCAGGAGCCTACATTGTAACTGTTTCTGGTAAATTTTCTAATTTTAATGTTTTACCAGTCAGATCCAAAATAACATCTCCGTTTACCTATGCCTTAACACCGCCAGGAACAGTTGCCGTACCAGTGGTATTAGCAGCTGCTTCGGCCGCTTCTGCAGCTGTTTCATCTGCTACAGCCTGCGTTGCTTCAGAAACTTTTGTATTATTAATTTCAAAATCATTCTCAACTGTAACTTCACCATCTTGAACCGTTACAACTGTTTTAACTTCGCCATCTTGATATAAGGTAAATGTTATAGGTTCGCTTTCTGATGAAGTACCTAAATCTCTGCCAGTTAATTTAGCATATGTTCGAATAGCCAAATCTGCGCCAGCTTTTGATGTGGCTGTTGCTGTATATCCACCTTCACCTTGGAAAGTAATAGTATAAGTCTATGTATTAACATTGTAGTCAACATTTGCTACAACATCACTAGTAATAGTGACTTCACCAGTTTCGCCATCAATTTCTTTTGATGCGCCTTTTAAACTGTCAAGTGCATTAATAGCCTATGCTTTTGCAGCTGCTTTCGCGCCAGCATCTGTCTTCGGGAATGTCTTATCTCCAACATGATATTTTCCATCTTTACCTTCTTCAAGAACCACACCATATTGGAAAGTTAATTTAGAATCACCAATTTTAATTTCTCCCTCAAAACCAGTACCAGCAAGAACTTCTTTAACAGAAGTCATAATGTTATCTAAATCATAATTACCAGATATCGCAGCTTTATAGAAAGCATTCATTATTGCAGTATACGCCTATGCATCAATAGGTAGATCTTTAACACCATCAATAGCATCTTGGAATATATCATGTAAAGAATATCCATTAACCACGACACCCTTTAATGCTGCCATTAATTCTTTATCTGATTCTGCATCAGCTAATATTTTTCCCGCAACTTCTTTAAACTTATCAGTAAATTGATCCCAATAAGCTTCATTTAATTGGAAACCCTTATCGTCATATTTAACTTTAAAAATTTCGCCTAAATCTAATGTATTATCATTATTTACATCAATTTTGCCTAATTTTTCCATAGCGACGACAGTTTCCATTAATTGAATCATACTATCTAGCATTTTTATCTAAGATTTAGCAATAGCTTGAATACCAGCATCTACATTCGCCGCCATATCATCAGCGCCACTAACGAAATTAACACCAAGTTGACTTAAATCAACTTTAATAGATCCATCAGAAGCAACTGTTAATGCGGCTGCGCCTTTTTCAATTAATGCTGCGGCACTTTCTGCATCACTTATCCAGTTACCAGCACCAAATTCAATAGCTTGTCCACTCTTTGCCGCAATATTGCCCATTTCTGTAACAATATTATAGAAATCTTTATAACCAATTAATCCCTTATCGGCCCCGGAAGCAGAAAAACTATCCTTTAATGTTTTCCAAGCTTTACCCCAATTTTCAAAATATGTAATTGGATTATTTTGAGCAGCTGGGATTTTATTATTCATAAAATCAAATGAAGAATCTTCAGTAGTAGAACGCTCCATCTTAATTTCTTTAGCTAGCGCTAATTCTTCTTCATACTACTTAATACGAGCTTCATTTGGCTTATCCCAATCATCAAAATTCTATGCAATAGCATCAGATTCTTTATGTAACCCAATCGCTTTTTCTTCTGCTGAAGCAAGACCTTTTGCAAGTTCCTTTGCATTAGATACATCAACATCCCATGC
>Ga0310690_10011393_pt1 | contig 10979 bp, 7 predicted proteins | sample AusTroGonzalo_MG_2_FD_207661 | JGI IMG/M metagenome (GOLD analysis project Ga0310690, IMG submission 207661) | Bovine rumen microbial communities from tropical cattle in Woodstock, Queensland, Australia - Gonzalo_04 (v2) (version 2) | ecosystem: Host-associated > Mammals > Digestive system >...
TACCGGCAGAGCCGACAACTATGCCCGCGGGAACGAGCTCGATGTCGAGGAGAAGCTCCCCATCGTCGGTGTCTATCCCGAGTACCTCTACCAGGCACAGCGCTACAGAAGCAGCATGTATGCCGAGCAGATGAAAAAAGCCCTTGAGCTCAAGCCGCAGATCATCGGTGTGCTGAACCAGTACCGCGCGGAGCCGCTGGATGACTCATGGTGGCCGATTGCTGTATTCAGTTCCTTCACGGACAAGGACAACACGACCATCCTCTCCTGGGACGGCGAGTACGGAATCACGTACCGTGACAACGACTTGGGCAGGGAAGAGACCATCGATCTGAGGACCACTCCGTATGCCAAGCTGCACTGGAGAGTGGACTGGCCCATGCGCTGGGTCGTCGAGGGTGTTGATTTCGAGCCCGCGGGAAAGGACCACCACTCCAAGGGCGGAAGTTTCGACACCTCCAAGCAGATCGTCGAGTTCTTCGGCGGCCATGCCCCTGTGTCCTTCCAGTACGACTTCATCTCCATCAAGGGCCGCGGAGGAAAAATCTCCTCATCGAGCGGCGAGGTCGTCTCCCTGGGCGATGTCCTCGAGGTCTACACCCCCGAGCTGACCAGGTTCCTGTTCGCATCGACCAGACCCAACACGGAGTTCGCCATCTCGTTCGACCTCGATGTCCTGAAGCTCTACGAGGACTACGACAACTGCGAGAGAAGGTATTTCGGTCTCCTTCCGTGCAATGAGAAGAAACTGGCCATGGAGAAGAGGGTCTATGAGCTCTCCCAGGTCGGCGATGTCCCGAAGACACCGGGCTATCAGGCTCCGTTCAGGCACCTGTGCAACCTGCTCCAGATCAACAGCGGCGATATCGAGAAGGTCATCGCATCACTTCCCGACGTTCAGGAAGACCAGATCGACAGGCTCCGTACCCGCCTGCGCTGTGCATGGACATGGATCACTACTTTCGCTCCCGAGGATTTCCGCTTCTCCGTTGCAACCGCCGATACACCGAAGGTCGAGCTGGATGAGGATGGCACGAGAGCCGTCAGAGCCCTTTGCGCCAAAGTCGCCCAGTGGGACGGCAAGGATGAGAAGGACCTTTCCCAGCTCGTATACGATGCCGCGGCAGAAGCAGGTGTGGAGAACGCCGCCTTGTTCACGGCCACCTATCTTGCACTTATCGGCAAGGAGAAGGGGCCCAAGCTCGCCGGTTTCATGAACACGATCGGCAAGGACAGGGTTGTGGAGATCCTTTCGAGATATTGAGCATTAACTTGATTGCATTTTCAGCCGGGTTCCATTCGGGGCCCGGTTTTTTTGCGATGTGGCTCAATTTGACCCATGTTGGCTCAAATGACTCCAATGGTTCTAATGGTTCTAATGACTCTAATTGTACTAATTGTACTAATGACTCTAATGACTCAAATAGTTCAAATGTCACAATTCATTCGTTGGTGACATAGGGGCGAAGGACATTGTACCAGCAGTCGTAACCGGCTTGGGAGAAATGCACTCCGTCGGGAGTGCTGTAGGAGGCCTTGAGTTTGCCGTGTTCATCGTTCATATCGGAGGCGATGTCGATCAGGGTCAGTCCGTGTACGGCGGCAAGCTCCCTGATGATCGCGTTGGCTTCCGCCATGCGGCTGTTCGCCAGGTCGGCCGTTTTCGAGGGGAGAGAGGTTCCTTCGTCCGTGACCCCTGCTATGGTGTTGACGTAGACGGTGAGGCCGAGCGACCTGAGCTCTGTAAGGAGGGCGTCGTATTCGTCCCTGAAATCGGCGCTGTCATAGGATGAACTCAAGCAGTCGTTGCCGCCTATCGCAAGGAAACATACGGAAAGTTGCCCGTTGCTGACAAGTGTGTACAGCTGGGACATCCTTATGCGGAGGTTGCGGATCCTGTCGCCGCCGACTCCCAGGTTCACAACCTTTGAATCGGGGTAGGCGCTGTACCAGTCTGCTCCTATGACCCTTGAATCTCCGAAGAACGCTATTTTCGCATCGGCGTGGGCAAGGCTCTGCGCCCAGACCTGCGAGAGGTGGTCGTACATGAGATTGTAGGTGTCGATGGAGACGGTGTCGTCCTGTGAGCAGGAGCAGAGAAGTATGGCCGGCATCAGTACGGCGAATAATAATAAGGAAAGGGTTGTGCGTTTCATATGGGTATCAGGTCATCCTTGTTTTTCAGTCGCGGGTTTCCTTGAAGACCTTGGAGAGGATCATGTCGTTTGATTTCCACTTGCCGTTTACGCGGACGCGGAGGTCGAGTTCGAGCTTGGATGAGGGGAAGATCTTTTTGATATCCTTGAATGCGGCTATGCGTATCTTTTTTATATTTTCACCGCCTTTTCCGACCATTATTCCTTTCTGGCTCTCGCGCTCGACGGTGATGAAGGCGCGGATCCAGACCTTGTTCTCCTGCTCGTTGTATTCAAGGTCGGAGACCTCGACCATGATGGCGTAGGGAATCTCCGCGGTGACGGAGTTCATGGCTTTTTCCCTTATGATCTCTGAGACACGGAACTCGAGGTTCTGGTCGGTCCATGTGTCCTGGTCGTAGAGCAGGTCGCCCTCCGGGGCGTGTTTGAAAAGCTCTATCAGGATTTCATCCACGCCGTCATCGACCTTGGCTGAGGCTATGAGGATGGTGCGGCCGGGCATGGTGCGCTTGAGGTAGGTCTGTGCGTCATCGATCTGGTCCTGGGAGAGGATGTCCTTCTTGTTGATGCAGCAGATGACGGGGACAGAGAGACCGCTGAGCATGTAGGTGATGGCGTCTTCCTCGGAGCCGGGCTTGCGCGTGGCGTCCAGCATGTAGAGGACGGCATCGGTCTCCTCGAGCGATGACACGGCGATGTCCTGCATGCGTTTCTGGAATTTCTTCTCCGAGATGTGGAAACCCGGGGTGTCGGTGAATATGAGCTGGCCGCGGCTGTCGGTGTAGATTCCGCGGATGGCGTTGCGTGTGGTGTGCGGGGTGGGCGAGGTGATGGATACCTTGGACTCGCAGATGGTGTTGAGAAGTGTGGATTTGCCTGATGACGGCCTGCCGATTATGGCGACGGATGCGCATTTCATGGCTGTGATTATAATGGATTGCAGGAATGCTTCCAAGGTGTGGGTTGGAATGCTTTATGGGTTGCGTTAAAGGTGTGGGCAGGGATGCTCCCAAGGTTGTAATTATACCCGATTGCTGTTATTTTAGACGTGGCGCACATTGCTGTGCCTCGGAGGCCTTATGAGACTTGAGGACAAGGAAGACAAGAGAACCGAACAGAACGCCAATCCCGGTCAGTACGACAGACTGCTGAAGACCAGGTCGCTGTTGCTTTCGGGGGAGATCAACAAGGATTCGGCCGACAGGCTGATCAAGGACCTGCTTGTCCTCGAGGGCGAAAGCAATGACCCCGTCACGATTTTCATCAATTCACCCGGCGGTGATGTCGATGCCGGCTTCGCCATCTATGATATGGTCAGGTTCGTCTCCTGTCCGGTCACGATGGTAGGCATGGGCCTGATTGCAAGTGCTGCATCCCTGATCCTGCTCGCTGTTCCGGCAGAGCGCAGGGTGGGTCTTCCAAACTCCTCCTACCTCATCCATCAGCCGCTGAGCCAGATGAAGGGCAATGCAGTTGGAGAAGATGAAGGAGAAGCTCAACCGCATAATCTCCGAAGCTACGGGCATGCCGTTGGAGACGGTCACTGCGGATACGGACAGGGACCACTGGCTGGATGCGGACGAAGCCCTGAAGTACGGTCTGATCAGCAGGATCGTGGAGGAAAGAGGGGCGCTCTGAGGATGTTCCGGGGAGACTGGGGCATGCCGGGCGTTCAAGGCATCCGGGGTATCTGAGGCGACTAGGCAACCAGGGCAATCCGGGCAATTTTGGCAACTAAGGCATCTAAGGCAACTAGGGCATCCAAGGCAACTAAGGCATCTAAGGCATCTAGGGCATCCAACTACAACTAATTCGCCTGAAAACCGGGTGGCACAAAAATAAACCGACATTTTTCTCAGAAATCACGATATTCGGGACACTTTTCCCGTATATGTTTGTATGGAAAAAATACGTTTCAAACTTACGGTATCGGTTCTCCTGGTTATGTTCCTTCTGTCTTCATGCGATGTGCAGACGTCGACAGCGGAGGACAGTTCAATCTGCGTTGCCACCTGGAATGTCCAGAACCTCTTCAACGATGTTCTGGACGGCAATGAATACGACGAGTACAAACCTGCGTCGGGGTGGGACAGGAGTTCATATGAAAAGAGGCTCTCGAATGCAGCCAAGGTTCTCGGATATCTTCCTGACAGTGGTGGAAAGATTGTGGTTCTGAATGAAGTCGAGGGTCCGGATGTTGTTGGAGACCTGTTAAAAACACGAGAGATGGCTGGATCAGGCATTCGTTGGTATGCATGTACCACGTCGGATAAATCTGCGGTTCAGACCGCGGTGATCAGTTCCATGCCCATATCACATGCCAATATCCATGAGGTCGGAGATGGCCTGAGACCTGTCCTCGAGGTATGTGTGGAAACGGACTCCGGCAAGGTCTTCATCCTGGCCGTCCACTTCAAATCCAACATCGGCGGAACCGATGAGACGGCCGCCATGAGGAGGCAGAGTGCGGATGTGGTCGCACAGGTTGCGAAGGTCATAGGGAAAGAAAATCCCGGGGCCCTGGTTCTGGTCTGCGGCGACATGAACGAGGAGTGCTGGGACGAGCGCCTCATGGGTGGGGACGGACCGTTGCCTGCGTCCGGATCGTTCGGCAGGGGAACATGGTACTGCTTCTGGAAGGACGGTGCCGTGACGTTATGGCCGAACGGGTCGTATTACTATGGCGACAGCTGGAAATGCTACGACAACATTCTGGTTTCCCAGGCGGGGTCGGACGGGACAGGGCTGGAGTTCACAAGATGCGGGGTGGTGTTCGAGGGGATTATAAGCAACTCGGGGAAGAAGCCTTTCGCATGGGACAGGAGGCTCCTCACGGGGGTCTCGGACCATCTCCCGGTGTGGACTATGTTCAATTGACCCTCCATTGACCGCTTATTAACCTTTTGGAGTGGACAGATGCGGTGATAAAACGTATGATGAAATTTACGAATATATAATATTCAGTAAGTCGTAGAATACAATCAGAGAGAGGTATCGTCGAACAATGAAAGCAAAGTCGTGCATTCTGGCAGTGATACTTTTGGTGTTTGCCGCTACGGCAGCATTCGCCGACGGGATGTTCGTCCAGTCTCCGCTTTATCCGGCTGAGGTGACATACACATTCAGCTCGCAGCTGGGAATCATGGATTCATCCACCACAGTTCCGGAAAGTGCCGTACTTCAGGCAATAGGAACACCCGATTATCCGGTCACGCCCGGAGACAGCTTCACGCTGATTTACTCGGACGGCAGGAATACCGTGACTCTTCAGCTTCAGGCCGACAGTGACTGCCGTGTCATGATCCAGTCCATAGGGGTCGTCGAAGCAGCGGGACTTACATACAGTGAGTTCAAGAGGCAGGTCGAGGATCTCATCTCCAAGTACTACAACTATTCGTCTCCCCAACTGGTGATGAAGGGATGCGGAGTCTTCTCGGTCAGGATCAGCGGAGAGGTAGACTATTCCCGGTATGTCACGGCCTGGGGTCTTACAAGACTTTCAGACCTTGCTTCATACGCAACACCATATGCATCGACGAGGTCGGTAACAGTGATTTCTCGTGACGGCTCGGAGAAGAATTACGATCTTTACGCCGCCCTCAGGGAGGATTCGGCGGAGGACAACCCGCTTCTCACTCCGGGTTGCGAGGTCAGGTTCAACCGGGCTTCCTCGATCGTCACCATCAGCGGTGCAGTCAGGACTCCCGGCGTTTACCAGCCGCTAGCAGGAGAGAGCCTGGCCGACATGATAGACTCATACGGCAACGGTCTTCTCAACTCCGCTGACGGAAGGAGCATATCGGTCTCCAACTACACGAACGGGTTCTATACCGCGAAGCAGATTTCAATCGAAAATGCCGCAACGTACATCCCTGCAGACGGCGATGTCATCAGTATCGCGTCCGGCACTCAGTCCATGCCCTATCTGACAATCACAGGTGCAATCGCAACGGATTCGTCGTCCTCCCTCTCTGCTGCAAGCAGGATGAACTACAACTTCATCCCTGGCGAGACGGCACTCCAGATGGTCCGCAACATATCCTCAAGGCTCCTTGCCACGAGCGATATCAGCTCCATCTACATCCTGCGCGGTTCCAGCAAGATATATGTCGATGCCTCCGCTGCTCTTACATCGTCGGAGAACGGTGATACCTATCTGGAGCAGGGCGATATTGTCGTGATCCCGTTCTCGCAGCTGACGGTCACCGTTACAGGTGCTGTAAAGAACCCCGGCACATTCACCTATGTCCCTGACAGGAACACAGATTACTACGTCAACCTCGCAGGAGGTTTCACCGATACTGCTACGCAGGGTGTGAAGATCCTGGATAAGAACGGAAGCAGGCTCAGGGTAAACACCGTCCCTGCAGATTCCACGATTGTCGCCGCCAAGTCGAACATCACATCCAGCATCTCACTTGTAGCGTCCGTCATCTCGATCGTGAGCACTGTCCTGACGATAGTCATCAATGCCCATACAATCGCATCATGGTAAGGAGGCTGAACGATGGAAGATAGAGAAACCTTTGAAAAACGCGAGGTTCAGACAACCGCCAAAAGGGACGAGTACGAGATTTCAATCTCGCAGATTCTCAGCATAATCAAGCAGAGGAGAATCTGGATTTACCTGTTCTTCGTCCTCGCCATCGGTGCGGCAATCATCTACCTGAAGTTCACGGATCCTGTCTATGAGGCGACTGCAAAAGCCATGATCGAGCCGATATCCAATGCGACTTCGATCGAAAGCCTTCTTACCAGTTCGTCAAGTTCTGCCAGTAAGATCGATACGGAGGTCGAGCTGATCACGTCAGTGACCAATCTCCAGAGTGCCCTCGACAGGCTGGACCTGTCGTCGTATCTGGATCCTGACGGTGTCCCGTATTCCGAGAAACACTTCACCGGAAGGAGTTTCGTAGGCAGCGTCTCCGTCAAAACCGTAAACAGCACCAAGGTTATCCAGGTGACTGTCAAAAACACGAACCCTCAGTTCTGTGCTGACTTCGCAAATGCAGTTCTCGATGCCTACACCGAGATGCTGACGAGGATAGCCAAGAACTCCAAGAGCGCCCAGATCGAGTTCCTCGAGACACAGATTCCTGAGACCGAAGCTCTCCTTTCACAGGCAAGCATCGAACTTTCCGATTACAAGGAGACCAGCGGAATCACCCAGATGATCCAGAAGAACACGCTCCTGACGAACAAGATTGCCGCGTTCCAGCTCACGATCGAGCCCCTTAAGCTCCAGCTGGTCGAGGCGCGCGCTTTGATGGAAAGCCTGAATGCCGACGGAAAACTGCCTTCTGCCGGAACGATTTCAGGGTCTTCAAAGGTTTCCGGACTCATCGAGGATTACAAAGCCAACAGCAAGGAACTGATCATGTACCAGAACGTCGAGTCCGGTGATGCCGAGTCACAGAGGGTATATGTCCTCCAGAGTTCCCTTGATTCCAAGGAGAAGGAAATCCTGAACGCAACAGCGGAGGTTGTGGGTTCCGGGAACTCTGCATATGTCAAGGCTACGGCCGATTACATATGCGTGAGTGCAAAAATAGCGGCTATCGAAAGTGTCATAGATATCTACAACAACGATCTGTCCGATTATCCGCTGATGGAGCGCAAGTACATCGAACTCCAGCGAAACGTCGAGATATATGAGAAAATCCTGCTTTCCCTCAGGCAACTTCTCGAGGAGACCAAAATGGTCGAGGCCGCCGTCGTAGGCAACGTCAACATCATCGACGGTGCGGTGATACCCCTCTCTCCGGTCAGCCCCAGGAAGGTCATGATCCTGGCGATCGCCGTTGTCGGAGGCGTTGCTCTCGGTATCATGTTCGGACTGTTGCTAGAATTCACGGATGACACTATCCGCAGCGAGGATACGATCAAGAGCATCGTCGGAAAGGACGTGCCGTCCCTCGGATGGACACCATACATAAAGGACGTCGACAGCGTGAAGGCGGAATTCCCGTCGCTGTTTGTATTGAGCGATCCCGAGGCATCCATTTCCGAAAGGTTCAGGTCGATCGCGAACAACATAGTCTATTCACTTCCGTCCAAAATCAAGGTCATATCCATCAACTCCACGGATATGAGCGAGGGAAAGACAACCGTCATCTGCAACGTTGCGGCTTCATACGCCATGGCAGGAAAGAAGGTCCTGCTGATAGACGGAGACTTCCGCAAGCCGGCGATTGAGGCGTTCTTCGGACTGAAGCGTTCCAAGACTGGTCTCGTCGATGCCGTCATAAGCAACGTCACGCTCGACAAATGCATCGTCCGCCCGACCGAGAAGATCCCCAACCTGCACATCCTGCCGCCGGGAACCGGAACGAGGAACCCGAATGCTCTGTACAACTCGGAGAAGTTCCATGCCATTCTCGGCAGGCTGAGAAATGTATATGACTATGTCATCATCGACTGTCCGCCGCTTTCATACGGTTCGGAGTTCACCCACCTGTCAAAGCACCTTGACGGTTTTGTCCTGCTCGTCAGAGCCGGAATCTCGTCCAAGAGGGCTCTTGCGAGTTTCATCTCGGATCTCGAGTTCCTGCGTGCTCCGCTTCTTGGCTTCATCTATTATGGTGTCGTAGCCAGGAACCAGGGCCATTATGGCTATTACGGATACTACGGCGGAGGATACGGTTACGGACGCAAGCGCTATGGCTACGGCAAGTACGGATATGGTGGTTATGGCTACGGATACGGCTATACCGGTCATAAGTCGCTGTATGAGGAAGGCCATGGTTCCTACAGGTCGCTCCATTTAAAGGAGCTCAAGAAGAGGAAAGGAGTGACGTACGGTAAGCGTGAGCCTGTCCTTGCATTCGCAGGAGGATTTGAGGGCGCATTCAAGTCGGCCAACTCCATCATCAGGACACAGGTCAAGCACGGAAATGCCTCCGACTCCGCAGCGAAGACTCCGGCAGGCACGGTAGCCGTTGCACCTGAAAATAAGGCACCGGAGAAAAAGGCTCCGGAAGTAAAGGCTCCTGCCGTGAAGGCAACGGAAACAAAAGCTCACGGAACAAAGGCTCCTGTAGCTTCAGTCCATGCGGTCAACAAGTCTGAGAAGAAGACCTCCGACATGCTGGCGGACATAGAGAAGCTCTATGCGAAGCAGCAACACGGCAATGACAAGAAGAGTTGAGATCAGTTCACGAAGGAAGGTTGACACGTGGATTTCGTAGCAAAACTGAAGGAAACTCTTATATCCGTCCTTCCCATAATGGCGATTGTTCTGATTCTCAATTTCACAATCGCCCCGGTGGGGACGGAGAACCTGTTGCGTTTCCTTCTCGGAGGAGTACTCCTCATAGTGGGACTGTCGCTGTTCCTTGCCGGAACGGAGATAGGAATGGTGCCGGTCGGAGAGAAGCTCGGATCGGTACTGACCCAGAAAAGGAACATCTGGTTCATGATCCTCATCGGGTTTGTGATCGGATTTGCAGTGACGTTGGCAGAGCCAGATGTTTCCGTTCTTGCCGGACAGGTTCATGACCTGAACCCTTCCATTCCGGAAGGATTGCTGATAGTCATGATTGCCCTGGGCGTCGGTCTGTTCGTCGACATGGGACTTCTGAGGACGGTGTTGGGACTCAAGCTCAAATGGGTTCTGATCGTATTCTACGGCATTGTGTTCGTCCTGGTCGGTCTGATCGGACAGTCCATGGCCAGCATCAGTTTCGATGCCAGCGGAGCCACTACGGGACCCCTTGCCGTACCGTTCATCCTTGCGATGGGTCTCGGTGTTTCCGGATCCACCTCGGATGACCAGGAAAGCAGTTTCGGACTGACGGGAGTCGCTTCCATAGGCCCCATCCTCGCTGTCGCGATCATGGCCCTCACATCCGTTTCCAAGACATCAGGCAACATCGCAGCCACAGAGGCGGTAGCCGGGGCTGAGACTTTCGGAGCCGTGATGCTTTCGGTTCTGGGTGAGACAGCAATCGGTTTCGCACCCCTTCTGGGCATAATACTGATCATGCAGTTCGCGCTTTTGCGCTTCCCGAAGATCAAGTTCAGGAACATCATATTCGGTATCATATACAGCTTCATAGGAATCGTGCTGTTCCTCACGGGAGTCAGCTACGGGTTCACCGATGTCGGAATGCTTCTGGGTAAAACGATATCCCAGAACTACAGTCCCATCGTAGTTGTTCTGATAGCTTTGCTGTTCGGAGGTATCGTTGTCATAGCCGAGCCTGCGGTCTGGGTCCTCACGGAGCAGATCGAAAGTGTATCCGCCGGAAGAATCAAGCGCTCGTTCGTCATGATATTCCTGTGCATCGGAGTGGCCATAGCGGTCGGTCTGGGCATCATCAGGATACTGCTTCACATCAACTATCTCTGGTTCGTTTTCATCGGGGTCGGAGCCGCACTGCTGATGACATTCACCACACCGGGACTGTTCACCGGAATCGCGTTCGATTCCGGCGGAGTCGCCAGCGGACCCATGAGCACATCGTTCCTTCTGGCGTTCGCGCTGGGAGTGTCGGGTACGGTGGACATGGGATTCGGTATGGTGGGACTCATAGCCATGTCGCCGCTGTTGTCCCTGCAGGTCCTGGGTATGATATTCAGGTTCAAGGAGAGGAAGGGAAGAAAGGAGGCCGCCGATGCTGCTGCTTCATGATAATCTGATGATCGCCATAGTGAACAACGGACAGGCCGCACGTTTCGTGTCCATTGCCAAGAAGGCGGGGGCGGGCGGTGGCACCGTTATTCCAGCCAAAGGTACCGCTTCAAGCAGGTTCCTGGGATTCCTGGGGCTGGGAGGAAAGTCCAGGGAGATGATCATGATGGTCATCGACGGATCGCTGGCTC
>Ga0310690_10011394_pt1 | contig 10978 bp, 13 predicted proteins | sample AusTroGonzalo_MG_2_FD_207661 | JGI IMG/M metagenome (GOLD analysis project Ga0310690, IMG submission 207661) | Bovine rumen microbial communities from tropical cattle in Woodstock, Queensland, Australia - Gonzalo_04 (v2) (version 2) | ecosystem: Host-associated > Mammals > Digestive system >...
CAGGCGAAGCCGGTGCTGCAGGAGCAGGGTTGGTCTCTTCTTCGGCATAAGCGGCACCGTGCATGGCGGGTTCTTCCTGTTCCTCCAAATCGACGAACTCGATCTCTACCTCATCTGTCTCAGGCGGGATCGAATACAGGCGGATGAACCATAACAACAGGAACACTAATGCCATGAACAGCACGGTTCCTATGGACGCCCAAATATGTCGTTTATTATTGTCCATGCTTGGTTGCAACAACGAGTCGCATGTGATGCTCATTGGCTATATCCAGCACGCGTACCACTTCTTTGTACGCCACGTCCTCATCGGCATGCAGCGCGATGTACATCGTCGAATCGGTTGCTTGAATACCAGCCAGATAGTCCTCCAACTGCGCCGGATCGATAGCCTGCGGTTTCTCGCGACCCAAAGCCACAAAATAATTACCGAGATTATCAATCGACACTTTCGCTACCTGCGGCCGCGTCACTTGCTGCGCACGCGAAGTCGGCAGGTTGATCTTGATATCATTAGGGGACGACATCGTAGATGCCATCACGAAGAAGAGCAATAACAGGAACACCAAGTCCGTCATGGAGCTCATCGCGAACGTCGCCTCTACCCTATTGCGTTTCTTGAGAGCCATTATGCGGGTTCATTTAAAAGATCCATAAACTCGAGTGTACGACTTTCGAGCAGTCGTACGACGCGGTCGATACGCGCTACGAGGTAGTTGTATGCGAACATAGCGAGGATACCAACGATCAAACCACCGATGGTCGTCACCATGGCCTGGTACATACCGGTGGACAGGGCACTCATCTCGATCATGCCGCCCGAAGTCTGCGCCATGTTATAGAACGTCTGTACCATACCGAGCACCGTACCAAGGAAACCGAGCATCGGAGCACCACCGGCGATAGTAGCCATGATGACCAAGCCCTTCTCCAAACGGCTCACCTCGAGGTTGCCTACGTTCTCCACTGCCACTTGTACATCGTTCATCGGCCTACCGATTCGCGTGATTCCTTTCTCGATCATGTGCGCGGAAGGCGTGTCTGTCTGCTTGCACAGGTTGAGCGCCGAATCAATCTTACCGTCATGGATATAATCGCGGATGCGGTCCATGAACGACTTGTCTTCTTTCGTCGCCTGTTTGATCACCACCAGACGCTCAATGAAGATGTAACATGCGCCGGCGAGCAGGATAGCCAAGATGATCATGATCCATCCTCCGTACTGCGCCATTTCCCAAAGGTTAATAGACTCCTGAATCGGTTCTTCTACCGCTGTCAGCTCTTCTACGAAAGCTGTTGTGTCAATTTGTAAAAGCATATTATTTCAATAATTCTAAATATTCCTGAATAGTCTCTTGGATTCCCAAATACAAAGCATCGCACACGATAGCGTGACCGATGCTCACCTCTGCGGTCCAAGGGAAAGCCTTGATGAAGGGTTTGAGATTCTTGAGGTTGAGGTCATGCCCTGCATTCATGCCCAGACCCAACTCATGCGCTTTCTCTGCCGCCGGACGGTAACGCTCGATCGCCTTCTGCGGGTCGTCCACAAACATCTCCGCGTACGGTCCCGTATAGAGCTCTACGCGGTCGGCACCCGTGCGCAAAGCATACTCCACCATCACCGGATCGGGATCCACAAAGATACTCACGCGGATGCGATAGGAATGCAGTTGGTTGACCACACCTTTGAGGAAATCAAGGTTCCGGCGCGTGTCCCAACCGTGATTGGAAGTCAACTGCGTCGGGTCATCCGGCACCAGCGTCACCTGCGTCGGGCGGATATCCGTCACCAGCGCAAGAAAATCCTCCGTCGGGTTGCCTTCTATATTGAGCTCCGTCGTCACCATGGACTTCAACTGATACACATCCTCCTTGCGTATATGCCGCTCGTCCGGGCGCGGGTGTACCGTTATTCCCTGCGCGCCAAAGAGCTCGCAGTCCACCGCAAAACGCTGTACATCAGGCATATTACCTCCGCGCGCATTGCGCAACGTAGCTACCTTGTTGATGTTTACACTTAACTTCGTCATGTCCCATCCGTTAAAAAACGCTGCAAAGTTACAACTTTTTTTTGAATTGTGCAAATAAAATTTGCATATATGAAAAGTTTTTTGTAATTTTGCCGTCGAAAAACGTATTTTGCATGTCCAAACAGTGTTCTATCATAGTGCCGGAAGGGTGTACGCAGGTCTTGCTCCATGCGTGTTGTGCTCCGTGTTCGAGTGCCATCGTCGAGTGGCTGCTGGCGCATGACGTCCAACCGGTCATCTACTATTACAATCCGAATATCTACCCGCTGGAGGAGTACGAGATCCGCAAGAACGAGAGCAAACGTCATGCGGAGTCCTTAGGCGTGGAATGGATAGATGGAGACTATAGCCACGAAGCATGGTTGCAAAGTGTGTGCGGGTTGGAGAATGAACCCGAACGCGGGAAACGGTGCGAGGAGTGTTTCTACCATCGGCTTTTTGCTACCGCCCGCAAGGCGCAGGATTTGGACATCCCTTTCTTCGCTACAACGCTCGCTTCTTCGCGTTGGAAGAACCTGGACCAGATCAATGCGGCAGGAGAGAAAGCGGCATATATGGTGAACCGTTACCCAAAGGATAGTGTGGTGCATAAACCGGTGACGTTCTGGGCGCAGAACTGGCGCAAGGACGGCCTGCAAGAACGACGCAATGCCTTACTCAAAGAGTACAGTTTTTATAACCAACAATACTGCGGTTGTGAGTTCAGCGTACGCGCTGTCCCTGAATCGTAAACAGTTGTTCGCCTTTCTGAATCAATATCTGCCCTTCACGAAGCACCTTTTTACAATCTTCAATCTTAAATCTTAAATCTTCAATGCCTTCTTTAGAAGGCACATACCCGTCATCCATCGGGCTCTTATGCCTCATCGCATAGTCCAGATACACTTCAAGTATCGTATAGCCGCTCTCATGCAGCACGTTATTATCCGGCGTGGCAGGGTCACATCCGTTCGCACTCTCCCACTCGTCCGGCATGCCGTCAAGGTCGGTGTCTTTGAGCGGCTCCACAACCGTATAGGCGTAGAACCCTTCCGCATCATTCGGCGAATCAATCCAACCGGCTTTGCCTTCTTTGCTACCCGTATAAGTCTGCGTGCCGGTGCGTGCTTCGTTGATCAGACGCAACTCTACATGGTCGCGCGGGAAAGCACCGGCTGTATCCAGCACCGTCTGATAAGCCTGCTCTGCCGTCTCATAACTGCCTGCCGCATACGCCAAAGCATCAAAGTCATACCGACCCTGCACAGAGTCCTCGCTGACCCAGTTGTAGTAGTTCAGTTGGGGGCGTATCAGCGTATCGACGCGCAGCTGCTCTTTCGTGTACGTTACCGGCTTCACACCTTGCCAGTTATCCGCAGTGATGGCATCGCTGCCTTCCATGATATTGCCGTTCACGTACCATTGGCTCGGAGCCCAGGATGTAGCCCCGTCACGGGCATAGTCGGACTGAAAGAAATAGCGGTCTTTCTTCGTGTTGGAGGTGGGTTTGTAGTAGTTATTGATGAAGTTCACCTCGTGCGCCGCGTTCTTGCCGTTATACTCCGTGATCTTCGAGTTACACTCCCCACCGTAGCAACCGTTCGAACCGCCTTCATAGTTATACACGACGTTATTGATATAATCAATATAAACGACATTATCGTTGTTGCGTGCACCGTTAAAACGGCAGGAACGTTTGAGGTTGTTGGTCAGCAAGTTATGATGGTACGTAGCCGGTGAACCACCCCATTGACAACCGTAACCGCGCTTGCCTTTGGGGTTGCCGCCGTTATGCAGACCCTCATGAACGATGCAGTATTGGATGGTAAAGAAATGGCTGTCGAAGGCATTCATGTTCTCCTCTGAAGACCAACCGAAATCGCAGTGATCAAAGATAAAATGCGAACAGTTCTCCGCGCCTACCGCATTGGCATTCAGGAAATTACCGGCTGCATCCTCGTTACCTACCCTAAAACGGATATTGCGGATAATGAAGTTCTCCGACCCGCCGAAATTGACCTTGTTATGCGTGATGACTATACCGATACCCGGTGCCGTCTGACCTGCCCAAGTGTAGTTCTTGCGGTTGATACGCAAGTCTTTGACTAACTTGATTTCACCCGTCACGGCAAAACAGACGGTCAAGGGTTCGTCCGGATACTGCTTCATCGCCCAGCGCAGCGAACCTTCCGTCTCGCCGTTCGCATCGTCCGCCAGCGTGGTCACATAAACGACCTTGCCTCCACGACCTCCGGAGGTATATTTGCCGAATCCCTCAGCGCCCGGGAAGGCGGGTATGGGGGTTAGGGGGTTAGCGGTTAGGGGGTTAGTGGTTAAGAAACCGATGCAGCAAACTGCTGCCAAAGCGAGTCGTCGGGTACGGGAGCGATGATACATATGGGTTCTTTTTTAACAGGATGAATAAATGCTATTTGGCGGGCATGCAGACAAATGCCGCCGTCGGGGTTAGAGCGCTTGGCGCCGTATTTGAGATCGCCTTTGACGGGACAACCGATCGCCGCCAACTGACAACGTATCTGGTGGTGACGCCCTGTCTCCAAGTTGATTTCCAAAAGGGAGTAATGTTCGCCTTTCACGAGTGTTTTGTAGGTCAGGATAGCGAGTTTGGCTTCTTTGGCACCGGGCTTGGCGATAAAAGATTTGTTCAGTTTCTCATTGCGTGTGAGATAATTCTCTAAACGAGCTTCGGGTTGTTTGGGATATCCTTGCACAATCGCCCAGTACGTTTTTTGGATCTGTTCGTGCGACTTGAACATCTCATTAAGTCGCGTCAGCGCCTTACTCGTGCGAGCAAAGAGCACAACCCCGCTCGTCGGCCTGTCTAGCCTATGCGTCACACCCAAAAAGACCTCGCCGGGCTTGTTATACTGCGTCTTAATGTACGCCTTCACCGTCTCGCTCAGTGGCGTATCTCCGGTCTTGTCCCCCTGCACGATCTCATTGCAGGTCTTGTTGACAGCAATAATATGGTTGTCTTCGTATAAAACGGTCATTGCTACTCCTGAACCTTTGCCGCTAAGCCCAAAGTTTTTTTCTCGTGCACTATTGCACTCGATTAAAAAACCTTTGCCGCTGCAAAGGTACTGCTTTTTTCTGACATATGCAAATAATTCGCGTTTTTTCTCTTTTTTCTTGCATATTCCAAAAAAAAGTTGTATCTTTGCAGCGGATTTTAGAGAAAGGGCTAAATTATGGCTGTTATTACATTAAATTACGATCAGCACAATGCGGCATCTCGCCGTATGTTGAATAATCTTCTCCTGAGTGGTCTGTTTGTAGATCAAGAGTCATTGGAAGAGCATCGTCGCTTGAGAGAAGCAGCGCTCCTGACATCGCGCCGTAGTATGGAAAAATTCATCGCTAAATATATCTGATTATGGCATATAAACAGCGCGACATAGTGGAGGTTAACTTCCTCTTTGCGGACGGGCAGACGAAAGTACACCCTGCAATTATTGTGTCTAACGATGAATTGCAGGCTGACGAGGATGGCTTGATTTACATGGTTCTGATTACATCAAAGATTGACATCAACCCGCAGTATGGCTATCCGTTGAAAAAAAGTATGTGTTCTTGTGATTTCGGCAAGCCAAGTTACGTAAAGTGCCAAATCATCACTGGCTATACGCAACGTGACGTGATTCGAAAGTTCGGAGTCGTCAAGCAGCCGTATTTTGATGAAATTGTGGACAAGATTATAGAGTCCATATTCTAAGCGGTGCGCACAGATTGTGCGTGCTGCTTTTTTGTTTAGTCCAAAATAGCCAAAAATAATCAAAAAAAACTCAATATTAAATTAAAACAATAATCCTTATGAAAAAAATCTACTTATTCATGGCATTATGCCTGACAACAGTTTTTGCCGCGCAGGCAGGCGAGAAAAAGGTGTACACCGAGTATCTAAAAAACGTGCTGACCTATTATTATGATGACCAGTATGACAACACGAGTGTCCGCCCGGGCATTGTGGAGTTCTATAATCCCGCTATTAAGGATGATTTAGTGATACCGACTCGTTTCAAGGGGTACAACACCTTAATAGGCAAGGTGGTTTTTGACGCATCTATGAAGGACGCCGTGCTTCCTACCACAAGAGTGATGTTTTGCGGTTCTGATGAGGATACAAAAGAACCTTTACCATTGATGTCTTTGTCGTCTATCGAAGGCTTGGACAATCTCAATACCGCAAGTACGGTAGATATGGCAGGTATGTTCTTATACTGTATCAATATATCGGAATTGGATCTCAGCGGTTGGAATACGAAGAACGTGACAAATATGATGTCTATGTTTGCCGGGTGTATGAAATTAAAATCGCTCGATCTCAGCGGTTGGAATACGCAGAATGTGCAGAACATGGAAGCGATGTTCATGAGTCCCGTTCTGGAAACCCTGGATCTCAGCAGTTTTAATACCGAGAATGTGATCATTATGGAGGACATGTTCGCTGGTTGTGCCTCTTTGACATCCATCACTTTCGGTCCGAACTTCAAAACCGACAAAGTGACCAATATGGCGTCGATGTTTCAATATTGCGGAGTAAGTTCACTGGACTTGAGCGGCTTCAACACAGAGAACGTGACCGATATGCAGCTGATGTTTGTGGGTTGTGCCTCTTTGACATCCATCACTTTCGGTCCGAACTTCAAAACCGACAAAGTGACCAATATGGCTGAAATGTTTTCAGGTTGCGGAGTAAGTTCGCTGGACTTGAGCGGCTTCAACACAGAGAACGTAGAGAACATGGGTAGTATGTTCGAAGGTTGCGAGAATCTGACATCTATCACTTTCGGTCCGAACTTCAAAACCGACAAAGTGACCAAGATGGCTGAAATGTTTTCAGGTTGCGGAGTAAGTTCGCTGGACTTGAGCGGCTTCAACACAGAGAATGTAGAGTACATGGGTAGTATGTTCAAGGACTGCACTGCGCTTAAAGAACTGAATCTGACCGGATTTGATGTCAGCAGCGTATCTGATATGAATGAGATGTTCTATAATTGCAGTGCCTTGACAACCATCTACTGCGACAACGATTGGAGCAAAGAAGCTACTTCGTTAAAAAAATCGAACGAAATGTTTTATGGTTGCACCAAACTGGTCGGCGGAAAAGGTACCAAGTATAACAGCGAATATCTCAACGTGACTTATGCCCGTCCGGATGGCGGTACCGGAAATAAAGGCTATTTCACCGCTATCATGCCTAAAATCTACACCGTTTATGACGGAGACGAGACGCTGACTTATTATTACGATAAAAATTATAATGAGCGCAAGAGCGTGGGCACGGTAGAGTTCTATGATCCGGATAACGTCCTTAAGCAGGCACGTTGGAAAGAATACTGCGGTGACGTGGAAACGGTTATTATTGATCCATCGATGAAAAACGCGCCCCTGACATCATTGAAGGGAATGTTCTACCCGGGCTATGATTACGAGGAAGGCGACGATTATCACTTGAGTTATGCAGGAACCATCACCGGACTGAACTACCTGAATACGGAGAATGTAACCGATATGAGTTATATGTTCTATGAATGTGCAGAACTTACGGTGCTTGACCTCACTTCGTTTAGTATAGAGAACTTGGAAAACACAACAAAGATGTTCTATGACTGCGAATACCTGACAACGATCTATTGCAACGCGAACATGAGCGCCAGCAGCAAGTTGACCAGTGCATCGAATATGTTCTATAACTGTGAAGAACTCAAAGGCGGGAAAGATACTGAATTCGATTCCGGCAAAATTGGCAAAGACTATGCCCGTCCGGATGGCGGAAGCGCAACACCGGGTTATTTCACGACCCTGGACATGAACGACAAAGCCAAACTGTACGCTTATATCCGGGACATGAAGATGCTCTATAACTTCGCCGCGCAATATGTTGACAAGTCGGAAGATGATATGAGCGACTTCAAACACTTTATTGAAACCTTTGAAGACACCTATGAGAACGGTACGGATGCAGCGATAAGTGGTGCTATAGCTCTCGCCTCAACGCAGAAGGATAATTACATAGGAATACTGATAGAAGAAGGCAAGACCGCCCTCAAAGACATCCTTCAAAGCAAGTTGATGCCCGGCGATAATGCAGAATGCCAGCAGATCATCGCGGATGCCCAAGATGCCGTTGATGCCCTCAAATGGGATAATAGCAAATCCGTAGAAGAGAACATTGCCATCCTCGATCCGGCTATCCAAAAGATCCTTACGGACGCTGATGCCGCTCTTGCCGCCGCTCGCCTCGCCGCAGGCATTGAGCAAACAAATAGCCAAGAGCCAAAAGCTAACAGCCAAAAGCTCCTCCGTGACGGTCAACTGATCATCCTCCGTGACGGAAAGATGTATAATGTAATGGGGGTAGAGGTTAAGTAAATTGAAAATTGAAAATTGAAAGTGACTCACATATTGCATGTGGGTCATTTTTTTTGCCTAAATAATAACAATTAAAAATTATCATTATGACGAAGTATTCGTATCTGCTCAAAAAAAAGAAACCGGAGAACTGAGTATTCTCTTCGAGTTGGGACTTCCCGTCCATTTAGTGTCTTACATGGAGATCTGCGCGTACCACCTTGCGCATCCGGAACTCAGCCAATGGCAAGTAGCACTACATTTTGGCACAAGTAAACGAAAAATTTGGAACGCTTATCACCTGTTGGAGTAAGAGCACAAGCAACGCCGGCCATGTAGGTCGGCGTTGCTCATTTTATCTGCCAGAATAAAGGTAGTAAAAATAATTGATATACGCAAGTGTTTTGCACCAAATCTTGATTTTTTATATCATATTTTTGCACCAAATCGCGATTTTTGGAAGTCTTTTATGGAACAAAAACATGATTTTACAAAATATTAATCACACCGGCGCATATTTATGCGTCACCCATGTCCCGAAAAAGCAGTACTTTTGCACTCGAAATCGATTCACAGCTAACTAACGGCTGGCGCCAGCCATAATTATTTATCCATCCGCCAATCTTGACGGATCTAAAAAAAACAATTATGGCAACAAAACAAGTAAAAGCCATCACATTGGCTAAGAATGAAGCAAAGAAGAGTATCAAACCGTTCTGCGAAAAGTCTGCTGAATTAGCGGACATCAAGAACAAAGTAGAAGACCTCCGTCCTCTCGCAGTCGCCGAACTGCAGGCTAAGTTAAACGCCGATCCCGAGACCAAGGACTTCACCGGCACTGTGGTTTGTATGTACGATGACAAGATCTACAAGATCCGCGTACAACGACCCGACAAAACCGACTGGCGATCCAAGCGTCTTGATGACCCTAACTTGCGCCAATACAAGCAGTTAATGGATGAGATAGATGCCAAGAAGGGTCAAGCCGAAAACCTCGTCACGCAACTGGCTATCGACCATCCCAAGTGCGTTAAACTGGGTTTCACCATCGCTTTCTTGAGCAAGTAACATGGACGAGGCTTATAAACTCATTGATGACTTCAATGCCCTTACGGAGGACGCCAAAACAACGGTCGCTGATTACGTCATCGACCGGGCGTCCTCCTACGCCTTCTGGTCCGAATTCCGCAAAAGGAACTTTGGATAAAAAGAAAAAGAACCAAAAAGAAAAATTTAAAAAAAGTCCTTGTCCTTGTCTTGTCCCCCTATAATCCCCCTAAGACATTGGACATGGACAAGGACATAGATTAAAATTTTTTATAGACATGGACAAGGACATTTTAAGAAATTTAATGAATCAGGACAATGACTTTCTTGAGTTTTGGGATAATTACAAAGTGAACGAACTCCGTTTTCCAAATCGCAAAGTCGCGACCTTCGAACAATGGCAGAAACGCTCTTATGCCGCAAGAAAAGCCATGCGGGATATGGTCATGAACGAAGGAGCACCGGCATGGAAAAACCCCTTCTTCTTCGTGCAGGACTTCCCCGATCCGCAGCCCGAATGGAAACGCGGAGACGAGACCGACGAGGATCTTGTGCAGGTCAAGTATAACGGGCGCTTCAAGATCTGTACCCGCGCTACGATGGAGCTCTTCGGACTCGAATGGGTCAAAGACTGGAATTAATCTCTTCGTCCTTTTACCTGCCTATATCCTGGGTATATCCTGGGTATATCGTGGGTATTACCTTATTAGAATTCAAAATTTATTAGTATGGAACTCATTTTATCTCCGTTCTGTGAGTCACTCTCCGGAACATTATCCAAAAGACATGGCGTCTTTATCAAACAAATCAACAACCGCTTCTACGCCTTCGTGCGCAAGACCACCAAAACCGACCCCGACGGGCTGTGGCAATTCGTAGTCTGCTGCGTTGACATGTGCGCAGGACCATTCCTCTCCGATGTCATTGCCGACCCGCTCGAACTCGAACGAGCACTCCGGGAAGCCGGCAAAATATCGCTGCAGGTTCACCTCGAACCCAAACAGTACCACGTCAACGACATCGTAGAACTCATTAAACAATACGGCGTATGAACAAGAATGCTATTTTATTAACCACCCTCTGTGCTCGACTCGAACGGGCTATACACGCAGACGTCGGCATGGAAGGGCTCAATATCCTCCTCTCCGGATGGATTACCAAGTACGGACGAGTCACACGCGATACGCTCAGACAGCGAAAGCATGATAATAACGGAGAAGCCTATCTCGAACTGCTTGAAGCACAGCATTTCTCTGACTATTGCGGCTACGATCTTACAAAACCGTGAGTTTCTCACGCTCCCCGAGGCCACTTTCTTGGTGGCTTCGTTTTTTTGTTGTACCTTTGCATCGGTTTTCGAAAACTTTTCGTCTGTTAGCGCCGGATCGCATCCGGCAAAGAGATTTTTTTGGGAACATTTTAGGACATTTTTGACAAAAGTAAACATTATGAGAAAATTTATTTTGATTTCAGCCCTCTTAATGGGCGTAGCCTTGGCAAGTTGTAACGTGACGCGGACGATCACAACGAGCAGCGAGGCTTAC
>Ga0310690_10011395_pt1 | contig 10978 bp, 5 predicted proteins | sample AusTroGonzalo_MG_2_FD_207661 | JGI IMG/M metagenome (GOLD analysis project Ga0310690, IMG submission 207661) | Bovine rumen microbial communities from tropical cattle in Woodstock, Queensland, Australia - Gonzalo_04 (v2) (version 2) | ecosystem: Host-associated > Mammals > Digestive system >...
AATTTTAATCAGGAGGGCTGAAAAATGTCACTGACAAAAGAACAATGGGTAACACTTGAAAAAAAAGCCTCGCAGATCAGACACAAGACGGCGGAAGTCTGTGTTTGGGCGAAGGGCGCGCACATTGGCGGCGCGTATAGCAGTGCGGACGTTTTGACCGCACTTTATTATAATGTAATGAACTTCAGCAAGGAGAATTACCTTGACGAAGATCGCGACAGGCTCATCATCAGCAAAGGACACGCGGGCGTTATCACCGCGCCCATCCTCGCAGATCTCGGCATCGTGGACGAGGCGCTTTTGCCCACCTACAATCACACGGGTTCTCCCTTTGGCGTGCACCTTGATAAGCGCAAGGTCCCCGGACTTGAAGCGTCCACCGGTTCGCTCGGACACGGACTTTCCATCGGTCTCGGGCTTGCGATGGCGGCGCGTCTCAAAAAGAAGGATTATTTCACCTATGTGCTCCTTGGCGACGGCGAGTGCGACGAGGGCAGTATTTGGGAAGCGGCGATGAGCATCGCGCATTTCAAAGTTACCAACCTCATCACCATTGTGGATAGAAACAAGTGCATGATAGACGGTCGTACCGAAGACGTTATGCGTTTGGAACCCTTTGCGGATAAATGGCGCGCGTTCGGCTTTAACGTCATCGAAGTGGACGGACACAATATCGACGCCATCATCACCGCGCTCAATCAAGCAAAAGCAAACACAACGGACACCCCGATTTGTATCATCCTCGATACCTTTAAGGGCGAGGGCGTCGGCTTTATGAAAGATAATTATAAGTGGCACTATGGCACGTTGAATGAAGAACAACTTGCGGAAGCGTTCCGTGACTTGGACGCATACGAAGCAGAGCGCATCGCAAGAGCGGAGAAGGAGGGCAAATAAATGAAAGAATACGCCGTTATCAGTAACGAAGCAAGAAGTACGACGGAGGCTTTCGGTAAGGCGCTCACCGAGCTTGCGGATAACCATCAGGAAGTTTGCGCTCTTTCCGCAGACCTTGCGGGTTCCGTCAAGGTCACTTTGATGCAAAAGAAGTACCCCGAAAGAGTATTTGACGTGGGTATTGCGGAACAGAACATGATGAGTATGGCGGCGGGTCTTGCAATGGGCGGGCTCGTTCCGTTTGCCGCCACCTTCTCGGTGTTTGCGTCGCTCCGCGACCTTGACCAAGTGCACACCGACATCTGCTATCAGAATGCGAATGTGAAAATGCTCGGTTCGCACGGCGGCACGTCGTTCTCACAGGCGGGTAGCACCCACCATGCGCTCGAAGACATTGCGGCGCTTCGCGGTATGGCAAACCTTACCATCATCTGCCCCGCGGACTACGTGGAGACCCAACTCGCCACTAAAGCTGCGTACGAGACCTACGGTCCCATCTATATCCGTATCAATCGCGGCACCGACTATGACGTATATAATACCGAAAACTACGGCTTCAAAATCGGCAAAGCCGTCCGTATGGCAGATGGAAATGATTTCACTGTGATCGCTTGCGGCAGTATGGTGCATGAAGCGCTCATCGCGGCGGACTCTCTCAAGGCAAAGGGTGTTTCGCTTCGAGTCGTGAATATGCACACCATCAAACCCATCGACAAGGATGAAATTATCAAGGCGATGAAGGAGACCAAGGGTATTATCACCGCAGAAGATCATAACGTTATCGGCGCGCTCGGCAGTGCAGTGGCGGAAGTCATTGCGGAAAACGGCGGCGTTAAGGCGTTCAAACGCTTGGGCGTTCCCGACGAGTTCTCCATCATCGGCGCGAGAAAGGATATTCTAGCCCACTACGAAATCGACGCCGCAGGCATCGAAAAGAACGTATTGGCTCTTCTCGGCAAATAGTTTTATATCTCATTTTTGGCGCGCTCCGAAACGGTAGCGCGCCTTTTTTTATTTCTGCCATTATCTTGTTTTCATTTATAAATCGTGGTCTATACTCTTCGTATGAGTATTTCTTCCAAGGTGATCGAAACTGTTTTTCGCATGCGCGGGGCGGCACAGCCCATCTCGACTGAAAAGTTTTATCGCAAGTTGCGAAAGAGCGCCGTTGCGTATCGAAAAGGGGAAAAGGCGAAAGGGTGCACGCACGGAGTCAAGCGTGAATGCGGCGTGTATTGCGGCATGCGCTATCTCGCTTTTACGCCCAAACAGGTGGATGCTTCAAGCCTTGTGATGTATCTACACGGAAGTGGGTATATGAATTCGCACCACGCTTTTCAGGAGCGTTTTGCCGCGAGTATCGCCAAGAATACGCACTTGCGCGTCTTCTTTCCGATCTATCCGAAATTGCCCGCTTCTACGGCAGTTGCGTCCATTGCCGTGCTCAATAATTTTTATTCCTTTCTCTTAAAGCAGGGGGACGTGATTCTTGCGGGGGATAGCAGTGGAGCGGCGCTTTGCCTTTCCCTTGCCGCCGAGCGAAAGGAAGCGCACACCGTAGCGGCAATATCACCTTGGCTCCGTTTGGACTTGGACGAGCGGGCGGAAAAAATGTGCGCCACCGACGTGGTTTTGCCTTTTGATACTTTGCGCTGCACGGCGAAACTTTGGGCGAAAGACCTTCCTTTTTCCGCTGTGAAAGTCAGCCCGATGTACGGTGATTTTTCGGGCAAAAACATCTTGCTTTTTGCCGCGGAAAAAGAGCTTTTTTGTCCCTACGCAAGGGAGTTTTACGAGCGCAAACTCGCCGAGGGCGCAAACGTTCGTTACGTGGAAGGAAAGGGACAGCAACACGATTACCCCTTGATGCCCACTCCCGAGGGGCGCGCCGCGCGCTCTCTTTTGTACCAAGCGATTTGGGAGGCTGTCTATCAAAGAGGTGTAAAATGAAGTTGTATTTTTGTTTTTTTGTCGTTGTTATCACGTTGCTTTGTGTAGGATATGTCTTTGTTCCGCCCGACTTTGTGTCTGCTTTTGAGCGGGATGCGTACGTTTCCGTTGGGATTTCGGGGGAAGCTCGCTATCCGGACGTCGGCTTCTATACCTCTGCGGAAACTGCCTCCGACAACCCAAAAGAACAGGAGGTCAGCCATAATGTGAACGAAAATGTCAAAGAAGAAAGCGCAGAGGACGTAGCAGAGGACGGCGAGAAAGAAAACCCGTCTGACGAGCCCTTGTCCGAAGAAGATCCGGAAGAGCCCTTACCATTTTCCGAAACGGAGGAGGGCAAGGAGCCTTTGGCCGAAGAAGAGAATGAGATTGAGGAGGAAAAGTGCGCTACGACAGAGGCGGCGCTGAGTATATTCTCATCGGGAGGCACTTATCAAGCTACTTCGGAAGACGGATTTGTCCCGGCGTCCGCCCTGCAAGTGAGGGAGAGCCTCTGCGCCGCAGTCACAAGGGAAGAATGCAAAGAAGACTTCAAAAGTTTTGCTTTCACGGATAGGATGTCGCCCCTTGAAAGTCCCTTGAACGAGGAGGAACTCGCTTACGTTTTTTCCGAGATCATTTCGTCCTCCACCGTTGCCGTGCCCATTCGCGGCGAACTTGTGGAGATATCCTTTCTCGCAGAGGAAAACAACCTTTCCGCTTCGGCGCGCATAGCCCTCTCTTTTGAGGAACTTGCGGAGAAGTATAACCTTACTTGGCTGCCGCCTTCCGCCGTCTTTTCTCTGCAAGTTTCCTTTGAGGTGCGTGAAGGGGAGCTTATTGCGCGCTCGGACGCTATCGAGCTCCGATGCGAGACTTTTCCGCTTCCGAGAACTTTGCTGCTCTTTGGTTGTTCCGTCGCATTCGGAAAAAAAGATTACCAAAAACTTTTTGCCCAAGCCTTGAAAAACGTCTTTGTTAACGCGGGAATTTATCGGTAAAGTATTGCACGCGCGCGCAAACTGTGCTATCATTATTGTGTATAATTATTCACATAGGGGTGCATAATGCGCGCGTTACATAGAAAAAGAAACAGTTTACTCTTGCTTTTGTTGCCCGTACTGCTTGCGGCGATCCTCTTGGTGGGCGTTTGCGTGACGCTTTCACCTATCACGCTCGCGGCGGAAAACTTTTCTTATCTCACGGCGGACATCACCTATGACGGCACGCTTTCCGAAGAAGTTGTGCTTCCCAATAGCGGAACCACGCTTCCGAGCGTTTTGCCTTATCGCGGCGGCGCGTCTTATCGTTTTTCTTTCAAACTTTATGAGAGCGCTGCGGCGGATAGTTGGGATCCTTGCAAAAAAGATATTGCCTCGTCCTTTGTTCTCAAATACAATGACGGAGATACCGCCCCCACCGAAGTGGGCGTCTACACGCTGAAACTTGTCGCTACGGCGGATGTCAATGGTTACAAACTGTCCGAAAAGGGCAACCCTGTCGATATTGCGAGCGGTACGGTCGTTGCGCAAACCGTTTTCAAAATCGTCTATGAGAATATCGCGCTTTATAATTCCGTATTGGACGAAAAGAATGATTTGATCCTCGCGGACGGACTTTACGATACCGTCTTAAACGCCGTTACCGTCACGAATGCGGGCAAAACGCTCACCAAAGATACCGATTACACTCTCACTATGCAGAAAGAGGAGGAGGGCGTTTGGACGGACGTGCCGACCGAAGTGATAGACGAGGTGCCGACCAAAGTCATCAAAGACGACGGCGTATATCGCATCAACGTGACGTTTACCGAGGCGTATGTTGACGAAAACGGACTTGCATTGAACGATTTGCAAAAGGAGAACGACGCATACATATTGCACCGCGCGTTTATCGTAGTACGTCCCGCTCTTTCGCTCAAATTGACCGTTACTTCGCTCTATGAGGATGATAAGACCACGGTGGTAGCATTGACCGATGCTTCCGCCTCTGCGATTTCCGCCGCAACTTACACGACGGCGGTTTTGCAAGCGAGCGGGGATGAAAAGTCGCCCGTTTATAAGACTTTTGCCGAAGAAGTAACCAATAAATACAAAGCATTCACGGCAGGCTCATATCTTTATCGCATTACATTCTCGGCGGCAAGCGGTGCGCTCGGGGTGGAAGAGGGAGACGTCATCGATTTGCCGTTTACTGTGGATCCCATTCCGTACACGGTTTCCTTTGAGGTGCTCGGAGGCGATTCCGTTCTTGAATATACCATTCGCAATACGGAGGGTCGCGAACTTGGTCTTGCGCCGCACTTTTACACAGCGGACGGCAAAGAATCCATTGACAACGCTTTCGTCGTTAACGACAGCGAGAAGTTCGCCGTTTCGTACGTGAAATACATCGGCGACGATACCACGCCCGTTTCTTTGCCTCTCAAAGAGGAGGGCGTTTACCTCGCTACGGTGACGCTCGGCGCGGAAGCCGTTTTGCTAGATAACGGCGCTTATACCGTCAAAGCGGGCAAGACGCTTGCCGAAAAAGAATTCCAAATCATCGGGCATGGCTTGCTGACTGTGAAACCCTCAAACGACGGTGTGAATTATTATACGGGCAGTTCCGTTGTTCCGGCGCTTGACTTCAGCACGGATCCCTCGTCGTTCAAATACAGCCTTACCTACTATAATATGGACGGCACGGTGGCGTCGGGCGACGCAGAACACCCCGAGATCGCGCCGGCGGAAGTCGGTTCGTATCGTTTTGTGCTCACCTTTACGCAAGCGGTAAGCGAGCTTGGCATTTTGGCGGGCGATGTCTATCGCGGTGAATATACCATTGCTTATCGCACGCTCGCGGTCACGTACAACGAAGGCGCGTTCGCGTTTACGGGCGAGAGCGTTTTGCCGTTGGAAAAGGGCAAGGATTATTCCGTTCTTTATTATGACGTTTCGGATAACGTGGTGAAGCGCAAGCTCGCTTCTGCTTCTCATCCGTCCTCGGCGGGAAAATACGTTGTTTCCGTCCGCTTCCTCAAGGATATCGCCGCATACAACGTGAAGACTGACGACGTTGTGCTTCTTGCTTTTGAGAAAAAGAGCACGAGCGCAAGTATCTTCATCAACTTTGCGGAAGAGGATAAGGTCTATGACGGCGGCGTGAAAGTGCCCGCCATCACGTTCTCATATCTGAAAGAGCTTTCGCTCAAGCAATACGAGGATTATTCCGTCGTCTACTATAAGTACGAAAAAGTTGTGGAGAACTACGTTTACGTTCCCTGCGATTATCCCGTTGCCGCCGGCAAGTATAAGTGCTTGGTCACCTTCCTCAAGGGCGATGAAGAGTCGGGCATTCGTTGCGGCGCGTATAAGACGGTGACGATTACCGTTTCGCCCCGCACGGTGAACGTTGTGCGCCTTGACAAAGACGACTTTGTGTACAACGGAGATAATAGGGCGGTTTCTGTGGAACTCCGTCTGGACGGCAAGCTCCTTTCGGCGGATACCTTCACCGTCAAGTATAAAGACGAGGGCGAGTACGGCGAGGCGAAATTCTCCGCCGTGGGCGAGTATTATGCCAAAGCCTTTCTCAAGGATGACAAAGAGGGTAGTCTCGTGCTTTCAGATGCGGAATTTACGTATAAGATCGTTCCGCTTCTTTTGAAAGTTTCCTTCACCGGAGTCCCCGTTTCTTACGACGCAATGTATTCAGGCGCACCCATCAAGCCGACGGTTTCTTACGTTGTGCTGAATGGCGAGAACGCCGCGGCGACCGAGCTTTCCGCCGCACAACTTAAGATTGCGTTCTCCAATCGAGTGGATCTCGGCGACCAAGCGGAAAAGATAAAGTATTATAACTCCTTTTTGGAAGAAGTGCCGCCGACCGACGTGGGAGAGTACACCGTGCGCGTCACGCATGCAGACGCGAACGTCGTGTTTATGAGTACGAGCGCGGTGGGCACGGACGGCAAGGCGCGCGACAATGTCGCCGCTGTGGAAGAGGGGGTGGCAACCCTTCTTTACAGCGTCCTCGCTTGCGAAGTAAAGCCTTTCTTCACTTTCTCTTCCGACCTCTATTACACAGGTGAAGCAAAGGGCGTGACGAGCGTTGTTTTCAAAGCGTATAACGCTTCGACAAAGGATTATACCACCGTCATCAACGAGTTCCAAAGTGCTTACGACACCACCTATGCGTCCTGCTCCTATGATAATACGCTCGGCAAGATGTTGGAGGACGGCGTCTATAAGAAGAGCGCCTCAAAGCCGACCGCAAAAGGATATTACTTTGCGCGGTTGACCATCAATAAAAACGATGCCTATCTCGCAAAGTTCACGCTTGTGGATGGATACGATAAGAGCGATACCGCGCTTGGCAGTCGCCCCGTGGAGCAAGGATGCTATGTCGAAGAGGTTTTCCGCATTAAGGATCAAACCGAGCTCAACGCCACGATTTCCGCGCGCAATGAGTACGACCACACGCATTCCACTTATTATAAAGTCATAGACCTCACCTTTATCCGCGACGGTTATTTCCCCGTCAAGGATCTGGCATGGAGCGTTTCCGTCAAAAAGGGCAGCGAGGACGTGGATGATGTCACCATCGATAAAATGGAGAACGGCACCAACCGTATCAAAGTGCCGTCAAGCGAGGAGGAAGCGGGAGACTTTACCGTTGCGGTGACTTTCACCGCCGATAATACTGCCTATCGCATTGCGTCGTCGGATGGAGAGTACGTTTCGCAAGATGAAAATTGCAATTACATTGCAACGGACGACCTCTTGACTTATTTTTACAAAATTTCTCCGCAAAAGACGTTGGAGATTTCATGGCGTTCCGCCTCCGTCTTCTATAATGACAATGGCGAATATACCTACTATAACGGCGTAGCGAAGCAAGTTTCTCCTTTCTTTGAAGTGACGGTAGCCGAAGGGTTGAAAGCCACCGTTCCGATGACAAAAGACACCCATTACAGCGTGGTGTATTATGCCGTAAAGACGGATGAAGAGGGCGTTAAGTACGAGAAACTCGATGCCGCTCCCGTGCTCCCCGGCGAGTACGTGGCGGAACTTGTCTTTCTGTCCGATTTGCCCGATTATCGCGTTAAGACGGGCACAGACGGCGAGGGCAATGATATTCTTGTCGTAGTGCGCAACGCGGCGTTTACGTCCGTATCCACCGCTAAATCTGCCGCCACCTTCCCGCGCTATGAATTCACGGTGAAAAAGGCGGTTTTGGAGATGGTCAAGGGCGTGAGCCTCTTGGATAAGACCTTTGACGGCACGACGAGTGCTTCATTCAAGTTCGATCTTGACGAAGATAGCAATGCGATTTTTGCCTTTGACGTAAAGAAAGATAAAAATGGTGCAAAGAAAGGCGCTATTGTGAATCCCGTTGAGTATACGGGCACGCTTATCGGCACTTTTGCAAGCATTTTCCCCGCATCGAACGTGGCGGTGGAGTGGACAGAAACGGCAAAAGGGTTCTTTGCTCTATCGGAGAGTTGCGCCGCGTTTTATGAGGTGGAGTACCCAACGCTCTATGCCGCCATCAATAAGGTGAAGGTCACCGTAACGCCCGTGGACGTAACGCGCGAGTACGATTACTCTGCGGTGAATAATTATATTAATTTCAGCTACGACGTTGCGTGCGCCGACGATACTTGGACGGAGCTTGGCATCACCAAAGCCGACCTTTTGACGGGTGAACTGTACCGCACGAGCGGTATCACGGTGGGCGAATATGATATATTGTCCGACAAACTTTCGATTGCAACCGACGTTGCTTTGCCTGATGGATATGAAGGAAAGACGTTGCAAGACCTCTTTGAGCTCAAAGTGGTGTCCAAGAAGTACCGCATCGTCAAGCGCACTGTCACCGTGCAAATCGCCAATATGTCCAAGATATACGGCGCGAGCGACCCGACAGAGCAGGGCGTTTCCGTCTTCTCTACAAAGTTTACGGCAACTTCCGAGGCGTTGAAGCGCCAAGAATACGAATCGTATTTCTACGTGGTTTCGGGTAGTCTTGTTTTGCGCGATAAGCTGATCCTTACGATCCAGCGCGAAGAGGGCGAAAATGCCGGTACGTATACCATTTTTGCATCGACCAAACAGATATTGAACGGCGCAGATGAGGATGTGGGCGTGAACTATGCGCTGACAGTGCTCCCCGCCACCGATGGATTTACGATAGAACGGAAGCAAATCCAAATCACGATCACGGCGCAGAACAGAAAGTATTTGCAAGGCTTTAACCCCCTTGGCGTGGAAGTGTATGATTTGCAGCTTAAGCGTAGCGTTACGCAAAAATTTATCGGAGCCGATCCCGAGGGCGACCACCTTGCGGGCGCGCTTTCGTACAGCAGCATCAGCGACGATAATCCCTATGAATTTGCCATCAATCAAGGCACCCTTCGCGTGGTGAATAAGGATGGCAAGAATATTACGTCCAACTACGATATTACCTACGTTGACAAAGACGCAAACAATAATCCCATCAAATATACCATTGTAAAATCGGTGATCCACGTGACGATAAAGGCGGATGCCAAACTTACAAAGTATTACGGCGACGCAGACCCAATCATCGGCTTTACCGTGGACAGCGGCTCGTACAATCAAGAATTGCTCGGCAATTTGGAAGTCTCCGCGCTTTCCACTTTGGGCCGCGAGGCGGGTGAGGAAGCAGGACGCTCCTATGCTCTTTATGCAGATAATCGCGCGTCTTCCCTCGTCGTCTTTGACGGCAATATTGATGTTAGTGCCTATTTTGATTACGAACTGAAGAACGTGGACGGCAAGGCCTTCCGCATTTTGCCGAGACCTATCACGGTCACGGTGCAAGATGCAACCTTTGAGAATACATGGGAAGATGTTTCGCCCGTGTTGCTTTATCTAAACGAAGCGGGAGAGAAGCTCTCGTCCTCTATCATACAGAAGATCAAAGTGCAGTACGCCGTTCCCTCCGACCTTACGCTCCGCAAGGGTGCAAATGCGGTCACTCCCGTGATTGTGGGTGATGTGACGGAAGATGCGAATTTTGACGTTACGCTTCGCGCGGGCACCGTTACAATGGTCTATTTGGAGGATGAAGTCACCGCTACGGTTCTCCCGCAGGGCGACGAAATCTATTATGAGCACAAATACGTGTTTGCGGGCTTTATGCTCTATAAACCCGTTTGTTTCTATAAGCTCACTACGAGCAACGGACTTCAGCCGTCGGAAGACGTGGAGATTGCGCTTCCGATAGACAGCGACTTTAAGGGAACGGGCTATGTGGCGGTCGCGCTCTATAACGCGCAAGACCCAAAGGCGTTCGCGCTCACGCAGGCGGGACGCACGCTCATTTATACGGACGACGGCGCGTATTACGTAGCGATTGCGGAAGTGCAAGAATGGTTCTATGCCGTGCTTGGCGTTGCCGCAGTGCTCGTTGGCGTGATACTCTTCCTCATTGTTTACGCAATTGTGAAAGCCGCCAAGAAGAGAAGGGCAAAGCTCTTGCTTGAATCGCCCGAACTTGCCGCCAAGAAAGCGGCGCGCAAGGCGGAGAAAGAAGCCGCAAAGAAAGCCCGTGACGAAGCCAAAGAGACAGCAAGACTTCAAGCGGCGGAAAAGAAGAAGACGAGCAAGAAAGCGCTCCGCGAACAAGCCAAACTTGAAGAAAAGGAGCGTGAGGCGCTTGAAAGAGCCAAACGCAAGAATGAAATTGACCGTGAAAACGGCGAGGACGACGAGCAGATCATTCCCACTTTCACCGAGGAAGAACTCACTGCCGCTTCTTATATGCCGACGGGCGACAGTTCCGCGCTTAAGGTGGAAGAACCTGAGGGTGACTTTGATATCTTCCTCTCAAATCCTTCCGTTTCGTCGGATGATTTGTTCTCTTCCGAGAACACCACTTCGGATATGCCCGAATTTCCCAAGAAGCCCAATGTTTCGGACGATGACGACCTTGTGATCTCCAAGTCCGCCAACATGTTTGACGACGAAGAGGACGAGAAACCGAATGACGACGATATGATTTGATAATCACGTTTGATTCGTAACATCAAAAAAAATACCGCGTACTTTATGTCGGCACGCGGTATTTTTTTTGTTCGTTTCTGCTTATTTTTCTACGCGTATCACATTGGACACTTCACAGATGCAGGGAGCGTCTTTCAGCG
>Ga0310690_10011398_pt1 | contig 10976 bp, 13 predicted proteins | sample AusTroGonzalo_MG_2_FD_207661 | JGI IMG/M metagenome (GOLD analysis project Ga0310690, IMG submission 207661) | Bovine rumen microbial communities from tropical cattle in Woodstock, Queensland, Australia - Gonzalo_04 (v2) (version 2) | ecosystem: Host-associated > Mammals > Digestive system >...
CGACTATTTTGGTGCCGGATAATTATTTGGGTGCGGTGCTAAAGCTTTGTACCGAGCGTCGGGGCGAGCAAAAAGAGCTGACCTATGTCGGCTCGCGAGCCATGGTTGTTTACAACATTCCGCTAAATGAGATTGTATTTGATTTTTATGACCGCCTGAAATCCATCACAAGCGGGTATGCCAGTTTTGATTATGAGCTCACCGGTTATCAGGAATCGGATTTGGTCAAGGTGCAGATTTTAATCAATGAAGAACCGGTTGATGCGTTGGCCTTTTTAACTCACCGGACGGAAGCCGAATCGCGTGGCCGCCAAATCTGCGAAAGATTGAAAGACCTTATTCCGAGACATTTGTTCAAAATTCCGATACAAGCGGCTATCGGCGGACGAATTGTGGCAAGAGAGACGATATCGGCGCTTCGAAAAGATGTGACGGCCAAGTGTTATGGCGGTGATGTGACGCGAAAACGCAAATTGCTTGATAAGCAAAAGAAAGGCAAGCAACGTATGCGCCAGTTCGGTAAAGTTGAAGTGCCGCAATCTGCCTTTATCGAAGCCCTGCGTATCGGTGACGATTAAATTTTAACGGTTCATTTTATGTCATACAAAATGCCGCGGGTGGGAAGTCCCGCGGCGGGTTTATAAGTTTTTTAAAAGGGACATAATAATTTTTCGGATTACTTCCGCTAAATCAAATTAGTAGAAGTACCAAGTAATGGCTGCTTTATCAGCATTGGCCTCTTTTTTGCATTCTGTAACAGCGGCACTTAAGCCATAAGCTTTACCTTCACTGCTTCCGACATATCCGATAGGTGGGATTAAGCCTTGTGTCGCAGCAGTAGCACCAACGCCAACGCTGATAAATCCTGAGCCTGCGCCTGAACCAAAGTCGGCTGTTGCTAAAGCAATACAGGCTTCTTGCGGTAACCCGTTATAAGTTAAAGCGAAACCTGTTGCCGTTGATGTAGCAGCTTTTGCCAGATCTGCGGCACTAGTTGCTCTTGCATCAACTAAGGTCAAAGTAACGGCGCCTTTGAAAGGATTGCTCAAAGTCGCACCGCTATCTGTCGTCATTGTCGGCGGAATAATACCCAATTTATAAGCATTGGCAGTGCTTAAGTTTAGGTAATTGCCTTGTGAACCGTATTTGGTGCGGATATTTGTCACAAGCATCGTAATTTGTTCCATTGTGGAGTTGAGTTTATGTTTGAACATAGCTTTTGAATAACCGGCCAAACCACCTGCGGATAACACACCGATGATGGCAAGCACGCCGAGCATTTCAACCATAGAACGACCGTTTTCATTCATATTCTTCATTTTCAATTTCCTTTTCAACAAATAAGTTAATTTCATACAGGATTAGTAGAAAGTCCAAGTAATTTCACTGTTGTCACTTGTACAATAGTCAAGCGCACCTTTGCCGGTAGTAGCTCCAGCACCGACACCACCCATACCGTAAGCGCTTCCTTCTGTTGTCGCGCCGTATGTTCCGGATGCTGCGGTTGCGCCGGTAATCATCGCACCGATAAAGCCAGAACCGGCACCGGAGCCAAAGTCTGTTGTTGCCAAAGCAATGCAAGCTTCTTGAGGCAAACCGCTATACTTTACCGTAAAGCCACCATTTGTCACTTGTCCTAAATTTATTGGTGCAATTGTCACTTTACCCTTGAACGGGTTTGTCAAGTTAGAAGGCGTACTTCCCATCACAGGCGGAACAATACCCAAGTCAACAAGATCTTTACCAAGATCGGTATAGTTGCCTTGTGAGCCATACATCGTGCGGATGTTGGTAACCAACATCGTGATTTGATCCATTGTGTTGTTTAATTTGTGTTTGAACATCGCTTTTGAATAGCCGGCAAGACCACCTGCGGATAACACACCGATGATGGCCAAGACGCCGAGCATTTCAACCATAGAACGACCGTTTTCGTTATTCTTCATTTTTCAATTCCTTTTTAATAAAATTGTTATACCAAAATTTAAATCGCTCCTTTGAAAGAGCGATCGGAGAGTTAACGAATCATGTCAAGCAAATGATTCCGATAGCCTTTAGGTTAAAAACCTTGAACATCCGCCATCGGCTCCCCGATTTTCTTTCGGGGATAAAAGTGTGCTTTTAAATATAAAAAAACAACACTTGAAAAGCAGTGTTATCCTTCACTGCGCTTGAACATAAGCTCGTTAAAGCCCCGCGCCCGTCCCAGGCACTTGATAAAAGGAAAAAGTCCCCTTATCCAATTCTAATTAAACCACATCAGAGCCAAAATGTAAAGTATCACTTTCGATATAATTTATATTTTTCGGCATACTATGATATTCTCGTTGACAAAGTTTGATAAAAGATGCATACTCTGTTCGACAGAAGGGAATTTGTTGTGATAGAAAAAAAAGACGATTCGGAAGATAAAGCCAATAACCCAAAATCTTCTAAAAAGGGTTTTGATATGCGTGAGCATCTCACGCTGAGGGTGGATGCGTTGGAATTCGAACGCTATCAAAAGAAAAATGCCGAAGGAAAAAATAAAATTTCAGACGGCAAATCCGCAGTTTTGCCTGTGGGACTTCAAAAATTGAGGAAAAAGGTGCGCGAAGCCTACGACGATGATGAGGATGAAGATGATTATACCTATACTTTTCAAGCAATGCCTACTGCCGAAAATGAAGAAGAAAACAGGTTGTTTTTAGGCCTGACCGATGATGAAAAGCGCCAATTACAGCAAAAAGAGGTGATAGATATTGTTAAGTCTCAACAAAATGCCGGTAAAATGGAAGCTTTGCATATGGCACATAACTTGGCCAAAGAAGCCGGGTTGAACGGTTTGTCAGAAAAAACAGTAGCTATCGGAATGCAAGAGGCTGTTTTTGAACCGGAAAAAGTGCAAAAAAAAGCCGTGAAAAAAGAAGTGTCTGCCAAGCTTAAAATTAAAGGTGATATTAAAGAAGGCAAAATCATTCAGGCCGCACGCGGTATTAAAAAAGTGGAAAATTTAGGCGGTCAGAAGGCAGCAAAAAATCTTGATATGCGTGATATTATCAAAGCCGGCGAAGAAAAACTTGATGAGATTAAGTTGGCTGAGCTGATTTTAAAAAAGTCGGGTCAAGATGTCACTAAGCGAAAAAATAAGCTGGAGCAAAGCAAAGAAAAGATAGAGCTTCAACATTTTAAAGAGCAAAATAAAGAAGAAAAAAGAACGAGAACAGATTTTAGGCAAGATGATAATTTCAGCAGATAAATTGCTTCAATGATTTGACAGCTTGAAAAACTTGTTTTAAGATTAAAGAAAAAAATAACATCAGTATAAAGGAAAATTTTATGGAAACGCAATATTACACAATTATTGAAAAACAGGATTTTTATGAAATCATCGAGAATAAATATGGCGAGCTTGCTGTTTTTATCGATTCGCGTCCCGGTACACCGGTTGATCCTGTTTTAGAGTTTGACGGCAAAAAAACGGCACTTTTAAAGCGTGATGAGCGGCTGGCTATTCGTCTGGATAATATTGACCCCGAAACAAAAAACATTTTGGCTGAACGTGAAGTTTTGATGATTGTTGAACTTCAGGGGGAAGAAGTTGAGCGTGTTTACGGTGTGCCTGTTGAAAATGTTGAAGAAATCGTTTTTCAAGGACGTCAAACGAGAGCTGATGAATTGGTCAAAGCAAAAAGTAAAGCCGATGTCATTAATGCTTTTGGCGCTGTGAAATCGTGGATCGGCGGTCAAAAATAAATGATTGGTCTTGTTTTGGTTACGCACGGCGCATTGGCTGATGAATTTTTGTCTGCCGTGCAATATATCGTGGGTCCACAAAAACAGGTTGAAACAGTTTGTTTTATGCCAAATGATGAGGTGAAAGCCCGTCGAGATGAGATATTGGAAAAAGTGCAAAGGGTCAATACCGGCGAGGGTGTTGTGATTTTGACGGATATGTTTGGCGGCACGCCATCAAACCTCTCAATCTCGCTGATGGAAAAAGAAAATGTTGAAGTTGTGGCCGGTCTCAATTTGCCGATGCTCGTGAAACTGGCAGGTTTGCGCCAAAATTGCAGTTTAAAAGACGCAGCTCTTGCCGCTGAAGAAGCCGGCAAAAAATACATCAACATTGCTTCAAAAGTTTTGGACAGGTAATATGGCCGATTCGATTATTAGAGCCGATGTGGTTATTCAAAACGTAAAAGGTTTGCATGCACGTGCTGCGGCTATGTTTGTGAAATCTATTGAAGATGTTGAAGCAAATGTCAAAGTCAGCCGTTTAGGCCAAGTTGTTTCAGGTGATTCGATTATGGGTTTGATGATGCTTGCCGCCTCAAAAGGTACGACCATACATCTTGAAGCTGAAGGCAGAGAAGCTTCACGCGCTATTGAAATTTTGACCTTACTCATTAATTCAAAGTTCGGTGAAGAGGCTTGAGTTTTGCTTTGACTGTCCCTATATAGAACAAGAGCCGTGATTAAATGAGGATAATATAAATGAAAATGAACAGAAATTTTTTGATTTGGGCAGCTATATTTTTAGGTCTGTTTTTGATGATTAATATCACGGGTGCCGGATCAAAACGCGTTTCGTACGAAAAAATGGCGTTTTCTGATTTTATGAGCGATGTTGAAAACAAACGTGTCGCAGAAGTAACGGTCAGCGGTCCGGAAGTATATGGCAAAAGGCTTGACGGTACGGGCTTCTATACTTATGCACCCTACGATCCGTCGATGATTGAAACATTGCGGAAAAACAATGTTAAAGTTGATGCAAAGCCCGTTGATACAGGATCTTCCACATTTTGGGGCATTTTTGTATCGTGGTTTCCGATGTTGCTTTTAATCGGCGTTTGGGTGTTTTTTATGAGTCAGGCCAATTCCGGCAACAATAAGGCGATGAGCTTCGGAAAATCGCGTGCCAGACTGATTGAAAATACGAAAAAAGTAACCTTTGCCGATGTGGCAGGGGCGGACGAATCAAAACAAGAGCTTGAAGAAGTGGTCGATTTTTTAAAAGATCCGAAGAAATTTTCACGCCTTGGCGGTCGAATTCCGAAGGGGGTTTTGCTTGTCGGCCCTCCGGGTACGGGAAAAACTTTGCTTGCCAAGGCTGTCGCCGGAGAAGCAAACGTGCCTTTCTTTTCGATATCAGGTTCCGATTTTGTGGAGATGTTTGTCGGCGTCGGTGCTTCGCGTGTGCGTGATATGTTCGCGCAGGCCAAAAAAAATGCGCCGTGTTTGCTTTTCATCGATGAAATTGACGCGGTCGGACGCCACAGAGGCGCAGGTCTTGGCGGGGGCAATGATGAACGTGAGCAAACATTGAACCAACTGCTTGTCGAGATGGACGGTTTTGAAGAAAACGAAAACGTGATTTTAATTGCGGCCACAAACAGACCTGATGTTTTGGATCCTGCGTTGCTTCGTCCCGGTCGTTTTGACAGACAAGTTGTTGTGACCAATCCGGATATTAAGGGCAGGGAAGAGATTTTGCAGGTTCATGTGAAAAAAGTACCGCTTGCCAAAGATGTCGATTTGGCGGTTGTGGCACGCGGAACCCCCGGTTTTTCGGGTGCTGATTTGGCAAATCTTGTCAATGAAGCTGCGCTTTTGGCAGCACGCAAAAACAAGCGCAAAGTCACAGCCGATGATTTTGACGAAGCCAAAGACAAGGTCTTAATGGGCAACGAGCGCAAATCTATGGCCATGGATGAAAAAGAAAAAATGCTAACGGCCTATCATGAAGCCGGACACGCCATTTGTTCTTTGAATGTTAAGGAAACGGATCCGATTCATAAAGCAACCATTATTCCGAGAGGCAGAGCGCTCGGTATGGTGCAGCAATTGCCTGAAAAAGACCAGTATTCCTACACACGCGCCAAAATGCTTTCAAGACTGACGATTTTGATGGGCGGCCGTGCGGCGGAAGAATTAAAATTCGGCTATGAAGCGGTGACATCGGGCGCTTCTTCGGATATTGCCGGTGCAACGAATTTGGCGCGCTCGATGGTGACCGAATGGGGAATGAGCGATATCTTGGGCCCGATTCAATACGTTGACAATTCAAACGAAGTCTTTTTGGGACGCTCCGTGACGCAAAATCAAAATATGAGCGAAGAAACGGCGCGTTTGGTCGATTCGGAAATCAAGCGCTTGATTACGGATGCGCATGATGAAGCCTTGAAAATTTTGAAAACCAAGAAAAAAGATTGGGAAAAACTTGCGCAAGCCATGATGGAATACGAAACCTTGACAGGTGATGAAATCAATGCCGTCTTAAAAGGCGAGAAAATTGACAAGTCTAAAACTAAACCTGTGCCAAGTGAGAAAAAAACCAAGGTTTCCATACCTGAAGTGTAAGGCATAAACCATAAAAAACAAAGACCGGCTGGACTATAAATCGCGGCCGGTATTTTTTTGAAATTCTGAATGTGAACATGCTTGCGAAATCAAAGTACGCTGTTTTGGTGTTTGATTTTCTAAAAGAACAGGAATGTCATATTTTATCATGACATCAAGTTCATCCATCATTTTATTGATTTCAGGATTTTTTAAATCTCTCGGGTGATAGGCTCCGTTGACTACTTTATTAAAGCGACAGATATAATTTTTTATATCTTGTGCCGTCAAGTCGGGATAAGAATCGGCATTGAAAAGAAAAAGTTTGAGGTTGGAGCAAATTTTTTCAGCCACTTCACGAGGTGAATCACACTCTTGTAAAGGTCCTTGGATGTAATCGAAACCGAGTTCTTTGGCTCCATAACTTTTTTTGATTAAATCAATCCTTTTTTGTGGTGACATACAATCTATATTTTTGTCCGGCGCATTTTCATCATAACCGAGTTTTGAGGGATCATTTGCTTCCCAAAAAATGCCTTTTAGCCGGCAATCATTGAGAACCATATTCAAATTATTAAGCTCGCCCTCTACATAAGAAAGCATATCTTTGCCCTTCAGGACAGAGGAAAAACCTTGCTTTCGGACGATATATTCAATCAAACCGCAATTGGTATTTCCACCGATATCTGCGATGGTAAAGCCCAAAATATCAGGTTTTGGTGTTGATAAATTGCACCCAAAAGCCACATAAATATGTTGCCCGCTTAAAGGCCCTTTTTCGAGCATTTTAAGCCAAACGGAAACATCTTCTCTTTCTTGCTCAATAGTAAAGGTTTGACAATAAAGACCGGCATGCATTTGTTTGACCAATCGTGTCAATTCCTTTTTTTCAGAATCAGTGGCTGTTTCAAAAGCTGTACTCAAATTGATATACTCAATATTCAGCCTGTCTTTAGAAGAAAAAACTTGAACAAAACGTTTCATATACCCTCTGTAAAACGCGTTTTATACTGTAAATATATTACCCAGAAGCGACGTTCAAGTCAATACACATTTTAACAAAAAAAAAGACTTGATTTTTCCTTTTAATTTTGTAAGTTAAATCTTAATAAAAGGTAAATAAAAATTGAGGACATTGATTCAAAATATAGGCCAGGGTATCAAGCGTATCTTAAACGCTTTTAAGTATTCTTATGATGGCTTTAGAGCAACATTTAAATCCGAACCGGCTTTCAGGCAGGATTTGGTTGTGTTTGTTGTTTTTACTCTTTTCTTGTTTTGGCTTGATGTAACAAGAATTGAGAGAGCCGTTCTTTTTTCATCGCTCCTTTTTATTTTAATTGCCGAGTGTATCAATACTGCTATTGAAGTAGCCATTGACCGCATATCAACCGAGATTCATCCGCTTTCCAAAAAAGCCAAAGACATCGGCTCCTTTATTGTGCTTTTATCGTTTGTGAACGCGATTGTCGTGTGGCTTGTGATTTTGTTATAGGAGAAAAACGGTGCGCAGACTTATCCCCATGGCTATATGTTATGATTTTGACGGCACGCTTGCGCCCGGCAACATGCAAGAATACGGCTTTGTAAAAAAGCTTAATATGACACCGGCTGAATTTTGGGAGACGGCAAACGGTTTGGCCAGAGACCAAAAAGGTGATGAAATTTTAACTTATATGAAAGTGACGATTGACGAATCGCGTAAACGCAATTTGCCTATTACACGTGAAGATTTTCGAGGCTATGGTAAGGATATAACATTTTTTCCGGGCGTTGAAACTTATTTTGATCGAATCAATAAATATGCACGTTCAAAAGGCGTAAAATTACAGCATTTTATCATTTCTTCGGGATTAAAGGAAATGCTTGAAGGTACGTCGATTGCCGATAAATTTACCGAAATTTATGCCTCGACCTTTTTGTATGATGAAAATGGCGCTGCCGTTTGGCCGGCGATGGTTTTGAATTATACCTCCAAAACACAATATATGTATCGTATCAACAAAGGCTGTTTAGATGTAACGGATGTCGAGGGTGTCAATCGTCATGTAGCCAAGGAATGTAAGCCGCTTCCTTTTGAAAATATGATTTATATCGGGGATGGCAATACAGATATTCCGTGTATGGCCATGCTCAATAAAGCGGGCGGACATACTTTGGCGGTTTATAAAGAAGGGCATAAGGAACGCGCTTTTAGTCTTAATCGTGACGGACGCGCGCATATGGTTGCGCCGGCCGATTATCGCGAAGGCAAAAAGATAGATCAATTTATCAAGGCGGTGATTGACAAGATTGCTGCCGATGGAAACTTAAAATATATTATTTCAAAAAAATAAATAAGGACTTTGGTATTATGAAAAAATCAATACAAATTTTGGTACTGACGCTTTTGTTTTTGACACCACTCAAAGCAAAGGCCGGTATCTGTGATACACTAGGTGATTGGTATTGCACGATTCGCTACAATGTGATTGAAACATGGAATGAGCATTCATACGACGCGTATGTTCCTCTTTATGCCTGGCATAACCGTTTGACTTATGACAGAGAACATATCAAAAAGTACAATGAGAATCCGTGGGGTGCCGGTTTCGGCTTTTCGCGTTTTGATGAAGATGGCGATTGGCATAGTCTGTATGGTATGTATTTTGAAGATTCAAACGGCTATGGCGAAACAATGTTCGGTTACGCTTTTTTGAAGAATAGGTATTGGCATGATATACGTTTAGGCTATGGTTTTACCATCGGGGCGACGCAACGTCACGAGTATAGCTATGTGCCTGTACCTTTGCCGCTGCCTATGGTTGGTATCGGGTATGGCAGGGTGGATTTGCAGGCCGCCTATGTGCCGGGCATCAAAAATGATGGTAATGTGCTGTTTATTTGGTCGAGAATAAGACTTTACTAAAATATGCCGCCTGAGCAAGGCGGTTTTTTTTGTTTTTTTTCGTTTTATGCTTGCAAATTAAAAAAAAATATGTTCTAATGTATCCCGTATCGAAATATTTATGTTTAACTTATTTAAAATAGGAAGAAGTTATGGTAGCATCTTTAGAGAACGTGAATGCGGTTGTTTTGACCGAGAAATTGAACGAATTTATTGCTCAAAGCGGTGTTAAGCCCTTGAGCGATAAGTGTCGAATTGTTAAAATGACACTCAGTGATAAAATTCACCATTTCCCGGTGAACATACCTTTCATCGCTGCGGTGATTGAGTGTGAAGAAGGCAAACAGGCTGTTTTTTTCATTAAGCGCAAAAAGCTTGCTTTGGTTGAGGGGGCTTCTGTTTCGTCATCAAAGAATGTTGGCAACAGTTTTGAGATCGACGACATTAAGTACGTTCTTGAAGACAAATTAAATGACTTACCGCGCTATCGGCCGGTATTTCCGAAGACAGACAAAACGGCGCGCAAGCCCGTTGAGGTTGAGTAGAACTTAAAAAGTTATGTATGAACAGAATTATTTTTATTACTGTGGCAGTTGTCAGTTTAGCGGCTGTTGCGGGAAGTTCGTCTGCAAAGCCTAAGGACGTCAAGACGCAAAGAATTCCCTCTGTTGCGATAGAAGTCAGGGATGAAGCGTTGGAAGCGGTTCGGGAAGGCGCTAAGGAGAATGCTCGGCGTGTAACGCGTTGAGTGAGGATATTCGCGCCGTGAGGCGCTGATTAATAAACAATAAAACTACTAACTAATTCTGGCGTCCGAGAAATCGGACGTTTTTTAGTGTCAGAAAAAAAAGCGCCCGAAGGCGGCTTTGCTGATATTTTTTGCTTTAATAGCAACTGTCATTTAACTTTGTGTACCAGTTTACCCCCTTGCCTTGGCACTTTTTTGCTTCCGGAAGGGAGCCCTCCCAGCTTTTATCAACGGAAGTATATGCTTTGTAATACATATAACCGTGAAATAAAATGCCACCGGCTAAAACTGCGATGCATACCAAAGCAAGCGGCCTGATAAAATCTGAGGCCAAAAATAAAATAGCTACCAGTAGAACAAAGTTCAGCCTGTTGTAAAGTACATCGGTGAGCCAATAATTTCCGCTTTCCATGATGTTTATGGCATAAAAGGCAATTAGCATGATTAAAAGTGTTGCTTTAATAAATTTTCCAAACATATTTTACTTTTCAAAAAAATGCCACGAGGTACCCTCTTTAATTGGAGCAGGCAACGGGCTTATTCGCTTCGCTCATTCACTGCGCTCATTGGCTCATCGCCGACCGGCGTTCTTCCGTCCGCCTTTCGCTTGTAGTCGAACCCGCTTCTGCGGTTTCGCTTCCCTCTACTTAAACTGTCGACGAGCAAAAAAATGCCACGAGGTACCCTCTTTAATTGGAGCAGGCAACGGGAATCGAACCCGCATTAAAAGCTTGGGAAGCTCTCATTCTACCATTGAATTATGCCTGCCTGATTTCCCTTCTAATCGTTTAGTGTGTGAAAATCAAGCTCTTTTTTTATTTTTTTGCCTTTTATTGATAAAAAAACAAAATAAAAGGCTTGTTTTCATTTTATTTCTGTTTTATTTTTCCCTTTAGGAGAATTATTTTTTTTAAAGGAGAAAATAGCATGCAATATAAAACCGTTTTGGCATCGCTTTTATCGTGCACGGCTATGGCTGTGCAAGCTGAGCAGATTGAAAAACCTGCTTCAAAAGACATT
>Ga0310690_10011399_pt1 | contig 10975 bp, 14 predicted proteins | sample AusTroGonzalo_MG_2_FD_207661 | JGI IMG/M metagenome (GOLD analysis project Ga0310690, IMG submission 207661) | Bovine rumen microbial communities from tropical cattle in Woodstock, Queensland, Australia - Gonzalo_04 (v2) (version 2) | ecosystem: Host-associated > Mammals > Digestive system >...
GGCCACTGAATCTGACGACTTCAAGATTCACGGCGGATGTCGACGGGAAGATGACCGTCGGTGTCGCATCAGTCTCCCTGATGATGAGCCAGTTGCCGTCGTACTGCATGATGTCCGCATCGATGGATTCCAGGACGACCTGCAGGACGTCGTAATAGCTCTTGCCGGCAAGGTAGTCGAGATCGATATAAACATCGTCGAAAAACTCGGGAGGCGTCCCGGACGATGTTTTGATACTGCATGCGGCACTGAGGGTTGCGTACTCTGCCCCGGTCGCCTCGAGCAGGGTTAACAGGGTTTCGCGGATAGACTTCTTTCCGACCGCCTCCCAGTCGTACAGCTTCAACTCACCGAGGCCGTCATTGGCGCAGATCCTGACGTCATACGGCGGCGCGATGTAGGGCTCTGAATAGATTTCGGGGGTCACATATCCGCGCCATATCAGCCAAGTCTCGCCCTCGCCGTCGTCACCGCGGCCGACCTCTACCTGGAAATGCCTGGGGTCCGACGTGTACATCTCGGCGAACTCACCAAACACCTGGCACTCCGCCTGAAATTCGACGGTCGTGGAGATGATGCGCCCGTTTTTCTGCGTCTTCATGATTGGCGGAGCCCCCAGGCGGCGCTCAATCACAGGATCAGTATATCCGTCCACAAGAATCCTGACGCTGACAGGAACCCCGTGGATGGACTTGAAGGAGAGGTCGTACTTCGTATAATACATGGCTAACTCCCTCCTCCAAGATAGTAGTTCTTCTTGTTGGTGTTGTTGATGACGGCCACGAGCTGGTCGCCGTTCGCCTGCAGGGTTCCGGTCACGTTCACGTTGACCTCGCGCGTCTCATATCCGCTGCTTCCGCCGCTTGAATAGCCGCCTGAATAGGAGCCGCCGCCGGCGCTGTAGTCACCGGATGCGACTGCGGAAAGGGAGGACTTCACGGCTGCGCCCAGGGCGACGAGGGCCGCGCCCGCGGCGACCGCCACGTACCACTGACCCGTGTCCTTCAGGGCGACGTCGATGCCGGCCGCCGCAACGCCCATGGAGATCGCAATCTTACCGACGGCGATGGCCATGTCTCCGAACGCGGAAAGCGCTGCGCTCTTGAAGTCTCCCCAGGCGTCGCCTCCGCCGGCGAGGGTGCCGACGAGGTTTCCGATGAGCTCGCCGGTCCGGGCGATGGAAGATTCAAGCAGGGATGTCACTTCGTTCGTAAGGTCGTGGATCTGCTTGGTATCAGCCTTGAAACCGACATACACGGTCATGTCGCCGAACGAAGCCTGAAGGCGTTCCTTGTATTGGTCAATGATTGGCTGTGAGAGGCCGAGATCCGGAGCTATTGCCAGTCCTTGGATTTTCGGGGCGCCGGATTCTATGATGGAGGCGTTCGTGTTCATGTCGATACGCTTCTGGGCGTATGCGGCGATTTTCTCGAACTCCTCGCGCTGCTTCTGTGCGGCGGCAGCGGCAGCGGCAGCGCTGCTCGCTATGCTCGCGCTCAGCTTGTCGACGCCCTTCAGTTTGTCCTCACGCTCGGCTTCAAGCCTGTAGATTGTGTTCTCAAGCTCGAGCGTGTTCTTCGTCTCGTCATAGGTGTTGCTCGCGAGGTCGTCCATCTCGCCCTGGACAATGGAAATAGCCTTCGCGATCTGGATTTGCTTGTCGTACTGCTCGTTGATTTTCGTACGATATTCTGCTTCCGCCGCAGCTCTTTCTTCGGCGGTCTTGCTCTTGTCGGACGCATCCCTGCGGGCCTTCGCAATGTCGCGGTCAAGCCGGGCGATCTCGTTGTTGACGGCGAGCTCCTTCTTCTTCAGCTCTGCCATCTGAGAGCCGAGCTTTTCGGCCTTCTCCGCATTCCGCGTGGCTTCTTCGGACGCTGCGGACACCTTCTTCCACGCCTGGGCGAGGCCTACCGTGTCTTGTCCGCCGAACCACTGCGCCAAAACAGCACCACCGAACGCCTTGATTTTCCCGTACATCTTCTCCCAGTCGGCCATCGCCTCGGCAACGGTCCGGCCGGTTTCGGAATTGGCGTCATGAAGGGCCTGCTGATATGTGGAGATATAAGCGGCCGTCGCCATCGACAGGTTCATTCCATCGACGGTGCTCTTGAAATTGTCCGCCTCGGCCTTCAATGCCTTGAAACCAGCGATGGCTGCGCCGAGCCCGAGCCCGGCTATGGCGCCCCCGAGCGGACCGATGGAAGTCAGTATCTTCCCGAACGCCTTGGCTCCTTCGTTCCCCGTCTGCTGTAGTTTTGCGCCAAGTCCGACGATGGCAGACGAGAATTGTCCAACCAGACCCGTGTCGACGCCGAAAGCATCGCCGAGGGATTTCAGCGATTGCGTCCCGGTCTTCTCCAGGTCTTTCAGACCCTGTTTTACGGCACGTGCGCCCTTGTCGAAGTCTTTGGTGTCGGCTCCGATGTGGACTTTCATGTTAGGCTCATTCGCCATCCTGCATCCAGTTTACGTGTTTCAACAGACTTTGAAGCGATTCCTGCTTCTCTTCGTCGGTCATCTGTGACAGCCCGCCGTCGTCAGGCTCCTGGCTCTCGGGGTCCCAGGGGAACGGCATGAAGTCGTGTGCGTCCACGCTCTTGCCTTTGGCGAGCTGCAAGTTGAATAGCCTCAGCCCTACGCCCCTGACGACTTCCGCGACGTGCCGGCGGTCCGCGTTCCGGTCCTCTATCCAGACCGTCATTGCCTCCCAGTATTCCCCGAGCCTCAACAGGCCGAAGGATTCACGGTCAAGCCCGAGGCGGGAGAGCGCCCAGCCCCGGACCTGGCCGATCGTCATTGACGGGAGGCTTCCGTGGCTTCCTGTTTTTTTCCGCCGTCCGCCTCCATGCGGGGCGCGCTCTGGCGGACATAGATCTCCAGGAAGGCGGCGACGTCTTCCGGCTTTACGACGGCGCCCAGATCCAGGGCCGACGGGGCGTCCCCGCGGCCGTCCAAGCGCTCACCCTCGCCGATGCACGCGGCCATGAGGGCTGTAATTTCAGAAGGACGGATTTCGGAAATCTTCGTCAGTTCGTCAATGGAATCGCGGCCGACGGCCCGGAGATAGGCCGTCGTTGCGTTCCAGTTGACCTCAACGCGGTACTCGTGACCGCCGATGCTGATGTAATCCTTCTCCATGCCTTACGAAACGAGGGTCATTGCGCCGGTGACGCGGAAGTCCACGGTGTAGGTTGCCTCATCGGAGGCGTTGGAGGATTCGGCGTAGTTCGTGATGATGCAGCTGCCGGTGTAGGAATCCCCGTTGTCCGCCTCGTAGACGAACGTGAGGATTGCGGCGGAGCCCTTCTTCAGGGAGTTCTCCAGCATCGTGTCGCGGTACACCTTCGTGTTGGACGTGTTGGTCACGTCTACGAGACCCGTTGCCCGGAAAGTGACGTCGTGGCCGACGATGGCGACCTGCGTGGCGCCGGCGTCGTCCTTCGTCTGGCTCTCCTTGACGCGGGCCGCGATAGTCATGTCGTCCTGCGTGCGGCCGGCGAGCGTCTTCCCGCCGATCTTGAATGCAATGTTGTAGCCTTCTACTGCCATGATACTTTCGGTTTACGGGGTTGTTAAGGCGTCGAGAGCGTGACGGTGCCGGTGACGCGGAAGTCAACGGTGAGCGTCGCCTCGTCGGACGAGTTGGAGGATTCCGACAGGTTCGTGATGACGCACTTGCCGGAGAGTAGCTTGCCGCCGGTCGCGAGATACTTGAAGTCCATGACCGCATCGGCGCCCTCTTCCAGGGCCTGTGCGAGCATGCCGTCGCGGGTGATGGCCGTGCCGGAAGTGACATCGACGAGCGCCGTCGCCCTGAACGTGATGTCCTGGCCGATGACGGTCGCGTTCGTCACCCCCGCGTCGTCCTTCGTAAGGCTCTCCTTCACTTTCGCCGCGACGGTCAGGTCGTCCTGCGTCCGGCCGGCGATAGTCTTGTAGGCGGCGGAGCCTATCTTCAGGGAGAATGCGATATTGTAACCTTGTAATGCCATAGTGCTGTGTGTTCTTTATTGGTTCAGCCCAGGATTTCCTCCGCGGGCCCTTCGTTGTTCGGATCTGGCTCCGAGGGGTCTCCAGGTTCGGCCGGTCCTGCAGGTTCCTCATTGGCGTCAGGAACCACCGGTTCGTCACCGTACTGGGACAGGGTGTAGTACAGCTCGATCGTCCAGATGTCGTTCGCGCAGTCCTTGTCCACGCTGACGAGCCGGGAGGCGTACACCGTCCCGCGTCCGAACCCCGTGTCGATTGCGCCCATGACGGACCCCGCGAGGGTGTCAGCTTCCGAGAAATCGTTGGAGACGACGCGGATGTAGGTCTGGCCGACGTACTTGTAGGGGCCGTCCTTGTCATAGACGGGCGTCACCGTCATCTCGTAGGTGACGAAGGGATAGCCCTGCGTCTCGTCCTCGGAGAGGGCGATGGAGACGGACGCGTCCGTCAGGACGGAAACGAGCTTTGACCGAAGGTTCTCTGTCATCTGTCGTAGAGTTTTGCTTGCTGCCTCTTCATGGATTCCTGGAACTCCTGGAAGAATACCTTCTCCCATCCGGGGATGACCTGTTCCCAGAAGTTTTCCGGGAATTGGCCTTCATTGTTCCTCCGCCTCGCGGTCCCCCTCTTCACGGGCGACTGGAAGTGGTGCTGCGGGTCGCGGTGCTTCAGCGTGCCGTAGTTCTTCCAATAGGCCTTGAACCAGTCGGAGACGCCCGTCTGCTTGTGCTTCGGATTGAACGCTCCGACGAGGGCGTTCAGGTCCCGCGACACCTGTCCAGTGAACACCTTGTAACGGATGAGCCGGCGCCACCGTTTCGGGGTCTTCTGCCTCAACTGCTTCGCCGTCGCCTTTGACGCGTCCCTCATCGCGGACTTCGCGATGTAAAGGACGTTCTGCGGCGCCTTTTCCAGGCACCTGAGGCAGTCGTCGAGACCTTCGATGTAGATGGCAGGCATGTCAGCTTACGGCGTGGAGATTGAGGACGCACACCGGCGAGAAGCGCGACACGGGATCGATGGCGGTGATCTCGTAGGACCGGCCTGATACGACCACCTGCCACCGCGTCGTGAGAGCGGGGACCTTGTAGATCGTCAGCCGGATGTACTGCCCCTCTTCCAGGTTGGTGTCGCTCACGAGCTCGCTCACGTTCCGCTCGACCTTGGCGAACACTTCGCCGTAGTCCGTGAACGTGAACTTCTTCTCGCCCTGCGTACCGGAAGAGATGGCGACCTGCTTGAGCGTCACGAGCGTGTCGAGCTCGCCTATGTTAACCCTGTTCTCCATCGTCCAGCCCCCAGCTCCGGTAAGGACGAAGCAGGTTCTGCGACGCCTTCGCAAGCGTCTCCACGCTGTCCGTCGGATTGTTGAACAGGGTCGCGGCGTGCATGAAGATGGCCGCCTTCATGTCGAAGGGGACGGCTTCGTAGCCCGCCTCGTAGGTGATCTCCATCTGGGAGCCGCCGACGCCCTGGCCCACTGTCAGGACGCGGCCCTTCACGCTGTAGTCCGTCACGGGAACGCCGTCGACCTCAAGGCCCTCGACCACGGGGGCCGGGACCTTGAGACGGACGGACTGCGAAAACGGAAGAACGGCCACGAACCGCGACCGGAGGATAACCTTGCCGATGTGGTGCTCCGCGTGAACCACCGCGGCCATGAGCTTCTGGTTCAGTTCGGCGTCAAGGTCGGATGATGTCATGCGGATGTGCGACTTGAACTCCTCCAGGAGCGTGTTCGCGAACATCGTCGTGATTGTCCTCTCGGTCATGGCACGGAGGTTTAGGAGAGGGTGATGTCCTTGATGGCCGCGAAGGCCTCAGGATGACGGACGAGCACGTCGTGGTAGGCCGCGGCGCTGATCTCGAGGACACCGTTCTGCTTGGCGCTGTACGGGTCGACGATGAACTGCAGGCCTCCCCAGCCGCCGACGATGACCTCGGACCAGGGACCGAACAGGGCCGCGGAGCAGACCTCCTCGGCGGAACCCTTGGTGAGGTTGCTCGGGATGGCGTTGCTCATGTAGAACGGATAACCGTTGACCTTGCCGTCGTTCAGCAGGTACACCGGGTAACCGGCGATCTGAGGGATCGTCTTCAGGGCGCCCTGCACCTTCGCGTTGGACACGTAGGCGAGGGTGTTGTCGAGCAGGCCGTTGTCGATGCCGACTTCGGTCTCCATCTTGACGAGGTTCGCGTAGGTGATGGCACCGCCGTTGGTGCCGATCGCGACGACGTTGATGCCGGCGTTGTTCAGGACACCGGTAGGCTGGCCGCTGGAACCGCTGCCGGCGAAGATCGCGGCGTCGAGAGCGGAGGCGTGGGCCTTGACCATATCCGCCATGATGAGGCGGTCGACGTCCTTGGTGCTCTGGTGCAGCAGGTCATAGGTGATGCCCTGAAGGACCTGGAGGCGCTTCGGGGACAGGACGGCCTTGTTGTATTCCGGCTTCTGCTTGGAGGCGGCGGCCTCTTCGGCGACCCAGGCGGCGTCAGCGCCACCGGTCACGATGGCCACGTTGCCCTGCAGGCCGTTGATGTAACGGACGCCGAGGCGCTCGCCAAGCATCATGCCGCGGAGCTTGCCTTCGTAGGAGAGGGCGGTCTGCTCGATGAACGCGTCACCGTAAGGATAGGTCGGGCTGGCCTCGGAGGCGTTGGTGTAGTAGTAGGTCCGCAGGAACGCGGCCGGGAGGAACACGCCCTCGGCGCCGGCGCCCTTGATGGAGGCCTCGAACTCACGCTTGCCTTCCTGGGCCATCTCAGCCTCGATGCCGTCCATGACGGCGCCGGGCATCGCCTGGCGGATGAACTTGGAGATGGAGAAGCGGCGACGGATGTCGTCCTGCTCCTTCGGGGAGAAGACGCGCTGGGCGGCCTGCGCACGGCGCGCGGCCTCGGCGATCTGCGCTTCGGACAGCGCCCGGGTGAGAGCGTCGACTTTCTCTGCCAGGGTCTTACGCTGCGCGGCATCCTGGCAGGCTTCGAGCTCGGCCAGCCTGGTGGCGAGCTCGGCGGAAATCTCGTTGGAGTTTCGCATAACTAAATGTTGTTTTTTGCCATAAGGGCGCGGGCCCTGGCGATTGTTGGTGTATAGTCAGTTTCCGCCTCGGGGGCCTTCGCCCCTTCCTCGGGTTCCCTGATTTCGGTTTCGACGTCCCAGGTCGCGCGCTCCTCCTCGATGGAACGCTTCAGGGCGTTCGCGTTGGAAGGGATGTTCACGACGGAGACCTCAAGCAGCTCCATGCCGCCGTAGTAGTAGACGTTCGGGTCCTCCCCGCGCTCCTCGTCGCCCTTGTGGCCCTTTCCGATGGCGCGGAAGCCGACGGAGACGGCGTGAAGTGAGCCGAACTGAAGCTTGCGGAAGATCTTGTCGGCCTTCGGGTTCAGGCTCGCAGGCTCGAACGTGATGCGGACGATGAGCTTGTCGTCCTCGATGAAGGCGACGCCCTTGCCGATGATGTCGTCAGGCTCGGCGCTCTTCGTCCAGGAAGAGCCGTATACGTCGTGCATGTAGCCGACGATGCCGTTCTTTGCATACCGGGAGAGGTCCCACTTGTCTACCGGGAGGACAGTCCCGTAGGAATCCACGGAGCTGTCGGAAGCCACGAACTCGACCGTGCGCTTCTCCTCGTCAATCTTGCGGATCTCCGGGGCATCCTGCCACCGGCGGATCAGTTTCTCTTCTGCCATGGCTTGTTACGTTCCGGGGTTTTCCGCCGGCGCCGCCTCGGTGGTCTTGTTGATGGCGGTGCCGTACTGGTACTCATTGTTGAACTTCACGTACAGCTTGATGTCGTACTTCGTCGAAGCGTCCAGGCCGGTGAGGGTTTCGGAGATGTCCTGCGAATCGCTCGCCTTGTGCGTCCAGCTGCTGGCCGAATGCTTCTTGTAGGCGACACCCCACGTCCCTTCCTTGTAGAAGCGGACGGAGCCGGTGACGGCGATGGAGGACGAAGTGGTCTCACCCGCCGTCGGCGTGCCGATTTCGGCAATGTTGTTGCGATAGAGTTTCAGCATAGTTATTCCTTTTTATCGCCGGGGTCGCCGACGGTGGTGTAGTTCAGCGGAATGCGCGGCTCGTCAAGGCCCGGGAGCTTCTTCATACCCTCGAACTCGCGCGCCTCGTTGGGCGTCATCCAGCCGGCGTTGATGCCCTTCTCGTAGAAGACGGCGCGCGCCTGGGCGTCGCCCCTCATGAGGCCGTTCAGGTCGAACTTGACGTGATACTTTCCGCGCTCATCCTTCGAGAAGAGTTTCAGCTCGAGCTGCTTCTCGATGCGCTTGCAGATGGGCCGCAGGGAGTATTCGCCGAAGAAGATGTTCTGCTGTTCGATGTTGGAGAACGTCGCGTGCGAGAGCTCCGCGAGCATGTGCGGCGGAATGCAGAAGATCCGGGCGATGTCGTCGATGGAGAACACCTTCGACTGGATCAGCTGCGAAGCCTCCGGGGACAGATTGATGGCCTTGTACTTGAAACCGTATTCCAGGAGCGGCGTCGCGCCGTTCGTCGCGGTCGCCTGGTAGTGCTTCATGAAAGCGTCATAGTCATCGTCGCCCAGGGCCTGGTCCGTCTCCAGGGTGCCCTTGATGGCGCCGCCGGTGCGGAAGAAGTCGGACGTGAACTTCTGGGCAGCGATGCCCTCGCCGATGGCGGCGGCGTTGTAGCTGATCGGGTCGATGCCGCGGATGCCGTCGAGCGTGAACATCATGAAGTGCAGCATCTCGAAGTCCAGGTACGTGCCGTCCAGGAAGGAGAAGTCCTGGTCCGTAGACTTGACGACGTAGATCTTCTCGCCGTTGATGAAATACACCTTGACCCAAGACGGATCTATCTGATGCAGGGCGACGAGCTTTCCCTTGTCATACTGCTTCAGGGCGAAGGCGTTCCCGCGCCCCTCGAGCCAGCCGATGATCGTGAACCAGAACGCGAACACGTCCGTGTAGGGGTTCGGGCAGTCGCAGAGGACGGCATGGGCCGGATGTTCCGGCGCCTCGACGAAGCCCCCGTCGGAATCACTCTTCATCACGGACTTGGGAAGGCCGGCGATGTTCTCCGCAAGCAGCTTGATGGCGGCGAACACGGCCGTAAAGCGAAGCGCCGTGTCAGAATTGACCACGACGCCTGCGTCGATGCCGTTGTTGTATATGCCGGCGAGGTTTCCGATGCTGCTGACGGGCCCCAGCAACCAGCTCCGGAGGGCAGATTTCAGCCCCTTGCGTTTCCTTTCTCTTGCCATAATACATTACAAAGTATGCAAATGAGCAAGAGATTTTACTGGACATTTTTCCGAAAATCTATACCAACTGAGGAAGAAAATGAATACCAACTGAGAAATCAGCGGTCGCGGCGCTTCCGGAAGGCGTCAAAACTCTTGAAACGGTCCCTTCCGAACACTGACCTGTATTCCTCGTTCAGGGCCTCATAGACGTCCTCCTGGGAGACGGAAGGGTCCCTGGAACGCCGCTCCCTCAGCTCATTCCAGAACGCCGCGATGAAACCCTCGTCGGTTACGAGCCTGTGAACGTACATCATAGCTGTATCGTCCTTAGAGGGTGATCGTGATAGGGCTGCTTCTTGCCGGCGTTCTTCGTCAGGTAGCCGCCGATGGCGTCCACGAGGGCGACCACGCCGTCTATCTTGTTCCTGGAACGCCCCTTGTCCAGCTTGATGTTCGCGTTCGGGTCGCGCCAGATCACGACGTTCCGGAACATCCATCGGAGCACGGGGTTGCCGAGGAAGTTCAGCTCATGACGGAGCACCCGGGCCTCCAGGTCCTTCGTGGGAACGGACATGAACTTGATGCTTTGCTGGTATTCGAGCAGCTTCGTCTCGTACTTTCCGAAGCGCGTCTTCAGGTCCCACATGCCCCAAGGGTCGAAGGCGATGCACTTGATGTTGTATTTCCCGAGCTCGCCAAGCAGCTGGGCGAGATACCAGTCCTCGTCCAGGACCTTGCCGGGGGCTATCGTTATCCAGCCCTGTTCGCGCCAGAGCCGGTAATCCACGACGTCATCCTCCACGCCATTGTCCTGGATCTTCGCCTCGGGCAGCGTGAAGAGGAACTTGACGACGTTGTATTTCGGGAAGAAGAAGGCCGTCGCCGTGAGGTCCGTCTTGGACGCGAGGTCAATGCCGACGTAGCACTCCGCGCCGGCGAGCTGCGCTTCGTCGAAGGGCGCGGCGTTCGCCGCGACGTCATCGTCAGGAATCCACACCTCCGGGGCGTCTACCCACATGTTCAGGTTCTTCGTCTGGAAGGCGGCGAGCGTGGAACCGCCCTTCTCCTTCGCCTCCTGGCACTCGTCCGCCATGTATTTCTCGCCCAGGGAGATTCCGAAGTTCGGGTTTACCTTCCGCCACGTGGCCGGATCGTCCCAGCGGTCGCCCTCGTCAGGCTCGTACAGCATGATGAAGTGGTTGTCCTTCTGCTTGAGCCCCAGGAGGACCTGACGGAGAAATTCCAGGTCGGAATAGTACGGATAGCTCGTGTCGGTGCCGGCCGTGGAGATGGAGAAGATGAGAGGCTGGGACCGTGCGCCGACGCCGGTCTTCAGGACCTCGTAGATCTCGTTCGTGCGCCACGCGTGCCGCTCGTCGCAGATGCCGCAGTGGATGTTCAGGCCGTCCTTGTTCTTCGTGTCCTTCGACAGGGGCTTGTAGGCGCTCGCCGTCTCCTCCACGACGATGGAGCCCTTCCGGAACACGCGCACGTAGTCCGCGAGGGCGCTGTTGCGGATGAGCTCCGCCGAGGCGTCGTAGCAGATCTTCGCCTGGTTGCGGTCAACGGCTGCGGCGTACACCTCCGCCGCGGCCTCGTTGTCGAAGATGAGCATGTACAGGGCGATGACCGCCGCGAAGGTCGTCTTGCCGTTCTTGCGGGGGACGTACACGTCCGCGTAGGTAAACCGGCGCTTGCGCGTGGACTTGAGCTTCCAGCCGAAGATGTTCGCGCAGATGAAGAGCTGCCAATCCTCCAGG
>Ga0310690_10011401_pt1 | contig 10972 bp, 18 predicted proteins | sample AusTroGonzalo_MG_2_FD_207661 | JGI IMG/M metagenome (GOLD analysis project Ga0310690, IMG submission 207661) | Bovine rumen microbial communities from tropical cattle in Woodstock, Queensland, Australia - Gonzalo_04 (v2) (version 2) | ecosystem: Host-associated > Mammals > Digestive system >...
TTACCGATCTTCTCACCGTACCGGCCTCGGTTCGCTTTGATAAACTCATTCAGGCCTTCCAGCCGGCCTTCTACTACTACCTTGTGCGTCATAATCAATTAAAGGGTAAGCCATCCTCACTGAAGTTATCCGGGATGTCCATGAATCCGTCCATCGTGGTCTGTTCGTATTGCGGCTCGGGTGTAGGAGCAGGCGCAGGTGCCGGCTTCTGATATCCTGAGTGCGGCTGCTCACCGGCAGCGGCTTTTGATTCAACGAATTCATGGTGATTGACTACCACATCCGTCGTGTACACCTTCTGGCCGTCTCTGTTCGTGTAAGATCCGGTCTGGATCCTGCCATCTACGAGGATCTTCGTGCCTTTGTGCAGGTACTTCTCCGCGAAGTCCGCCTGATTATTGAATGACACACAGGAGATGAAGTCCGCCTGTCTTTCGGCTCCGTCCCTGACAGGTCTGTCTACTGCCAGGGTGTATCTCGCGATCTTGGAGCTGTTGGTTTCTCTGATGTCCGGGTCCTTTACTACGCGGCCCATAAGAACTACGTTATTCATGCTACCTCCATTTCATTCTTGAATATTGTTACCAACTGTTTCCAATTCTTAAGGCACCGTCTGATGCTGTCATCTGACAGGTCATTGAATGCATTACATCCACACTTTGTTGCGATCCAGTCTGGATTGATGCCGGACTCTTCACACTTCTCCATGATCGCGTCTCTCGTGCTCTTCTGTTCCACCTTCGGCTTCTTCACAGGATCCGGAGCCGGTGCAGGTGCAGGAGCAGGTGCTTTCGGCTTCGGTTCTGCCGGCTTCTTGGGTGCAGATGATTTTGCCCTGCTGGGGAACTCTCTTACCTTCCCGGTATTTCTGTTCCCGATCTCTACGCTCTTGATCTTTCTGCATCCTTCTTCGTAAAGGATCGATACGACTTCAAATTTGTCCAGGCACTCGTACTTGTCACTGTTCAGTTTCTTTTTAATGTTGCAGTCCTCTGCAGGAATCCAAATAAAGGGTGCTGTGTACAGTTCGCGTCCAATACCGAAATTTGTACAGGAGCGCTTGAAAGAATCGCTTGCAAGGCCTTTTTCAGCCTCTGTATTGGATTCTGTGCCGGTATCCTCTTTCTCGATCCACTGCTTCTTCTCGTCATCCCAGATGGATACGATACAATTGGCATTATCCCTTGAGTGATGGCGCTGCCAGTTGAGCGGTCCTACAGTCTCATCCAAGATGTTCATGTCGCATCTGGCATCCTTATACAGCAGAAGGGATACCCCTTTTTCAGTTGCACGGGAAACACGTGCCTCTATCTCATCAGCCCTTAAAAGCCGGAATTCAAGCATTTTTCTCTCCTTTCCCAAGGAAGTACTCCTTGTATGAAACCTTCTTTCCGTACCGGTTTTCTTTTGTGACCATACGGTCCTCGATCGAGTATCCCATCCTCCTAAGCTCGGATACTCTCTTTCGTAGATCCATGATGCCCAGCGACGTGATGCTCGTTGCGCTGGTGATATGGTCATGATTGATCAGGTACTCCAGGATCCGGTCCTGCTGATCAGTCAGTTTCTTCTTCGCGTACATTCTCAGCCTCCTTCTGCTCATATTTGAACTGTACGTATGGTTTATAGAATGGGCAATTCCTTGTGCCGAAGTCTGTGTCATCGAGTGCCATGCAGTGTTTTGTGGGACCTGTCTGATTATGCTTTGCAAAGCAGTCATCGTTCTCCGGGTAATAGCATCTCGGGAAATGTTTAGCCAAGTTTCACCTCGAATTTCTCCGGCTGTCTGATTGCTGTAATGCCGTCCACAATCGCACCGGTGTCAGGATCATAAACAGTGTCATTGTCAAAGACCAGCTGGCGCTTCAAATCTGCCCATTTCAGCTTCTCTACAGTCTCGACGTAATTTTCTCTGCCGGCATTGTGTGCCCACTGGATAAGGGCATTATCGTCTCTCAGGTAGCCGTATGATTCCTTCTTTAGAACCAGAGTTCCGGACAGGAGCTTGTAGGACTTCTGTGTCTTCGTCTCCTTTGTCTTCAGATCACCGTCGCGGAAGTACTGCTCCAGCAGTCCATTCAGGTATCTGGTCTGGCCTTCCATCCGGGCGTCCAGTTTCTCGTCCTGTTCATCCAGCTCGGTACGCTTCTCTAAGATCAGCTTCTTAAGACGATTGTATTCGTCCGTAATATCTCGAAGCTTCTCCAGCGCCCATTCCGCTGCACCGTCGTTCTCAATCCGGAAGCGGTCCTTGCTCTCTTCGCTTCCGTACAGCATCTCCAGCTCGTCCATGTTTTCCAGCTCCTCGAAGAATGCCGCTGCCTGTTCATTGATTTTTTCCATGCTTGCCATAATAGCCTCCTTGTGGTATTATTCTTGTGTGGTATATTCTTGTGTGGCGGTCCTTTATGGGCCGTCATTTTTAATTCATGTGGCTGAGCACCGCGTTAACGTAGGCCCAGTTGATTTCTGTTACGTAATCTGATGTGTAATGCCTGCTGATGATCTCCTCTACGCTGAGACCGGCAGCGGCTCTTGCGGCTACCTGGCCGACGTACTTTCGGATCTGTGCGTATGGATCCATGATGCTCTCAGGCTGGTCCCAGAAATATGAGCGATATTGTAGTAGGCCCATATCAGGTCCATTGACTGCATTGGGGTTCCAGGAAGATTCCTGCATTACCTGGGCGTATGCATATGGCCAGAACCAATCGAGTCCACGCTCGCTGAGCTGAGATCTGAGATAGTCAGGAAGCGGTAACGGTAATACGTTACTGTCATCGCTATTGACTTCCTGACCAGCTTCCAGTACCGTGTCCGCCACTGTCTCTCCTTCGGTAGGCATTGTCTCCACCTGGGTTTCATGTGGTACGGCTTCCTGGACTGTCTCTGCAGGTCCTTGATCTCCTGCTTCTTCCACTGCTGTTTCTCTGACAGGTTCAGCTTCTTGATTTGCCTGTGATTCATACTCTTCCTCCGTTTCAGCGATAAAATACTCGTCCGGAATAGAAGAAGGCGAAATGGGCCGTTTTTCGATGTCATAGAAAACCTCACAGGGCATTGCAGTTCTGTACGGTGCCTCGGTTCCTTTGATCGGGATCACTATCGGCTCCTCGATCGTGTAAGTCGGTTCCTCCACAAGTCCCGGTACCGGAATGATCTGTGTTTCCGGTGCTGTCTCCTCCGGTATCCACCATGCCTTCTCACCGTCCGCCGGAATGAAGATCAGCATCAGCGCCATTACCGTGATGATCACCAGTACGAAGCGCTCCTCATCTCTGTGTGTTGTCATTGTCTCCTCCTTCTACTCTCTCGATCTCGAAGAACTTGTCTGCATTGATCCAGTACCGCCATCTGTGTTCACCGGTCTGTATCGCATATCCCCAAGGGAAGCGCTGCTGGATAAGGCCGGCCTGGATCGTCTCTGCACTCATGCCCATCAGCTGGGCAGCATCCCTGACGGTAATGGTCCGTATACCTTGCATACATCTACCTCCTTCAGCTCTACCTGGTACCCGGCGATCCTGCCCTGGTCACGTGCTGCCTCGCAGATCTCTGCCCATCGTGTGGTCTCTTCAATCGGCGTATAGCCTTTGGGGATCTCGTGCAGCTGGGTGCTCTCTGTGTGCTTGTCCCACACCGTAGTCACTACCATCTTCGCCATGCTCAAATCCCTTCCGGAAGATCTACACTGCATTCCTCGCAGCCTTCGTCCTCGTCCTCGTCGTAGAGCCGGACCTGGTAGACTGATGTTGTAGGCTTATCGCCGTCTGGCTTGTCGATCAGGAATGCACCGTTCTCGTCAATGTCGATAATTGTGTGAATCTCTCTGCCGTAGATGACCTGAAGGCCTACCCAGCTCTTCTTCAGTGTGTCAATGTACTCTTTGTGTGTCATGTGTCCTCCTGTGATGTAGGTTGATATACCTACATTTCAGTAAAAAAAATAGAGTCACGCTGTTTCTTTGATAGCCTAAGCACCTTGCAAAGCTTATACACCTCATCGATGTACCACCTTGATCTGCCAGTAAGCTTCGAATATAAAGTGGTGTACGGAAGCCCTACCTGGTCCGCAATGTATGCGTATTTCATCCCACTTTCCTTAACCACTTCGTTCAGCAGTTTGGTGTCCATTCCCGCCTCCTTTCATGTGTAATCTTCTGTGATATTCCCGTTCATGTCGAATGAGTATTGACCATCAATGTTTGGGTCTTCTATCCAACGTTTGAAGTAACGAATACCACTTTCTGCGCCTTTGTAATCTGCACCACGCTTTGCATTTGCATCTGCAACAATCTTGTCTGCGATCCTGATAAACCGTTCTCTGTACTTCGGATAACGTTCAAATTCTCGCAACCGTCCTCTATACTGCGCCATAGGACACCCAATACAACCGACCCTGTCAAAACCACACTCATAAAGTGGATTGATTTCAATATGTTCATCTGCAATGTATCTCCATACATCGTCATTTGTCCAGTTAATTAACGGATTCACAAGAACCTTATTAGTTCGCATACACGTGTAAACCATTTCGACTGCTTCGCTGTTATCGTAGTTAAGTAGCACCACCCCCCCCCTTGGAGTTTGATGAAAATTTGGGTTAGTCCTCACATCTTCAGTCAATCCTTTTTTCGTGATCGTAACCACGCCTTGGTTCTGTTTGCGGTTGGTGGATTCGTCTTTCCGAACGCCTGTCACAAGCCGTTCCCTCGCTCCATAGGTTTCCTTCAGAGCTTCACAGCAGAAACGAACGAGCCGAGTAGGGAGCATTCCCTTCTTCCAACATAGTCTGTCAAAGTACAGTTTTGGGTAAGTGATTGTGTATTCAATCCCGGCCTTCTGATACCGATCTCGCTCACCTCTGACAAAGTAAACAGTCTCAGGTGCGTCCAGTCCGGTATGATTGTGATTGATTTTATACTGCAATCCATACCGTTCACGGCATTTCTCTGCAATTCGTTTCAGCACTGAACTATCTTTGCCACCACTATCCGCTATCGTGCATCCACCTTTCCCGAATAACATCAGGATCTCCATCGCTTCCTCTTCCGGTGTCATCTACACACCCCCTTTCATATTGTCAATGTATAGTGTAGGTAGATTTGCCTACAACGACATCATAATCCATGTAGGCAGATATGTCAACAGTTTTTTGAATATTTTTATCGGAATGTTGTTGATTTATTTTTCTACTTATTATATGATGTTCGCACGGAGGTGCAGTATGATCGAAATTGCTAATAGAATAAGGGAAATAAGGAAACATCGTGGTATGACGCAGCAGGAGCTCGCTGAGGCGATGGGCTTGAAAAGCAGATCATCTATCAACAAAATAGAGATGAACACATATGAACCAGGACTTGATACAATAACGAAAATAGCCAAGGCCCTTAACGTGGACCCTGACTATCTGATTTTCGGTGATGATAATGATAAAGACGAAGAGATCGTCCGTCTGCTTAATCAACTGACGGAAGGCCAGAAGGATGCTGTTCTTTCGTTTCTTCAATCATTAGTCTTAGGACGCGAATGAGAAGGCTCTTTTCGTCTTCTGTCATCTTACTGAGTATTGCTTTTATGTCGTCCATGTGATCACCTCCTTGGTCACATCATACTTGAACATGTGGGTAAAAATCTGGACAGTAAGTTTCAACGCATTCAACGCGTTGCAAGTTGGTTGCAAGTTTGGAGTATATATGAGACGAATAAATGGATCTGGATCCGTGTATAAGCTGAAGGACAGGCCAAGGCACCGGCCATGGGTAGCAATGTCGGCGAAGAAGAACATATACGGTGTGACGGAAAAGAAAGTAGTAGGCTACTACGCTACGAAAAAGGATGCTGTAGAGGCTCTGGATGCATTTAATGTAGATCCATATGCTCTCGGCCCTGATAAGCTATTTGACGAGATATTCAAGCTCTGGATAGAGGAATACGCGAATAAGGCAGCACCGAAGACTGTCTCAGTATACACATACATGTGGAAGTTCTGGGAACCGTTCCATCAGCGGCCAATCAGAGAGGTCCGGGCATCAGAGCTTCAGAAGCACATGGACATGAGTGATAAGACACCGGCATCAAAGGCAGCGGCGAAGAAGGTCATCACGAACGTATACGAGTACGCGATTAAGAATGACTACTGCGTAAAGAATGCAGGATCATATCTCTACATCCCATCTCGGAACCAGGGAGAAGCAAAGAGGCCGCACATCCCCTACACTGATGCGGAGATCCAGCTGCTATGGGATCACAAAGACGATGACATGGCCGCACTCCAGCTGATCCTCGTCCACTGCGGGTGCCGTATCGGTGAGATCCTGGACCTGTCGCCGGAAGACGTCAACATGGAAGAAAAGACATTCCTGATCAGACAGGCAAAGACACGGGCCGGTATCCGGACGGTCCCGATCGCGGACAAGGTGACGGACCTGTGGCAGCGTTTTATTTCTCGCGGTGGAAAGCATCTGATTGTTTCGGAGTTCGGCAATGAAATCAGGTACCAGCAAGTTCGTGTAAACTGGGATAAATTCAACGAATTAATTGGAATCAAGCACATGCCGCATGACTGTCGGCACACTGCGATCAGTAAGATGACAGCTGCCGGTATCGATGACAGGATCATTAAGAAGGTAGTAGGTCACAAGGCAAATGACGTGACGGTGGACGTATACACCCACGTGGATATGGAAGAGATGAGGAAAGCTGTCAATATGATCTGATGTTAGCTAAGTGTTAGATAACTGTTAGTTAAGTGTTAGCAATCCGAGGCTGTCGGTGCCTGTCAGGGACTGTTTTTGAATGTATGGTAAAATAACGAAACCCCGCAGATTTATTGATAATCCACGGGGTTTTGTACTTCGGTTTAAAATCCGGTTCTTTATTTCAGAGTAACCTTAGCTATAGCAAAATCAACGCATACAGCATTAAGTGTTAGCTAAGTGTAAGTTTATTTTAGGCCGGGCTTACTCTTCCGGCCCTGAAGGATCGCCTTCAGAGATCCTCTTATGGTAGTTCACGGTGCTTATTTCGAGCGTAGCCGCCAAGAGTGTGGCGATCAACACGATGGTCTCATTTACCTGTCTGCCAGATACGTTCCTTTGCATCCGTACAAATATGCGTACTTGTCCCTGTTCCGATAGGCGTTTAAGCCGTTTTTGATTGCTTCGGTAAAGAGTTTCATAGTGTACCTCCGTGTATGTATACCCAGCCGGAGCCGGGTGCCTTCCTTTTGAACTATTCACTTTTCAGCCAGCATATGTTCCATAGTGTCACCTCGTTTCATTAAGAAAAGCTGTCACTGTCCAGTTAGCGTAAGTGTTCGGAGCATCTGCGGCGGAATTATTGCAATAGAACAGACGTGCTGTTTGATGCTCTGAAAGTTCGCCAGCCCGAAGATTATTCGAAAAATAGCTATCTCTGACGTTGAGGTCAAACTCTGCACCGACAACATCTGTTCCATTGCCGTGGAAACTAACGCAAACATCTGTCGCATCAGTAGTGAATTTGCATCCAACGATTTCAACCACTCCGTTCTCACCAGTTCCCCCACCGATGCATTTTCGTATTGCTTCAGTTCTGCTTATGGTATGATAATGCATTTCCATATTCTGATATAAATGCTTATACGAACCCGGCATTGCTGATGATTCATCATGAACAACATACCGTGTATCTGTGGCAATCAAAACACCATCGTGCAGTTCAAACGAAGAAGGTCTTCTCTGACATCCAAGAAAATTGCAGTAAAACTCGTCTTCGCCTTCCTGTGGCGTGAGTTGTGACAAATCTATTGTTGCAGAAAGCGTTGAACCATTGAAAAAATAGCGGCAATCGTTGCCGATTGGGATTTCGTTTATACTCATCCCATAATCTGAATCAATTTTTACTAATTCTGTGCCAAAATTATATGTTCCACGTTCAAATATTACATCAACTGATCCACGAAGAAATGCATCAACAAATTTCTGTATGATCTCCCCCTCGGTATCAGATGTGGAAATATATATTCTGTCTCTTGTATATTTATTTTTGATTATAGAATTGCCACCCTGCGTACAATATGTGGGTTCGGCATTTGCCATAACGGATGTGCCATATGGCGTGCGAATATAATCTGAATCATAATACGCAAAAGAACACTTGATATATGCAACATCACCAGTTTGCGTATAGTGATCCGTTTCGGATGATACTCCTGCATTACTTATTACATTTTTGTCTTTATCATATGCCGCAATGATTCTCGCATTTTTTAATGCTTTAGTGTCTATCCTGTAAAAATACAAAGTTTCATGCGGATAAATCGGCATATAGTCCGTTGTAAAATACGACGAATTGCTTGAATTTTGACCAGTTGAAGCACTTACAATTTCGCCAGTATCGCAATCAGACGGATTTAATCGTCCAATCATTGTGAAATCCAGATAAACATTATCAAAGTCCGTTTCACTATCAATAGAAATATTATCGTGAAACTCAGGACCAGCAACGTAATACTGTTTATAATCAACGTATTCAGTTGCTTCCAAATTCACAGTCACCATCTGCTTGGATGTTGTGATATTCATTGTCGGCACAACATAAGCAATCCCCTCCGGGACTGTGTAGGATGTAATATTGCTGTTTGACCCGGACGCAGTGACAGCTTGTTTGGACGAATTAAGCGCACATAACCACCGCATACCAGCCGCCACAAAGTTGTTATTGCTGGATACTTCATACGATCTGACTACATCTCCCGGCGAAACAGGAATCGGGTCAGAGGGATGTGCATAAGACGCATTCGCACCCTCCGTCCCGTTTGCTGTCATGTATCCGCTGGTCAGTGCATTTGGATTCCACTTATTCGCAGACTTAACCGCGACCATTTTTTTTGTAATCTCACCGATTGAATCCCCAGCCGCTTTTGCATCCGCACTCTTCCCACTCACTGACAACGTTGCATCCACATTCGCAGAGATTGCCGCAGTCATCTCGGATTCGGTGACACAATTATCCAGTCTCCCGTCCAGAGCATCCAAATCATCGCCAACGGTTTTCGCATCTGCAGCCATCCCAGAAACGGACAGGCTGGTATCGGTCTGGACAGCCGCAGAATTGTATACGCCACCAGACTGCCAGTCTGAGCCATCGTAATAATACCAGTCTCCTGCAGTATAACCAGTCTCAGAGCCGGTGTAAACATATATTTTTGATGTGTCAGTCATAGCGGCAGCAGTTGCAGCCACAAGCGGAGTGCCAACTTCGCCTTTTGTAGCAAAGATGGTCTTCTGCTTTGCGTTCATTTTTATGGCAAATTCCTGCAGCGCATCCTTATCAACGTATTTTGTTGCCATTCTTTATACCTCACTCTATTGTCCTTACGATTGCATCAACTTCTTCAGCGGTTAACGGTACCATCATTGATGATATATCCGGAATGGACCATTCCAGTCCGTCTTCACCAACGTGAAGAAAGTAACCAGCGTCTTCCGTTTTGTCAAAGCTGATCGTCTCAACCTTTACTATGTTGGAATACTCGGGTTCCAATAATTCCTTATTAAGGATCGCTGACGCAACCTCATCCGGAACACTAACCGTTTCACCGGCTTTATATACATATATTCTCCCGTTGATTTCTATCTCAAACGGGTTGTAATCACTCGGAATAGTTATTGTTTTCATATTATCTCCAAGTATTTAAAAAAGGCCGGGTGCCGCCCCGGCCCCTTTAATCACCATCACTGTTTTGCCGTTTATGGTACTGTACTGTGCTGATCTCTAAGGTAGCCGCCAATAAAGTGGCTATGAGTGCAATGGTCTGGTTCAGCTCGCTGCCAAGCGGCAATCCCCAGACCTTGCAGAGTCCGAGATAAAAAGCACCAAGAGCAGGAAGCCATCTCTGGATCTTCGAGATGACGTCATATAGTTTGTTGCTCATTAGTTACCATCCTTTCCCAGGTTTTGTACGTCTTTTTGAAGCAGGGCAATTGCAGTAGCCATTTTCTGGATATCCACAGTGAGATCCGCAAATTTCTTCGCATATCCATTATGCTCATCTAATCTCGTCTTTATAGCTACGAGCTGGTCATCAATGCTTTGCTGCCGCTTTGCTTCATTGATATCTCTTTCAATTGAGCTTTTGCGAGAGAGAATGACCTGGCAGATGATTGATGCTCCTGCGGTAATAAGCGCTACTACAATTGCCTCTGTCATTATCAGATCACCTCTTTATTTCATACTTTCCAGTCTCTTGATAAAAGACTGTACTTCGTTCCGTTTGTCTTCCGGAAGATCGTTTGAGATCATGCGAAGTTCCTGGACCATAGAATCCATATCGTCTTCAGCTCTGGAATACCGGCCCATGGAATCCCGGCGGGCATATCTGCGGCCTCTCGCGTAGGATCTGTCGCTATACAAGCTTTCACCATCCAGGTTGCCAATGCCTCCACGATTTCCCATATCATAGCTGCCTCTGTAAGAAGAACCTCTGTTACTGTAGTTCCCGGAGTAATTTCCTGAGTACCCAGAATCAAGCTGATCTTCGAGCCACCAGCACTTCATGATGTTCTTTTTCAGTTCCGTAAGCTCTTTAGCATATTCCAAGTCCGACATGGATAAACCCTGATCGGCCTTCTGTTCCAACTCCATCAGCTCATTACATGCAAGTTTGTACAGTTTATGCATAACTGCACCTCCTTATTAGCTGCCGGAGGCAGGTGTAACGGGATTCGCTACTGTATATGCCGGGATGGGGTACGGAGCTACTCTATTCACGATATACTGCGTCTGAGCAGTATTATCAGCGATAAGCTGAGCAGTCTGTGCTGCCTGAGATGCTGCAAGGTTCTGCATGTTCACCTGGTTCTGCAGCGCAACGCTCTGAGCCTTCAAATTGTCAATCTCCTGCTGGCACATCTTGTCGAGGATGGCCTGTGTCTGCTGCTGGATTGCAAGACGAGTCGCGGCACCTTCCTGCTGAACTACGTTTT
>Ga0310690_10011402_pt1 | contig 10970 bp, 7 predicted proteins | sample AusTroGonzalo_MG_2_FD_207661 | JGI IMG/M metagenome (GOLD analysis project Ga0310690, IMG submission 207661) | Bovine rumen microbial communities from tropical cattle in Woodstock, Queensland, Australia - Gonzalo_04 (v2) (version 2) | ecosystem: Host-associated > Mammals > Digestive system >...
GCCTGTTCCGGTTTCACATTATAATAGATGAACGGAACAGTTATACGCTGCCAATCCATAGAGGACGTAGCGGAATAATTAATCTCCGCATCCGCTATTTTCACCTCCGTATAGTCACTCACTTCGGGATCCTGATAGCGTGCATTTGTTGTGATGACGGCATGTGCACGAGCTTTGTTTTCAGACTGGCTCGGCTGCTGATTGGCAGGGATGTACTTTGCCCAGAAGACCAACGAGTCCGGAGAGCCTGCAAAAGGAGTGTTATACGCCCCGTTCGAAGGATCCGACACATTATAGTTCTTAGAGGCATCGGTAGCCGTCATCGAACCGGCATTAATCTGACCATTCGTACAGTTGCCGTTCGCCTTGACGCCGAATATGGACTTGGACTGCAACCGTGCACTATATTCTCCGTCCGATCCCGGGCGGGTATCTGAACTCTGCGTAAACTGGTCCGTGTTGCCACTGACGAAAGAAGCCATATCACCGGTAGCCGAGCCGAAGGAATGCCAGCCTTGCGGCTCATTATTAGACCAGCTGCCTTCAAAGCCGCCGTTGTTGAACGCATAATTCTTGTTAGTCGGACTGCCGGAGAACTGCACGACGATGGGCTCAGGAAGCGAACTGGCTGCAATTGAAAGCTGCACGTCAGCCGACGTCTTGGACAGGATGGATTCAGTGATAGATACAACTGCCCGTTCGGAAATAGCACGGATATACAAGGAGCGGTTCTCCAGCGTCAGCCGGCCTTTTGAATCCATCGGGATATTCACCAACACGATATCCCCTAACGAAGCCGCACCGTATTTGAATTCCGGCAATACAAACGTGACAGTACTGGTCAGCGTTCCCGGCAGGAGGACTACCTCTTTATCCGGATATTCTGTGCCACCGATAGTAAGCGAACCGCTGAAGGTGCCCGTCACATCTTTCACTGCGACGGCCATCACGGACATGCGCAACGTACACAAGCACAAAAGCGTGCCAACAAATCTTTTCATATGATTTTTACAGATTTATATTCATTCGACAAACAAAGGTACGAGGCGGCGCGAGAGCCATCGGACGGAAACTGTACTCCGTATTGAGCAGGTTATTGACCATAAACTGCATCTCCACGTGCTCTTTGAAGCGCACCGAGCAACGGAGATCCATCGTGAAGATACCGGTGTTGTTCTCCATCCAATAGTCGTGCAGCGACAGGCCGTCCTCATATCCGAAGATAAACATACGCGCATAGTCCATCAGGTCTTTCTCCTCCTTGACACGCTCATCCACCATGAGATAATCCACCGCTAAAATCTTACTGCGGTACGACATATTCACGCCAAGGGATAGCCATTTATACGTATAATCAATCGTTGTCTTAAACGAGTGTTTGTTGCGATATTTGAGGTACTTGGAGTCATTCGATTTATTCTTCATCTGCAGCGGGTCAGTATAGGTCTTCTCTTCCTCTATCCGCTTTTCGTTATCCATATCTTCCGGCTCCGTGAAAGTATAACCGATCGAATAACGCAGATTCATATCTTTCATGATATCCACCATTCCTGCCGTACTGACCTCCGCACCGTAGATACGCGCATGATTGACATTGACGAACTGTGCACCGATACCAATACCCGCGCCACTCAGTGACTTCGTTTCCTTGATACCGTTAATCACGTTCTCCACTTCGTCCATCACATCGTACATCGAGTTGATCATCGAATAGTCCGAATTGCGGAAGAGACCGAATTGATATTCAATCATATTCTGGTATTCCGTATAGAAAGCCGCTACGTCAAACGTACCCGACACAGGACCGAATTTATATAACTGCTTATATCCTATTTCCGCATTATAACCGGACTCAGGTTTGATATCATGGTTTGGATAGACACCTACTCCACCTATATCCTTACGTGCGAACTTCTCCGTGATGGACGGATTGCGATAACCTTGTCCGAAACTGGCGCGGAGGAATCCCGCTTTGTAAATCTCCCAGTTCAAACCGGCACGGAAGACAGGGCGTACAGGACACAGCCACTTGCCGATTTGTATGTTCGCCTCTTTGTACTGGTCATCCATCCGATAGTATTCCAAACGAAGACCGGCACTCAACGAGAGCCTGTCAGCAATACGGTGGTCGTACTGCAGATAAGCCGCCACGTTGTCCGTGTGGTGCGTGCCTGTGATATTTGCAGTATTGGTGATGTGACTCCAGTTAACACCTGTCGTCAGGCGTACACCGGACTCCCACTGTTTGGCAAATTGATAATCCAGGTATCCGTTATACGTCAACTCCGGACGTGTCGGCGTCTCATCCGTCGCAATCGACATGGCATAAGCAAGCGCATCCTGCAGCTCTGCCACTGTCCCGGTATACCCAAAGCCGTTCTTGACCAAGTCGATTCCGTTCAAGATAGCCGTCATCCAGTCCTCACTCATTACCGGAAGAGCCACATCCTTAAAAGTGATTAACAAGGCATCCTGAAGAGCCATCCCACCGTCTGTAAATTTCTTAATCTGGTCTATATAGCCTTGCACTTTGTCCAAGTCGAAACTAGTAGCACCCCATTTAACCAATTCCTCCGTTGTCATGACCGGCGAAGGAGTGATAAGGTTGTCTGAGGTGAGATAAAAACGGGTACGAAGTTTATGCGATATCCCCTTTTCTGCATCGTCATAGTTGAGGAACGGGTCTATGTTGAAATTATGCTCCTTGCGTCCCATATTGGTTAACGGCGAAGGATGAATAGGGTCTTTCGGACTGCGCCAGATAAAGAAATCACCATACTTGTTCGCTACGTAATTCATGTTGACACCCACGTTCAGGTACTTATTATCGGGCATAGGGGCATGATAGGTCATATTACCGCCTAAACGCACGCGGTCATTGAATCCCTGATCCCGGAAACTCTCATCCTTGAAACCGCTAATAGCGCCGGACACATCGAAATCTCCCACGCGGCGTGAGTGAGAAGCTTCTGCTCCGTAGTAAAGAGGAAGTCGTGCTCCTGTATATTTGTATTTGTTGTAATTGTCGTAAATACCCACATAGGCAGACAACTTGGTTGCTGGCGTCAAACCCGGACGTTGCGTACGCACATTAATCACACCGTTCAAGGCTGATGAACCGTACAGTACAGACGATGCGCCTTTGACGACCTCCACTTGCGCCACGTTTTCCAACGGCACATTATTCCAGTTTATCTCACCCGTCTTAGGATTGAGAATCGTCATTTCGTCCATCATCACCTGACAACGTGAACCTACGCTATAGGTCCATCCGCCTCCACCGCGGATACTCGGCTGCTTGTCGATCACCTCCACGCCCGGCAAGGTCTGAAGGGTGGAAGACAAGTCCGTCGGAGCCTGACTGCGCAAGGCTTCTGGTTTGAGCAGTTCCATACTAACCGTTACATCCGTCATTCGCTGCTCAAAACGTCCGGCAGTAACCACCACTTCCTCCAGCACCTCGTTATTCGCTTGCAATACAAGGTCGTATTTGGGAGGCAGTGTCTTTAATACCCTCTCTTCCGTCTGATACCCCACATAGGAGAATTGAATACGGACAGGCAGCGAAATCACATTCAATTCGTAATACCCGTCAAAATCCGTAACGGTGCCCGAACCTGTTTCCTTATCAAGAATAGTCACACCGATCAAGGGTTCGCGCGTAAACGCATCCAAAATGGTGCCTTTTAATTTTTCCGCATACAATGCGGATACTGATACCAATAATGCAGTTACAATGTAAAGTCTTTTCATAAATAAACCAAAAAACGCGCAAAGGTACTACTTTTTTTTGAATGTAGAGAAAATATAGATTAAGAAAAAAGTGCTTATTTTTAAGCACCTTAACAAAAGTATATAAATTATATACAAAAAGTATGATTATCAGAACTAAATTCTTAATAATCATACCGATTTATCATTCTATTTATTTCATGAACTTCGCTAATTTCTTCTGCGCGAGGAAGAGCATCCAGTCCGGTGTATGTTTGAGGAGCGGTGTGGAGAGCCAGTTGATGAATCCCGGTGTGTCTGCCTGCTTGCCTTTGAATAGCTTCTTGAGTGCCCGTTTCACCAGTTTCTCCGGCGGGATAGAAACAGTCAGCGCCACCGCCAGTTTGCGGAGGTTAGGCGCGAGGCCGAAAAGTCCCGTGTCCACTGCTCCGGGAGCCATCACCGTGATATGTACGTTGTACGGTTTGAGTTCGTACCAGAGTGACTTGGAGAAATTATAGATAAACGCCTTGCTGGCATTGTAGGTCTGAATACCCGGCATCGCCATCCAAGCTGACATACTACTCATATTTAATATATACCCGCGCCTGCGCGCGCACATGTCTGCAGCAAAGAGCCGCGTCATTTTCGCCACTGTCATGACGTGCAGTTGCAGCATCAGTTCGATGCGCTTGATGTCCGTCTTGCAGTATTCGTTGAAGAAGAAGATACCGGCATTGTTGATGAGGATATCTATTTCCAGTCCCTGCTCTTTGCTCCATGTAAAGAGGTTCTCAGCAGCATCCGGCAGACTGAGGTCGGCATAATGCGCTACGGTCTTGACGCCGTATTGCGCGGCAAGGTCGGTGGCTACTTCGTTCAGTTCTTTCTCCTGATTGCTGACGAGCAACAAATCGCACGTATAATCCCGCGCCAACTGTGTAGCGTACTGCAATCCTATTCCGCTACTTGCCCCTGTTACTAACGCCCACACAATGAATAATGATTAATGAATAATGATTAATTAATATCTTTTTGCGCCGCAACGGACTTCTTGGCATCAGCCTCAAGCGCGGCAATCTCACGTTTAATACGCGGTGCAATGGCTTCACCGTCCCGTTCTACGCACTCGTGGCATTTCATGTCCTTGGTGTACATTCGACCGACGCAGTAGTTGGAGCGTCCGCAACCGGCGTGATAATGCGGGTTTTCCTGAATATGTTTGACGAAATCCGGGTCTTTGATGAGCACGTGGGCAATCTGGAAGAGTTCGAAGCCCTCATCCATGATCTGCTGACAGTTGTCACCACTCTGCACACCGCCCACATAAATTAACGTTGGCTTTTGGCTGTTAGCCATTAGCTCTTTTTCGAGCGCCTTTTGGAAAATCTTGGCTTTGTCCATGAAATAGAGTTCTTTGAATGGCGAGGTGGGCAACATAATCTGGTGTACACCGGGTATGTTGAGCGCGGCTTTCAGCCACCAGAAGGACTTGGTGTCCATGTAATGAGCCAAGGTCTTGTAGGGCATTGCGCCACCTAAAATAGTCATAGGCGAACGGCTGACTGTACCTCCCGAGAGGACGATACCGTGTACTTTATGTTTGGCAATCTCTTTTGCTATTTGGATACCCTCTTCGATGTCCGAACCGTGCCAGCAGTCGTCCCACATATTGGTTTTCACGACCACCGCCATATCATTGCCGGCGTGCGCCATCACTTCGTCGAGAATCTCGTTCATGAAGCGTACGCGGTTCTCAAAACTGCCGCCATATTGATCATGACGATGGTTGGTACGCGGCGATATGAACTGCGAGATGAGATAAGCGTGTCCGGCGTGTATCTCCACACAGTCAAATCCGCACTCACGAGCCCAATCCACCGCCTCACCGAACTTCTTGACGAGGTCCTTGATTTCCGACACTTTCAGGCGACGGTGGATAGTAGGCGAGTAGAGATTGAACCAAGTATCTGCACTCACGGGCATACAATGGCAGGTGTAGAAATGAGTCATGTTGCCGCAGTGTCCCAACTGAATACTGGCTTTAGCGCCCTCCGCGTGAATAGCCTCCGTCATTCGTTTCATATCCGGGATTATCTCCGGGCGTACATAGAGCTGACCGTCAAAAGAGACACCGCTCAGATCCACCGCACAATAAGCGACAGTCGTCATACCCACTCCACCGCGGGCAACGGAAACATGATAATCTTGTAATTGCTGAGTAGGGGCGTTCGCACGCGCCATATTCTCAAAAGCAGCGCTGCGGATGATGCGGTTCCGCAGCGTGATTGGTCCCAATTGATAGGGAGTGAATAATTTGTTATTGGTCATTGGTTTTTGGTCAATATCAATAAATAAAAGGTATAATTCGTTTCAATTTCTTACGGTCGAATTCGTCCGGGAACTCTTCCTCGTATTTCTTGTAGATGGCGTTGCTTCTCGGCACGAGATTGCAGCAACTGAACCAGAAGAAGAGCAGTCCGGCGAGCGACCAAGTAAGTATAGCAAATCCGAGCCACTCGGTGATCTCGCCCAAATAATTGGCACTCGTCACATACTTGTACAGACCTTTCTTCGGCAGGTAGTGATTGGTATCTCCGGGTTGACGCAGGTGACGAATCACATGGTCCGAGTGCATATTGATAATCCATCCGGTAATGAAGATGACCGTACCGATGATGAACTGCGGACTGGTCACCCAACTCGTCGTATAGAGTCCCGGGTAATACTGCGGCGCCAAGTGGAAGAGCCAATACCCCTGGATATAACCGTTAATCAGATTCCAAACAACAGACAAAATCATGATAACAAACGGCATCTTGCTTTTACCTTTGAGCAAGAACGGGAAAATAAACGAGCGCTGGAAATAATGGAATTCAAAGATGAGGAAGAAAATCCAATACGGTGCCTGCTTGGTCACTCCGCCATACAGAGGGAAGGACTTGAAGTAGAGATAGAGCATAACAAAGAACACCGGGCACTCCATCAGCAACCAACCCACTTTGTTATTCATCGCCGGGCCCCATTTCTCAGAACGCATTTTCCCATATCCCGCATCCACAAAATACAGAGATACAAATACGACAAACCCCACCAAAAACATAATGTAAAGCAGGTCGTAAAAGAAATCAATCGAGTATATATTCTCTATAGGCATATTGTTTGTTATTTTCAATTACACAAAATGGGATGCAAAGGTATGAAATTTATTTCATATATGCAAAAAAATCTTAACAATCGACAACTTTTTCTCTCTTTTGGCACACAAATAATCCAAAAATAATTAAAATGATACCTATCCACTTAACTGCAGGGAGATGTTCGCCGAAGAACAGGAACATCCATAGAGCCGTAAAAGCCGGACGAATATTGTTGAACGCGTTGGCCTGCGTCACCCCCACCTTGCGGAGCGCAAAACAGAAGAGGATAAACGCAATCACACTCGCAAAAACAGTCAGATAGGCCACACATCCTAACGCCGTCATCAATTGTGAATGGTCATTGGTCATTGGTAATTGGCAAAGGGCTTCCGGTCCTTCCCGCCACAACCACAATGGGATAAAGAACAGCAGGCTGATGAGTTGAGCGTAGAAGATAAACGAGAGCGAGCTGTAACTCTCCGGCACTTTACGCATCATAATGGAATCGACAACCGCAGACGAGACCGCCGCAAAAGCCAGGAGCACGCCCCAGTAGTTTCCGATGGAATAGTCGGTACTGCCGGCCAGAGTGAGGGCAAACACACCGGCGGTGGAGATGAGGATACCGATGATATTGTTCTTAGTCACCCGCTCGTGCAGCAACACCGCTGCAAACAGTGGACTAAGCAACGGACTGGTGGAGAGCAGCGTTTCAGCGATAGTCGGGCTGTTGAGCGCATCGTAGGTGAAAGTCTCCAGCAGATAATAGAGGAACGGCTGGCAGAAACCGGCGATGAGGAACAATGGCAGGTCTTTCCATTGCATCCGCTGCAACCCAAACAAAGCACTTTTACGACAAATAAGACCAATCAGGAGCATCAGGAGCACAGAGGGCACAAAGCGCAAGATGATCATCGTTAAAGGCGGCAAAACCACCAAGGCGTGCTTGATGGCTATTCCGCTGACTGACCAGATAATCATCGATACGATCAGGGCGATTATAGGAAGCGTTTTGTTCATTAGAGCGAGCTCGGCCAGGTATTGTGTTCTATTCCCGCCAGACGGCAAATGGTCTCATGTGTTTCTTTCAACAGACGCTCGGTCTCTACTGCCCTCGGTGCAGTGGTATCCGGATAGATCGGTGCGCCGATGATGACTTGTGTACACGGCTCATCTTTAGGTCCCAACCAGCGCCATATACCCGTTCTCGGCCGGAAAGTGACTGCAAAAGGCAGAATCGGTTTGTTGTACTTATAGGCCATGGTGAACGCACCTTTCTGGAACGGCCGCAAGGGCTTATACCAGTCCCAGCGCTTGGCTTCGGGGAAGATATGGAACCAGTACCCGAGCCGGTTGTACTCATCAAAAGAAGCGTTGAAAGCTTTGAGCGCACTCAGTCCCGCTTCGGCTTCGGGAATAGGTATTCCTCCCACTAACTTCATGAAATAGCCGTCCTTAGTGCGGAAATTAGGAGCGAACATCGGTATCCGCGTGTGGTAGTTGGCATGAATGGAAGTGAGTACTGACGCACAGTCATGACGGTAACAATGGTTCGCCACCGTGATAGCACCTCTTCTCAAATCGAATTGATTGAGCCACCGGCGAACGCCATACGAAGAACGTCTCCATCCGTCCTCGCCCTCTATTCGCCATCGCAAACCATACTTAATTCGCAGTATCCACCCGAGCAGACGCAATATAAAAACATACCCCCAGAACATCCGCCATCTATTGCGGAAACTCTCGTCAAAGTACGGATAGGTGGCATCCACAGGAGGAAATTCACGGTCATAAACAGGTTTATGCAATCCTACATACGGATCGTCCTCCGAATACTCTCTGGTCACGGGAGGAACATATGTTCCGGGCGTGACTTGCAAATCTATATAGCGTTTATTCTCCATCTCAATTTTCAATTTTCACCTCTCACCTTTCACTTTTCACTTTTCACCTTTATATTTTCAAAAACCGTGCCCCTACTCTTCTTGCGGATTCGCCGTCCTTATCGTCCCTGTCGCCGACAAAAAGTGTCGTTTCGGGATCGGCATGCAGCATCTCGAGCACTTTGCGTGTACACGCCTCGGAGGGTTTGAGCGCCCCCAACTGCGGTGCCGCTACCAGCAGGTCGAACTGCGACTTGTCAATGCCCAGCACACGCAGTTTGTCTTCCACCGAACCATAGTCGGAATAGATGGCCATTTTCAGGCCGCGCGCCTTGCATTCCACCATCAGCGCCAGGGTTTTCTGGCGGATGGGCTGATATTGTCCGATCAGCCGTACCATCGCCGGCAGGTAGATATCGCCGTACCATTTGGCTGCAATGGACTCATTCCACCAATGCCCGCGAGACATGGTGGCGAAGAAATGGGCGAAGAATTCGTCTTCGGACGCAAACTGCACCTCGTGCATGTTCCTTCTCGCCAGGCGCTCCGCCATCAGCAGCGGCAGGCACCACCACAGCCGGCGAACCATCCGGTGAGCCAATCCCCGCTTGTCATACAGGGTACCGTCAAGATCGAATACGACGGTTTGTACGCCGTTTAGCACGCTCTTTTCTTCTTTCATCGATTTGATCGGCTTTTTCGATAATTGTTTCACCCAACTGCTCAAGGCGGTTCTCCCAGCGCTGCAGCATATTGAATTTCGAGCGGCGTTTCTCGTCCTGCATCAGCAGGTTGAACTTGAACTGTCCGTCGCGGAAACCGTCTTTCAGACACGCCGCCTTGAATCGCGCGTAGGCGTTGGAGAGCAGAATATGCGTCTCCGGATCATGCAGACGGAAGGACTGACGCTTACTCTCGTACTCTAAGTTGATATGTTGCAACTTCTCGTCCACCACTTTGGTGAATGCCTCTGCCTCCTCCTGCGTCGTCTCTTCGTTCGCAAACTCGTAATAGAAATGATACTTCGACTCCTCCACGTCCGCAAATCCGACAAAGAACTTGGTCTTGATGCCGGTCTCGTCCTCCGCCTGGTGCACGGCGTCCATGAACTGCGGTTCGTACAGTTTCTCGCCGGTCATAGACACGATTCCGTTCACTTTGCTCACCATATGAACCGTCGGCGTCTCTTTGTACTTGCCGCCCACCTCCACCAGGTCGTTCATGTTATAGCGGAAAAGACCCGAATAAGTGGTCACATACGCACAATACCTTTTGCCGAGTTCCAGCTGGTCGATCTGCAGGAAATGTTTGCGAGGACTGTCCAGTTCGCTCTCTTCTACAAACTCGTAATAATGGAATTGCGGGAACAATACCGACTCATTCGTCTCATCCAGAGAGAATCCGAATCGGCACTCCGTGGCGATATATCCCAACTCCTGATAATAGGTCTTGTCCCAGTCGAACTGGTCCATGTACTTGTCCATGTATATCTTGGTGTTACCGCATTTCCACGTGCTCAAATATTGCAACCACGGCCAGAAATCACGCGGGTAGAGATGCCCCTTCTCGGCGAGGATCCTGCGCAGCTCGGCTGCCCGTTCCGGTTTGGGAGAGATATAGGAATCCAGTTCCGTGCGGATCTCAAACGGAATATCGAAGTTCTCGCTGATGCCGCCTGTTTCGATGTCATGGATCATCTCCTCGGTGTTCTCGTTCATCACGCGCAGCAGTTCGAGGATGGTGGATGGGTTGGCGGTTGCCCAGAGGGTCACGTCGCGGTGCTGGAGCGCGAGGCGCATCAGGGTGTAGTTACGCGCGGCATAATCAGGTATCGACATGACGGCCGCAGGACCCGTGTAGTGCTTTTTGATGATAGGCGGAATATCTCGTACCAGCACACCACTCACGGCGCCATATAACGTCCCGTCCGGCGCATAGCCCTCACATTCCTTGCCTACAGTCGTGAAGATATGTCCGCCGAAGATACGATTGCGGTGCTTGACGAAATTCCACGTCCAGATATGACTCATACGTCCATAGACGTCCTTGAGGTACTTATGGGTCATTGGAATCCACTTGGGCTCACTCGTCGTGCCCGAAGTGGTCGCGTACATGTCAGGTTTGCCCGGGAACAGCACATCCTCCTCACCGTTCTTATGCCGCTCCACATAAGGCCGCAGGGTCTCGAACGAGTTGTTTACCGGCACATAGAGGCGATACAGGCGGAACAGATCCT
>Ga0310690_10011404_pt1 | contig 10969 bp, 10 predicted proteins | sample AusTroGonzalo_MG_2_FD_207661 | JGI IMG/M metagenome (GOLD analysis project Ga0310690, IMG submission 207661) | Bovine rumen microbial communities from tropical cattle in Woodstock, Queensland, Australia - Gonzalo_04 (v2) (version 2) | ecosystem: Host-associated > Mammals > Digestive system >...
CCCGTGATTCTCGGGCAGGGCGCGAAGCTCCAGCGCGCGCTCATCCAGTACATGCTCGACCTCCACTGCACGAAGCAGGGCTACACCGAGATGCTGCCGCCGTTCGTCGTCAACTCCGACTCCATGACCGGAACTGGACAGCTTCCCAAGTTCGCCGAAGACCTCTACCACTGCCAGATCGACGACTTCTGGCTGATTCCCACGGCCGAGGTCCCTGTCACAAACTTCTACCGCGACGACATCTTCGACGGTGTCAACCTCCCGAAGATAACGCCCGAGACGCCCGTCAAGCTCACGGCCTACACGCCCTGCTTCCGCCGCGAGGCTGGCTCTGCCGGAAAGATGACGCGCGGAATGCTGCGCGTCCACCAGTTCGACAAGGTGGAGATGGTGAACTTCGTCCATCCGTCCTCTTCTTTCGAACAGCTTGAAACGCTCGTCAAGGAGGCCGAGGAGGTCCTTACGGGCCTTGGCCTCGCGTTCCGCGTGATCATGCTTTCCTCGGGCGACATGGGATTTTCCGCGGCGAAGTGCTACGACCTCGAGCTCTGGGCCCCGGGCGAGCAGCAGTGGCTCGAGGTTTCGAGCTGCTCCTGCTTCACCGACTACCAGGCGCGCCGCCTGAACTGCCGCTTCAAGGACGCCGACGGAAAGACGAAGCTCGTCCATACGCTCAACGGTTCGGGCGTGGCCCTGCCGCGCCTTGTTGTCGCGCTCCTCGAGCAGCACTACAACGCCGACGGCTCCGTCACGATTCCGGAGGTCCTGCGTCCATACATGAACGGGCAGGAGAGGCTTCTGCCGGTGAAGTAGGCAGCTAAAACAAAAGAGGGGAGTCCCGCATGTCGCTATTCGCCATACTCGCTTCGTCTGCGCTCGCTTTCGACGCCGGCGCAGACTTGCGCATCCGGCAGGAATTAATGGACAACGTCCCGGGCCTTCCCGGAGGAGGAGTCCTAAGCTCCCGCGCGCGCGGCGCCTACAAGAACCACATGCGTTTCCGCCCTCGTGTCTGGGGCGAGGTGAGGCTCGACTCGGAGGAGAGCGGCATGTTCCGCCTCTATGCGCGGATTACCGACGAGATGCGCTGGTATGTAAAGCCCCATGGTAACGCATACACGTTCCCGGACGAGGTGATACTCGACAACCTCTTTTTCGAGGGCAAGGGGCTTTTTGACGGGCTTTTCGACTTCGCGATAGGGCGGCAGGACATCTACGGCCTCTATGGGCTCGACCATGTGTTCGTCGATGGCACCCCGGGCGACGGCTCGCGCACGGTATATTCCGACATGGTGCGCTTCGGCTTCAACGTCTCGGAGGAGAGCAGGCTCGACTTCTTTGCGCTCTACAACGAGGACGACAACGTGCTGCGCTGGGGCACCGACCGCGGCAAGCACCGTTCCATGACCGGCCTCGGCGGCGGGGCCGAGCCTGAGATGGACGACTGGGGCTATGGCGTCGTCTGGGGCTCGCGACTTGCCGAATGGCTTCCCTACCAGCTCTTTGCCATGGAAAAGGGGACGTGTTCGTACTACAGGAACGGCGTAAAGCACCCGCACACGCAGCGCGGAATGCTTGGCGTAAAGATGCTTCCCCAGATAGACGAGGAATGGTCCCTTCAGGCCGAGGCGATGGGGCAGGGCGGCGAAAACGGCGACCATGCGTCGCTTTCCGGCTGGAGCTCGTATCTCGGCGTGAACTGGAAGAGTTCCCGCGAGGGGATAAAGCCGTTCGGCAAGATCGGCTACCACTTCATGAGCGGCGACGACGACGCGGCACGCGAGGACGGCGGCCATTCCGCCTGGGATCCAATGTGGGCTCGCGGCGTGAACGACTCCGAGCTTTTCCTCTACGGCACTCACTATGGCGCGGCTTGGTGGAGCAACCAGCACTACCTCAAGTTCACGGTCGGCGCCGACCTTGGCGCGCGCCATCGCGTGGTGGCGTCGTCGGGGCCTCTTTTCGCTGCGGCGCAGGACGGTCTCGGCGGTGGAGACGGCCACTTCAAGGGCCTTCTTTCGCAGATCCGCTACGACTTCCCGCTGTGGCCGTTCGACAGGTCCGAGGACTACCGCTTCGAGGTGTTCGGCCACGTGCTCGCCGAGTTCTTCAACCCCGGCGACTACTACGAGACGGACAGGCCTTCGTGGTTCGTCCGCTGGCAGATCGACTTCAAGTTCTAATAGACGGGGCGCGGCAGAATGGCAGACGGCACGATTGTTAGAAAGGCGACGCTAGGGGACGCGGAGAGGATCTACGCCCTCATACGGCTCAACGCCGACAATCTCGTGCCGAAGGCGCTTGGAACCATCGTCGAGTCCATCGACCGCTTTGTGATTGCCGAAACAGAGGGCGAGATGAGCGGGTGCGCGTCGTACCAGATACACCCCGAGATCGGGTCGCCCGAGAGTGCGTCTGTGGAAATCGTCTCCGTCGCGGTTAAGTCCATCTTCCGCCGTCGCGGCATAGGCAGGAAGCTCGTGGAGGCCGTCGTCGAGCGAGTCGCGGAGTTCAGGCCGAAGGAAGTCGTGGTGCTGACGTTTACGCCTGAGTTCTTCGGCTCGATAGGATTCAGGGAGATCCCCAAGACCCAGATAATGCACAAGCTTTACACCGGGTGCATGAACTGCACGAAGCACGCAAATCCGTTCACGTGTCCGGAAATCGCAATGATAAAGGAGAAATGAAAATGAGACCAGTGGTACTTGTCATCCGTGACGGCTGGGGCGTAAACCCGAGGAAGGAAGGGAACTCCGTCTTCGGCGCGCGCACGCCGGTCATAGACCAGCTTCTTTCCCGCTATCCCCACTGCCTTCTCGACTGCTGCGGCGAGGCCGTGGGCCTTCCCGACGGCTACCAGGGCTCGTCTGAAGTCGGCCACCTCAACATGGGGGCGGGGCGCATCGTCATCCAGGAACTGAAGCGCATCGACGACGGTCTTTCCTCCGGCGAGCTCTTCAAGAGCCCGAAGTGGCAGAACCTCATTGCCGAGTGGAAGAAGAACAACTCGCAGTTCCACTTCTTCGGGCTTCTGCAGGACGAGGGCGTCCACGCCCACCAGGAGCACCTTTTTAAGCTCATGAAGCGCGCGCGCGCCGAATTTCCGGAAGGGCGCATCGTTGTCCATCCGTTCCTCGACGGGCGCGACACTCCCCCCCGCTCGACGCTTGAATACATCGCCCGCCTCAAGACCGAGCTTGCCGCCGTCGGCAACGCGACGGTCGGGACTGCGATGGGCCGCTACTACGGCATGGACCGCGTCAAGAACTGGAAGCTCACGAGCGAGGCCTACGACTGCATCGTCGGGGCGAAGGGCAGGAAGGCCGCGACGATAGAAGAGGCCGTCAAGGCCGAATACGAGTCCGGCAAGACGCCTGACGGGACTCCCATGACCGACGAGTACATTCCCTGCTATGTCATCGGCGGCTACGACGGCATGAAGGACGGCGACGTCGTCATGCACACGAACTACCGGCAGGACCGCGCGATCCAGCTTACGCAGGCGTTCGTCTGCGACGACTACCAGGGCGAGCGCTGTGCGCGGCCGCGTGTCGCGTTCCTCGGCTTCACGCGCTACTGGGACGAGTTCGAGGACTATCTCCTCGGCGCGATGGGCTCCGGCGGCGCGATGGACAACCTTCTCGGCGAAGTCGTCTCGAAGGCGGGCATCAGGCAGCTGCGCCTTGCGGAGACGCAGAAGTTCCGCCACGTGACGAGCTTCTTCAACGGAAAGTCGACGACGCCCTCCGAAGGAGAGGACCAGGTCGAGGTGAAGAGCAGGTTCGACCCCGCGACGTTTGCCTCGCATCCTGAGATGGACGCCTACGGAGTCACCGAAGAGCTCCTAAAGCGCCTTGAGAACAACCCATACGGCCTCGTCGTAGTGAACTATGCGAACTGCGACATGGTCGGCCACACGGGCGACCAGGCGGCCGCGGCCAAGGCAGTTGAGGTAGTCGACGAATGCATCGGCCGCATCCTTCCGCGCCTCATGGAGCTTGACGCACACGTCCTCATCTTTGCCGACCACGGCAACGCCGAGCAGATGGTCGACTACAAGACGGGGCTCGCGAAGACATCGCACACCCTCAATCTCGTAGATTGCATATACGTCGCCAACGACGCCGCGGGAGTCCGCCTTACGCCGCTTGCGAAGCTTTCGGCGATCGCGCCCACGGCTCTCCAGATGCTTGGGCTTCCGGTGCCGCCGGAAATGACGACGCCCTCGCTTCTTGCAGGCCGCGAACCGTGGTCAAAGACGACCATCGCGGCGATCTGACATCTTGAAAACAGCTAAACTCGGAAACAACCAAAAAGGAGAGATGCACATGAAAGTCAATCGCAGGGGTTTCCTGTTCGGGTCGGCGGCGGCAATGACGTTCGCCGGATGCTCTGCCGTCAAGTGCGGGCCGCGCAAGCTCGCTCCTGGCGAAAAGCGCAATGTGGCCGTAATCGGCTGCGGCATACAGATGCGCAATGCGCTCATTCCGCAGTTCCTCGGGGAGAACCCGCTTTCGAAGGAATGCGCCGACATGTGCAGGATCGTCGTCGCTTGCGACTGCGACCCGGTGCGCGCGAAGGCCGCTGCGGCGCAGGTGTGCAAGGTCTCGGGCGAAGGCACGTGCAAGGCGGTCCTCGACTTCAAGGAAGTCCTCGACGACCCGTCGATCGACATCGTGTGCATCGCCACCCCCGACCACTGGCACGCCTACCTCTGCGTGGAGGCGATGAAGCGCGGCAAGGACGTCTATTGCGAGAAGCCGCTCACGTTCTCGCCAGACGAGGCGAAGAAGGTCATGGAGGCCGCCCGCAAGTACGGCAGGGTGTTCCAGACAGGGTCGATGCAGCGCAGCTGGGCGGAGGTCTCGGAGTTCCGCACGGCCTGCATGATCGTGCGCAACGGCTTCATCGGCAATGTCATGTACGTCGATGCCAACTACGGCATCGGCGGCAAGAAGCTCGGCGGCCCGTCGCATCCCGTGCGCTTCTTCGACGACCCCGCGAAGGCGGCGACGGAGGGCGCTCCAAACGCAGATCTCGGCGCGTGGGGCTGGAACCGCTGGCTTGGCCCCGCCAGGTGGCGCCCCTACTCCGACATGCTCGCCCCGCGCGGCGTCAACAAGTTCTACCCGATGTTCTGGCGCTTTGACGACGACATCGGAACCGGCTACAACGGCGACTGGGGAGCTCACCACCTCGACATCGCACAGTGGGGGCTTGACATGGACAAGTCCGGCCCGTATCGCATCATCAGGTCCGACGAGCCGTATTCGACAGACCTCTACCACGGCGGCAGGCGCCAGTACGGCATGCGGATGCTCTTCAAGAAGCCATATGGCGACGTCGAGCTCTACCACGGCCCGTTCGGCGTTATAACGGGCTCTGGCGGATGGGGCACGGTGTTCTACGGCACCGACGGCATCGTCGCCGTCAACCGCGGCAAGATAGCGGTCTGGAAGGGGACGGGCCTTGTAAAGCCGACGCTCGAGATCCGCAAGGAGATCGAAAAGGGCACGTTCATGGCCGACAAGATCGTAGCCGCCTCCGTCGGCCGCGACTACGGGACCGACGCTCTCGTCAAGAAGGACAACGCCCTCGCCAAGGCGCTCGGCGTGCTCATCGACAAGTTCGGCCTTGATTCTGCCCCCGTGCAGCTCTACAAGAGCAAGAACCAGGTTCTCAACTTCCTTGAATGCGTCGAGTCCCGCAAGGAAACGGTGTCTCCCGCAGAGACGGGCGCGAGGGGTGCCATCCTCTGCCAGCTCTGCAACCTGAGCTACATATACGACTGCGGGTTCGACTGGGATCCGGAGAAGATGGAGTTCGCCAACGGAACGGGCGATCCCGCCTGGTTGCGCAGGGCTGACTGCCGCGGATGGGATGTGGTAGTCTGACGGACGCGAGAATTGATTTCCCGGCGGATATTTTGCTATAATCTTGTTTGAATCGACGAAGGGGAAAAACACATGGCGACATTTCAGTATATTGCGAAAGATTCCGCCGGGAACGAGACTCGCGGCACGGTAGAGGCCGGCGACCGGAATTCGGCCATTGCCTCCGTTCGGGCGATGGGGCTTTTGCCCACGGCTCTCGGCGAGGTGAAGGGCGCTGCTCCCGCGCCGTCCAAGCCTGCCGCGAAGGGCGCAAAGCCGGTTGCGAAGCCCAAGGGCGGGGGAGGCCTCAAAAAGGACATCAAGATAAACCTGAAGATGCCCAACTTCCTCAGGCGCAAGATCAAGACGAAGATCCTCACGCAGTTCACCCGCCAGCTCGCCACCCTCGTAAACGCGGGGCTTCCGCTGATGCGCGGCATAGAGGTCTTGAAGCGCCAGATGAAGGATCCGCAGATGCAGGAGGCCCTTGCCGGAATCTCCGACAACATCGCGGCGGGCGGAACGTTTTCGGAGTCGCTTACGGCCTATCCGAAGATCTTCGACAAGCTCTACGTCAACATGGTCAAGGCCGGCGAGGCGGGCGGTGTCCTTGAAGTCGTGCTCGGGCGCCTGGCGGAGTTCGCGGAGAAGTCCGAGCGCATCAAGAACAAGGTGAAGGGCGCGATGATCTACCCGTGCGTAGTCCTTGTGGCCGCAATCGGCATCACCTGGTTCCTGCTCGTCATGGTCATTCCCAAGTTCAAGCAGGTCTTCAACGACATGCTTGGCGGCGAGGCCCTTCCCCAGATAACGGAGATCGTCATCCAGGCGTCGGAGTTCATGCAGAACAACGGCCTCCAGATCGGCGCGGCGATCGTGGCGCTCTTCGTCTTGTTCAAGATTGTCTCGAAGACGGAGAAGGGGGCTTATCTCCTGGACGTCGTCAAGCTCAGGATGCCTGTGACGGGGACGCTCACCCAGCGTTCGGCCGTCTCGAAGTTCACGCGAACGCTTGGCACGCTTCTTTCGTCGGGCGTCCCCATCCTGCAGTCTCTCATGATTACGCGCGACACGACCGGCAACCGCGTGCTCACGAACGCAATCCAGAACGTGCACGACGCTGTCAAGGAGGGCGAGTCGATGACACAGCCCCTCTCGCAGTGCAAGGTCTTCCCGCCCATGGTCGTCTCGATGGTGGAGGTCGGCGAGGAGACTGGCGCTCTCGCGGACATGCTAACGCGCATCGCCAATACCTACGACGACGAGGTTGACAACGCCGTCGCCGGCATGACTGCGGCAATCGAACCTGCGCTCATCATCGTGCTCGCAGTTGTCGTCGGCACGATCGTGGTCGCCATGTTCATGCCGATGATCAAGATCATAAGCTCCGTTTCTGGCGCTGGGGGCTGATTCTCGGCGAATGCGCCTTTCAAGTGGGTGCGGCCTTCGAGATCTTGCGCATATGCGCCGTGATGGTGCTCGTCGCCGCGGCTGGTGTAGCGGCGACGCCGCGCGGGCGGATCCCGCTGGCGCTAAGGGGCCTTGTGAAGGTGCTCGGGCGCAGCGCAGCTTGCGTCCCGGAGCCGGAACGAGTCCCGACGTGGCGAAAGGCCGTGGCGTTCGCCCTTACGATTCTTGCGGCGGTAGTCGCCGTTATTTGATATAATCTGCGGTATGAGGCTTTCAGACATAACCGGCTGGCTCGACAGGACGCTCGATGTCTCCGCGTTCGACGACGTATCCAACAACGGCCTTCAGATAGACCGCAGGGGAGGTGACGTCCGCCTTGTGGCGTTCGCCGTCGACGCAAGCGCAAGGGCCGTAAAGGCCGCAGCGGAGGCGGGCGCAGAGCTCCTCGTCGTGCACCACGGGATTTCGTGGGGCGGTGGCGTAAAGCGCATATCCGGCGCCGTTTACGAAGTCGTAAGGGCGGCCATCGACGCGAACCTCGCCATCTACGCGTGCCATCTGCCGCTTGACGCGCATCCAAGGCTCGGGAACAACGCCCGTCTTGCGAAGCTCATGGGCCTTTCCGGCGTCAAGCCGGCCTTCAGCTACCACGGCAACGTGATTGGGCTTACGGGATATATTCGCGACGGTTCGAAGAAAAGGCGGAAAGTCGGGGTGTGCTCCGGCGGCGCGGGCGAGTTTGCGGAAGAGGCGAAGCGCCTCGGCTGCGACCTTTTCGTGACGGGAGAGGCGAGCTGGGGCGACGTGATAGCGGCGGAGAACTGCGGGATGAAGATGGAGTGCCTTGGACACTACGAAACCGAAGTGCACGGCGTTCGCGCAGTCGCTTCTGAGATGGAAAGGCGACTCGGGGTGAAAGTCGCGGACTTGACCGAGCTTCTTGCGGACGGCTCCAAGAAAGATGGGAGGAAACTCAAGTGAAGTCAAATTCCGAGATTCGCCGCGAGGCGAGGAGAATACTGTCGAATGGCTGGTTCTGGCGTATTGCGTGCGTCGGCATTGTCCTCTACTCCATTGCGATGGTTGCACAGCTGTTAATCTCCGGCGCGTTTGCAAGCATGAACGTCCAGACCATGTCCGATTTTGTCATGGCGAAAGTCAAGGCGGCCCAGGGCGGGCTTTCGTACACTCTTCCCTCTGCGGAGGCGTTCTGGTCTCTTATGGGAACTTATGCCTTTCAGCAGCTTGCAGGCTATCTTTTCGGAGCCATAATGCTTTTTGGCCTTGCAACTGTCCTCATGAAAAGCATGAGAAGCGACGCGGAGAGGTGGTTCGCAGATTCCTTCGGGGGCTTTGCGAGGCCGCTTGAGGTTTTGTGGCTCATCGTGCTGATGAACATCAGGATCTTTATGTGGGGGCTTCTCTTCGTGGTGCCGGGCATAGTCGCGATGTATCGCTATCGTCAGGCATGGTATATCAAGAGCGAAAATCCCGACTGGGGGGCTGCCACGTGCCTCGCGGAGTCCGGGCGGATCATGAAGGGCTTCAAGTGGGCGGCGTTCTGCCTGGACGTCTATTTCATAGTGATGTCAGCTTTGTATTTTCTCTCCATTTTGCTTGTTCTCATTCTGATGGGAGTCGTTTTGCATGTTGCAACCAGCTTTCTTACAGCAGGCTCATCTTTGGCTTCTGCCTTCCTAAGCGCCCTGGCGACGCTTTCGCTGATGTGGTTCCTGATATACTACTGCGTCTATTATTTCATGGCGAGGGCCGTGTTCTACAAGGCGATTTGCGACAAGGCGGAATGTCCTGCAGAGTCTTGATCGACGGGCGTCTGCCCCGTTCGCTTGGAATCAGCCGCGCAGCGCTGCGCCGCGCGGCGGTTTTCTTTGCGGCAAGAAGCGGGTTGCGCGCAGGGCTCCATTTCCGAGAGGTGTCCGTCGTGCTGCAAGGCGACATGTTCTCGGCCGAGGTCCACGAGGCCATAAACGGAGCCAAGGGCCCGACTGACGTCATAACCCAGCGTTACGATCCGATGCCGGGGGAGGAGCCTGGGATATACGGGGAGCTCTACGTGAACGTCGACCGCGCCCTGTCCGCCGCGCCGCGCCGCATGAGCTGGAGCGCCGCTAAGGAGCTTCTTCTTTATGTCGCCCACGGAATGGACCACCTCTCCGGTGCCGACGATCTCGATCCCGCCTCTCGCGCCGCCATGCGCCGCCGCGAGCTTGGGTGGATTCGCGACGCGGCCTCATTTTTAACGCCATGTTGCGGCGAGAAAAGTGTATAATACGAGAACTATGAAACAGGATGAAATAAAGAGGCTTGTTTACGAAGGGCGCATAATCGCAATCATACGCGGTTTTGCGCCGGAGACGTGCCTAAGGCTCGCGGAGGCCTACGCAAAGGGCGGAATACGTCTTGTGGAGATTACGTTCGCGCAGAATGCGCCAGAGACGTGGAAGGACACGGCGGCGGCGATAGAAGCCATTCGCGAGCGCTTCGCGGGCGACGTGCGCGTCGGCGCGGGAACCGTGCTCACGGAGGAGCAGCTTACCATGTGCGAGCAGGCGGGCGGAGAGTACATGATAACGCCGAACGTGAAGACGGACCTCATACGCGAGTGCGTGCGGCGCGGGCTCGTCGCGATGCCCGGCGCGCTTACGCCGTCGGAGGCGGTAGAGGCTTGGGAGGCGGGCGCGGGATTCGTTAAGATATTCCCAGCGGGGTCTCTCGGCCCGGGTTACGTGAAGGCGATACGCGCTCCGCTTGCGCACATACCTTTCCTTGCCGTCGGGGGGATAACGCCCGACAATGTCGCTGACTTCATGCGCACAGGGTGCGTCGGCGCGGGCGTCGGCGGTAACCTCTCGAACAAGGAGTGGATTGCGGCAGGGGCATGGGACAAGATCGCCGAAACTGCGCGCTTGTTCGTCGATCGGTCGAAGATTTAAGAGCAGTTCCAGCCGGGATTTTGCTATAATATGCGCCAAGGATGACGAGCGGGAAGTTCATAACTTTTGAAGGAGGGGAAGGCTGCGGCAAGTCAACGCAGGCCGAGCGCCTGAAATCCGCGCTGGAATCCACGGGTCGCGAGGTCGTGCTTACGCGCGAGCCAGGGGGGACCTGGATCTCGGAAGAGGTGCGGCGGCTCCTCAAGGATCCCGACTCCGAGGCTCCGTCAGACAGGTGCGAGCTTCTTCTTTTCCTCGCCGCGCGCGCGCAGCTTGTGGAGAAAGTCATAAAGCCGGCCCTGGAGCGCGGCGCATGGGTGATTTCCGACCGCTTCAGCGACTCCACCATCGCCTACCAGGGCTTCGGGAGGGGGCTTCCGATAGACGTCATCCGCATTGTGGACTCATTTGCCTGCGGAGGGGTCAAGCCCGACCTTACGATTCTCCTTTGCGCCGACAGGAGCGCCGCCGCGTCGCGGATGCGCAGCCGCGAGAGCGAGACCAACACCTCGCCAGACCGCATAGAGCTCGCGGGCGACGGGTTCCACGAAAGAATCCGCGAAGGGTATCTCAAACTTGCCGACGAGGAGCCTGAGCGCATAGTTCCAGTCGATGCCAATGGAACTGTTGACGAAGTCTGGGAAAGGGTATGGAAGTCGATCAGGCGTATAGGTTGATCTGCCGCGCCATCGACGACGGACGGGCCGCAGGCGGTTATCTTGTGTCGGGAGA
>Ga0310690_10011405_pt1 | contig 10969 bp, 7 predicted proteins | sample AusTroGonzalo_MG_2_FD_207661 | JGI IMG/M metagenome (GOLD analysis project Ga0310690, IMG submission 207661) | Bovine rumen microbial communities from tropical cattle in Woodstock, Queensland, Australia - Gonzalo_04 (v2) (version 2) | ecosystem: Host-associated > Mammals > Digestive system >...
GAGGAGACGACGAGCGAGAGCGGGGCGACCTGGCGGTGCGGCGCACCGTTGGAGTCGGTCCATGTGGTGTGCATCGAGCAGGAATCCTTGCCCACGGGTATGGAGATTCCAAGCGCGGGGCAGAAGATGAGTCCCACTTCCTTCACGGTGTCGAAGAGATTCGCGTCTTCGCCGGGTTCGCCGCACGGGGCCATCCAGTTTGCGGAGAGGCGCACGTTCTTGATGTCGCCGCAATCGGCGGCGGCGAGATTGGTGAGAGCTTCGGCGATGGCGAGGCGTCCTGATGTGGGCGCGTCGATGAGCGCGACGGGGGTGCGCTCGCCGGTCGCCATGGCCTGTCCATTGAGCGTCTTGTAGCCCATTGTGGTGACGGCGCAGTCGGCGGCGGGAAGCTGATAGGGGCCCACCATCTGGTCGCGGGCGACGAGGCCGGTGACGGAACGGTCGGTGATCGTTATGAGGAACGTCTTGTCGGCGATCGTCGGGAGGTGAAGGAGGCGGAAGAATGCATCGGAGGTCTTGACGTTCGCGAGGTTGAGCGAGGGGTGTTCGACCTTGACGCGCTTCACGTCGCGCACCATGCGAGGGGGCTTGCCGAGAAGCACCCTGATGTCCATGTCGATGGGCGAATCGTGGAAGTAGTCGTCATCGAGCACAAGGCGTCCGTCGCCGGTCGCCTCGCCGATGAACGCGACGGGGCAGCGTTCGCGGGCGCATAGCTCCTCGAAGAACGAGCGCGCGTCGCGGCGGAGGGCGAGGACGTAGCGTTCCTGCGCTTCGCAGCACCATATCTCCATGGGGTTCATGGAGGGCTCTTCGTTATGGACCTTGCGCAGCTCGAAGCGTCCGCCCGTGGCCTCCACGAGTTCGGGGCAACCGTTGGAGAGTCCGCCGGCGCCGATGTCGTGGATGGAGTAGATGGGGTTCTTTGCGCCGAGGGCGGCGCAGGCGTTGATCACGCCCTGGCAGCGGCGCTGCATTTCGGCGTTGCCGCGCTGGACGCTGTTGAAGTCGAGGGCTTCGTCGTTCGTACCGGTCATCATTGAGGAGGCCGCGCCGCCGCCGAGGCCGATGCGCATTGCGGGGCCGCCGATCTGCACGATGTACGCGCCGGTGGGGACGGGCCTCTTCGTAACCTGGTCGCGGATGATCACGCCGTGTCCGCCCGCGAGCATTATGGGCTTGTGGTAGCCGCGATATGCGCCCGCCACCTCTCCTTCGTATGTGCGGAAGAAGCCGGTCAGCTGCGGACGCCCGAATTCGTTGCCGAACGCCGCGCCGCCGAGCGGACCTTCCGTCATTATCGCGAGCGGCGTCGCGAGGCGCTTCGGGAACTCCGCGTACACCCGCTCCCACGGCTGCGGAAAGCCGGGGATGTGGAGGTCGCTCACCATAAAGCCGCAGATGCCGGCGGAAGTGCGCGAACCGGAGCCGGTCGCCGCCTCGTCGCGGATTTCGCCGCCGACGCCTGTCGCCGCGCCCGGGAACGGCGATATCGCCGTCGGGTGGTTGTGGGTCTCGACCTTCATGAGCTGATCGAGCTGGACTTTGCGGAAGGAATATACATTACGTGAAACGGTGGTTCGAGCACTGGTAGGGTCATGCGTCCCGCATGACCGCGGGCACGCGGGACGCGTGCCCCTACCTTCCACCCCGAACATCTCGGTGGCGAATCCTTCCACCACCGACGAATTGTCCTTGTAGGCGACGAGCGTTCCCTTGCCGTTCTTCTTGTGCGTGTTCTTGATCATGCCGAAGAGCGAATCGGGCATCTTCTTGCCGTCGATGATGAACTGGGCGCCGAAAATCTTGTGACGGCAGTGCTCGGAGTTGACCTGCCCGAACATGACGAGCTCGGTGTCGGTGGGGTTGCGTCCGGCGGACTTGAAGCTGTCGGCGAGATACTGCATTTCAGGCTCGGAGATCGCGAGGCCGAGCTCGACGTTCGCTTCGCGTATCGCTTCGATGCCGCGCGCCATCACATCGAACGTGCGGCCGGGCTTGGGCGGCTGCTGGTCGAAGATGTCGTCGAGCGAAGAATATACGCCTTCAGTCATTCTATCGTAGAGCGCGGACATCGCGGTGGGCGGGACTGCGGGCGAAACCACGAAGCGGATGCCGCGCTCGACGCGAGCGATTCCCTTGAGTCCGCAGTTGCGGAAGATGTCGGTCGCCTTCGACGACCACGGGGAGATCGTTCCCTTGCGCGGGGTAACGTAGAACGCGCCGGGCGCGGTACGTTCCTCGCCGAATGCGTTGAGGAGCGACGCGGCCTTTTCGAGAGTTGCGGCATCGACGCCGCCGCCCTCTTCAGGTTCTATGGCATAGACCCACTTGGCCTCGATTATCGCGTCCGCGAGCGACGGTTCGGTCGCAGCGAGAGCGGATCTGAGCGCATCGATTCGGAATGGCGAAAAGGCATTCGCCCCTGAAAGCAGAATTGGTTTCATATAAAGACTATCCTTGTAAAATTGTTGTAAGATAATTATATCACATTTTCTCCCATCTTGCCATATCGGCCAGAATGTGCTATCATTTCTCCAAGAGGATTTTTCAGGTGAAAAAAGCAATCAACTCAAAGCGGTTCTTCCGCGCTGTACTTCCGGCCTTCCTTCTGGCCGTATCGGTAGGGCAGATATACGCCTTCACCAACTTCTCCACGCAGATAGCCGAATATATCGGCGAAACGAAAAGCGCCGTGCAGTTCGCGTTCTCCCTGGGCATATTCTTCCTTGGCATGGGCGCCGCGTTCTTCGGGAAAATCGTGGAGAAGAACATAAAGCTCTCCACGATAATAGGAACGACGCTCTTCATATCCGGGCTTCTCGTCACGTCGCTCGGCGTGAGCGTGAAGTCGCTTGCGCTCATCTATCTGGGCTACGGGTTCCTTGTTGGCACGGGTACGGGCATCATCTACATCTCCCCCGTCAAGACGATGATGCTCTGGTTCCCCAACGCCAAGGCGATAGCCGCAGCGGTGCCCATCATATCGTTCGGGCTTGGATCTACGCTATCGACGATTCTCTACAAGGGCATCCACTGGGGCAGCGAGGCGAGTTTCGCGATGTTCCAGCTTCGCGGTTTCGAAACATACGGCATAACAAAGACATTCTCCGTGTTCGCGCTCTTCTATCTGCCGCCGATGATTCTTGCATCCACCCTGCTCAAAAAGCCGAAGATCGAACAGATGTCCTTCGCGCATGGTCTGCCGCAGTGCGAGTTCGCATACGCCAGCCTGGCCAAGGACGCCTACTTCCTCCGCGCCTGGCTGTTCATGTTCCTGAACATCTCCAGCGGACTCTGCCTCATCCCCCTCGCGAAACAGATGATGGCCACCGAAGCCGTGGGCTATTCCGAAAAACTCATGACCTGGATCATCGCCCTCTGCGGATTGATGAACGGAGGCGGGCGCTTCTTCTTCGCATGGTGGAGCGACCGCCTCGCCCGCCGCGTGAACATCCTCATCTACATTCTCGCAATCTCCGCCGGCGTGATGATGGCCAGCTGGTGGCCGCCGTTGATCGGACTGGCCCTCCTCGTCATCAACGCCTGCTACGGAGCCGGCTTCTCCGTGATTCCAGGCATCCTGGCCGACCACTACGGCATGACGAACATCTCGAAGATACATGGCGCTGTCCTGTCCGCATGGGGCGTCGCAGGGCTGGTCGGCAACCAGGCGGCGATTCTCGTTGGCGACAAACTAGGCTTCGGACACTCCGGTGTGGTGACGATGCTCGTGATTCTCTACATCGCCAACCTTTTGAATGTGCTCACGTTGTGCAAAGCGAGAAAGGCTTGAGGTTAGTTGGTAGTTGATAGTTGGTAGTTGATAGTTGGTAGTTGATAGTTGGTAGTTGATAGTACACGCTTCGCATATAATGATGGCAACATTGAAACAACCAACAAACCAACAAACCACTTATAGGAGGAGCGATTGGAAAAGAGAGGGACTGTTCTTGTGACCGGCGGAGCGCGGAGGATTGGACGGGCGATATGCAAAGCGCTCGCCGTCGATGGCTGGCGCGTCCTTGTCCACGCGCGCATCGCGAACGATCCCGACGCCATTGCCCTTGCGGATGAAATAGGCGGACGCGCCTTCTTCGCCGATCTCGCCGAACCTCTCGGCTCCGCCCGTCTCTTCAACGACGTATGCAATTCAGAGCCGGAAATCTGCGCGATCGTTAACAACGCCGCCGTCTTTTCCCCTCTTTCCGAATTGCCGCAATCCAAAGCCGATCGCATCATGGCGATCAACGCCGTCGCGCCGGAGAAGCTGATGACGATGCTTGCACTTCGCCTTATGACGAACGACGAACGCTCTCCGTCTCTCCCTCGTTTCGGATCAGTCGTAAATCTTCTCGACACCCGCATACTTTGCGGCGCGTTGGGGACAACGCACCCTGCCACCCAAGCACCTTCCCAGCAACGCACCCAAGACTCAATGGCCGCGCCTCCCATGCAACGCGCCCAAGATTTGATTGCCGAACTGCGTTCGGCCTACGCAAAATCCAAGTTCGCCCTCCTTTGCGCCCAGCGCAAGATCGCCATGCAATTCGCCTCGGTTCTGCGAGTGAATGGCGTAGCCCCCGGCCCCGTCCTAGCCCCCAAGGACGCACATGAGAAAGGCGGCGAAACGCTCCTTGACTCCCGCCCTTCCCCTGAGGATGTGGCATTCGCCGTTGGATTTCTGCTATCGGCGAATGCCGTCACCGGCACAATCATTCCCGTGGATTCTGGGCAGCATCTCCTGGCCGAATATTCTCCAGAAAAAGCACTTTAGGCTCGTGTGCCACAGCCTCCTCCGGGGTGAACTGCCCAAACGCCATCACTATGAGGCGATCACCCACCTTGCCCATGTGCGCAGCCGCGCCATTTAAACAGCACATTCCGCTTCCACGCGGGCCGGGGATGACATACGTCTCAAAACGATTGCCGTTCTCAAGATCGGCGCAGAGAATCTTCTCATTCGGGAAAAGCCCCACCGCCTCCATCCAGTCGCGGTCAACCGTAAGCGACCCGACATAGTCAAGGCACGCCTCGGTGACGCGGATGCGGTGGAGCTTTGAACGAAGAAGAGTAACCGTCATTTCAGAGCAGCCTCCACTTGCGCCTCGGTGATGAGAATGTTCTTCTTGCCACCGCTTGGAGCGTCGTACATGATGTCAGTCATGATCTTCTCCATGGCGGCGCGAAGTCCGCGCGCACCCGTTTTACGGCGCAACGCGTCCTTGGCAAGTGCGCGAAGCGCCTGAGGCTCGAACGCAAGCGTAACGCCATCGAGCGAAAGAAGCTTCTGGTACTGCTTCACCAAGCAGTTCTTCGGCTCCGTTAGAACGCGCACAAGATCATCTTCGGTAAGTTCGGCCATGGACGTTATGATCGGCAGACGGCCCGTGAACTCCGGAATGAGACCGAACTTGACAAGGTCTTCGGGGCGGACGTCAAGCGCAGCGCCTGCTGCCGCCTGCTTCACCGTCGAGCCATCGGGCGCACCTGCCCCATCCTTCGCCCCTGCATTGAGGAAGCCCACCACCGACTTCCCCTGGCGTTCGGCGATTATCTTCTCCAGCCCCGTGAACGCGCCGCCGCAGATGAAGAGTATGTTGGATGTATCGACCTCGATGTACTCCATGTCAGGATGCTTGCGACCACCCTTGGGCGGGAAACGGCAAGTCGTGCCTTCAAGGATCTTCAGCAACGCCTGCTGAACGCCCTCTCCGGACACATCGCGGGTTATGGACACGTTCTCGGTCTTAGATGCGATCTTGTCTATTTCGTCTATGTATATTATGCCGCGCTTTGCCAGTTCAACGTCGCCATTTGCGTTCTGCCAGAGATACCTTACCACGTTCTCCACGTCTTCGCCGACGTACCCCGCCTCTGTGAGCGTTGTCGCGTCGCCGATGGCAAACGGCACCTTGAGAAGCCTCGCGAGCGTCCGCGCGAAGAGAGTCTTGCCGCAGCCCGTGGGGCCGATGAGGATGATGTTGGATTTCTCAATCTCAACATCGGCGAAGTCGGGCGATTCCCGGCCTGATTCCTTCGCCTCAAGGCGGCGGTAGTGATTGTGCACGGCAACGGAGAGGATCTTCTTCGTCTCGTCGTGTCCGATCACATACTTGTCAAGAAACAACTTTATCTCCCTCGGCGCGGGAACGGGACCAAGCGCGGGAGTGGATTTCTTCTTTGCGTTGCTCTTGGGCTGTTCGTCAGAATCGATTTTCGCGATTTCAGCCTCGGCGGAATCCACCATCTGGCAGACAGTGCGGGCGCAGTCCGAGCAAATGCTCACGCCCTCCGGCCCTGGGACGACCACCGCGCCGTCAAGCGCGTCGCGTCCGCAGAAAGAACATTCATACGCATTGCGGTCTTTTTTGCGTGCCATGTCACTGAGCCTTGGGAATGAGAACCTTGTCGATAAGCCCCCATGAGCAGGCCTCGTCGGCGCTCATGAAATGGTCGCGATCCGTGTCGCGCACCACATTCTCCATAGTCTGCCCGGAATGTGATGCCAGAATCTCATTGAGCTTCTGCTTCAGGCGCAGGATTTCCTGGCAGGTGATTTCGATGTCGGAAGCCTTGCCCTCGGCGCCGCCCCATGGCTGGTGGATCATTATGCGGCTGTTGGGGAGCGCGTAGCGCTTGCCCTTCGCTCCGGCGGTGAGAAGCACCGCGCCCATCGAAGCGGCCTGTCCGATGCAATATGTGGCCACAGGGCACGAGATGAACTGCATCGTGTCGTAGATGGCGAGCCCCGCCGTGACGCTGCCGCCCGGCGAGTTTATGTACATGGAAATCTCCTTCTTCGCGTCCTGGGACTGGAGGAAGAGCAGCTGCGCGACGATCAGGTTTGCCATATCGTCGTTCACTTCACCGCCAAGAAGGACGATGCGATCCTGCATTAGACGGCTGTAAATGTCGTATGAGCGTTCCCCGCGAGAGGTCTGCTCCACAACCATTGGAACAAGATAACCCATTATTTTGCCTCCGCAAGAACGATGTCGAGAGCCTTTTCAGCGCGGAGTTGATCCTTGTAGCCGTCAAGGCGACCGTTCTCGGTGAGTTGCTTGCGAATTTCCTCGGCGGAAGATGAATTGCTGGAAGAAGCGGCGAGTTTCTCAAGACCGGCGTCGATGTCGGCATCGGTGATCTCGATGTTCTCCGCGTCAGCTATGCCGGCGAGGATGTAGGAGATGCGCACCTGGCGTACGGCGGCGTTGTTGGCGTCGGCAAGGATCGCATCACGGTTCTTCTCGAAGTAGTCAGCGGGAAGGCCGGAATACTGGGCGCGCTGGGCGATCTCGTTGATCTGGCGCTCCATCTGCTGGCGTACAAGGCATGGGGGCACGTCGAAATCCGCCTTCTTCAGAAGAAGCTCAATCGCCTGATTGCGGCGGTTGTCGAGTTCTGCGGCATCCGCCGCCTTCTCCATCTCCCCGCGGAACTGCTTGGCGAGCTCGTCAAGGGATTCCACCTTCGCCGCTTCGGCGAACGCCTTGTCGTCAGGCATGATGCGGCTGCGAAAAGCCTTGAGCGTGATTTCATACTCGCACGTCCTGCCCTGAATCGGCTCTGGCGCGTTGTCCTTGGGGAAAGTGACGGCAATGCCGGTCTTTGTCTCGCCAACCTTCATGCCTTTGAGCGCGTCAAGTATTTCGGGGAGGAAACGCCCATCCACGATCTGGGTCCAGAAACCTTCCGCGCCGCACACTGCCTTCTGGTCCGGGACGATTTCGGAAAGCGGCTGGCCGTCAAGCGTGCCCTTGTAGTCGAAATTGACGAAATCGCCATCCGCGACCACCGCACCCTCTTTCGCCTCTTCGTATTTGGCGAATGCGGCACGGTATCCTTCGACGCGTTCGGCAACCTGCTCGTCAGTCACCTTCACTTCGTTCTTCTTGATGGAAAGTTTCTTGTACTTGGGCAGATCGAACTCCGGCTTCACCTCTATCAAAGCAGTGAACTTGAAACCTGTCTCAGGGGTCAGGGACGCCTCTGTGAGCCCCTGAAGATTCACCACTTCCAACTTCGCCTCTTTCACGGCCTCTGGGTACAACTTGCGGAAGCACTCCTGAATCGCCTCCTGCTTTATTTCAGACTGGAACTTGCGCTGAATCAAATCCGCAGGCGCCTTGCCCTTGCGAAATCCAGGAATTACGCCATTGCGCAGAAACACATTGAAGACCTTCTTGTAATCGGCCTTGATCTCTTCTGCATCAGCGTTTACGGTGAGTTCTATCACGCATGGAGCTTGTTCTTTTTTCTCGACTTTCATTAATCTGCCTTTCGATGGGAAAATTTGAATGAATATTTTATCAAAAATCCGCTTTTTTGGCAAACGGACATAGCATCTTGTTTAAAACGACTCGTCAACGGCGTTCCCACGGTCGTTCCTGCTCCTCAAGGAAACATTCGTCGCGGGCATCAAGATGGTAGTCGGCCGGGCGCACCATCTTCTCAAGCGCGGCAAGGAATTCCGCCGTAGGCTCCACTCCCGCCATGCCTGAATCCACGCCCACATGATGCCCGCCCGCGCAGACGACGTCGAACACGAGCTTAAGCCCTCCGGGATGCGCCGCCGCAAGACTGCGAATCGCCTTGGCATGGTCAACCAGCTTGGCGTCGGAAAGCGAAACCTTCACATGAATGCCAGTCGCGAAACGACGTGTGCCCTCCGCAAGAGGATACGCCTCCCGCATAAGGAACTGCACACCCTCTTCCTCCTCCTTTGTCTCGCGGTTGCGCCTATGGACAATCTCCCCGCAGAGGAGAACGGGCGAGTCAATCGAATTCTGAAGCCATGGATACTTCTCGAAGGTGTTGCCGAACACAAGACATTCCGTCTCGTTCTCCCCGTCATCGACCACCAGTATGGCCCAAGGCTTCAAGTTCCTCTTGGGGTTGCTTGGATCGGGGCGCGGAATGCGAACCTGACAGCTCTTCAACATTCCTCCCAGACGTATAGGCTTCTTGCCCTTGGGCGGCAGCGTCTTGAAGTCCGTGGGGAAGGACGCTATCTGGCAGGTGGTGAGCGAATCGAGAACACGCTTCCATGCGCCAAGAGGATGCCCGGTGAGGTATATCCCCAGTAGTTCGCGCTCCGCCTTGAAGCCGTCGGCTAGAGGCCATGCGGGGCAGTCGGCGAGTTCCGAGTCGTTTGCGTCCTCGCCGGCGGACATGACGGCGAAGAAGTCTGTCTGCCCGCTCGCCTTTTCCGCCGCTCTCGACGCCGCTCGCTTCATCACGAACTCGATGTTGTTGAAAAGCCGCGCCCGGTGGAAGGTAGGATCTGCCTTGATGATGAAGTCGAACGCTCCGCAGCGGATCAGGTTTTCAAGAACGCGCTTGTTGCAGATGTTGGGAATCTTCTCCTTAGCGGAATACTCCGAAAGACGAATGGCGAAGTCCATTAGCCCCTTGTAGGGGCCGTTGGCCTCGCGCTCGGCTACGATGGCGTCCGCGACGGGTCCGCCAACACCCTTTACGCCGGCGAGGCCGTAGATGATGGCGCTTTCGCCCTGCACGGGAGAGAAGCGGGCAAAGGCGCGGTTGACGTCCGGCGGCTCGATCCTGAGCCCCATGTCCGCAGCCTCGGCGACAAAGCCGGGGAGCTTGTCGAAGTTGCCGATTTCCGACGAAATCTGGGCGCACATGAACTCAGCAGGGAAGTGCGCCTTCATGTAGCCCGTCTGGTATGCGACCCAGGCGTAGCATACGGCGTGGGACTTGTTGAACGCATATTCGGCGAACGCGCGCCAGTCGTTCCATATCTTGTCGATGAGCTTCCGCGCCGCCGCCTCGTCCTTCCACTTCCCCACGCGGAAGTCCTTGTTCGCAAGGCAGCCATCGACTCCATCACGGCGAGCTGCTTCTTGCCCATCGCCTTGCGGAGTTTGTCGGACATTCCACGGGTGAAGCCGCCCAAAAGACGCGAAAGAAGCATCACCTGTTCCTGATAGACGGTCACGCCATATGTGTCCTTCAGGTACTTCTCCATCAGTGGATGGTCGTACTCTATCGGCTCGCGCCCCTGCTTGCGAGCGATGAACGTTGGGATGTACGCAAGCGGACCTGGACGGTAGAGGGCGTTCATGGCGACGAGATCCGCCAGACGCTCAGGCTGAAGTTCCATGAGGTACTTCTTCATACCATCCGATTCAAACTGGAAAAGCCCCGTCGTCTCGCCACGCCCGAAGAGCGCGTATGTCTCCGCGTCGTCCTCCGGGATTTCGTCGGGGTTCAGGTCTATGCCGCGAAACTTCTTGATGAGGGCCACGCACTCCTTCTCGACTGAGAGCGTCTTGAGGCCGAGAAAGTCCATTTTGAGAAGACCCACAGGCTCCACGAAATGTCCGTCGTACTGCGTTGTGAGAAGCGACTCGTTCTCCGTGGGCATCACGGGGAGCGTGTCCATTAGCGGGTCGCGGGAGATGATAACGCCGCATGCGTGGACGCCCGGCTGGCGGATGCAGCCGTCGAGGCGCTGCGCCCGTTCAAGCAGCTGGTGGACAACGGGATTGGATATGTCCTCGCAGGCGGCGGCGAGTTCCGGGGATTGCTCGACCGCCTTCTTGAAGGTGATCTTCGGAACGTCGGGGACTAGGGCGGCGAGCTTGTTGGTGTCGGCAAGCGGATAGTCCATCACGCGGCCGACGTCCTTGATCGCGCTCTTGGGCGCCATCTGCCCAAACGTGACGATGTGGGCGACATGGTCCTGCCCGTACTTCTTCGTCACGTATTCAAGCACTCTTCCGCGACCGCCGTCGTCGAAATCGACGTCGATATCGGGCATTGAGATTCGATCCGGGTTCAGGAACCTCTCGAACAGCAGATCGAACTTGATTGGATCGACGTTCGTGATTCCAAGGGCGTATGCGACGGCGGCTCCGGCGGCGGAACCGCGTCCGGGCCCCACCCATACGCCCATGTCGCGCGCGGCCTTGATGTAGTCGTGTACGATAAGGAAGTA
>Ga0310690_10011406_pt1 | contig 10968 bp, 11 predicted proteins | sample AusTroGonzalo_MG_2_FD_207661 | JGI IMG/M metagenome (GOLD analysis project Ga0310690, IMG submission 207661) | Bovine rumen microbial communities from tropical cattle in Woodstock, Queensland, Australia - Gonzalo_04 (v2) (version 2) | ecosystem: Host-associated > Mammals > Digestive system >...
AAGATGTATGATAATCATCTCATCACTGAAGTGGAAATGAATAATCTCTTACAAGAGGGGACAATTGACTGCATTGGTCATTAATGAAATCCAACGTTATACTCAAGAGTGCAGTAATTGCGTGCTGCACTCTTGAGGGTAAGAAAGGAATTTTGTAAATGAGGAAAGAAACCTTAGAACTATTAGCATTGATAGTTCGGTCTATTCTGTTCGTGTTTTGGTTCCTGAAAGAGTTAGTAATCCTGGTAGGTAAGGGACTTTTGCTAATTCTCTTTGAAACCATCTTCCGAGTGCAGGACGATATGGAAGGAGCACTAGAGCTTCGACGTGTACGATTAAAAGAGAAACGTGAATTCAAGACTCGAATAAAAGATCACTGGAAAAACACATAAAAAGAAATAAGAGGATCTAGCTGGCGGATAAATACCAGCTAGATCCAACCAGAAAGGAAAAGAAAGAAAGATAAGGGAGAAGAAGATGATACCGCACGATCGTTAATCTCAAAGGATGCATCGCCGGAATATGCACATTGTGAAAACCAATCGCTGAAGTATCGCTAGAGAATTCCATCAATCTATTTTTGACGAATAAAACAGTCTCATAGCAACACCTCACATGGGCAATCGGTGTTGCAAGAGGATCTGTTAAACCCCCAGTCAAAATACAGAGGTAATGAGTTGGTAGCCGGGAAAGATTAACCGTAACCTTTGTAGGTCTTCTCATCTAAACAAGATTCAGGAGTCATAATCTTGTCACAGAAAGAAGATGGAAAACACATAGAGAGAAATTCTCATTGTCGAGAAATGATGACTGCAGCAAAAGTAGCATCTTTTTAAGAAACCTTTCATTGCTGTATCATCTTCTTCGAAATAAAAAAGTGTCAACAGGATGAATTCGTTGAAAAGCACCATCGAGTGAATATACAAAAGACGTCATTACGATTCCGAATCGCTTGTGTCTTGAGATCTTACTGCGAGATTCTGTTAGAACACAAAATTTAAGTTTTTGTCTATTCCAGTTGACACTAAAATTCAAAAGCCTTACAAATTATAGTCCTGCTTTTTATTTTTTACAGAGGACTCAGTCATCACCATGATCTCTGGTTATGCAGAAGCCAGAAATACCACCAATCAAGTTACCAAAGGTAATAATCAAAAGAGCAATGACGCTTTGAAGGTCTCGTACTCCAGAGAGTACAAAGTATCCCATATCTGCAATACAGTGTTCAAACCCACAGAGGATAAACACAGAGACACAAAATACAACCATAAGGCAACGGAGAGTCTGGTTGAACTGTTCATTTTTCCAGATATCAACGGCTATGAACATCAAGAGTCCGCAGAAGATACCCAAGATAAACAGAGATATTGAATCAGTCTGAAGCTTAGACAGCCAGAGAGTCTTGGCAACCTGTTCAAACTTCACAGGTCCATTGGTAACTCGAAGTAATGCTCCAGCAAGAAAGCATCCCCAGAGATTCCCAAACCAAATCAAAGCAATCTCGACAGGATAACTTCCAGGATACTCTTTCCACTTATTCGGATCCACCAAGTATCCACAGACGCCAGTGAACAATTTCATCTTGGTCTGACAGATCGAAAGCAATCCGATGGAGAAGAAGACGGCAGCAAGTATCGTATTCTTTTCTTTTAGCGTTAGAAAAATGGCACATCCAACAGTGATCATAATACCGGCAGAAATGGACCGGAGAAGAAGATGTCGTTTAATCTTCTCGTCAATATCGGTTTTATCCCAGATAGAGACATGAGACTTACATGGATGTGGACCCAATGAGAATTTCATTTGTTTTCCTTTCTATGTTTATTTTTGAGTTGATACAAAAGATAGATCAATACATTGTGAAAATCTTTTATTTAACTTAAGAAAATAAATATTCAAACCATTCTATTTGGGGCATGCCGCGCCGTCCGCCCATCGCCGTAATCTTAGTTCCGAAGGAAAAGTTTCTTTCTATGATTTTGTTTCTTGATAGGTAATGAAAATTTTAATAGTCTTATCATAGTTCATAATCACTTATCAAACTTATCTTCTAGATCTTTTTTATCAAATAAAAACCATCTTTCAGATCTTTTCTTACTTTTTATCAAAAAATTACTTTCTTAGTAAGACTTGGAATAAATCCCTTTTCCATTTTTATTTTTCTTATCTTACTATTTTATTAAAATATCAAAAGCGCCTCGCGCGCGTTAGAGAACCTTGTACGTAGTACCTTATAAATTTAATATATTACTGTACGTAGTACTTATAAGTTTTTTATTTATTTTCTTTAATAGATACAAAGTATAAGTAATAATTTCTTTTATAGATACAGAGTATAAGTACAAAGTAAAGTAATAATAACTTTAAAATAATCTTTAATAATACTTTAGATTCTTCTTTTTAATAAAGAGAGGATTATAAGGAGAGGAACTTCTTTTTCTTCTTAGCATTTTTATTTCTGACGATAATTAATCATTTATATGCGATTTTAGATATACGTCTTTTTAAATGAGGGGTATGAAAATGTATCATGATGATATTTTGGCCTGTTGTCAGGGAGCAGGCTTCCAGTCCGTTGAATATATGACTGGTATTTTGAAAGCAATGGAAGAATTCAATATGGTTCCTGGGAGAGCTATGACATCTTCCGGATCTTCTCTCACGATGTCTCTCTATTATTCCAAAGGCTTGGAATGGATAGAGAACGTGATCAGAACTCATCAACCAACAGACTACATCGACTTTAAACCTTGGAAACTTGCCAAGGAAGTCGTTAGCATGGCGAACTACTTCATCGATAACGTGAAGATTCAGACTCTTTTGGAAGAGAATATGACTCCTGAAGCAACCAAGCGTCAGTCTGTGGGTGTGACTCGTCTTCGCGACTTCAAGAACTTCATGGTTCCTGCTACACCTGGAACAGTTCTTGCTTCTACGGCTATCGAAGGAGTTTTCAAGCCAGTCTTGCTGAATAAAGAACTCTTCGGAGACTCAGGTCTTATGAACAATATTCCAACGCCTCCGATCCAGCAAGTCAAGAACTGGAAGCATATCTTCATCATCGTTTCTCCGGAACCGAAGTTCAATAATGATCCGAAAGATAGCTTCACTAAGTATCTCTCGAATCTGTTTACTGCCATCACGTACCGAGAAGTCCATCAGATGAAAGAATCTGGTATCCTGGATATGGAGAATGTTACCTTGATCCAGCCGGAAGAAGAACTTGGTTCTGGACTTCTCAATTGGTCCCCGAACTATCAGTTCATGGATGCTTGTTATGAACAGACAAAGGAGATTCTGAAAAATGTCGAGATTTAAACGGTTCCTTTATGTCCTTGGTATCGCTTGCATGCTTTTCGGATACTCCGGCTGTACCAAGGAAGTTGGATATGCAGATATGTCCAATGAACAGTGGATTATGGAGCAAGTTCAATCTGGTAAAATGACACAGGCAGAAGCTGACGCTTATCTTGAACAATTAAAAAAGATTAGCGAAAAATAACTTTATGTGTTAAGTTAACCAGAATGGAAATTTGAGTACGAGTCTTTGATTTCCTTCTAGTTTATAGCCCTAAGGATATTCTTATGAAGGACGAAGACATTCAAATGTTTGTGATGTGCCTGGTGATCTGTCTTATTGCCTGGTTCACATCCACTGGTGGTACCAGTAGTTCGATAGAACCACCTCTGTGTACATACTACGCTGAGCCCGCTAGAGAGTCATCAGAGATGATTTTGTATCGACTATTTGGTAATCGTGTATTTGGTCGTACAAAAAGAAAAAGAGCATTGCTCAAATTGTCAAGAAATCATGGAGGTTAACATGAGTGACAAAGCGAAAGCCAAAACGGAAGCCGCAGCGCCTGCTGCCCAGAAACCCTCGTTCATGACCAAGATCTGGTCTGCGATCGTCGGTGCCGCTGTTGCAGTGGCTGGAATGTTTGGTATTACTCAGGACCAGATCGCTACGGAAAAAGCGAAAGTTGAGTCCATCAAGACTCAGGCTTCTGCTGCTCTGGAAGCACTGAAAGCCGGAGATGTGACGACTGCCACAGCGAATCTGAAAGCTGCGGTTGAAACCGGTAAAGCTGTCGTTGCAGATGCCAAAGCCCTTGCGGAGAACGTGAAAGCTTCCGATAAGAAATCGGTTGTTGAAACGCTGAAGAATGAAGTGACGGAAGCCGCTGTGAAAGACCAGGTCAAAAAGGTCGAACAAGCTGCCGCAGCTTACTCTGCGAAGTAAATCAAAATATACAATCTTACAGAGAGAGGAGCATCACGTTCCTCTCTCTGTAGGTTATTTTTACCATTTGTTTACGATTTCAAAGATCTTCTGAAAACATTCTGTCACAATCTTGTTTGAATTCTTTGGTATATTTCCAAAGTTTTCATAGTAGTGATAGACGTCTTTCAAGATATGGTAGAATCCCAAAGCATTTTCAATCTTAGAGAAATTGTTCAAGTAGAAGATATTTGGACGGAAAATCATACAGTACCAATATCTGAACGGATGTTCTCTTCTATATTTGAAAATGCTAAGTTCTATCAGAAGGAATGGAAACTGATCCAAGATCGAGTTTAAGAATCCGCGGGATTTAACACCTTGCAAAACTTTCTTCATGATCACACGGAATTCTTTACGATTCTTGAACTTATTCGTAAGCAGCAGATCTTTCAGATTGACATCTGAGAATTTTGCATAGGAACAGAGGATTTCAAACACTTCTGATATTTGCTTCTGTCTGAAGCTTTTTCTGTTTTTCATATTTCACCTCCAATCTGTGTATATTACGGTGTCTTTGTATATAATTCGGAACTGATTCTCCGAGACTCGATGTATGGTATGAAGATTATTTTGTATGAAAAACTACCTGTATTTTCTGGATGTTATATGTTCATGTTTCTAAGAAAAATCATTTTTCAAGGGGTGAGTACAGACCACTACTTTTCAGTATTGGTTTCTGTCCTTCTAAAATAATTAAAAGATAAACAGTAGAAATATGAAATACACATAAACTTTACATAAAGGAGGTCCTATGTCAAATTTACAGAAATTTGCAATCATTGGGTCCAGGTCGTTCAACAATTATTATCTAATGCAGAAATATCTGGACAAGTATCTTCCTCCTCATGCTATCATAGTAACCGGACATGCAGAAGGAGCAGATCGTCTTGCAGAGTGTTACAGCTCTACACACAAGATCCCTCTGGAAGTCTATGAAGCGAATTGGGAGATATTTGGATCCGAAGCAGTCTATCGTCAGAGAAAAGACATTGTGGCGAATTCGTTTCAGTGTATTGCATTCTGGGATGGAAAGTCTACTGGAACCAAAACATTGATTGACATGTTTAATAAAGCCGCTAAGACGGTTACGATTGTGGATATCAGTGATGATGACATTATCAAACAGCATCCGCTGGTTTGTCACGTCAATCATGATCCCTTTGATGTGTATATTGGAAGAGGTCATAACTCTCCCTTTGGTAATCCTTTCAAGATTACTGCTGAGAACACAAGAACTGTTGTTTTGGCGCTCTACACCGATTATCTCCTGAGAAATCCTGATCTGATTAAGCAGGTTCTTCAGTTAGAAGGGAAGCGTCTGGGGTGCTGGTGTCATAATGAATATTTGTGTCATGGAGACGTCATTTACTGGCTTCTTACCCATGCGAAATCAGATCTTCAGAAATTAGCAGGTATTACACAGAACGTAAAGGATGAACCTGTTGTAAAATACGTTCCTTTAACTCCTGATCAAGTTCTGAAGGATTTCCCGGAATGTGGCTCTCCTCATGAAGTCAGTACTTCTGCTGGTACTGTCTTTGCTGTAGGATATACGAGGATTATACAGGACCAATATGGGAATTGTTTTATGGAGATGACCAGAGATCAGTTGATCCGCTCTATGGTTCACAGATTGATGGAAGATCTCCAAGGAGAGACGGACGATTCAGACAAAGTCCAGCTTCGGTACAGAGTGAATGATAAGACCAAGACAGAGGTTTTCTATCGTCAGAAAGAATTTAATGATGATTTCAAATCCGGTCGTTGGTATATCAAGATCAAGAAGAATGAAGATGATACATACAACGTGAAATATCAGTGAACCCTCTTATACAAGTCATGTCTATTTCAGTGGACATGACTTGTATCTTCGATCTTTCTTTTCTGAACAAAGACAGAATAAGAACCTCTTCTTGAGCGATAAAAATGATGATCGCTCAAGAAGAAGTATTGATTTTAAAGTGAGAATACAAAAAAGATCAACAGAAGAATTTGGTCAATTCAATTCCATACTCAACATATTTCTTTTCATATGGTGGAGGATACGAAGAACCATCTTCTTCAACAAAAGGCGTAATTAACGCCTTCAATTTTTCATTCTTTTCAATATCCAAAGGATCGCCACGATTGATAGTTACTTCGATAGGAGCTAGAACATCTCCCATTTTCTGGCAGAAATTCATAATTTCTTCTGTTTCACTATTCTTTCTGGCGTCGTATTCAATTCCAATTCGTTCAATGATAGGAATATGATCCACGAACAACGTTACGAGACGGTTAATAATGAACAGAATAGGACTGGTTTGGAACTGAAGTTTATGAATCAGTTCGTGTACAATAACCACTCCCATAAAGTCAGTAGTAACCCATTGCGCATGATGTAAACCTATCAAGTCTTTCACAAGACTCTTTTTGCGGATTCTGATGGTAGCTTCATCAGATGTTTCAAGATCTTTGGATCTTGCTGCCATGAAAACTTTGTTTGGAGCTGTAAGTGACCATGCTCCCAAGACACCGTTTTCTTGGGTCATTTTCGGAGCCCAGTTGAACTGCACTTCCGAAAGATTCAACTGATTTAAAAACGCTCCATCCTTCGGACATTCTTTTTGAAGAATTTCCAAATACCGTTTGATGAACCGATCTTCATTCTCAGAGAACGGAACTGCATCTTTGTACATGTCCCAAACAAACATAGTTTTCATTCCTTTATTTGATATTACGCATTGTGATCAATGTAGACGAAATCAATGCTGTCCTTTTCGAGGATCTGCCATCCGTCTTTATAGATCAAGAAAATCGTGCAAGGATCTTCTAGCAAAATGTTCAGATGATTGTTTACCGTGCCAATCAGCTGCGATCCAGAACAAACTCCAGTGTCCGGGTTGAAAGAACCAACAGCATCAGGGAAAATCGTGAATTTAATCAACTGACCGTTCACAGCCGTTTCCGGAAGAACGAATTTACAACCGCCCACCGACGGGACGTACCATTTGGCAACTTGACAGTTAATCTGTGCATCGTTGACGAACACGACGTTCATCTGTTCTGCAATGATGTCAGCAAGACGTGCAAAGATGAGGTCAATGTTTCCGTTGATCAGAGCAATCTTCTCAGCGGCTTCCATTGATTCTTCTTCATACATCTTTACAATCTGAGTTCCAACGATACGATACAGTGCACCTCCTGATTTCACAGAAGGATCACCTGTGGCATCTTTGACGTAGGCAAGCGTTCCTTTGGATTTATCGGTCAGAAAGTCGGCATACGTGTCGTAGTTCTTGACGGAGCCTACAACAGAGATACCTTTCGCCGCAAGTTGCCATGCGGGGGTTTCCTGGCCGTTAATAATGCTTGTAGCCATTTCGTTTAATTTCCTTTCTTAGGAAAGGGTCTTATCGACCATGAGTTTTGACGATGTTCATGTTCGCTCTGCATAAAATAGATAAATACAAATATCTATCTCTCTGGACTCATTTTCGGGTCCAGAGAGATAGAAGTAAAGGTAATCAAAGATTAATTACCGGGATCAATCTCTTCCTCTTCCCTGCGAATCTCTTCTTCGCGTTCGGTGGAAGGAATGATTTCGATCTGACGTTCAGCCGGGATTTCCGACGGATCGAAGGATCCAGGGACCCATTTGACAAGAGTCGGGAAGTCCGTCCACATGGTGTAATCATCACAGCCGTCGTATTCCTGGCCATGCTGCGCGCAGTAAAGACGTTCAGCTGCCTGGTAGTTCACCATGACTTCTGTGCGTTTACCCATGAAACGATCATGGAACTGTCCACGAGCAACTTCATCATCACCATACTTGGCGATTTCAGCCGCTTCGATTTCAGCAACCGTGGCGCTGGGAAGAATTCCGAGTTCATCATACATGGCTTTCCATTCGGTAACCCGAACGGAGAACTCAGGAACCAGCGTGTACAGGGCAGTGATATGCTCATAGTCCTGCCGAGCTTTGGTCTGAGTCGGGATGAACTTGACCTGCACGCCAAGTGCAGCCAATTCCTCGATCGTAAGACGTCCAGTAGGACGCCAGAGAGGTTTCCGAACCGTAACCGTGATAGTCTCTGTAAACGGAAGAGACGTGGTTGCGTAATCGAACTCCTCACCATTTTTCACAAACACATATTTTGACATATTTGTCCTCGAATTGATTTGAATGGTTATGTTGTTAGGGTGAAGACGGGTCCAGGGTTACTGGAACCCGTCTTTATATCGGAATTACGCAGTCAGAGTGTCAACCACAACTTCCGCGATACAGACATTGTCGACAACGAGCAGTCTCACAAGAGCAAAACCAGTGGTCTTGCCATTTCCAGTGACGGGAGTGACTCCATCTTTCCAGATCAGACTTGTGAAGTTGTTCGCGCCTTCAACACCAGTACTCGGGTTATTGGTGAAGGAAGACCAAGACACGCTTGCATGCGGATAAACCACAACATAAGCTTCTGCACCATCCACGAAGTTGAACGGCGACGGAGTAATCGTGGTATCAGCCGCAAGGCCGTAACCAAGTTTCCAACGAGTCGCACGATCAAAGTCGAGTTCCGGAGCAGCAACTGTATTGTCGCAAACGATACCAGGGTCAAAGCTCTTGACTCTTCCACCATCACGTTCCGTAAAGGTGAACTTCGTAGCATCGCTCTGATTCGGTTCCGGATCCGTAAACTTCATGCTGATCGTACCAGTGAACGTCCACTGCATGAACGGTTCAAAGATATACGGATCAAGACGTCCGGAATTACCAGCTGCCAGACTGAAGTAGTTGGCGATATTCGGACGAACACGATATTTACGGAAGGCTGCCGGGAATACCGTTGTCAGATTGCGATTTTCCTTGAGACCAGCACCGAAGAAGATACCTTCCTTGTTGCTTTCCCAAACTTCATCATAACCAAGAGCAGTCCAGGCATTGATAGAAGCAGCCACGATATTCTTCAGCGTATCGTAGTCTTCTCCAGGGAAGGTTCCTTCAAATCTCTCGAGTTTCGCCTTCTGACCTACGATGGTAGCACCTTCTGCACTTGCATCCAGCTCTTTACCAACCAGGATCGTACCTTTTGCCTGTTCCTGCGCCACGTTGTTCGCACCAATCGCGATGGATCCAGTCATAGCAGTGAACAGAGCGTTCTTCGAACCGATAGCGATGTTGTTAATGCCGAAGCATTCGTTTCCATCACCAACAGTCAAAGCATAATAGCCATGAGCCATATTGCCTGTACCAACTGCAATATTCTGCGTTCCAGCGACAATGTTGCCGTAGCCGTAAGCATGAGACTGATCACCACTGACAACGTTGTAAGCACCCTGTGCAAAGCTCATGTTACCATTGACGGTACTGCAGAGACCTTCTGCCACAGAGTAATCACCGAATGCATTCACCTGGTTACCGCCAGCACGGCTGTTCATACCGATCGAAGCACAGTATTCACCAGTCACAGAGGATGACGACCATCTGTTTCCACTGTAAACAGCAGCCAACATCGGATCATTGATCGAACCGGGCGTCGGGATAAACTTCGTGGTAGAATCAGTATTGCCATCCGTAACGGCACTGTTCAGCTTGATGATAACCTTTTCCAGCGGAGCCGGATCGGTTCCAACAGCCGTACCATAGGTGAACGCAGCACCAGTACCATCCGTTTCAAACGAGTAATACTGATTGGCAACACCAGAGAAGTTAGACACTCCAGGGTGAATGTAGATGTTTCCGTTGAACAGAGATTCATTGAACTCTTCCGGAATCATGAACGGACGAATCTTGACCAGAGTTGTTCCATCTTTAAAGAACAAACCGGTGGAGATGTTTTCACTCGTAATAACCGGAGTTCCAGTCTGTGTATTGTTGTCGTAGACCGTGTGGTACGTATAGCTGTCACCATCCATACCAGTCGGAACAACCATAGCAGCAGCACTGGTGACCTCAGAACCATCTTCGAAGTAGTAAGTATTACTTTCGAAATCATCTTTACTGATGACCGGAGTGACTCCGTTCGCCAGATAGACATCGAAGAACTTCTCTTCGGAATTCTGATAGGTTCCAAGACCGACCGAGTTCAATTTATCCATGGTGAAGAAACCGTCTGAGGTCAGAGGAAGACTCGGTGTAACTGTGCTACCGAGTTCGACTTTCCAATACAGGGTCCCGTAACCCAACAGAGTTGCATACGCGATGTTGGTCTTGTAAGCAGTACCTGTGGTCGGAGATGCAGCATGAGCCACATCAACATAGTACAGGTTCAGTTTTGCACTGGAGCTTTTCAGAACCGTTTCAATCATCGTAATCAGGTCTTTGGTACAGTGAATGTAGCTGCCGGTTCCGTTGGACGGTTTACCATACAGACCTTTGGCCTGATCTTCTTTGGAGAAGACGATGGTCGATTTATCGGAGCTGTAGACGTCGACATAACGACCAACCGCATTGTGAACCGAACCAGTCGGAGCAACCTGAATAATCGCACCAGCAGAATCATCTGTATCGTTCAGTCTGCGATAAGACAGAACTTCCAGACCGATACCACCAGCGATATTGCTCAGTCCAGCGATGTCGGACAGAGTATCCAGAGGAACGTTGGTTTCATCGATCACAACACTGCCACCACCCGAAGATCCTCCACCATAGGGCTGACCGTTCAGATAGAGCGTGTTGCCACGAACCGTAAGAGCATTCAGCGAAG
>Ga0310690_10011408_pt1 | contig 10967 bp, 8 predicted proteins | sample AusTroGonzalo_MG_2_FD_207661 | JGI IMG/M metagenome (GOLD analysis project Ga0310690, IMG submission 207661) | Bovine rumen microbial communities from tropical cattle in Woodstock, Queensland, Australia - Gonzalo_04 (v2) (version 2) | ecosystem: Host-associated > Mammals > Digestive system >...
TGTTATCAGGGCGCGCCAGTTGCGACGGGCGCGGTCAGACGGCGGGGGAGTCCGACGGGAAGAGGCTGTCGAGTATCTGCTCTGCGGGAGTGTACGCCTTCTTGCGGCTGTTGCAGTCCTTGCAGCACGGCACGCAGTTGCCGCGCGTGGAGCGCCCTCCGCGAGCGACCGGCACGACGTGGTCGAGTGTCAGGTTCTCCGCGCCTACATTGCGGTGGCAGTAGTGGCACTCGCCCTTAGCGACGAGCGCGCGCCACCAGTCGGTCTTGCGGAGCTCGCGCGCCCTCTCGCGCTCGCGCTTCACGTGGACGGGGTCGGGATTTAGGTCGAGCCAGTCCGCCATGTCCCTACGCCCCCGACTCCACAAGGTCGGCGACCCTCGCCGCCGCGTCAGGCGTTGCGAGCGAACGCATCCGATCTGCCATCTTCGCCAGCTTCTCGGGGTGGTCGTATCTGTCTAGGATGTAGCGGCAGACGGCGTCCGAGGTCAGCTTGTCCTGCACTCCTTCGTCCGCCGCACCCTTCGCGGCAAACGACTCCGCGTTGTGGTGCTGGTGGTCGCGGAGCGCGCTCGGCAGCGGTATGAGGAGCGACGGCTTGCCGCATGCAGCGAGCTCAAAGCACGTCGACGCGCCGGCGCGGGCGACGACGAGGTCGGCGGTCGCGAAGGCGTTCGCCATCTCGCTCTCGAAGGCGTGCACGCGGCTAGGCAGCCCGGCCGCCGCGTATGCGGCCATCACGACGCCCTCGTCCTTCATTCCCGTCTGGTGTATGACGTAGAGCTGTCGGCCCGCCTCCGCGCCCGACTCCCGCCTTTCGTCAAGCGCCTTCTTGAGCTGCACGAGGGCGTCAGACATGAGCATGTTCACCGCGTGCGCGCCCTGGCTGCCGCCCGTGACGAAGACGACGAACGCATCCTTCGGCACGAACGGGAAGCGCGTTCCCGACGCGATGTCGGCGCGGACGGGCAGCCCCGTCAGCACCGTCTTCACGCCGCGAAGGTACTTGGAAGTCATCTCGAAGCTGGTCGCGACGACCGACGCAAAGCGGGAGAGGAAGTCGACCGCCTTGCCCGGAACGGTGTTCGCCTCGTGCAGGTATATCTTGACGCCGCAGGTCTTCGCCGCCATGACAGGCGGCAGGGAAGAATAGCTCCCCATCGCGAGGATGGCGTCGGGACGAACCCTTCTCATCTCCTTGCGGCAGCGGAGTATCGAGCGCAGTATAGAAATGGCGTTGCGCGCCGAAAGCTGCCGCGCGCCCGTCGAGAACGTGGCGCCCTTCCAGCGCTTCATGACGCTGGACTCTATGTCGCGCCCCGAATCCCAGACTGTCACTTCGTGTCCGCGCGAGGCAAGCTCCTCGGCGACGGCAAGTCCCGGAAAGGCATGTCCGCCCGTTCCACCGCATGCAACAACTACCTTCATCACCAGTCCCTTTCGTTCGGCGGCAGCGGCGCCTTGCGCATGCGCGCTTTCTTGTCGGCTTCGTGCTCGTCGTTTCGTTCCTGAGCCTTCTTCAAAAGCGCCTCGACCTCCTTGTCGTCCTTCTGCTCCTGCTGATCGTCCTCCTGCCCTTCGGACTCCTTCTCCTCTTCCTGCTGCTGCGGGTCCTGATCCTGCTTCTGGTCGGACTGCTGGTCCTGCTTGTCGTCCTGTTCCTTGTTCTTGTCCTGCTGCTGGTCCTGGTTGTTTTGCTGCTGGCTGTTGTCCTGCTGGTTCTGCCGGCCCTGGCCGCCGTTCTTGTCCTTCGGCAGCAGCTCACGTATCTGGCGGATGATCTCCAGCGACTTTTCCTGGCTGGGCGGCAGGGACTTGTCGACGCACTCCAGCTGCAGCTTCTCGAGTTCCGTCGCGAGCGCAGATATCTTCGCCTGGTCCTCCGCCGTGAACGGGGGCCTGTTCGTGTCGGACTGCGCCTGCTGCTCGTACGCCCTCGCCCACGCCGGGAACTTCGCGCGGAAGGCGCGCGTGTAGTCGAGCGCGTCCGCCTGCCAGCTGCGGCCGTTGAACGCCGCGACGTCCTGCCACGCGTTAGACTGCGCGACCTCGCCCTCCGCCATCGCGGCGGGCGGCATCGCCGTGAGCTTCAGGAAGCGAGTGAAGTCGTGCTCCACGTCCGACATGGTCGCATACGCGCCTTCGTCCATGTCGCCGAACTGCTCGGCTGCCCGCTTCGTCTTCGCCTCCGCCTGCTCTATCTGAAGGACTATCGTCGACGCCTGTTCCTCGTTGGTGACCGCCTGCGCTATCGCCTCGCGCACCGGCAGCCATGTGTCGGCGAGCTTTTCAGCCCTGAGCGAAAGCGAGTCCGCAAGCGCTACGGCGCGCACGGGGTCGTTCGTGAGGTACGTCCCCGCCTGCTCCATAAGCGAACGCGCGTCGTACGTCGCCGCCTGCATCATCGCCCCGGGGTCCTTGCCCTGCGCGGCCTTGAGTACGGCTTCAACCCTCTTCGCCTCGCGGAGCCTCGGCAGACCGTCCGCCGCGCGCGTGAAGTTGCGGTTCGCCCTGGCGTCCTCGGGCGCGCTCCGCAACGCGATCTGCGCGGCGTTTGCCGCCTCCTCCAAGTCGCCTCGGTCGTACTCGAGCTTCGCGACCACTTCCGCCGCACGTGCGCCGTGCGTCTTGGAAAGCATAAGGGGGCGAAGGACGCGCAACGCGTTCGTGACGTCGCCGGAGCGGTAGAAGTCCACGCCTTCGTTCCACGCCTCGCCGTCCGTCTGCGGAATCTCCGCCGCGCAAAGCACCGCCGCTAGAATAAGTCCTGTCATGTCTTGCAGCGTATTATAGCAAATTCCCCGCCCCTACGCGCCAAGCTGGAGGCACGGGGACGCGTCGAGCGACATTGCGTCGTCGACGTGGGCGCGGCGGTAGTACGCAAGCCCCGCGACCATCGCGCCGTTGTCGCCCGTGTACTTCGGCTTCGCCATCAGGAGAGGGACGCCCGCCTCCGCGCAGACCTCGCGCAGCACGGCGCGGACGCGCGAGTTGAGGGACACTCCCCCGCCCAGCACAAAAGCCGAGTACCTCCTCCTTCGCAATGCGGTGCGAGTGCGGTCCGCAAGCGCCTGCACGATCGCCTCCTGGTAGCTTGCGACGACATGGGCGATCGCAGGCGTCACCTCGTATCCGCCGAAATCGCGCGCACCATCGGCAGATTCGAGAAGCTCGGGACGCTGCTTCACGTACCTTAGAAGCGCAGTCTTGAGCCCTGAGAACGAGACGCAGAGCTCGGCGGAAAGCCCTGCGAGCGCCGAGACGCCGTCTCTCGGACGACCTTTCGGAAAATGGACGAGCTCATCCGCAGGGACGCGCCCTGCGCCGGACCCCTCGCGCCACGCGGCGGATATGCGGTCGATCTTGAGACCGCCTGGATAGCCGAGGCCAAGCAGCTTGGCCGCCTTGTCGAAGGCCTCGCCCGCCGCATCGTCCAAAGTCTCGCCTATGACCTCGTATTTGCAGTACGACGGCATGTCGACCCAGACGGTGTTGCCGCCCGACACTACAAGCCCGAGCGCAGGACCGAGCTCGGCGGGATTGGGAGTGGATGCATTCGCTTCGTCAGCCGCATCGAAGAGAAACGGGGAATGCAGATGGGCCTCGATGTGGTTTATGCCGATCAGCGGAACGCCAAGGCCCTTTGCAAGCCCTTTCGCCGCATTGAGCCCGACGATAAGCGCGGGGGACAGCCCAGGCCCATAGGTCACTGCGACGGCGTCGACGGAAACCCCTGCCTGGCGCATGGCCTCGCCGACTACCGGGGAGATCTTCTCGACGTGAGCACGGGAGGCTATCTCTGGCACGACGCCGCCATACGGGCGGTGAAGCGGAATCTGCGTGTATACGACGCTTGAAAGGACCTTACGTCCATTGCTCACGACTGCGGCCGCCGTTTCGTCGCAGCTTGTCTCGATGCCGAGTATGTTCACGCGAAAGCTACCAGAACTTCCACCACGGGTTCTGCTTGGGCTTGACCCCGCTCTCCTTGTACATCTCGCGTACGCGCGCGGTACCTGCCGTCTCGGGGTCTCCGACCACCTCGCGCGAGCGGTATTCAAGTTCGTCGGGCAGAGACCAGAACTCCGTGCGCAGGAACTGGTTGCTGTTGAGCCTGTGAAGAACGACGATCTCGCCGCCGGGCAGTATGCTGATCGATGGCTTCTCTATCCTGAGAATTGGGCCGAGGTCTCGCGTCTCCCAAGTCCTGGACGACACTCCCAAGTCCCTTGCCGTCAAGAACACATGCTCTGAGTGGTTGCGGCTCCAGTATACGATGCTGAACTCGCGCTGCAGACCAGGTCGGTTCGCGAAAACCTGCGTGGCGCCGACGATCTTGACGCCGTCGACAACGTCAAACGCCCGCGGGGCGCCCTCGTAGCGCACTCCGCCGTGCACGAGAACGGGCTTTGCCAGGTAGCGCCTCGTCTCCCTGAGGGCGTAGTGATCGCCGAGAAACGTCTCTAGCTTCTGACCTTCGCTGGAGTCGACACGGAAGCGCGCCACAAACGGGCGGTCGCCTATGCGCGAGAGCTGCGACATGTCGCCGGCCTTGAAGACCTCGACGAAAAAGCGGTCTTCCGAGTTGGAGTAGCCAACGGACACCTTCCCGTGCGACGAGTTCGCGATATCGACCACGCCCCTCACTCGCTCGCCGGAGACGAAGTCGCCGCCGTCGAGCTTCAGGTCGACCATGATTTCGCTAGTCGCCGCGAGCCCCGCAATCGAAAGGAGGCCCGCGGCGAGCGAAAGCGCGACTCTCGGGAAGGAGCTCAGTTGAGCCCCTTCGCCTTGAGGAACGCGTACGACGGCGTGATGGCCGAGAGGTCCTCGAAGTGGCGCTCGCACTCGACGACCCACCACTCGACGCCTCCCTTGTCGGCGGCGGGGATGAGCCCGTCCCAGTCGACGGGCGTCGCGCCGGGCTTGCCGGGCTGTCCGAGGATCGCGTCGAACTCCTTGACTTCCTTGCCCATGCCGTTCTCCTTGGCGTGGAGCGTCGGCGAGCGGCCTGGGTACTTCGCGTACTGCACCTTCGGGTCGACGCCCGCGCAGGTGGACCAGCCGACGTCCTGCTCCATGCATACGTCGCTCGACGTGTTGGAGAAGAAGTAGTCCCAGAACGAGGTGCCGTCCGTCATCTTGATCGCATGCTCCCACGTGTGGTTGTGGAGGCCGATCTTGCAGCCCATCTTCTTCGCGTCCTCGGCGGCCTTGTTGTAGAACTCGGCGAGGCGCTTGGTGAACTCGTCGATCTCCTTCGTCGGCTTGCAGGGCTCGCCGCCGCGACCGGTGGACCACGACGCTCCGGGCGGAATGTTGCCGCCGCCGGGGCAGATGACGAGCGTGTTGCCGTAGGCGGTCTCGAACTCGCACGTCTTCTTGAGGACGTCGGGATTGTACTTCCAGTTCTTCGTGTCGAAGCCGTACTTGTCGTTGCTGACGTGCGTGCCGCACACGACGAGGCCGTTGTCGGCCAGCGCCTTCTTGAGCTGCTCTGGCGTGAAGCCGTAGTACCCTGCGAACTCGACGGCCTTGAAGCCGATCTTGGCGATGTCGGCGAACGCCTGCTCAAGGCCGACGCCCGGCTTCAGCACGTTGCCAGCCTTGTCCTTGACTCCGCCGATGTACTGCCTGATGGAATAGAGCTGGAGGGCGATCTTGCCCTTCGGGGCGCAGCAGCAGAAGCGGCAAAGGCCGTCCGAGCAGCCGGCAATACCCATCGCGCCGACGGCGCCGATGCTTTCGAGGAAGTTTCTTCTAGAGATATTCATCTTGTTTGTTTCCTTTCGTTGGAAGTCGTAGTAGACTTTGTGTGTATTATACCAAATGGCATTCGACAGTGCAAAGCGCGTCAGCTGCGGAGGTAGGCGGAGTACGCGCGGTACGTCTGCCAGCAGTCGTTGCGCGAGACGATTTCCCACGGGGCATGCATGTTCCACATCGGGGTGCCCATGTCGAGCACCTTCATGCCGAAGCGCGCCATGTACTGCGAGATCGTGCCGCCGCCGCCCTTCTCCTGTCGGCCAAGCTCTGCCATCTGCCACTGGACTCCCGCGTCTGCCATGATCTTGCGGATCTCGGCGACGAACTCCGGGGAGCAGTCACTCGCTCCGCTCTTAGAAGTCCCTCCCGTGTACTTCGACGCGGCGACGCCCTTGTGGAGGCGCGCTTCGTTGCCGGTCGAGTCGACGTCAGGGAAGTGCGGGTCTGCGGCTGCCGTGACGTCGGCGGAGAGCATCGTCGAGCGCTCGAGCGCGCGGCGCACCATGATGTCGCGAGCGTCCCTCTCCTGGCGTTCAATGAACTCGGCGACGGTGTTCTCGAAAAACGAGCTCTGCATGCCCGTCGCGCCCATCGAGCCGATCTCCTCCTTGTCGCACATGAGGATCGACGCGGTGCAGTCAGGGATCTCGCCGGCGGCGTCGACGAGTGCCTGGAGCGCCGCGAACGAGCATACGCGGTCGTCGTGCCCGTAGCCGGTTATGAGCGCACGGTCGAAGCCGACGTAGCGCGGCATTCCCGCGGGGACGATTTCGAGTTCGGCGCTGAGGAGGTCCTCCTCGTCGATCTTGTACGTCTTCTTGAGGTAGGCGACGAGCCCCGACCTGTCGGCCTTGGGCGCGCCCTTCTCGGCGTCATCGCCCTTTTTCTCCGCACCTGGCGTCGTCCAGCAGACGGGGTCGAGGTCCTCTGCGGGGAAGAATTCGGAGACCTTCTTCTGCTCCTGCTCCTTGCCGAGGTGCGGCAGTATGTCGCTGATCATGAAGACTGGGTCGCCCGGCTTGTCGCCTACCGTGACGTCGACGAACGAGCCGTCCTTGCGGACGACGCGCCCGTACAGCGCGAGCGGCAGCACGAGCCACTGGTACTTCTTGATCCCGCCGTAGATGTGGCAGTCGAAGTACACGCAGCCGCCCTTCTCGTAGATCGGCCTGGGCTTGAGGTCTAGGCGCGGCGCATCGGTATGGCCTCCGACGACCTTGATGCCTGCCTCGGCGACCTTCTTCCTGCCGATGACTGCCGCCATGACGGTGCGGTCCTCGTAGCCGCGGTACACGCGGTCGCCCGGCTTGAGCGTCTTGAACTTCGAGAGCTCGCGAAAGCCGTTCGCCTCAAGCAGCTTCACGCTCTCCGCGTAGCTGCGCCTCGCCGTCTTCGCCGCGCCGAGGTACTTGAGGTACCCGTCGCAGTAGGTATCGATGTCCCTGAACTTTCCTGTCTTCTTCGCCATGTCCTTCCTCCTAGCGTTGTATAGCGCCATTACCTGCGGCGCTGGAAAAGCGGTGCGGCAATCTCGTAGAGCTCCTGGTCCTTCTGGAGCCTTCCGAATATACCCTGCCTGTCGATGTTGTACCCGACCATGAAGCTCTGCTGCGCGGCCTGCCTCTTTCCTGCGCGGCGCTGAAGCTTCGCGAGGTCGACCCAGGCGTTAGCGTCGCCCTGCGGATTGAGCTTAAGGTACTTGTTGAGGCACTTCTCCGCGTCGGCGTCCATGTGGGCCTCCATGAGGATGCGCGCAAGCGCCTGCAGGGAGCCGGGGTCACCAGCATCCTCGACAAGGCCCTTCGCCATCTCGCCGGCCTCGCGGACGCGTCCCATCTCGAAATAGCACCCTGCAAGGGAGAATACGTCCTGCGGCGTCATCTTGCCGTCGCGCCTCAGCTGCTCGAGCCTTTGCACTTCCGCCGTGAGGGCCCGCACGCGCGTGACGTAGCTCCTGAGCCCGTCTGTGCGACGGTTGTTAGGGTCGATGCTGTCGGTGTAGTCCATCATCTCAAGCGCGACGTCCCACCTGCGGAACGGCAGAAGCGTCTCCTGCGCGTATCGGAACGACGCCTCGGGCGACGCAGGATAGAGGAGCACCGCCTCGCGGAACGCCTGCGCACACTCGCGATGGCGGCCCTGCTTGCCGTACAGCCCGGCAATCGCCGCGCGAAGCTTCGAGAATGACTTCTGCCCCGCGAAGTCGCGGCGGTACATCGGGTCGTCGAGAAGGCGGCGCACATACCAGTCCCAGAAGTCGGCGTCCTTCACCGCCGTCTTCGCGTCGTACGGCGTAGGGTTCGCATTGATCTTCATGATTAGGCCGTGTGGCGAGAGATACGGGTACATCCACTGGATGACGTATGACTCCTCGACGTAGAACGAGTGCCGCAGTCGGTCGTGGTCGTGCATCATCTTCGTTAGGATGCCGTTGATCTCCATGACGCCGAGGGCGCCTGTCACCTGCACGCGCCCGTTCTCGATCTTGAGGTCGCCGTTCGCGGGCCTCACCCCGCGCTGCACCTCGTCGACGTAGATGTTGAATGCCTCGGCGGAGTCCTCCTTCGCGGGGATCCATATCTCGTCGCCGTAGAGGTCGCGTTCGACAGACATGTACGTGTCGTCCGCAAGCGCGTTCTGCGTTATGAGGTAGACGTCGGGGCGGAAGATGGCCGAGTAGATCATGTACGTCGGGACGAATCGCCCCGGGTCGGTGCCGCCGAAGAAGATGGAGAACTTCTCCATCGGCTCGGGCCAGTCAGGATCGGGCAGAGGCTCCTCGTCCTCTACGAGCTGCTCGCGGATCGCCTTAGCGCCGTCGAGCTGGTATGCGCCGAACTGCCAGCCGAACGTGTGGCCGTTCTGCTCGTTGCCGCCAAGCTTGAACGCAACTTCGTTTACGCCAAGCACGTAGTTGCCACAGTAGTTGTCGATGAGCGGGTAGGCGAACGAGACGGCTATCATCGCAGCCGCAATCGCTATTGCCGCCGGCTTCATGCGCGCCTCGCCGAGCCTCGGCGCGAGCCTGCGGAGTGCGAACACCGCCGCGAAGACGAGCCCGTAGCCAATCCACATCGCGAGCATCGCGTGTGAAGAGATGAACTTCACCTTCTGGATGAAGCCGTCCTGCAGGTCGCCCTTCACGTTCGCGAGCGCGATGAGGAGGAAGCTCATCAGGAGGAAGCACACGAGGGCAGGCACCATCCACTGCCAGAACGACTTCCTGTTCTCCCTCTTCACGATCCAGTGGCCAACAGCAAATGGTACGATCGCAAACGGGATCAGGACGTCGGTGAACTGCACGCGCACGTCCTCGAAATAGTTCGCTATCTGGCCCCAGCTGGGCATCTGGAATCCAATGGCCTCGTACTGCCCGCGCATGATGGCGTGCTTGAAGCCATCCCACGTGCGCGGATATCCCCAGTTCATCGGCGGGTTGCGGAGGTCGGAGACGACAGGCATGTACGCGTAGAACGAGACGCCGAGCTGCGCGAAGAACGCCGCGCCCGCGACGCTACGCCCGTTGGGAAGCGAGAGCCACGCCATCGCGAGCAGCACGAAGTTCCATGCAATCCCCCACCAGAACCACCAGCTCTGCGGGTGGGTAAGGCCGTTCATCGCGCCGTGCGATAGAAGCGTAAACGCCGCTATGTGCAGGCCAGCAACGGGAATCGCGAAGCAGAGCCCTTTCTTGGTAAACGAGCAGAGGGAGAACAGAATCGCCACGAGCAGCCAGAACATGAACGTCGACTTGCCCCACGGGAACGGCTGGCCGGCGTACCCCGCATCGCCTGCGGACGGAACCGCCGCCGCGACAACTATCGCCGCGACAGCAAGCGCGGCGGACGTGACGACGAGCTTTGTCGAGCCGACATCGGAAAGCTTCTCGCCGTCCCTCAGCGCGGCGAGCATGGCCGCTACCACCGAGCCCGCGACAAGCGCAGCGACGAGCGCGTACGTCGTCGGCTCGACGAGCGGCGCGACGGGAGCGGTGACGCCCGCCCAGGTGTTCTTCGAGGTGAAGACGAACGCCGAGAGAAGCACAAGTGCGGCAGCCGAGCCGCCGACGTATAGAATCGCCTTTTCGGCCTTCTCGACGTTTCCGCGCCTCTTGAGGACTGCAGCCGCGACAAGCGAGGCGACGAGCGCGACGAGCGCCACTACAAGCACCGTGGACGACGGGGTCGACACAGCCTTCCCTACTATCGGCATGTGCTTGTTTATGACGTCGGCCTGCATCATGGCGTCGGCTCTTTGGAGCTGGCCGATCTGGAGTATCTGCCAAGTCATTCCGACGGGGACCATGTATATGAACACGTCGCGGAAGAGCCCGATGTTCTTCATCGCGATGACGAGCGCGAGCGGCACGATGGCGAAGAGAAGCACCTGGTAGTTGGTGAGGCCGAGACCGAACACGAAGGCTGTGAACCACAGCATCCTGTCGGTCGGCCTGCGCATCCAGCGGTAGGACAGCAGGAACACCAGCATCAGGAACAGGGCGTTCAGCGAGTATATCTCGACAATCGTCGACTGAGACCACTCGACGGGGGAGAGGGAGAACGTGAGCGCGCCCGCGACGCCGCCCCCGAAGCCAAGCGCCTGTCCGACGCTCCCGCCCTCGCCGATGAAGTCGCGGCTGGAGCGGCAGATGAGCATCGCCGTGCAGCCCGCCGCGAACGCGCCGAACGTTGCCGAGCACAGCGAAACGGCCCACGCCGGCGTCGGGTAGCCCATGTAGGTCACCCAGAAGAATGCCTTGCAGAAGAGCCACGAACAGAACGTCCAGAACGGATATCCCGGCGGATGGGGCACCCCGAGGTTGGCCGCCGCCGTGGCGAGCTCGCCGGAGTCCTCGAGCCCAACGCTCGGGCCGAGCGTGAGCGCGTAGACCGCAAACGTGACTACCGTGGCGGCCCAGAAAGCCGCCCAGTCCAGCTTGGCGAAGAATCTGTCCTTCATATCGGAGGGCTATTCCCAGATACCGCCGTGAGCCATGGAACCCACGTTCTTGACGAATAGGTTGAGGAAACGCGGATACTTCGTCTCGTCGAACGTCCACGAGAACGCAGCCTTGCGCTTCGCCATCTCCGCCTCGTCGACCTTGAGGTCGATGCGGCGGCCGGGGATGTCGATCTCGATGGTGTCGCCCTCCTTGACGAGCCCAAGCGGGCCGCAGAGCGCTGCCTCGGGCGAGACGTACCC
>Ga0310690_10011409_pt1 | contig 10967 bp, 15 predicted proteins | sample AusTroGonzalo_MG_2_FD_207661 | JGI IMG/M metagenome (GOLD analysis project Ga0310690, IMG submission 207661) | Bovine rumen microbial communities from tropical cattle in Woodstock, Queensland, Australia - Gonzalo_04 (v2) (version 2) | ecosystem: Host-associated > Mammals > Digestive system >...
TTTTGCATCCGATTGTGTAATGAATAATTGTCCATTTTTATTCTTCAGATTTGCGGGTTTTACTTTAGAAAACGTGTTCTACATGCCGGTGTCCGTGGCGGTCACGCCAGATTCTGTCCAAATGCCTATGGCCACGATGGTCAAGCCATCTGTGTTCCCTAACAAGTACATAACCGTGATGATGCCTGAACTCGTGCAGCGGTTTGTGATTTTCCACTTTATGCAGTGGGGCCGGTGGAGGGGTTTTCGGCTTTGGGGCAGCTTCAACGCTGGACAGACCCATGATGCCGGTCAAGGCTACAACAGCTAATACTCCGCTCAACATTTTCTTCATATCGATCAACCTCCTTCGTTTTTGTTGTTTATACTATAACGTAATAATCGTTCAAAACTATGGCTAAAGTAGTACAAATTTTTGTCATTTCGTTAGCACTTACTGAAAGGTAAGTGCTTTTTTCATGCCCATTTTAAGGAGGACACATGAGTATTTTTAGCAGATTCTACGAAAAATTCTTCCATTCTCGCGACAAACCCCAAAACTCGCTGTCCGGTACCCTGCAGTACTACTTTGGACGGAGTGCGGCAGGGCAGACGGTGAACCAGCGAACCGCCATGCAGGTCACGGCGGTGTATGCCTGCGTAAGGATTTTGGCGGAATCCATCGCGGGACTGCCGCTGCATGTGTACCGCTACAAGGACCAGGGAAAAGAGATGGTCACTGACCATCCGTTATACCCGTTGCTCCATGACGAGCCGAACCCGGAGATGACCAGTTTCATCTTCCGGGAGACCCTCATGGGGCATCTTTTATTGTACGGCAACGCTTATGCCCAGATCATTCGGGACGGCTACGGCAGGGTGAAATGGCTGTACCCGCTTTTGCCTGAAAAGATGGATGTGAACAGGGATGAGGACGGGCAGCTCGTCTACACCTACACCCGCTATCTGGATGAGTTCAATGGAAAGCAGCGGTACGAGCAGGTGAATCTTCGGCCCGACCAGGTGCTGCATATTCCCGGCCTGGGCTATGACGGGCTGATCGGGTATTCCCCGATCGCCATGGCCCGGAACGCCATCGGCATGTCCATGGCGGCGGAGGAGTACGGTTCGTCTTTCTTCGCCAACGGGGCTACACCTGGCGGTCTTCTGGAACATCCCGGCGTGGTGAAAGACCCGGAGAAGTTACGGCAGAGCTGGCATGCGCAGTTCAGCGGGAAGAACAGCCACAACGTGGCGGTGCTGGAAGAGGGCATGACCTACAAGCAGATGTCCATCTCGCCCAATGAGGCGCAGTTTCTGGAGACTCGGAAATTCCAGATCGATGAGATCGCCCGGATATTCCGTGTGCCTCCCCATATGGTGGGCGACCTGGACAAATCCAGTTTCTCCAACATCGAGCAGCAGTCCCTGGAATTCGTGAAGTACACGCTGAACCCCTGGGTGATCCGCTGGGAACAGGCGATGCACAAAGCGTTGCTTCTGCCCTCGGAAAAACAGCAGTACTTTATCAAGTTCAATGTGGACGGGCTGTTGCGAGGCGATTACCAGAGCCGGATGAACGGGTACGCGGTCGGCCGGCAGAACGGCTGGCTCAGTGCCAACGACATCCGGGAGATGGAGAACATGGATCCGATTTCCGAAGAGGAAGGCGGGAACCTGTATCTCATCAACGGGAACATGACGAAGCTGAAGGACGCCGGGCTGTTTGCCAACAAGCAGCAACCGGCCGGAAAGAACGGAGGTAACAACAAGTGAAGAAGAAATTCTGGAACTGGGTACGGAACGAAGATACCGGCAGCCGCACCCTTGTACTGAACGGCCCGATTTCGGATGAGACCTGGTATGGCGATGAAGTCACACCGGGTCTTTTTCGTGAGGAGCTGAATGCCGGGGGAGGCGACATCACGGTATGGATCAACTCGCCAGGTGGCGATGTGTTCGCTGCGGCCCAGATCTACAACATGCTGAAGGACTATTCCGGCAACGTGGATGTCCGCATCGACGGGCTGGCGGCTTCGGCAGCGTCGGTCATCGCCATGGCGGGCAACAGGGTCTCCATGTCCCCGGTGGCCATGATGATGATCCACAATCCCATGACCATCGCCATGGGCGACCAGAAGGTCATGCAGCAGACCATCGACATGCTGGGGGAGATCAAGGAAAGCATCATCAACGCGTATGAGCTGAAGACGGGCCAGTCCCGGACGAAGATCGCACACATGATGGACGAAGAGACCTGGTTCAACGCAAAGAAGGCGGTGGAGCTGGGTTTCGCAGACGACATCCTGTTCACGGATGAGGAACAGAAAGCACCGGAAGCGGTGCTGTTCGCAAAAGTCGCAGTGGTGAACTCACTGCTGGGCAAGTTTCCTGTTACAGACAAAATCCCGGAAAACGATGACCGGGTTGATGTAAAGCCGCTCATGGAACGGCTGGAAAAGATAAGTCATTAAGGAGGAAAACACAATGGCTATGAACATTAATGAGATGATTGAAAAACGCGCGAAACTGTGGGAATCCACCAAGAAGTTCCTGGAGGACCATACCGACAAGGACGGCAAGATGACCGCCGCCGACGCGGAAGCGTATGAGAAAATGGAGGCCGACATCGCCGAGATGGGCAAGACCATCGCCCGCCTGGAAAAGCAGGCCGAGATGGACAAGAAGCTGGCGCAACCGACTTCCAGGCCGCTGACCGGCAAACCCCGGACGGCGGAACCGGGCGCGGATGAAAAGAAAGGGACGGCGTCCGATGCGTACCGCAAGGCGATGTTCACGGCGATCCGTACCAAGTTCCGCGACGTATCCGACGTCCTGCAGGAAGGTATCGATGAATCGGGCGGCTATCTGGTGCCTGACGAATATGATAAGCGCCTGATCGATGTACTGGACGAAGAAAACGTCCTGCGTGGGCTGGCAACGAACATCCGTACCAGCGGGGAACGCAAGATCAATATCGCGGCAACCAAACCGGCGGCCCTCTGGGTAGAGGAAGGCGGCGCGCTGACCTTCGGCGACGCGACCTTCGACCAGAAACTGCTGGATGCCCACAAGCTGCATGTGGCCATCAAGATCACCGAGGAACTTTTGGCGGATAATGCGTTCCAGCTGGAAGACTATATCATCACGCAGTTCGGCAAGGCGATTGCCAACGCAGAAGAAGATGCCTTCCTGAACGGGGACGGCGAAGGGAAACCGACCGGCGTATTTAAGGATGCCCTGGTCGGCGTGACCATCGGCACGGTGGACATCGATGCGGATGACGTCATCGACCTGATCTACAAGCTGAAACGCCCGTACCGCAAGAATGCGACTTTCATCACCAACGACAGCACCCTGGCTGTGCTGCGCAAGCTGAAAGATGAGAACGGCAACTACCTGTGGCAGCCGAGCCTGCAGACCGGTGAGCCGGACCGTATCCTGGGATACGGCATCCGTACCTCCCAGTTTGCGCCGAAGCTGGCTGCCGGTAATGTAGCGCTGGCTTTCGGTGATTTCAGCTACTACAACATCGGCGACCGCGGCCAGCGTACCCTGCAGGTACTGAAAGAGCTGTTCGCCGGGAACGGCATGGTGGGTTACGTGATGAAGGAACGCGTGGACGGCCTCCTGGTCCTGCCGGAAGCCGTGCAGGTACTGAAAGTCGCTGCAGCATCCGCTGGCGGAGGTAACGCAGGCGGCGGTGCTAATGCCGGTGGCGGAGAATCCGGTGGAGAGTCCGGCGGTGAATCCGGCGGCAACGAAGGCGGCGGGGATTGATTTATAAGGGATGGTGATGGTCATGCTTCTGACACTGGCGGAAGTGAAGAACTACCTGCGGGTAGATACGGATGAGGAGGACAGCCTGGTTACCGGGCTGTCCAAATCGGCAGAGAAGCTGTGCATGGATGTGGCCCGGATAGAGGATGCGGAGGAATTCGCAGCCCTGGGGGATACGGCAAAGACCGCGGTTCTGTATACGGCAGCGTATCTGTACGAACACCGGGAGGAAGCTGACCATCACGCCCTGACCCTGACGCTGCGGTCCCTCCTCTTCGGTGTACGGAAGGAGGGATTCTGACGTGGAAATTTCCAAGCTGAGTCACAGGGTGACGATCCTGCGGAAGACGCTGGGAACGGATGAAGGCTTGGGCGCTCCCGTCACCTTCACGGATGCCGGGAAAGCCTGGGCTGAATTCCTGCAGCAGCGGGTGACGACAGGAGTGGTAGCGGATGACGGGGCAGCGGTGTTAATCACCCAGGGCATCCGTATCCGGCCGCGCCTGATTGAAAAAGGCTGGCGCGTCCGGGACAAGGACCATACCTATGAGGTCATCGATGTGGACCGTTCCAATCCGTCCGTCTATGTACTGACCACCCAGGAGGTGCGGACATGAGCGGGGTGTTCACTGTCCGTGTGAACATGGGCGAGGTCATCTCCAGGGCAGTGCGGGATATCGACAAGTACGATGCGGAAAAGCAGAAGCGGATTCGCAAGGTGATCGCTGACGGTACCAAAGCCGTAAGGAACCGTGCTGTCCAGGTCGCGCCGAAAGGGCCTACCGGAAAGTTGCGGAAGGGAATCAAGAGTTCCCTGGTGGGCGACGGGCGGGAAGGCATCGTCACTTCCACGGCGCCACACTCTCCCTTGGTGGAATTAGGAACAGGGGACAGGGTGACCTATGCCCGGAAGGGGAAAATCCTGAAGTTCACCTGGAAGGGCAAGGTCAGGTATTACAAAGGCCCGCTGAACACGGGACGGATGAAACCCCAGAAGTTCCTGCGCAAAGCGGCGGACCAGGAATGGCCGCGCATCGTCAAAAACATGGAGGACGCATTGAAATGATCCTGATAAAAGACATCCCGCAGGTTCCCTTGCGGACAGCGCTCTTTAAGTTGCTGAAGGACTGCCAGACCCATGATGTGCATGGGGATGTGCCGGAACGGGCATCCCTTCCGTACATCACACTCGGTGCGATGACATTCAAACCGATCGGTAACAAGACCGCGGTCATCTGGCAGGCCACCGCCAGCATCGAGGTGTGGGCGGACGGGAACCAGAAGCGGGAGATGAACGACATCCTGAACGATATCTGCGTTCTGCTTTCATATTACGGGACTGAACTGGAAATCGAAGGATACAAGGTTATCGATGTGAATTTGGATTTAATAGAAGCATATCCGGAAACGACGGCAGGCTATCACGGGACGGTCACCGTCGTTTTTAATTTACAGAAAGGAAAGGTGCAGCAATGAGCAGACTGACGGCGGAAGAATTACAGAACCTGCCGGAGAATCCCGATCCGAATATCGCGGAAGCCGGCAAGGACGTGTTGTTGTATTTGGGAAAAAGCGGGTCGGGGGATGAGGAGGTGTTCACCCTCGTAGGCGGGCAGCGCAACTCCACCATCGAGATGACCGCGGGTTCCCTGGACGGTTCCCACAAGGGGACCGGCGGATGGACGACCGCCATCCCCGGCATGAAGAGCTGGAAATCCAGCTTTGACGGCCTGCAGATCATGAACGATGAGGGCGCGCAGATCATGGAGCATTGTTTCAGGTATGACAAGCAGGCCCATACGAAATTTGTGTATCCGGACGGGTCGTTTCAGATCGGCTGGGCGCATATCACGGAGTTCACCCGTGACAATCCCCATGACGGTATCGCCACCATCAAGTCCACCCTGGAAGGCGTGGGCCCCATCTCCGAGATTACCCCGGCCGCAGAAGACCCTGCCGGGGAAGAGGATACGAATGGTGAAACCAATACCGAGACCAATACCGAAACCACGGATACCACGGAAACGAATGGCGAAACGGAGAACAACGGGGAGGGCTAACAGATGCAGGAATCCATTATGTTCAAGAACGGGGAACGGGAATGTAAATTACTGTTCAACATCCACAGCCTGAAAGAGATGGAACAGGAACTGGGGTTTTCCCTGAACCTCCTGTTCACGCCCAACGTGGCGCTGACTCTCCGGCTGTGTACCATCCAGTTCACCCAGCTTGGTGTGAAATACGGCCTGCAGGACAAGGAGAAGGAGGACGCAGACCCCTACGATTTCATCCAGTCCTTCTGTGACAACGGCGGCAGCCTGGATACGCTGAACGCGCATATCCTGGCAGCCATCAGCGCCACCAACCTTTTTACGGAGGGCCGGACGGCAACCCTGGATGCGATTCGCAAAGTGCTGGAAGCGGCGCAAAAAGAATTATCTCCTTCGGATCCGTCGCAGAATGGATAAAGACCACGGAGCCGATAGCCTATGAGATGGGGATACATCCCGGGGAGTTTGAAGTGATGCAGCCCGGTGAGTTCTGGCTGATGCTGGAGGCACATGCCCGAAGGCAGAAGGAACGGGACCGCCGGGCCGCTTATTTCCTGTCGTACCTTATGGCCCCGTATATGAAAGAAGGCACAAAGATCGATATTGAGGATATTGTCGCACCCTTGTGGGGTGAGGCAGAAGAACGGAAGAAACAGAAAGAAGCCGAGGCAAGCGCCAGACGGAAAAGAGACCGGGCGGTACTGGAAGCAGAATTCGCCTGGGCATTGAGGAGAGAGTGAAATGTCATTGTTATCCGCGCTGATGGTGAAGATCGGGGCTGACAGCTCCGGCCTTCGCAAGGAACTGAAAACTGCAAAACGGGATATTGACCGCACCTTTTCCAAAGACCCGGTGACGGGGTTCGGAAACGCCATCTCCAACACAACGGCCAGTGTGAGCAATCTTATCAGTAAGTTCAACACGGCGGCGATGCTGGTAGGCGGCGGATTCGGCCTGACGGCTCTCATCGGCAGCGCGGTATCGGCAGGTGCAGCGGTCCATGACCTTGCCCTGAAACTTCATGTGTCCAATGCGGAGGCAGCCATGTTTTCCCGGACGGTGAAACTGGCAGGCGGGGATGTTGATACCGCAGGCGCCGCCATGATGCGCCTGGACTCCACCATCAGCGGAAGCGGTGAGAAAGCGGAAAAGACCCGCGCCATCCTGGACGCGCTGGGCGTATCCCTGACAGACCAGACAGGAAAACTCCTGCCACTGAACGAGCAGGTGAAGAACCTGTCGGTGGGATACCAGAAAGCGCTGGAAGCCGGCTACGGACAGGAGTTCCTTATGAACACCCTGGGCGTCCGCGGCATGGCGCTGGCGCAGACGCTCCTGAAATACACCGGGGCAGCGGAGGACGCGGCAAAGATCAAGAGCATCGGGCTGGATGCCGACCAGATGGAAGAGGTCAACCGGCAGCTGCAGCTGACCCAGGCGCAGCTGGGACAGCTCACCATGGCGGGAGGCGCGTTATTGGCGCCTATCGTGGGTGAACTGCTTCCCGGCATCACGGAAGGGCTGGCGGAAACGGCCCGGATGATTTCCGAGAATAAAGCGGAAATCGTGTCTTTCGGGACCACCATGGTGGAACTGATGGTGACCTGGAAAGCCATGCAGGCGATAAGCCGTGCCATGGACTGGGCCGGGAGTTTCCGCACTGCAGCAGCAGAAGTCCAGGTACTGACCAAGGCGCAGGAAGCGGCCATCATACGCAGGTTGAACATGCTGAAAGCAGCCCAGAAAAAAGAAGAACAGATGCTGGCCAAGGAAGTGGCCGCCCGGAAGATCGCGGAAGCGGAAAAAGAAAAAGCCATCAACGAAGGCTGCGTCCGAATCCAGATGAAGTACGTGGAAACGGCGGCGCGGATTGAAGCGGAGATGCGCGCGGCCTTCCGGAAGATTAGCGCCGAGGCACAGATGTCGGCGGCAGGTCAGGTGCAGGCTATCGCGGCGACAGGGACGGCGGCCCAGGCTGCCAGTACCAAGATGGTGGCGGCGTCCACCGTGGCCAAGGGCGCGGTGGGTTCACTGACCAAAACCGTATGGGCATTGGTGGGCGGATGGTATGCGGTAGCCGCTGCCATTGTGTTTGCTTTTGAGAAGCTGGTGGAGTTCAAGCAGGAAAAGTCCAAGGAGATCACCGGGGACACCTATGTGGGAGAACAGCGGTACCGCAAGGGGGCTGACGGAGCATTCTACCGGCAGACCATCAATACCGAGGCGGAGGATGCCTTTGATACCTACACGGAGACGAAGGTCACCGATGAGGAGGAGTTGGCAGCTGTGCGGGCTGCCTATATACAGAAACATCCCTCAAAGAAATCTTCAGCAGCGGCAGCTCCGGATACCGATAAGTACAAGAACCTGTTCAGCGGTGGCGGTGACAGCGGCGGGGGCAAGGGCTCATCCGGAAAAGCGACCGATCCGCTGAAAGAGGAACTGGAAAAGCGGAAGAAGCTGCAGAACAGTTTGGAAAAGGAATACGCGGCACGGATGACCATCAAGGACGCCATGCAGGAAAGCCATAACCTGCAAACTGCATACCTTTCGGCATCAGAGAAGGCGGTCTATAAGATTGCCAAAGACCATGAAAAGACGGTGGATGATATCAAAAAACGCTGGTTCCAGTTCGAGACGGAATACATCGGCATGTCAGACGCGGACCGGGCAAAGTTTGTACAGAATCTGACCGAAATGGGAGTTGCATTCGAGGTGACAGAAAATGGAAAGCTGTCCCTTGCAAAGCAGGTGGCGGCAGATATCGCCGCGGCCAACAAAAAATACGATGACGCTATCGTGGAGTATCACGCGCAGTGCAAGGATATCCTGGCGGATATTGATGAGGCGTACCGGACCGGTTCTGTGGAAAAGCTGAAGGCTGCTTTGACCGAGGCTAACACATATACGCTGAATTCCTACAAGACACGGCAGACCGTGATGGAACGGTATTACGAAAACTGGCTGGAAAGCCACAAGACCACCAGCGAGATGGTGGCGGATATCATCCTGGAAAGCCAGAACACATTTGAAACGTTCTTTAAAAATGTACTGACCGGGCAGAAATCCTTCGGCGATGCGTTTATGGACCTTCTGAACGGGCTGTTGAACGATATCGTGGGACAGATTTCCAAGATGATGGCTTCGGTCCTCATCAACAAGTTCCTGTCCACTTTCTTCGGCGGGGCATTCGGTTTCGCGGACGGCGGGCTGGTGAGGGGATATGCCACAGGCGGTCCCATCTACGGCCCCGGTACCTCTACATCCGACAGCATCCCCGCCATGCTCTCCGCCGGGGAGTATGTGGTAAAGGCTGACGCGGTGCGCCGTATCGGTGTTCCCATACTGGACGCTATCAACAGTGGGATGTTAAGCCGGTACGCCAGCGGCGGGACTGTGGCGGGTTCCTTCAATCCGTCTGCTGCGTCAAAAGGCGGCGTCAATGTCAGAATCCATCTGACCAACGAATCCGGGCAGCAGCTCCAGGCGGAGCAGACCGGCAGTTCCTTTAACGGAGAGGAGTACGTCATCGGTGTGGTGCTGAAAGCGGTCAGCACGAACCAGGGCGGCCTGCGAAGCATGATCAAGGGGGTTGCGACGACATGAGCGACAAAATTTATTTCCCGGATATCCGGGAACCGGGCTGGCCCTTTGCGGAAGAACATGAGGATACCTCCCTGCGCACCAAGTTCGAGGACGGCTCCATGCAGAGCCGGTCCAAGTTCACACGGAGCCGGCGGAAATGGACGCTGCACTGGAATCATCTTCCCAGGCGGCAGTATCTGATTCTGATGCATTTCATTACCAAGGTCGTGAAGTTTTCGGCAAAGAGCTTCATCTGGATGAACCCGGATTCGGTGAGTTTTGTGTACGGGGATCTTGACCCGCACATGGAAGAGGTGGAAGTCCGCATCACCCGTGTGGGGGAATGGAAGAACGAGGCCCTGCGGTACTGGTCCGGGGATATCGAACTGACGGAGGTGTAAGATGATAAGTCTTTCAGCCATCGCCAGAAAAGAAAAAAATCAGTTAAGCACGGACAGCGCCTTCATCGTGCTGCTGGATATCCAGCTGGGTGAAGACGTGGCCCGTATCTGTTACAACACGGAAGACGTGACCTGGAACGGGAATCTGTACCAGGCTTTCCCTTTCACCATCGGGGAGGTCACCGAGAAAACGGACGGGAGCGACCCGGATGTGGAACTGAAGGTGGACAATGTATCCCAGGCGCTGCAGTACGCGGTGGAGGAAGCCAACGGCGGAAACGGCACGGAGGTCATTCTCCGGGTGGTGAACAGTCTGGCGCTGGAAACCGGCTATGCGGAGATGGAAGAGTTCTTCGTGGTGACCAAAACCCAGGTCGACCAGCAGTACATCACCTTCCATCTGGGGAGCGAGTACAGTTCCCGGACAAGAAGGCCGCTGAACCGTTACATGAAGAACAGCTGCAGTTACAAGTACAAGGATGTGCGGTGCGCCTGCACTTCCAATCTTCCCAGCTGCGACCATACGCTGACGGACTGCAGGGCGCGGGGGAACAGCCATCGGTTCGGCGCCTTCCAGGGCATCGACCAGAAAGGGGTGTATGTGCATTGATCCGCTATGATGACTTGATCGGTGTCCCGTTCAAGAACCACGGAAGGGACGTGAAGACCGGCCTGGACTGTTACGGCCTGGTCATGGAAGTTTATAAAAGATTCGGTATTTCGTTGCCGGAGTTCGATGCGGAATACGATGATGTGGAAAAGATATCCGGCATCATCGACGGGGAACGTGCCAAACAGAATATTTGGAAGAAATGCGACAAAGGAAATCTGCCGGTTCCCTGCATCCTGGCCATCCGGTTCGGAGTTCCCAAAGGCGTGGTGAACCATACCGGCTGCTACATCGGGGACGGAAAGTTCATCCACATAAGGGAGAACATCGGTGTCTGTGTGGACAGGGTCAGTTCCCCGGCCTGGAACCGTGTCATTGAGGGGTGTTACGAATATGCAGGACAAGAACAAGATTACGCTGGTGATCATAAAGAATCCGTTTGAACCGTGGAACGGCAGACGGGTTGTCGAGATACCCGCCGGGGACACGGTGGAGAGTCTGGCAGCACAATACGCCGTGGAAGGTGTCGAGATGAGGGTGACGCTGAACGCATCGTCCCCG
>Ga0310690_10011412_pt1 | contig 10964 bp, 7 predicted proteins | sample AusTroGonzalo_MG_2_FD_207661 | JGI IMG/M metagenome (GOLD analysis project Ga0310690, IMG submission 207661) | Bovine rumen microbial communities from tropical cattle in Woodstock, Queensland, Australia - Gonzalo_04 (v2) (version 2) | ecosystem: Host-associated > Mammals > Digestive system >...
CACAACAGCGGCTTCAACGTCATGTGTCTTGATATTGCAAGACCTACGGTCATCCGCAGGACGGTATCGTTCGCCCAGTCGATGTTCGACGGGGAGATGACGGTTGAGGGCGTGACGGCCAGGCGCTGCGATGCCCGGGAGGCGTTGTCCGTGATCGGGCAGGGAATGATTCCCGTCGTGGCAGATCCGGAAGGAAAATGCATCGGACTTTACCGCCCGGAGGTCGTAGTCGATGCCATAATCGCCAAACGCAATCTTGGAACATCCAGGGACATGGCTCCGTTCACGGTGGCGCTGGGGCCGGGCTTCACGGCCGGAGAGGATGTCGACTGCGTCATAGAAACCTCCAGGGGACACGCCCTCGGAAGACTGATCTACAGCGGAAGCGCAGCCCCCAACACCGGAATCCCCGGAAACATCGCCGGCTTCACCGTGGAGCGCGTGATCCATTCACCGTGTGCCGGAGAGTTCGTGGCCTGCAGTAAGATCGGTGACATCGTCCGGAAGGGGGACGTGATTGCCCATGTCGGTGAAACCGAGGTCACGGCCACCCTGGACGGCATGATCCGCGGACTTCTGCATGACGGACTGACTGTTCCGGAGCATTTCAAGATAGCCGACATCGATCCCAGAGGGGAGAAATCCGATTATCTTACATGCTCGGACAAGGCAAGGGCACTGTCAGGATCGGTGCTTGAGGCCGTGATGCATCATCTTTCTTCCCTCAAGTCTTGATTTAGTGTGTCATTTTCTGCAAGATGGTGTATAATGGTTTAAAATAGCGACAATGGGTTTCAGCGGACAGGAGGTTTTCAGGATGTTGAACATTGAAAAGAAAGTAGACGGCAAGAATATCGAGATGGTTCTCTCCGGCAGAATCGATACCACAACTGCACCTGAACTTGACAAGGCCATTCAGGAAGTCATCGGCGGAGCCGAGAATCTTGTCTTCAATTTCGCTGACATTGATTATATTTCTTCCGCAGGACTCAGGGTTCTGCTCACTTCACAGAAGACCATGAACAAGCAGGGTTCCATGAAGGTTACTCATGTGAACGAGAGCGTCATGGAGATCTTCGAAGTCACCGGATTCTCGGAGATTCTTTCGATCGAGTGACGGCCACGCCCCAATGAGAATCGGAATCATAGGTAGCACCGGCATCAATATCGAACTCTTCACGGACAATTACCGGTTCGAGTCGGTAGCCATAGGTTCCAAAGAATTCAGATTCCACCACGGATATATCGGCGACAGGGAAATAATCCTCACTGCACGGAACCAGTACAGCGGTTCCGTGCCGCCTCATAAGGTCGACTATGGTCTGATCATGCAGGGAATGAAGGTCCTGGGTGTGGATACCATAGTAGGTACTGCGGCGGCCGGCAGCCTTTCTCCCGACATCGAGCCCGGAACGTTTCTTGTTCTGGACCAGTTCATTGATTTCACCAGAAGTTCCCCTCACACCTCATTTGATTCCGGCAGATTCGCATTCGTGGATTTCGCCGAACCGTATTGTCCGGAGACAAGAAAAGCCCTGATCCGGGCCTGTTCCGACTGCAAGGTCTCTTTCCTTCCCAACGGATGTTACGTGGGATCCGACGGACCGAGATTCGAGACAAGCGCTGAAGTCAGGATGTACCGCATGCTTGGCGGCGATGTCGTGGGCATGACGAACGTCACCGAGACCATTTTCGCCAGGGAAGCGGGAATGTGTTACGGCGCGCTGAGCCTTGTCGTCAACTATGGGGCGGGACTTGCTGCCAGGAAGGAAGTCCTCCGTCAGGACTGCTATGACAGGACAATAGAGTCCCTTGACCAGACTGTAGGTATCCTCAGGCGTTTCATAGAGATATTCCCGGACATCAAGACCTGTGGCTGCAGCTCCAAGAACAGCGATATTCTGTGATCCGGATCATTCCTTCATGCTCAGCCAGATGATCAGGTTGTTGCTGTCGAAGGCACTGTAGTAGCTTGTTTTCTCTGCAAGTCCCATGACTATGCGTATTCCGGTGGCCTCGCCGGGCTTGACATCGTGGTGCTGATCCAGCCAGGAAATAGGATCGAAGACCTTGTTGTAGTCCCTGAGCGTCAGGCAGATATCGTCTCCGTTTACGAACAGGCGGTAGTCTGCGGCCGTCACTTCCTTGCTGACCTTCCTGCGTCCCTTTCCGATATGCTTGACGAAGTTCGTGCCCATCTCCTCCATGAAGAGGGACATTCTCATTGCGGATTTCTCGTTGGATCCCTGTTGCAGACAGAACTTCTCCACAAGGGCCGATTCCCTTACTACATCATCCATGTCCGCCACATGACCGTAGAGGTTCTCGCCGCTGTTTCCGCCGAACCCTTCGGGGAGAAGCAGCAGATCATCCACATTCTTCGGAATCCGTTTGTTGCGTATGCAGATGATTATGAAGATTACCAGAACCAGCAATACCTTGCCTGTAGCGAATGCTGCCAGAACACCCTTTGATCCGAACGCGAAGGCCAGGGCCAGGGCACAACCGACGGGAAGGACCAGCCTGTCCAGCAGGTTGAGCACAATCACGAGCCTGCGGTTTCCGATACCCTGCAGATAATCTGCAAAGACAGAGCAGCACATGTCTGCCGTCAGTCCTATTGCCAGACAGCGTACGGCGAACACGCACATCGATGCAGTCTCCGGATCGGATGTATAGAATCCCGTGATTGCCGGAGCCAGGAGGAATACCGCGGCCATCATGACCAGGGATCCCTTCACGCAGAATTTCATTCCGTAGGAGAAGAGCTGCCGGATACCCTCGCGGTCATTGACTCCGTGGTAGAGTCCCGTCATCGACACCATGGTCCTTCCGACACCGACTGAGAAGCAGAACAGGATGGTGTTGATGTCACCCTGGACTCCCCTGGCCACCAGAGCCACGGACGATACTGCAAATAAGAGGTTTATCCTGTTTACGAACAGTTCCCTGAGATTGACCGCCAGGGACTGGACCAGTGACGGGAATCCCGCCTTTGTGATATTGCCGATTTCGGAAACCCTGAATCCTTTCATGGTAGGGCGGAAATACGAGCCCTTCCTCAGCATGAACGGCACTATGATGAGAAGCTGTACCGTAAGCGACACCGAAGTGGCCAGTCCCATTCCGAGTGTGCCCGCGTGTATCAGAAGGACGTTGATTATGTCTCCCGCCACATCGACCACGCCGAGTACGATTGCTGATATGGTGAAGAGGCGCTTTCCCTTGTCCATCACGATCATCGGCCCGATTATCTGCACCAGTATCATGGCGGGTACTCCAGGAGCATAACCGCGCATGTAGGCTAGCATATTGTTGTAGATTTCCGGATTGTTTTCCCTTGTGACTCCGCAGATGGAAAGGATAGTGTCCGGGATGAGGACAAAGGCAAGGATGACCAGTGCCGAAACGACAAGTCCCGCAAGAATCGAGAATGTCAGCACGCTGCCGGCTTCCTTTTTCTTTCCCTTTCCCATGTAGTCGGAGCAGACTATCTGCGTTCCGACCGACAGCAGCGATGACAGCATCAGGACGAACCAGTTGACGGGTCCGAACAGAGACACTGCCGAATAAGCATAGTTTCCCAGGAATCTGCTGGTGATGATTCCGTCTATCAGCTGGGCCGCTACACTTGCAAGCATGGTGAAGATCATGGCCACCGCAGTGGATGTGAACATGCTGGAGATTACGTTCTTGTGACTGCCGTTTCTCATTGTCCGCCTCAACTGAAATCATACCAGCATTGTGTTATGTAAACAATTAATAAACCGCATTAACATGTTGAAAACCTCACCCCCGCACAGTAAAATGAACTCCCAAGCAAAGGTAGGTGATACATGGGAAGAAAAACAGCGGTATTCATCAGATGGTTGATCACACTGGCCGTCGTGGGGACGGGCCTTTTCCTCATATGGAAGTTCATCATCAGTGTTCCCAAGAAGACTTATGAGAATCCGCTGTCACCGGTCAAAGTCGCCAAGCCCTACAGGGCCGATGTGAACCAGAGCCTCGAGCTCAACGGTTACATCGAGGCGCAGGCCATGATTCCCGTCGTTCCGTTCGTGCAGGGCACCATAACCGGCTACTACGCCAAGGAAGGAGACCTGGTAAAGGAAGGCGATGTCCTTGCTCAGATAGACAGCGAGCCTTACGAACTCCAGCTGAGGCAAGCCGAGGCCGTATATCTTGCCGCCGAGGCCACGTTCACAAGAGTCTCCAATCTATATCAGTCCGGAGCCGCCACGCAGCAGAATTATGATGAGGCCAAGGCCCAGTACGATGCCTACAAGGCACAGTATGAACTTGCCCGCATGCAGCTGGGCTATGCCACGGTCACGGCACCCAAATCCGGAACCATACTCATATCCTCCGGTGCCGAAGGATCCATTGCAACCTCCACAAGCCCGCTCTATGTGATAGCTGATTTGAACAGGCTTCAGATCAATCTCAATGTCCCGGAGAGGTACTTTGATCTGATAAATGCAAACAAGGATTCGATACGGGCCATCATTACCAGGGAAGGTGCAACTGCAACGGCCGTGGTGGACACCATAGCCCCATATGTTTCCCCGGAGTCCAAGACCTTCAAGGTCACGCTGAAGCTTGAAGGCGACGTATCTGCCTTCCGTCCCGGCATGTATGTCGGAATCGACATGGTCTACAACACATATTCGAATGCGCTTGTGATAGACCAGAGGACGCGCAACACGGACGGGTCGGCATACTGGTACGATCCCGAAACCCAGACTGCCAGATACGTGGTCCTTGATGTAACGGCATCGGACAATACACGTCTGGTCATAGATGAAAAATGGGCGGACACCCTGTTCATAACCGACGGTCAGGGCAACGTGATGGACGGTCAGAAGGTCAGCGTGATATGAAGGTATCCAGATATGCCGTAAGGCATCCTGTCGTCATTGCAATGATCCTCATAGCGCTGGTGGCGTTCGGAATCTACTGCGTGGTGGGCATGAGCATGGAGTTCATGTCCGACATGTCGCTGCCCGAGGTCGAGATCATAACCATCTATCCTGGAGCTTCAGCCGAGGATGTCGAGAACGACATTACCAGGATACTGGAGGAAGAGCTGGTCACGCTGCCGTACTACAAGAGCATGACCAGCCAGAGCAACAACTCCTTCAGCTGGATAACGGTGCACTACCAGGACGGAATCGATGTCTACGAGCAGCTGACCGAACTCAGGTTCAGGCTCCAGCAGCTGAGGGACAGCCTTCCCGATGATGCCCATGACCCATATGCACTCGTCGGCGGTGCCACCATGCTGCCCATAATGCAGTTCGCCATCATCGGAGGATCCGATACGGCAAGGATCACCAGGTACATCGAAGACGAGCTCAAGCCGCAGATCACCAGCATAGACGGAGTTGCAGGCGTAGAGCTGTACGGGGCCCTGAAATCAAGGATCAATGTCAGGCTCCGGATGGACGATGTCGCCAGCCATGGAATCAGCGTGCTGCAGATCTATCAGGTGCTGAACTACTCCAACTTCACCATACCGCTCGGGAATGCAGACTACCAGAGCCATACCATCAGCGTGAAGTACGACGGAACCATAGTCGATCTGTCCGAGCTGGAGAACCTGCCGGTGGGAATGGGCTCCGACAATGTCATGATCCGTCTCAAGGATGTTGCGGATGTCGGCTTTGATTATCCGGAGGCCACCACATACGCGATGTCGGACGGAAGGGACCTCATTATGGTCTCCGTCACCAAGAGGGCCGGCGGCAACACCGTCAGGATCAACGCGCGCATAAGGGAGATCCTTGAGAACGTAGATGCCGACACCGACGGAGCCCTGACATATCAGGTCTACTCCGACGACTCCAAGAGCGTCAGGGAATCGCTTTCCAACGTCCTGACCTCCGGAATCACCGGTGTCATCATAGCCATAGTCATAATCTTCCTGTTCATGAACAGCCCGAGGGCCACGGTGGTAATAGGTGCATCCATCCCGCTGTCCTTCCTCTTTGCGTTCATCGGAATGAAGATATTCGGGCAGACCATCAACCTGATCACCACATCAGCCATGGTCGTTGCCTTGGGAATGGTAGTCGATGCATCCACCGTCATGCTCGAGCAGATATCACGTCATCTGGGGCGCAAGGACTATTCGGCAGATGATGCAATAATCCATGGCTCGGATGAGGTGGGAGCTTCCATAATAGCCTCTGCAATGACTACCATCGTGGTTTTCATACCGTTGATATTCCTCAAGGGTATCGTCGGCATGATAATGAACGGATTCGCCATAGTGCTGGTGCTGTGCATAGGAGCATCGCTGATTGTCGCGGTGGTCGTGGTTCCGTTCCTGATGAAGCTCATGATGTCGGGTTCCCGCAAGGAGCCGCGCAAGACACTGTTCATGCGTGGAGTAGAGAAGCTGGAGGGCGGCTACAGGTCCGCACTCAAGTGGAGTCTGATCAACAGGCGCTATGTGATAGTGCTTCCCATACTGCTTCTGCTTCTGTCGCTGGTGCTGATATTCAATCTCGGATACAGCTTCATTCCGTCCATAGATACCGGCGAGTATTACGTGAATCTGGAATTCCCGCACGGCTATGATCTGGAAATGTCCAAGGAAAAGGCCATTCAGGCATCTGACATGGTCAGGGAGCTGCAGCCTGAAGTCGAAAGCATTGCCCTGTTCGTCGGAATCAGCGATTCCATGGGCGGCAGCATGACATCCAGCCCCAATCAGGCATACCTCTATGTGAAGCTTCACACCGGAAAACGCCGCAACGTCATGGAGCTGATAAACGAGGCACAGTACGAGCTGTCCGCCGCCATTCCGGACTGCACCGTCAACGCAACCAACGGCGGATTCGACAAGCTCGTCTCATACATATCGTCAGGCGGAGGATACAAGCTGACGCTGGTCGGAACCGACCTCATGCAGCTGTATCAGGAAGGCGAAAGGCTCCGCAAACATCTGGCAACCGACCCTGACGTTACCACCACAAGCATCTCGACCAACTTCGACGAGCTTATGCTCTCCATAGACATGGACAAGACAAAGCTCAACTCTCTGGGCATCACCAGCTACGAGGCCGGCATGATTTCCGCCATCCTGTTCAACGGGGTGGACACCGGCAATGTAACCATAGGCGACGAGGAGAGGAGCACCATCCATCTTTCAAGCGACATAGCGGACGGCTACATAGACACCGCAAGCATGGGACGCATCCCCGTGGTCACGCTTGCCGGAAGCGTGGTGACGTTCGAGGAGCTCGGCGACATGAGCATAGAGAGCACGGTCTCTTCCATCAGCCACACCGAGAGGATTCTGTCGGTAACCGTAGGAGCAACGCTCATCAGCGAGGATGCCTCCGGAGTCGTCGCCAGGATGAACTCCTATATCTCCGAAAACCCGCTTGAAGAGGGAATAGACACCAAGGCAAGCGGAATCCTGGGACTGATAGAGGACAGCCTGCCCAGCGTCATAACCGCAGTGGGAATAGCAGTCTTCCTGCTCTATACGGTCATGGTCATCCAGTTCGAGAGATTCCGGCAGCCGTTCATCATCATGGTCAGTGTCCCGTTCTGTCTGATCGGCGTAATCGTCAGCCTGCTGGTCTTCGGTTCCTCCATAACGCTCCTCAGCGCAATCGCGCTTGTGGCCCTTTTCGGAACCGTGGTCAACAACGCCATCATCCTGATCGACTACATGAACCAGCTCAGGGACCGCAAGAGGGCGGCTCTGATCCTGGGAGTGGACGAGGAGTTGGTGGACAGGCCCGGCAGCGGCTACACGCAGGAGACTGGCCGCGGGAAACTGCTTGACCTGAAGACGGAAGAGAAGATCCTGGCCATGAGCATAGTCCAGGGCGGATCTTCCAGACTCAGACCCATACTGATCACCACGCTGACGACCGTAGTGGGAGTCATCCCCATGGCCCTCTCCCTGGGAGAAGGCTCGGAGATGTATGCGTCGGTCGGTCAGTCCATAGCAGGAGGCCTGATGACCTCCATGCTCATAACACTGTTCATAGTGCCCGTCATCTATTTTGTTGGAGAGAGGGGCGTCCTCAAGAGAAAGAAACGTAGAATGGAGCGTTCAGATGGATAGAAGAAGATTTGCATACGTAAGATTCACACTTGCCGCACTGGCGGTCCTGACCGTCCTGCTTGCAGGATGTTCCGTGGTTTTCGAAGCCGGAATCAGCGGCAAGGTCGTCACGGCCAGCGGCACGGGGACGGCGGATGTCGCCGATGTAAACGTCTTCGCATACACAGACAAAAGCCTGAGGGACTCCGATTTCGAGAAATTCGAAGCCGGTACCATCGTGCGTCCGACCGAGGGATCGGGCTATGTGGCCACCACCACGACCAACGCCAACGGTGAATTCACCGTCAACAAAATCGTCTGGGAGACAAAGAATTCCGAGTTCGGAAAGACCGCCGACGTATCCAAGCTTTACCTCATCTTCTATCACGAGGACTACAAGCCGGCCAAGACCGATGCCACCGTCATCAGCGGCAGCACCAACGCCAGCAACGTCTACATCAAGCTGGAGGGCAGCAAGGACTACACCACACTGAACATAACCGTATATGATGTCACAACCAAGAAGGCGATGACTACACCAGTGACCCTCGAGTACTGGCAGGATGACAGTGCCGAACATGACACCGTGACGCTGACCGGAAACGCATCGATTCCGATTTCCTTTAAAAAGGGTGAGAATCCCGATGTCTTCTTTGCCCTTTCAAGCCCCGGCGACAGTTGGAAGATGTGCACGAGGGAAGGATCGTTGATACCTGAATACAAGGTTCTGGATGTGGAGGAGGGAACCCTCAGGGTCTCCCTGTACATGATGGGCTTCGAGTACACGCTCCCGGCATTCAGCGGAGACATCGACGGCACATATACGTCAACTCCGAATCTGGATGGGGTGGACAATGTCCGGATCCATCTCGCCTATGTCGACAAGAACGGCGGGGTGCAGTACTTCGACGAGGTAGAGAGCGCAGAGCCTGAGACATACTGTACCAGGACGCCTGTGGGAGATGCCTCCTATTTCGAGCACGGCCTGTTCTCCGGAATAGGCTACAATGACAATTACTCGATAGTGATCAATCAGGAGAACTATCCTGAAATAATCGACTGGGCGGCCTTCGAGGGCACCGAGCTCTCAATCAAGCTGAGAATCATCTTCGACTTCCCGGATCCCGCAACGACCAAGTTCTATGAGTTCGACTACTCACCTCTGAAGGAAGCGACCCTCGGACATATAAAGGACAAGCTGGAAGACGTATGAAGAAACTTCTGACGACAATCCTGTTTTCAGTATTCCTCTTCAGTTTGTCCGCACTGACGGTCTCGGATCTTGAGAGCGCCATGCTCGGGGCAAACCCCGATATCCTCAAGGCCGCCGAGGAGATCACCAAGGCCGCTCTGGATGTCAGGGACGCCAAGGCTGGCTATGCCCCCACGGTGGACCTTACTATTACAGGAAGCTACATCGCCAATCCCATAGATCCCATCAGGATCAATCTTGGCGACTACATCGATACCCGGTCCTACGGAATCCCGAACGACTACATCACTGTCTACGGCGGACAGGAGAGCATGTACTACCAGTTCCAGCTGTCGCTGACCCAGCCGATATTCACATGGGGCAAGCTCACGAATGCCGTGAAGCTCTACCAGAAGGTCTACGATGCCCGCGTGCTTCAGATGGACGATGCCATCGGCAAGGCCAGAACCGAGATACTCACCAGGACCGCGGCGCTGTACTGGCTGCTTCAGATATCCGACATGCTCGACAGCCAGATTGCAATCACATCGCGGCTTGTAGAGCTGGCAGACGATGCCCGCAAGAACGGCATGGTGCTGGAAACAGAAGCACTTTCGGTGAAAGTGCAGGCCCGCCAGCTGGATGTGGCCAAGGCAAAGATCGACCAGCAGGTGGTCCTGATGGTTTCCGCGCTTCGCAACCTGACCGGAATCAAGGACCTTGAGGCTTCCGACATCGAGTTCGATGAGGCGGAGTTCAACCGGGTGCTGGCAGAGCTCCGTGCATCGGATTACGATACGCTCTGTTCTCAGTGCCTTTCCGACAGGAGGATTACGTTCCAGCTTCTCGGCGTGCTTGAGGACATCGCGGACCTGACCAGCGACATCGCCGGTGCCTCGGTCAACTGGAAACCGGACTTCGCGCTTGTCGTGAACGCCGACTACAGCGGCAGCCGGCTTCCGTTCGTCGAGACCGACTGGTACGGCAAGGACGACTGGAGCGCCACAGTCACTGTTGCCCTCAAGACTACGATTGCCGACGGCGGAAAGGCCATCAGGAACGTAACGCGCACGGCAAGCGATGTCACCGAAGCCCGGCTGGACATGCAGAGTGCAAAGGACAAGGTGAGGGCGGCCGTGGACGAGAACTGGACCAATCTGTCCGTCTACGGCGCGCAGATCGATTACCAGGAGGCCCTGAAGCTCCAGCTTGAAGCCCAGGGCGAGGTTGACAGACAGCTTCTTGACAGCGGATACGGGTCTGAGTCAGACTACCTGCAGGGTCAGCTGAAGTACAACAACTGCTCCATCGAGGTCCTGACAACAAGAATCAGCCTCGCTGCCGCCGCATATACCCTGTTGTACCTCCAAGGTGAGCTATGACATTCACTACGATAGATTTCGAGACCGCCAACCAGATGCCGCAGAGCGCATGCTCCGTGGGTCTGGCCAAGTTCGATGAGGACGGACAGGTCATAGACAGATTCTATTCCCTGATAAAACCTCCCAAGGGCCACGACTACTTCTACGCCCGGAACATCGAGATCCACGGCATCAGGCCGCGCGATGTCGCCGATGCCCCCGATTTCGAGTACATCTGGCCCGAGATCCTCTATTTCATCGGCGATGACTTCATCGTCGCCCACAACGCCAGATTCGATGTCGGTGTCCTTACAAGCCTGCTCAGGTACTACAACATCGAGAT
>Ga0310690_10011413_pt1 | contig 10963 bp, 10 predicted proteins | sample AusTroGonzalo_MG_2_FD_207661 | JGI IMG/M metagenome (GOLD analysis project Ga0310690, IMG submission 207661) | Bovine rumen microbial communities from tropical cattle in Woodstock, Queensland, Australia - Gonzalo_04 (v2) (version 2) | ecosystem: Host-associated > Mammals > Digestive system >...
TGTAGAGGGTAGAATTGCGGTGTCGCGCACGGCGCGACCTCCATCATTCTACATTTTCCATTTTCAATTTTCAATTCTCTCAAGCGGCGGAACGCCGCGCGGCAAGGCGGCAGCGGTTCGTGGTTCGCGCCGGTAGGCGCCACCTCCTCTGCCTCTCTGCTCCTTCGCTACTCTGCGTTAAAAACCTCTACATGTCTCTACCTGTTCTACATGGTTAAACAAAATACGACCACAGTAGTTCCATGTTGAGGAATGGAGATATTTTATGATTAACCATGTAGATCATGCAGAGCAGGTAGAAAAGCTAAAAGCGCTTGCGGCCGAGGTGGGGCAGATAGCGTATGGTGTGCATGAATACTTTGGCACGGGTCTACTTGAGAAGGTCTATGAAGCGGCGTTTGAACATCGGCTCCAAAAGGCCGGCTACAAGGTAGAACGCCAAAAGCCTTTGAATGTGTATGACGCAGATGGCTTTTGTGTCGGCGAGTATTTCGTAGACTTGTACATCAATGATTGCCTGGTGGTTGAGTTGAAGGCTACAGCAGCTCTCGCGCCTGAACATTACGCGCCGACAATAAATTACTTGAGAATCATGGATAAACCCGTGGGCTTATTGGTAAACTTCGGCTCTCGAAAGTTCGAGAGACGAACTGTCTATCCATAACCTACATGTCTCTACCTGTTCTACATGGTTAAATTCCCTTGAACACAATCGACCATATTGCCTCCGCGTTCCTCCGCCGCATCCTCCGCCGCATGAAGGAGCTGGGCGTTTCGCAGTCGGAGCTTGCCAAGCGCATGAAGGTCTCGCGTCCGTACATCTCGAAAGTGCTGCGCCAGGACGTGAACTTCTCCTTCCGCACTGCTGCGCGGCTCGCGAACGCCCTCAAGATGGACTTCTTTCCCGAACTCCGCCCGCAGGAGGGGGATCGCCCTTGACACCTGTTAACCAAAAGGTTATACTACGCTCAGATTTGTTTGGCGCACTATGCACCGGCAAAAAACAATCCATTGGGCACAACCCAAAGAAGTGAGGTATTCCCCTGCATACCCCACGGGACGAGAGTTTTGAGAGAGATAGCCAAGCCAGGATCGCAATGAACAAGAACATAGTCTGCATTGGGGCGGGATACATCGGCGGGCCGACGATGGCCGTCATCGCCAAGATGAACCCAGACCGCAAGGTCATTGTGGTTGACATCAACAAGGATCGCATTGCTGCCTGGAACTCCGCCGACTATTCGCTGCCAATCTACGAGCCTGGTCTCGTGGACGTGGTGAAGGAAGTCCGTGGCAAGAATCTGTTCTTCAGCACGGACATAGAGGGCGCGGTAAAGGAATGCGACATCGTCTTCGTCGGCGTAAACACGCCTACGAAGATGTTTGGCAGGGGCGCCGGTCGTGCGAGCGACCTCCAGTACTGGGAGAAGACCGCACGTTCGATAAAGGAGTATGCGCAGGGCTCCAAGATCGTCGTCGAGAAATCTACCTTGCCTGTCCGCACCGCAGCGGCGATGGATGCAATATTAAACCATGATGCCGACCGCAAGTTCACCGTCCTAAGCAATCCGGAGTTTCTCGCGGAAGGAACGGCCATCAAGGACCTTCTAGAGCCTGACCGTGTCCTGATCGGCGGCCCGCAGGACGAGGCGGGGCTTAAGGCGATTGCCGAGGTTGTCGACATCTATGCAACATGGGTGCCGCGCGAGAAGATCCTAACCACGAACGTTTGGTCCGCCGAGCTTACAAAGCTTGCCGCCAATGCGTTCCTCGCGCAAAGGGTGTCATCCATAAACGCAATTGCTGGGCTCTGCGAGGCGACCGGCGCCGATGTCGACGAAGTCGCTCGCGTTATCGGTGCAGACAGGCGCATTGGGCCAAAGTTCCTGAAGGCTGGCCCTGGATTTGGCGGCAGCTGCTTCAAGAAGGACGTCCTGAATCTCGTCTACCTCTGCGAGTCGTTTGGTCTCCATACTGCGGCAGAATATTGGATGAGCGTAATCAAGATGAACGACCATCAGCAGGAGCGCATAGTGACAAGGCTGCTCGAGGCCATGTTCAACACGCTTGCGAACAAGAAGATTGCCCTGTTCGGCTTCGCTTTCAAGGCCGACACCGGCGACACTCGCGAGACGCCCGCCGGAACGGTCGCGAGGTTGCTGGCGGAAGAGCATGTGCGAGTCGCCATTACCGATCCTAAGGCCTTGGACAACGCTAGGCGCGATCTCTCCGGTCTGAAGGGAATTGAGTACGAGCCTGATGAGTATGCGGCGGCTGAAGGTGCGGACGCAATCGTCCTCATGACTGACTGGTGTCATTATCCCGCGCTAGATTGGATCCGCATCTATGGTGTGATGCGCAAGCCGGCACTAGTGTATGACACACGCAACTGTCTAGACGCCGTCACACTTCGCAAAATTGGATTTAAAGTTCTGAATGTGGGCAAGTAAGACGGCAGTTTGGAATGTAAAACTTTATGGAATCTAGGGGTTTAGGAACTAGGAATGTATCAATAGATGCGTTTCGTTGTTTGTTGATGTTTCTTATAGTTCTTCACCATGCTTCAATTCGTGGGTATTGGAAAGATGAGACAAACAATTTTATATTGCCATTGCTATATACGACCTTGATTTTTTGGCATGTTGATGGCTTTATTGCTATTAGTGGGTGGTTTGGTTGCCATTTTACTTTAGTTAGATTCTCTCGTCTCTTTGGAGTAATGTTATTTTATTCCATATTTCATAGTTGCTACTTGTATTTTATTATGAATGTGCCAATCTACAATGCAATTGGAGTTCATGGTGGTTGGTATGGGAATACCTATCTTGCGTTTATGTTTGTGGCACCTCTTATTAATGAGGCGTTGTTGAAACTAGTAGTTACGTTGCCTCGCAAGAAGGTGTTTATTATATGGGCAATATATGATATCGGGATGATACTTAATTGGGCACCTTATAATTTATTCACAGGTGTGCTTGCAAGTGGAGCAGGGGGGTTTTCGATAATGACATTTATTACGGTTTATATTAATGTGCGAATGATTAGATTGTTGCAATTAGAAACATATTTTACGATCAGAAAATTCTGCATGGTATGTGCCTTGTATTTTATAGGATGTCTTGTGTTTTCTGTGTCGTGGGCAACATATCAGATTTGTGCAAAAGGTTCTACAATTCAATGGAGCTGGGTAGGTTATACAACCTACAATTCGCCACATGTTATTCTTATGGCTATTGCTGTTATGTTGGCATTTATAAAATGGGTACGTATTCCGCATTGGCTTTGCAAGATTGTTGCTTTTATATCGCCAGCAATGTTTGGTGTATATTTACTACATGGTGCGACTGGGTTTGGTAATTATTTATATTTGATTCCTGAGCGATGGCTAGCAGAATCAACAACGTTATCTCCGGTTGTTATTGTGTTTGTGGCGGGCACTTTTACATTTTTTACTTGTATAGTTGTTGATAGTGTACGCCGTGTTGTTGTTGCTCCTTTTTGCAAGTTAATATTTCCCATTTTGCGGAGCTGGGATACAAAACTAGAATTGTAAATGACGTTTGAGGATTTAAACCGTTGTATGAAATTTAGGATTTATTGTACCACGTGTGTCACAGTTGCAAATATGTGTATTAGGGCATATGCGATATGCATGAAAAATGGTATAATACGCACAAGCGCGATGAGAGAGAAAAAGAAAGAAACGGCGCGGGTGAGGTATTCGGCTGCATACCCCACGGTACGAGAGTTTGGCAGGAAATAATCGATCCAGAATTGCAATGTTATAATATCTAAATGATTTTAGCTTTGCAATGTGAGATGATTTTAGCAGTGTCAATTTGCGTATGCAAGAGAGAATTACGAAAACAATGTACCGGGAGTGGTTGAGAACGATATGCTTTATGCAGCTCTTGTTTCATGGGCGGTCGCTCGTGTAATGGATGCATTGCTGCCTATCTTGGCGGTAGTTCTGAAAACAACATGGGAGAACACTATGAAACTTGTGAAATTAGTTGTTAGGTCGGTAGAGATGCTGGTCATAAACAATATCTGCTCTGCAGTGATTGTTGTGGGGGTACAGCTGGAGCGGCTGGCCCATGTGCATGAGCTGTTGGCTTATCTTACTTCCATGAACGGATACAAGTATGTACCTCTACGGGGTGTAAGCCCTTATGGCCAGCTGCTCCTCCATCCTTTTAGATTTATATGGGCTTAGACAAGGAAGAGATATTGCCACCGAAGACTTGGATTGTATTCATCGACAAAGTGAGCAGGCCTGATTCCAAGTACGCGACACGTGATGAACTGGATAGAAATTGATTTTCTGAAGGGATTGAGTTTTGATTGAGAAGTAGTTATTGAAGTCATGTCCTCAAACCGTCGAATATTTTGAACATCATTGCCAAATACGGGGTGGGGATTTTAACAGGAGAGGTGTAGAATGAGAGAGAAAGTGAAGAATGTGATTTTGGTTATGTCGGGAGGTGTGGGGCAGCGATTCGGCTCAGGCGTTCCGAAGCAATACTGCATGATGGGCGATAGACCGATAATAGAGTACGCCATAGATGCGGCGCGGTTCTGTTCGTCTGTGGATCAGGTTGTCATTGTGACAACTGAAGACTACAAGGATAGCATTGCAGCCAAGTATGGGTTCCCAACAACGGTTGGTGGCAGTACGCGTACAGAATCGCTGGCAAATGGGCTTGAGTTTGTCGCCCAGCATTACGACTGTGAGAAGGTCGTAATTGCAAACGCCGTCTGCCCGCTCATGACGGAGGAGCAGCTAGACCGATACTTCAAGTTGCTTGACGAATACGACTATGTGCTGACATCGTGGAAAGTCGTTTCTACGCTTCATAGATATGACGGCGAATGTGTGGACAGGAATGACTACTTCCATGTCATGGAGCCGGAGGCATATCGATTCAAGTTGCTGTACGAGAACTACAAGCGCGACTACCCGGTTCCGTATATCTTCCATCAGCTCCCAAAGACGGCGAAAGGATATTTCTGCTTTGATTATCCATACACGATGAAGATTACTTATTCTTCAGACGTCAAGATTGCCAAGATTTTGTATGATGATTTAATACTGAAGCCCAAGCAGGATAAAATCAGGCAAGGTGTCGTGTCGTGGCTTTCTTCATTTTGCAAAGATGGTGTTTCGGAGTGGTATGCTCGAATCCCTGAGTATATGGCCGATCTTGCAAACAAGTATCAGATTACCAGTTGGATTGTAAATCCCAAGACATTTGCGACATGTGTTTTTGAGGCGGAATCACGATTGTATGGCAGCGTCATACTGAAATTCCATGCTCCGTCCGGTCGCTATCCATATGAATTGGCGTATTATAAATTGGCTACGAGCGGGCGAATGGCAACTTTGCTTGATTATAATGATGATTATCGGGCCTTGCTTATAAAGAAGATTGTCCCAGGAATGATGGTAAAATTTGATAGCAACGACCCAGAGCTAAAAGATTTCTACAAAGACATTTCGAATAATTTCATCAGTGCCGACGCGATCCCGAAGGATCTCAAGGTGAAAAGCATTATTGATGACTTTGAAATTAACGCATCAAACTCAGACAAGTATAATTTCGACAGTAAAAAAGCTTTGCTAGATAGTGCTGTAAGATGGGTGTGGAAGAAGTATTTTGCTGAGAGCCCTATGTATTATCTGCACCGGGATTTGCAAAGGAGGAATATCTTAAAGGGGATTGATGGTGTTTATGCAATTGATGCGTTGGGAATAATTGGGCCTAAGGAATTTGAGTTTACGCTCAATTTCATTATCGAGGCACGGGCTAGTCCTGATTCCTACAAAGAGTTGCACTGTGAAATGATGGATTATTTCTCTGAGTATTGCGATAGGAAGAGATTGTTGGCCGCATTGTTCATCACATGGGTTCATAAGATGGATGAGTATGTGTTTTCAAAGAATGACGATCAGAAGCTGGCGAAATGGTGTTTGGGTGTAATTGAAAATATATTTTACGCTGGTAACAGTAATCTCCTTGGGGTGGATGGAGAATCAGCTGTGCCCGAGATCCTTCGGTAAAGGTTTGCATCGCGGGACGACTTTAGGACTTGTTCGATGAAGTGCTTAATTACATTCGACATGGATGGAACGCTTTACAGTCTTGATGCGGTGATCCCTGCCGTTTATGAGATACAAATTGACTTCCTTAAGGTGAAGAAGGGCTGGACAAGAGACAAAGCCGTTGCATACTTTAATGAGAATTGTGTATTCCCATTCGTTTCGGAAAAGTCACGCTCGGCTACCCGCCTTTTTCAAGAAGCAGGATTTGATTTGCAGGAATGGAATGAGTTTCGTGCGGCAAGATTTCCGTTTGATGCTGTAGTCAAGAGCCCCGCAATATCTGAAAGTTTGATGGACGGTTTCAGTAAATTGGGATTGTGCGTTTTGGTTACAAGCAATTCTCAAAAGAATACGGAAAAGATATTGGGGAAGATCGGCGTTGACACAACTGCTTTCAACAGGATTGTTTGTAATGATACCGCTTTGTCCGGCCGAGCATTCAGCAAGAAGGATATATTCAAGACATTACTTGACGAGTATTCGCTTCAGCCGTATCAGGCATTTTCGATTGGCGATAGATATGTAACAGACATTGAGCCAATGTTGAAGTTAGGAGGAAATGGCGTACTTGTTTCTGCACCAGAATCATTAAATAACGTCTTGAAAGATATGTCAAATGGTAGTCTTGTGACATGCGAGGCTTATAGGTGCTTTCCTTCTGCGGAAATCGTAAGCGAGTCTTTGCGGGGAGAATGATTTGGCTGATTCTTTGAAAAATAAAGTTGCCAAGGGCGCGGTTTGGGCGACGCTTGAGCGATTCTCTGTGCAAGCCATGCAATTCGTGGTCGGCATGATATTGGCGCGATTGCTCACGCCCACTGACTACGGGACGGTCGCGCTTTTATCCATCTTCTTTGCCATCGCCGGTTCGCTCGCGAGTTGTGGTTTTGGTAACGCTCTCGTCCAACGGAAGGTCGTTGGTGATTTGGAGTTCAACTCGGTCTTTTATATAAGCATCGCAGCGTCGCTCGTTATCTATGTGGCGATGTTCTTTGCCGCTCCGTGGATCGCAGAGTTTTACAAGGTTCCGATCCTCTGCCCGCTTGCGCGTGTTTCGGCAATCAGTTTCATTCTGAATGCCATTAACTCTGTGCAAGGTGCAGAACTGTCCCGAAAGATGCTTTTTGATAAGCGCTTCAGGATAACTCTAATCGTCAGCGTGGTGTCGGCGGTTTCAGGAATAACGCTTGCCTATTTGGGATTTGGTGTTTGGGCGCTGGTATTTACTTCGCTTCTGTCGAATGTTGCCAATGTCATTGCATATTGGACTATCATTGCCTGGCGCCCTAAGCTTATGTTCAGTTTCCGCGCTGTTAAAGGCCTTTTCTCTTACGGCTGGAAGTTGTCAGTGGCATCAGTTATTTCCACTGCCTACACGGAGCTTTATGGGTTTCTCATCGGGCGAGCCTACACTCCGGCTGATCTTGCTTTTGTTAACAAAAGTCGTGCTATGCCGAGTCTGCTGATGACGACGGTAAATGGAACTATTAGCAGCGTTAGTTTCCCCGCGCTTGCACAACTACAGGATGACATGTCAAAGTTTCGTGATGCGATGCGTCGTATGATACAGTGTTCTACATTTCTTGTGTTCCCGCTGTTAACTATTCTTTCGATGACGGCACGGCCATTAACTCTGTTGCTCTATGGGGAGCAGTGGGAACCTGCTGTTATCTATGTCCCAATTGGATGCTTTGCAATGGCGGGTGCAGTTATGAATGGTATTAATTGCATGGCAATTTCGGCGCTTGGAAGGAGCGGAGTACTGCTGACTTTGGATATTGTCAAAAAGACGGTCGGTTTTATTCTTATGCTTGTTTCTATTCGATATGGAATTATGGCCTTTGTATTGACTATGGCGTTTGTTCAGGACCCGTTTGGTGTATTGGTCAACACGTTTGTAAATGGGAGGCTTCTGAATTACAGCTTTATAATGCAGATGCGGGACATCGCGCCGACAGTTTGTCTATGTGCCATTTCTGCCATTGCCATGTGGGGTGTTGGATTGGCGCTCGCGCCGGTTTGCTCGGTATTACCTGGTCAAAATCTTGTGTATGTCGTAACACTTGTTGCCGAGGGTTGCGTTGGTTTTGGGCTCTATTTTGCGCTTGCGTATGTGCTTAGGTTGCGTCCTATGGCAGAATATTGCAATATTCTGCTTCCGGTTATGCGTAAGCGTTTTCCGAGACTTGCGGAAAGGGTCACATCCATGAACTGGGCAGTATAACTATGGTTGTTCAAAAGGAAGAAGTGAAGATGCGTAAGATTCTTGTAATAGGTGGCACGGGTAACATGGGTAGGCCATTGGTTATGTCGTTGGCCGAGGCTGGGCATTGTGTATCGGTTGTTTGCCGTAAAAAGGTCAGTAACGAAGATGTTGTCCGTTTGGCAGGTAATGGTGGAGGGTGTTTTTATGGTGACGTTAAAGACAAGAAGTTCATGGAGGGAGTGTTAAATCGGCATTATGATGCTATTGTCGATTTCTGTATCTACTCGTCTAATGAATTCAGAGAACGCATGGAGGCGTTTCTTGGTGCGACAGATCAATATGTGTGCTTGAGTACTGCCGCTGTTTATGCAGATATTCCCACCCCGAAAAATGAGTCATCACCGAGATACATGGAGGTGGATCCACCAAAAGAGGGAACGGCGAAGTGGGGTTGGTATTGCTATGAGAAGGCCAGAATAGAGGATATGCTTTTTGCATCTGGTAGACGCAATTGGACAATTGTTCGCCCTGGGATCACGATGAATGCCAACCATATTGGCTGGGGGAATTGGTGGGATGAAGCCTGGGCAGGGAGGATAATCCGCGGCAAAAAAGTTGCAGTAGAACAGGATATGTTGGACTTCAAATTCTCGCTTTCCTCTGGTGCTCAAGTTGCTGCGCTAATAGGTTCAGTAATTGGGAATTCAAGGGCCATGGGCGAAGTGTTCAATGTCTGTTCTCTGGAAGTCTGGTCTTGGAGAGAAATGCTCGACGCATATAGGCGGATTTTTTCGAAGCGCGGTTATGATTTAAAGGTGAAGTACGTCGATTCCCAGAGGGTAATTGGGAAGAATATGACACGCGAATATTGGTACAAGAGGGCACGTCTTTTAGATCGAGTTTTTGACAATACGAAGATTCGTTCGATTATACCTGTGCATATGCCCGAAAGAAACATGTCGGAACTGCTAGAGGAATGGACAGAAATATATATCAGTAACTATGAAGTCTGTAAGTTGAGAGGCGATCACTTGTGGCAAACGGCTGAGATTGATAGGCTGACGGGTGATAGTTCTCCGCGGCGCAATTTCTGTTCTTCGCGTCTGTATTTTAAATATCTGCTTATGCGATATTGCCCAAGGGTCTTGGCTTTGTGTTCTCGTTTCAGTGGCTTGGTGCGTTCCATAGTGCGATAGGTAATAAAGGAAGATGGATTTCATCTCGCATATTTGTTGGGTAAATGTGCAATGAAGAGTGTGGTTAGATTTCTGGATGTGATGCTTCCTGACATAGTTATGCGTGGGCTGCGCATGGTGAAACTGGAACTAAGAGTTCAGATTGCGAGGTTTTATCATCATAGTGCTGTCCGACGAATTAGGCGGAAAGTTAGAAGGGGAGATAAGATACGTGTACTCTTTCTGGATAGTGAGACGGCGAAGTGGAAAGCGCAGACATTGTTTGAGCTTTTGGATCATGATGATAGGTATGAACCGATTGTCGGCATATCAAAAAGGGACGTGGGTAAAAATGACGGTGCAACACTATTAGAACGCAGGATGGATAGTGCAAGAAAGTTTTTTGAGAGGATGGGGAATCGTTGGGCTTATGTTTATGATTCAAAAAATGGCCACCCGGTTGATTTACGCAAACTTTCGCCTGACATAATTTTCTATCAACAACCTTGGAATGTTCAAGGCTGTCATTTCCCTGCGATTACATGCAGATTTGCGCTTACGTGTTATATTCCGTATTTCGTGCCTAGCTATGGGCTCCCAGCGATGGAAGCGCATATGCTATTTCATCGTTTTCTTGCTTTGTATTTCACATTGAATGAAGCATGGTCTATGGAATACAAAAGAGATGTCTATTTGTTGTTCTTTTCTGGTAGAATGCTTGGCTTGGGGAATCCGGTGCTTGATGGTTTGACGCATGGCATGTATGCAGAGAAAGAGCGTGGAAAGAAGCAAGTAATATATGCCCCGCATTTTAGTATATCCAAAGAGAGTGATGCATTTAAGCCGTTAGTTCCGATGTCGACATTTTTGGAAAATGGGCGAGATATATTATCGTATGCGGTTGCACATCCAGAATTTAAATGGGTGTTCAAGCCGCATCCAATGCTTAAGACCGCACTTGTAGATTCGGGTGCGTGGACTCTCACGGAGGTGTCGTCATATTACTCGGAATGGGCAAGGATTGGTGAGGTGTGTGACGAGGGAGATTACATGCGTCTTTTTGCTCGCACATCTCTTATGATTACAGATTGCGGTTCATTTCTCGCGGAATTTGGTGCGACAGGGCAACCGATAATACATTTGATGGCAAAACGCAATAAGCTTAAGCCGTGTGCACCATCACAGAAATTGTTTTCAACATACTATGAGGTTGGAACGCTTGATGAATTACATTCTTGTCTTCAGATGCTTTTGGAAAAGGGCGAGGATCCCTTGCGGGAGAGTCGGCAAGCTGCTTTGAAAGATGCAAATCTTGGTGGCGTGAATGCGTCTCAAAGCATAAAGGATTTCTTTGATAGACTATTTCTGACAAAATGAATATCAGAACAGACTATCTAGGACGTCAGCAATGTGATGCCATAAAGGGTTTTTTTATCCTAATGGTGTTTGTCAGCCACTTCATGCAGTATGTGGCAGAGG
>Ga0310690_10011415_pt1 | contig 10962 bp, 12 predicted proteins | sample AusTroGonzalo_MG_2_FD_207661 | JGI IMG/M metagenome (GOLD analysis project Ga0310690, IMG submission 207661) | Bovine rumen microbial communities from tropical cattle in Woodstock, Queensland, Australia - Gonzalo_04 (v2) (version 2) | ecosystem: Host-associated > Mammals > Digestive system >...
TTTTTTTATTTTGTTATTTTCAAACTTAGCACCACTCCAAAAAACAAAAGTATCGTTTGTTATAGCTTGGCTTGTTGTATCAGCACCCTCTAAATAATAAAACATTGTATCTTTTCCGTTTGGTTTATAAAACTTATTACTATAAACACGATTATTATATTGAGTAAACCAATAAACCTCTATGTAAGTATAATTGGCTATACTATCGCTTAAGGTTATATCTCCATTACTCCCATTATCATTACTATATAATGTTATTGGGTTTGTTTTATTAGTAATTGTCGATAAAGTATTTAACAAAGTACTGAGTAGTCCTCTATTATGTACTACTCCCGTACTATCAATATAAGTATTATTTTTTAGTTTAATCGATTTACTCAATTAAACCACCACCTAAATTAAAACCTCCTTTACTGGAGATTTTAAATAAATAGGAGATACGCTTAAATAATAAGTGTACCTCCTCTCTTTGTAAGTAAAGGTATTTGTGTGTGTGTGTGTGTGTGTGTGTAGAGCCTCAAGGGTTACAGCGTTTTTTATCATACTTTTACCTCCTTACCACGTGTCAACGACATCATATTGTAATATCTCTTGTCCGTTGATGTAACACGCTCTATTATTACTACTAATAAAAAATATAGCTTGTCCTATATCCACGTTTACTGTTCGTGTATTGTTATCTATTCTATCAGTCGCTTGTATTTCAAACTCAAACGATTTTGTATTATCTAAAGATAATATAACATCACTACAAGTAAATGTACCATTAGAGGCTACCGTACCTATATTAGTCCAGCTAGACCAATTACCGCCAGTCTCACGATAGCGATATTTAACATTAGTTATAGCGTTTTTATCAGTATTATTTATTGTTAATTTAGTATAAGTACCACTAACTTTTATAGTTGTCTCATTTTCAAACCTATTAAGTCTTGTAGCACTTACGTTTATAACTGGTTTAGAATAATCATAAACCGTTATATCTTTATATGCTAAAGCTGGGTTGTTACGACTATCATAAGCTCTAACATTAACTCTTAAAGTACCACTATTAACAATAGTACCTATTTCTTTTGTAATATTACTTGTACTGTATGCTACCTCGTCATTTAAAGTATCACAACTCATAACATATTTATTAGGAGTTGCACTTTTTTGAGTAGTCATTTTATTAGTACTTGGGATACTAATTTTTAACTTACTATATCCTTTAACATATACTTGATTACTACCAGTAACAGCTACTATATCAGCGTTACTATCCTCGGTATTAAAGCTAGTAAAACTTGGGCTACACTCACTAACTTTAGTATAATAAGTTTTATTTCCTAAAGTTTTTACTACGCTACCGTAGGTAACTTTAGCGTAGTATGTACCGCTATTACTATTAGGTATACTAGCATATTGTCTATTTATAGCGTCAGTTGTTTTAAACTCGCCATTTACTACACCTTGATAAGTACCAGTATAAGTACCTAGTACTGTATTAGTATTTACTTGTAATATTTGGAGTGTAACATTTCTACCCAGTGGGTTGTATAAGTTAACACTAGCACCGTCGCCTATATTAAAATCGTTTATTGATGTAGGTTTAGGATAATCGTACGTAGTAGCGTATTTAGTATCACTTTCAGTCCATAACTGGCTATCACTACGCTTTACTCTTATTTTTACGCTGTGTTGATTACCAGCGGATAAACCACCAATATTAGTTGTAGGATATTGTCCTCCAGTCCAACCTCCGCCGTCAACCGAGTATTGTATAGCGTCGCAACTCGCACTTGCTTGCCAAGTAAATTGTATTGTAGTTTCGTCAACAGCCGATAAATCAAACCTTGTTATATCAGCATATCTTGGTATAGTATCCAAGCTCCAGCTACCGCTACCACTACAATTTACAGCGTAAGTATAAATACCAGCCTCAGCCGACGCACTAAACGACCTTGTACCGTCGTTATTATGATAAATACGTTTAGTACCAGTTTTAACGACTGTACCGTTCCATAATTGGATACGGTCGCTTGAGCTGTAAACAGTTTCGCCGTCAATAACAACTTTAAAAGCACCAGCCATATAGTAACCGCTTTTACTACCGTTACCTTTTAACTCCCAGCTAATATCACTATAATTACCCGCAATATCGTAACCAGTTCTCGACCAACTAAATATTAAGCCTCTATTACTATATTGGTTAGTCTCAAAACTACCACTTGTTGCCATATACTACACCTCCTCGGTTACTGGTACAAACGCCCAGCCTTGTAGATTTCCAGTTGTAATTGGTACTATTTTTATAGGAGCCATTTTAATACCGTCCTCAGCCTCCAGTTTTTTAACTAAAGTTGTATCTTTATTTAAACTAAAGACCTTAGTTAAAGTACCATTGATATTAGAATATCCCGCAAACTCTAAAGGAGACATTACGGTATAATCTCCAAGATATACACTAGATTTAATTAAAACACCGTCTAAGTTAATATTGACTTGAGTATTCATTACCTCGCCACTAGCTTGTTGCCATTGAGTTTTATACTCGCCAACAGCTAACATATTATCGGTAAATGTGGCGTCGCTATCAGCACTACCGTAAAACTCAACTATAAAGTACTCGTCTTTAGGTAGGATAGCTTGTATAGTGTATTCCTTATAAAAAGCACTCTCGCCAACTGGTATATCTATTCTATACTCGTCAATAGCGTTATATAATCTTACATAACAGCTACCAGTTGTATTTTTCTTTATTCTAGTACTAAAAGTGTAATATACTTTATCGACATCAGTTTCGGCACTAGCTTTTACTCTAACTTGTTGGCTTACTGTCTTATTATTTAAAACAAAAACGTGTCCGCTTAAGCCACCATTAGCCATAGCCTCAGCACTCGCACTTATTAAAAGTGTACCAGCTCCGCTTACGTCCCAGCTTGTTGGGTTACCCTCACTATCATAAGCAAACATAACGGAGTTTTTAATTAAGTTAGCACCACCACTATTTTGTACCGAGTTTATAATGTTATCTATATCTTGATAGACTTGAGTAAAGTTTTCGTGTATTATTCCGTCCTCTTCGTACATATCAGTAACTAAACTGGTAATATCTTGTTGTTGCTTATCAACTATAATCTCAGTATTTTTAACTCTTTTAGCTATTGTAGTAGCATATTGATATTGAGTTTGTGTTTTGGTTTCAGCTTTAGTTTTTAAAATCTCTTTGATACCACCGTCAATAGTTATACTTAAATTAAATAACACAGCGGTAAACTCTTCGTCTAAATCATTTACTAAAGTAAAACTGTCAGCTATCTCATACCAACCTAAGCCCTCAGTATTAGCCTCAAAAGGATAATAACTTATACCGTGCATAGCGTTATAAATAGGTGTCATAGCGTTATCACGGTCTTTATCTATAATCTCGTTATTTTCTATACGCCACTCAGTCAAACCGTTGTCAGCTATACTTTGGTCGTCGTTCATATAGATATTGTCGTTTTGCGGTGTACGAGCAAGTACAACGCTGTTGATTTCTCCGTATTGTGGCTCGAGTTTGAGTTTCATTAAATTATCGTAAGTTACAGTCTCCTCGGTATCGGTAATTGGTTTAAAATAAATCTTATCGTCATTAGTTATAATAACTGTCGTACAAGTAACTTGAGCTATTTGTTGTAATATATCACGATAAGTTATACCGTCTATATTGCTCCATAAATCTTGGGTTACTTGCCAGTTGTTATGTACGCTAAAGCTGTCATTTTTAACAGCCATACCAAAACTACTACATAAGGCTACTGTATAATCATATAGACCCATTGGATATTGGATATTAAGCGGTCTATATTGTACCATTGACCTTATCATACGGTCATATCCAGTAATTGTTGTAACTCCAGTATCTTTGACATTAGTTATCTCAGTTACTAAAAAGCTACCATAATCTAGGTACTCAAAGGTACCGTCGGTTAGTTTAACACCAAAACCAGCGTGTACCCATTGACCTAGGAGGCTATAATCTCCAATAAACTTAGCCTCTAATTTTTTCATAGCTGTTTTACATAGTCCAGCCTCGCAACTTATTTTAAATTGTATCAAGTCGGTATCACTACGTATGGTTTGACCTCCATAAGTGATAAAGGCTTGTAACTCTTTTACTGGCTGTTTCATAGCTTGTTTAAAATCATTACTTACCGCTATCATTGTTAATACCTCCTTTTAGAGACTGGCACTAAGTTAACATTAAAAGGTTTATATCTACCTTTTTCTTTATTATCTAACTCAACGTCATAATCACTAGCATAATATTGAGTTGATACTGTTTGTTGTATTCTTACATCAAACCAAGTAACAGTAAAGTAGTCTTGGTCTAAAAGCTGTGTTAGTTGGCTCATTTCCGCTTGAGTTGTATATCCAACTTGCATTGTTATTTTAGGAAATATACCAATAAGCACGGCTCTAACGTCTCCGTTCATATTACGGTCGGCATTTTTCCAAAGTTTAGCTCGACCAATTTTATATGTTACAAGATGTGGTATTGTAGTATTATTTATTTTTACTAAATCGCCGTCATAAATCATACATTAAACACCTCCCCGTTATTTTCAAAAGACTTTTGGTTAAGACCGTCTACTACTTTATCTAGTATTGTATCTTCGCCGATTTTAACGACTAATTGTATTGGTTGTCCGTCGCCGTTTCCTCTAGTATTTATTTGCTCGGCTAGTTCAGTTATCCAGCCCGTATTGTGTTCTAGTGGCATTATTGCCTCACGTCCATAGTCTCCAACGATTACTGGAGTTGGACTATCTACAACACCACCTCGAGCTAGTTTTTGTAGTGGGTCAATATGAAAACCTTTACCACCAACGGCTGGTACCCAGTCGGGTATCTTTATCTTATTAAGACCTTTAATAAAGGCGTTAATACCGTCAATTATAAAGTTAATTGGAGCTTTAAATATTCCAACTAAACCGTCAACTAGACCCTTAAAGATGTCTTGTACTCCTTGCCAAGCCTTTTTCCAGTTACCAGTAAATATACCAGTAATAAAGTCTACTAAACCGCCAAGAGCTTTAAATATACCTTTGACAACATCACTTATTACAGCTATAACAGTACCCATAACTCCACTAATAAGGCTACCTATAAACGCAAACGCTGGTTGTAACTTATCTAATAGCCACATAACTACTGGAGCTATAAACTTGTTGTAGATTTCTAAAGCACCGTTTACAAGTTTCATTACAAACTCGCCGATAACTTTAACCATATCTTTAATATGAGTATCCCATAGCCAACTTAAAGTCTCTAAAAATGGCTCTATAATTGGAGCTAGGACGTTATCCCATATACTTTGAAATAAAGCGATAGTTGTTGTAACAAACTCGCCTATATTATTTATAAGTGGCTCGCCGTATTCGTTCCATAAATCTAATAAGATTTTAGAATAATCAGCCCATATTTTAGCCATTTGTTTACAAGCTGGGTCGACGGCGTCTTTCCATATTGAGTTAAATAATTTAGTAACTCCACTAATAATTGGTTGACCCCAAGTTTGGATACCAACGTCTAAGTCAGTAAAAAAGCCAGTCCATAGTAAACTCATATTAGTTAAAGCTGTACCAACATCTAGCTCAATATTAGACCAAGTAGTTTGTAGGTTAGTCCATAGGTTAATACCTAAGGTACTCCAATAGTCAAATAAAAATTGACCGTATGTAGTAGCAAAACCTACAAAGGCTTGTATTGGCTCACTATTCCATATATTACGTACAGTCTCGCCAACAACACCAAAAATACCTTGTAGTTTTTGGGCTATTTGGTCGGCTTTACTTAGTTCGTCGGTCATACCCTCAAAAGCGGATAAATCTATACCGCTAAGGTCTCCAACAGCACCGCCTCCGCCACTATCACTATCGCCACCACTTGAGCTGGTATTTTCTTTTAAGACGTTCATTTCGTCAAACCCAGCTAAACCGTGTAGCTCTTTATTTAATTTTTTAGCCGACCCAGTAGCTTTATCTAAGCCACTAGCCGTTGAGCCTCCGCTGGCTCCTAGATTTCCTAGAGATTTACTTGTATCGTCTACTTGTTTTTTAGTAGATTTACCAAAAAGGCTACTTATACTACTAACAGCCCATACGCAAGCCTTAACAAACCCAGTTATATAAGGTATTACGCTGTTAATTGCTTTAGCTATACCATTGAAAAAGCCAGCAATATTACTTTGACCTATTGCGTTCATAATATCCGCTAGACCTCTTGTAAGTGCTGTCTTAACATTAGTAATTGAGGTAGCTACACCACCAGTACTGTTACGGGCTTGCTCTTCAAAACTTTGAAAACCATTAACGCCTTTTTTGTTTAGCTCAGTTATCTTAACCATAAACTCGTCCATACTTACTTTACCAGTACGTAGAGCCTCGCCAAGTTCATTACTACTAGCGTATCCCATAGCAATAGCTACTTGTTTTAATTGAGCTGGCATAGCTGTCATAGCTGTACGCCACTCCATCATATCGGGTTTACCTTTAGCATAGGCTTGGCTTAACTGTTCTAGTGCCGACTTTTGTATTTCAGTACTAGCACCACCACTTAAGATAGCATTATTAAGAGCTAAAAACATCTCAGTACTAGCTTTAACATTACCGTTAGCACTAGCAAAACGTTGTACCGACATAGTCGCACTATCCAAGGTAGTTGGTAAACCAATTAAAGCGTCGCTTAGACGTTTCATTGAGGCTTGGGCGTCCTCATTACTTATACCTAAGTTACTCATAACCTTAGGAAAATTGTTAAGGGCGTCAAGTCTACTAACCGCCTCGTCCATTTGTGAGCCGATTAACTTACCTATACCAAGAGCTATAATACCAGTTTTAAGAAAATTAAAACTTTTTAACATAGCTGTTGATGTCTTGTTTGCCATTTTTTGCATACTTGTAACTTGTTTTTGAGTATTTTGTATCTCTTTACGCAAACTGTCAGTATTAGCCGTTATCAAGACTTGTAACTCTTCAACTGTCATTTATAACACCTCCCATTTTTATTGTGTTTCTACGAGCTTGTTTTTCCATTTGCTCGTCAGTCATTGGCTCTAGTTCGGTGTTTTTCTCAGTAAACGGCTCTCTAGGATAGTGTTTTGGGTCATTAAAAGCGTAAGCTATATATTTACCCAAAATATGATTTAAACCGTCCACCTCTTTAATACGTTCTTGTTGTTTTTGATTATAGACTTTAACGTGTTTTATATATTGTTTTACATCTAACGACCAAAAATAATGGAGGTCAAGACCTATTTTAATAGCGTCCTCCTCCAAGTCTCGCCACGTATCGCCAAAAGTTTTTACATCTCGTTTATCATTTCTTTGGCTTGAGACATCTTGTTGTTTATAGCTTGTCTCATTTTCGCCACGTCCATTTGACGAGATAAAAAACCCCCGTTTACTAAAGCCTCCATAATATCTAGGACTAACTCGTCCTTATCGCTTTCCTCTAAGTATTTATCAATAACGTCCATAGCAACAGTTTTACTTACTCCGTGTTGTCCGTTATCGTCGATTAGTCCTTTTTGTATAAACATACATAACATACCAATAGATGTATCAGTTATACAGTTCTCTATTGGTAACTTTCTAGCTTGTTCTATTTCGTCTACTTTCGTAGCATTGTATTTTAAGTTTAATTTTTCCATAATATCCTCCATTTTCTTAGTTTTTACGTGCATTGTAACGCAACGAGGTGGGTAATTACCCGTCTTTTTGTATTTCGTTGCGTCTCACAGCACGATTTTTTAATAAAAAAAGTGGGAGACCAGTTAAAAAACCAGCCTCCCACAGTTAATTACACACTTGCACTTGATTTTGTATAAGTTGGTTTTCCACTTATTCTTAAACTAGCCGAAAAGCCAGCTAAACCGTCAGTAGTTTTTTCAGTATCCTTAAATGATTTAACAAAAGCTGTAAAAGTCCAAGTAGCACCACTTGGATAAGTTACAACCCAGTCCTCAAGGCTTTGACTTTCAGCTAAAGCAAGCATTTTTTCAACGTTAGCCTCATTTTTAATATTACCAGCTAACGATACCTCGCCAGCGTCTTTTGACCCAGCGATAAACTCTTTATAGTTGTTTGGACTATCTAAATCAGTAGCGTCGATTTCTTCACTTTCAACACCAATTTCTCCAATAGATGTTAAGTTAGCGATTACAGTATCTTGTAACTCGTCGCCACTTTTTATTTTTTTAAGAGTAGTCCCCATAGTTCTTGTAGCTTGTCCGTTCATATTTTTACCTCCTTTTAAGCTATTGTAGTAAATCTATTATTTATATGAAATAGATTACCAGTATTAGGTACGTCGTTACTAAACGACATTATGTAGTTATTTTGACGCATTACCTCCTCGACTTGAGATAATACTTGACTAGCTGTAACGCTATCCTCAGCCCATATATCAATAATTATTTCTATATCTTGACTAATTATTGTATTATCTAAATCTACATTTATTGAGTTATCCCCAACTCTAAATATAATAGCTGGTAAATCGTTAAATGTAGTTGGTTGAGTTTGCGATACGTAATAGTTTAAAGTTTTCAAACTGTTATAAATATCACTTTTAGGTAAGTACATAATTAACCTCCTTATTTACTATTATTTTTTAAATCGGTATGTAGAGCCTCTTTAAACATAGCTTTAATTTTTTTCTCATTACGTTTGATAGCTGGATACATATATGGTTGAGCCACTTGACCCTCAGTATAGTAAAAGTCCTCGCCGTCGTTAGGGGTAAAAACCCAAGGTGTTGACCTATAACTTAATTTAATATCTTTATTAGGGTATGTACCGTTACCTTTAGACCCAGTACCAAACTCAACAAAAGGAGCATAGCTAAGATTTGTATATACTTTACCAATTATTGTTTTACCCTCAGTTATTACTTTAGGGTGGATACTACCAGCCAAAGTACCAGTATCAACTGGGGCTAAGGCTTTAGCTTGTCCGTGTACCAATAATGTAGCTGTATTCATTGTCTCTTTAACTTGCTCCGTTTTTGAGATATTATTTAATTTATGTATAAGACTATCTATACCTTTAATAGTTATTGACGCCATTTTGTCGCCACGATAAGGATATGACTATCACTTGGTAGTACATCAGTAACGTTATAAATAACATCATTGTATTTAATAATATCGTTTACTACTATGTCAGTATCAGTACTGGCTGTTATTGATATATCTATCTCGTAGTCAAGTCCGTACTCCTCTTGTATAGATTTACAGTTTGCAAAACTTACGTTACCGTTAAAACTATCAGCAACCGTTAAGCCTTTATATGTTACGCCACCCTCGGCGTCAGTTGTTGTTTGATTACTCATAACCTCAACTGTTTTATCATAAAAGGCTTTAGCTATTGCTGTCGTCATTTTGTTTGGGATATACAACTTTAACCCTCCTATATCTACTTAGTAAAGCGGTAAAACCACTAAACAACTCCTCGTCGCTTGTAGTAGTAAAATATTGCTTTACTCCGTCGGCGTATGTTATAGACTGTCCGTTATCGCTAATAGATTTAACAGCTTGGTCTACGTCGCCATTGTTAGATATACTAGCGTTAGCTTTTGCTAGACCAGTATTAACTATATTAGCGAGTATACGCTCTAAACGAGTAGGTATAGTGTCGCTATTTAAGTAAAGTTGTACTCTATCTAACACCTCGCCTATAACAAAATCAAGTAAAGTATTACCCTCTATTGTTATACTTGGGTTTATGATGTGTAAGTATTCTTTAATTTTAGCGATTATTTCGTCCATATTAACACCTCCTTATTTAGTAGAGACTTGCTTTTCTATTTTTATTAAACGCTAGCGTTTTCAATAGTAGCGTATTTAATTAAATCAGGCATAATTGCCTTAGTACCTTTAGAGAAAAATAACTCTAAACCATAATTATTAGATAAGTTAATTTTTTCAACGTCGTATTCGTCAGTAACAACTGGTTGAGCGATAGCTCCGTCTATCATACAAATAGCGTCTTTAGTTTGTCTTGAGTTAGAGTAAATACGTACGTCATTAAATACTTTTTCAGTAACTCCGTTTAAAGAGTTAGTAGTTTCGTTGATATAGTTTTTAATTTTTGAGTAGATAGCTGGTTTAACTGTTAATACTAATAAGTCTCTATCAACACCGTCAACATAATCGTTTACAGTATTTTCTACATCTAAGATTAAATCTTCGATTTTTTCAACAATATTAGCTCCAGTAACAACCTTGTTAGTTCCTTCGCTTTCAGCACAAGCAAAGAATTGTCTATCTAAGTAAGCTACCATACGTTTAGCGTGGTTAACTTTTCTCTTTTCAGCGATACCACTTACTCCGTGTAGTCTTAAGTCAGTTTTGTTAAACTCTTCAACGATTTCCTTATCAGTATCAATATTTACTGTAACTGGTTTATCAATTAAGTGGTCTCCTTTTCCATTAGTTCTAGCTGTACCTTGGTCTTTAACTTCAGCGTTAGTAAATCTTGAGATTTCTACACTACCAGTACTTGGGTCTCCACTATAATTTTTATTTTTAATTTGTTCACTTACAGCGTCTTTTTGTACGGCTTCAATTACTCCTCCGTATGTTTCAGCTAACTTATCTTTATCATTTTCATTTATAAAAATATTTCTTGCGTCAGTTCTTGCCATATTAACATCACTCCTTTATATAATTTTTTGGCATTGTCTTATTAAGACATTAAAAAGCAACAGTACCACTATATTTAGGTTTACTGTCGTCGTTATCATTAGAAAAGTCTTTTGGTGGGTTACCTTTTAATTTATCAGTAACTCCAGTCTCTACACTCTTGTTGTAAGTTTTTGCTAGTGTATTGATTTTCTCTTCCATTTTAGTAGCGTCTAAATCAACTACAAAGTCCACTAAGTCAATAGGGATATTGTTTTTTGCTAATAGTTCTTGAGCTTTTACTCTATTTT
>Ga0310690_10011416_pt1 | contig 10962 bp, 9 predicted proteins | sample AusTroGonzalo_MG_2_FD_207661 | JGI IMG/M metagenome (GOLD analysis project Ga0310690, IMG submission 207661) | Bovine rumen microbial communities from tropical cattle in Woodstock, Queensland, Australia - Gonzalo_04 (v2) (version 2) | ecosystem: Host-associated > Mammals > Digestive system >...
GTGTCGCTTTTATTCGCTGTTTATTTATTGGGGTTAATGACTTTGCTCTATGAAGGGGGTCGTTCGGAGAACTTTCGCCATCTTCCAATGGAGGAAGGTTCCCAATGACTTCTCTCAATGTGACATAATGTTTTTTGTCGTGTGTCGGTGGAATGAGTTTTATTTCCCCTAGTCTTGATGCAAGTAATACTAATCTTTTCCGTGTTTGTGGAATACCATAGTCGGGACAATAAACAGGCCGAGCATCAACGGAGTATCCGAGAGACTTTAACTTATCAATAAAATCCTGTAAAACAGGCTTCGCTTTGAAATTTAATATCTGAGTGACATTCTCCATTGTGACAATGTCAGGACGTACTTCTTCAAGAAGACGGCCAAACTGATACAGGAGATCGTATTTGTTAGGGTCTTTCTGCTTGTTCTTAAATGCATAAGAAGAGAATGGCTGGCATGGGGCACAACCGGCAAGAACTCGTATTATATTTTTCCGCTTGGAGTAGAGTTTGTTTATTTCTTCACCCGTAATGGTGTTTACATCTCTGTAATTGAACTTGCCTCCTGTATTTGTTTCGTATGCGTACTGACAAGTCCAATCCAAATCATACCCAGCGAGAATATGGAAACCGGCGGTCTTAAGCCCGTAGCTTAAGCCACCAATGCCACAGAACAAATCCACCACTTCAAAACGTGGTTTCAGTTTTCTGGTTTTCTTCTCTCTATTATCTTGAACAGTCATTGGGCCTCTTTTTGGATAATGTTGTTCACAAGGAACGCCTTTAACGGCTCCAGATATTCAGCATCCAGATTCCAGTGCTGGTGATTCTCGTAGTTGCGGTTTGCTTCTTTTATTAACTCTTTTTGACTCTTCGTTTCTCCCAACAAGGCTTCAAGGTAACCATATATTTTGGTTTTCTTGGCGGGTGTGGTAAGGGGCGGTGGTGTGCGGCCTGGAATATCTAACTTCACCAATTCTTGTTCATAATGTTCCCAGCAGCCGAAGATGGGGCGGTTGTTCGGATTAATGATGTTTTCCAATAGGACTTCCAATGTGCCGGCATCGTGATTGTTGGGCAGGAGGAAGAGCTCAAATTCAACAGCGTGTTCCTGTTTCCAGTTCATGATGTCTTTACGGCGTGCATCTATGTCTTCATCGGCATCTAGGATGGCAATGTTCACGCCGCCATTGTCGGTGGTACTTCGCATACGCCGTAAAGCAGCGATGCCTTTGATGTTCGTCCATCCTTCAAGGTTGACGATTCGTTCCTCGGGCATAACAATTCCAAAGCAATGCTGGAGATATTGCTTGAAAAACACCTTGTCAGCAATGCCCTCGACATATAATGTGAACAGTCTCTCGCTCATAGGGCAACGCTTCTGATTTCGACATTGTTTTTGCAGGCTTCCGCAAGCCCCTCGTAAGGGAGGCGGTAGGCTTGGTGCCCCTTGAGTTTGGTCTGCTCAAGAGTGTATAGGGCCATCTCATCTTGATACTCCGGGTGCTCTTCCAGCATTTCGTTGAGTTTCAGTAGAGTCTCCTTGCTGTGGGTGGTGACGAATATCTGCTTGTTGGTGCTCACAGCCAATGCAAAGATGGCTTCCCAGAGTTTCTTATAAGCGGAATAATGAAGGCCATTGTCGATTTCGTCAATAAGGATGATATTGTTTTGGGGATTGGCAGAACCTGCAACAATATTCAAGAAACGTCGTAATCCATCACCCGACATACTGACTGGTAGCAATTCCTCAACATCACTAAAGCCAATATAAACGTCATTATTCAATATCTCAATTGCGTTTATCCTACCGTCAAATTTTGTCAGAATATTTAATAAAGTGTCTTTTTGTTTTCTTTTAAAAAGTTCTGATAGATCATTGTTAAGATTACTTGACAACAAATCGGATGAGAATAATACTGCCATATTTTTCTCTACATACTCTTTTGAAGGCTCCTGGCGCGAAGGTACATCTGACTGATTTACAAAAAGAGAGCTACGGAAATGTTTGGTTCCGGAACTACTTGTAATGTCATAGAGCATTTCTATTGTATTAGGCGTTCTCTCTATTTCGGAGATGATAAGCGGCATGTCGATAGACTGCACCATCATTTCGTCACTTTCTGTAAAAGAAAGTTTCATCTGTAGATGGCGGCTCATTCCGTCAAACTGATCGGCGGAAAAATCCGGTGTGTTATTAAGGTCTAAATTATAAAATTGGTAACGTGTGTCTTGTAGATAGGCAATACGGAAGTTGCGAGTTCTAGATTTGTTCAGGCTAAGTGGTAAATCGGGATTGGACATTCCCGACAATAAAAACACCGCCTCTAATATACTACTTTTGCCAGAGTTGTTCTGCCCCAGAAACACGTTGACGCGAGAAAAATCATCAATCTCAAGGTGGTCAATACCCCTGAAATTGTTGATTTTAATATTCTTAAATCCGTCCATAGCGGGTGTGTATTTATATAATATATGCAAATGCAAAAATACGTTTTTTTTCTCAATTAAAAGAAAAAAAAATCAATTGTCAGATAATGAGCTATATTTATGTTGTATTACACACAAATTACACTGGAAAAACACTGTTGGGCTGATGTGTTTTAATACGAGATGAAAGAAGCTATAAAGAAGGGGCATAGAAGGGACGAAGAAGGCAACACCACCGAAGCACCACCGAAGCACCACCGAAGCACCGCCGAAGGATCCGTCGAAGGATCGCCGAGGGATGGGCATGAAAAAAGCACCGCAAGTCGCGGTGCCAGTGCAAAATAAACTGCGCAGTGGCAGATTATTTACTTAGTGCAGCAAGAGCTACACTGGCCGGTATGCGCTTGATGGTATTGTCGTCGGAGCTGACAACAATGTCTTGCCCGTGTAGGGCCTTTTCTTCGAGCATGCGGCGCTCGGAGATCTTCAAGCCTAATAATAACTTCTCGGTTAGCAGTTTTTCATCTTTTTCCGACATAACTCTTGATTTTATTCAGTTTGTCCTCATCGTAGAGGGTGGATGTCTTCGTTGTTTTCCCTTGTGCAACGGGAAGACAAGGAGACTCGCTATTGTCATAAATCATCCAATAGTCAACCTCCGGAATGTATAGGTTGAAGAGGTTGTCAATACCAGCAATGTACCGACGTCGTGCTGTTGGTTCCGGAATATCGTGGCCACCATTCTGTACACGCTCGGCGATACGTCGGAGTGCTAACTCTGGGCTGTTGAGCCAAAAGAACACAAGGGTAACGAGATAGCCTTTGGCCTGCGCTTGATGCACAAGATTGATGTAGGAACGCGTGGCAAGGGTGGTCTCGATGGCAAACGACTCATCACGACTGAGCAATTCCTTAATACGCTTCAGCATCAGTTTGCCAGCTTCGATGGCCATACTGTTGGGGTTGAACGGCGAAAGACCGCGAGCGATTTCGTCGGCATTTACAAACTCTTTGCAGTCAAGAATCTCGGGCAAAATAGTATAGGAGGCCGTTGTCTTGCCGGCTCCGTTGCAACCACCGATGATGTACAGATTCTTGGCCATTATTGTCTGTCTTTGTACCCCCTGGGGGAATCGAACCCTCATCTAAAGTTTAGGAAACTTCCGTTCTATCCGTTGAACTAAGGAGGCTTTTTTGAATGTGTGAATTTGTTAATTCGTTAATTCGTTAGTCGCTGTTTGAATGCGGGAATTCGTTAACTTGTTAATTCGTTAGTCGCTTTTTTGATTCACAAATTTACAAATTCCCACATTAACACATTCTGTTGATTTGCAAATTCCCACATTCACGAATTAACACATTCAAAGCTTGCGCTTTATCTCTATCACTTCGTAGGCTTCGACGATGTCGCCGACCTTGATGTCGTTGTAGTTCTCGATGTTCAGGCCGCAATCCTGACCGCTGACAACCTCCTTGACGTCGTCTTTGAAGCGCTTGAGGGAGGCGAGCTTGCCGGTGTAGACGACGATACCGTCGCGGATGATGCGGATATTGCTCTGGCGGTTGATCTTGCCGTCGAGGCACATACAGCCGGCGATGGTGCCGACCTTGCTGATCTTGAAGGTCTCGCGGATCTCGAGGTTGGCGACAATCTTCTCCTGCGTCTCGGGGGCAAGCATGCCCTCTATGGCGTCCTTAAGCTCGTTGATGGCGTCGTAGATGATGCTGTAGAGGCGGATGTCGATGTGCTCGGTCTCGGCCATCTTGCGGGCGCCCACGCTGGGACGCACCTGGAAGCCGATGATGATGGCGTCGGAGGCCATAGCCAGCGTGACGTCGTTCTCCGATATCTGACCCACGCCCTTGTGGATGACGTTGACCTGCACCTCTTCGTTGCTGAGCTTGAGCAGCGAGTCGCTGAGGGCCTCAACGGAGCCGTCGACATCGCCTTTGACGATGATGTTGAGTTCTTTGAAGTTGCCGAGGGCGCGGCGACGGCCGATCTCCTCGAGGGTGAGGTGCGTCTGGGTGCGGATGCCCTGCTCGCGCTGCAGCTGGGTACGCTTGGCGGCGATGTCCTTGGCTTCCTTCTCGTTCTCCATGATGTTGAAGGTGTCGCCAGCCTGGCAGGCACCGGTGAGGCCGAGGAGCAGCACAGGCTGCGAAGGACCAGCGGACATAACTTCTTGGTTACGCTCGTTGTACATGGCACGGACACGACCGGCGACGGCACCGGCGACGATGGGGTCGCCCTTGCGCATAGTGCCTTCCTGCACCAGCAGTTTGGCTACATAGCCGCGGCCCTTATCGAGGGCGCTCTCGATAACGACGCCTTTGGCTCGCTTGTTGGGGTTGCCTTTCAGTTCCATGATGTCGGCCTGGAGGATAACCTTCTCAAGTAGTTCCTCGACGCCGATACCCTTCTTGGCGCTGATATCCTGGCTCTGGTACTTACCGCCCCATTCCTCGACGAGGAGGTTCATGTTGGCCAGCTCAGTCTTGATACGGTCGGGGTCGGCACCGGGTTTGTCAATCTTATTGATGGCGAAGACTATAGGCACACCAGCCGACTGGGCGTGGTTGATAGCCTCGATGGTCTGCGGCATAATCTTGTCGTCTGCGGCGATGACGATGATGGCGATATCGGTCATCTTGGCACCGCGGGCACGCATGGCGGTGAAAGCTTCGTGGCCGGGGGTATCAAGGAACGTAATCTTGCGGCCGTCAGCGGTCTGCACCTCGTAGGCACCGATGTGCTGGGTGATGCCGCCCGCCTCGCCGGCTATGACGTTGGTCTTGCGGATATAGTCGAGGAGCGAGGTCTTACCGTGGTCGACGTGACCCATGACGGTGATGATGGGGTTGCGCGGCACGAGGTCCTCGGGCTTGTCTTCCTCTTCAATCTTGTGGATAGTGTTGACCACATCCTCGGAGGCGAAGTTGACCTCGAAGCCGAACTCGTCGGCGATGAGCTTGATGGTCTCGGCGTCGAGGCGCTGGTTGATGCTCACGAAGATGCCGACGCTCATGCAGGTGGCGATAATCTTGGTCACCGGCACGTTCATCATGGTAGCCAGCTCGTTGGCGGTGACGAACTCCGTCACCTGCAGCACGTTCTGCTGTTCCATCTCGTGCATCATCTCCTCCTCCATCTGGGCGTGCACCTTCTGGCGCTTCTCGCGGTTGTGCTTGGAGGTCTTCGACTTGCCGAGGGGAGAGAGGCGGGCGAGGGTGTCGCGTATCTGCTTCTCAATTTCGTTGTCGTCTATCTCGACGGGTTTCTTCTCCTCTTTCTTTTTCTTCTTCTTGCCGTTGCCCTGTTGCATGGCAGCGTTCTTCTGGCTGTCCTTCTTGGCTTTCTCCTTCTCCTTGCTCTCTTTCTTGGCCACTTCGGCGCCAATCATCTTCACCTCCTGGGCGCTGACGGCCTCCTTCTTGGTGTGCTTACGCTTGCGTTTGCTGCCTGGGGTGTCGGCACCGTCCTTGCTGAACTGGCTAAGGTCAATCTTATCCAGCACTTTGGGACCTTCCAGTTTGGTATACTGTGTCTCGATGAATTCAGGTTCGGGCTTGGCAGGTTCTTCGTGCTTGGGAGCCTCGACCTTTACCGCTTCGGGAGCAGGCTGCGGTTCGGTCTTGGGAGTTTCGGCCTTCTGCGACTTGGGTTTGGCGGCAGCGGCGGGCGATATGGCGGGCTCGCGCTTCTCACCTTTCTTGTGCTTCTTCTTGTCGGGACGTGTGCGCTGGTTGATGGCGCTCAGGTCCACAGTACCTACGACCTTGAAGGGGCTGTCGCTCTGCGGCATATCCTCCTGTTCGGCACTGTCGTCGACAGGCATCTCCTCGGGCTCTTCCTCGTGGCTTTCAACCACGGGTTCGGGCTCTATGGCCACGGGCTCCTGCACCGGTGCCTCTTCCTCTTCGGGCTCGGCCTCAACAACAGGTTCCTGCGCTTTCGCGGCCTTTTTGGCGGGAGCGGCGCTCTTGTGCGAGGTGTAGCCTTTGATGACCACCTCTTCGGGCTCGGCTTCGGCTTCGGGTTTGGCGCTGAGCTCAACCACACGGTTGCTGCCTGCCGACATGAGTTCTATCTTGTCGGCCTCTTCCTTCACCTTGCGCTCGCTGTCAAACGCTGTGGCCAGCAGTTCATACTGCTCCTCGCTAATCTTCGTGTTGGGGCTCTGCTCCACTTGGTGCCCCTTCTTGGCAAGGTACTCCACGAGGGTCTGTATGCCCACGTTGAAGTCCTTGGCCACCTTGTTCAGTCTGAAACTTGCCATATCTTGTCGAGTCCTTTCTTTTGTTTTTTATTCAAATTCAGCCTTGAGTACCTCAATGACGTGATCGATGGTCTCCTCTTCGAGGTCGGTGCGGGTCATCAGCTCTTCCTTCGGCAGGGCGAGCACGCTCTTTGCGGTGTCGCAGCCAATCTTGATGAGCTCGTCGATAATCCACTGGTCGATTTCGTCGTTGAACTCCTGCAGTGCCACATCGTCGTAGTCTTCGTCGCTGTCGCGGAACACCTCGATTTCGTAGCCCACGAGTTTGGAGGCCAGTTTGATGTTGTAGCCGCCCTTACCGATGGCCAGGCTCACCTGGTCGGGCTGCATGAACACCTCGGCCTTCTTCTCCTCCTCGTTAATCTTGATGCTGCTAATCTTGGCGGGCGAGAGGGCACGCTGTATCATCAGGTCGACACGCGGAGTGTAGTTGAGCACGTCGATGTTCTCGTTGCGCAGTTCGCGCACGATGCCGTGGATGCGGCCGCCCTTGACGCCGACGCAGCTTCCCACGGGGTCAATGCGGTCGTCGTAGCTCTCCACAGCCACCTTGGCGCGCTCGCCGGGCTGGCGCACGATGTTCTTGATGGTGATGAGACCGTCATAGATCTCCGGCACTTCCTGCTCAAGCAGACGCTCCAGGAAGATGGGCGTCGTGCGGCTCAGTATGATGCTGGGGTTGTTGTTCTTCATCTCCACCTTGAGCACCACGGCGCGCACAGTGTCGCCCTTGCGGAAGTGGTCGCTGGGTATCTGCTCGCTCTTGGGCAGCACGAGCTCTATCTTCTCGTCGTCGAGCACCAGCACCTCTTTGTTCCAAGGCTGGTAGACCTCGCCAACGATAATCTCGCCGACTTTCTCTTTGTACTTCTGGAAGATGAGGCTCTTCTCGTAGTCCTGAATCTTGCCTACGAGGTTCTGGCGTATACTGAGGATCTCGCGGCGGCCGAACTCGGTCATGAGGATGGGTTCCGAAAGCTCCTCGCCCACCTCGAAGTCGTCCTCAATCTTGAGGGCATCGCTGAGGGCAATCTCGCGGGTGGGATCCTGCACTGCACCGTCGTCGACAATCATGCGGTTGCGAAAGATTTCGAGGTCACCCTTGTCGATGTTGACGATGATGTCGAAGTTGTCCTCCGAGCCGAAATGTTTGGCCAGTGCCGAGCGGAACACCTCTTCCAAAATGCGCATCAGTGTTTCGCGGTCGATGTTCTTAAATTCCTTGAATTCCTGAAAGGAACTGCTCAAGTCTTGGTTCTTTGCCATATCTTTGGATGTTTTCTGTTCTTAAAACTTAATTGCCACGCGGGCGCTCTTGATGTCGTGGTAGGCGAAACGGAGTGTCTCAGCGGGTTTCTTCTTGGTGCCCGGAGTGCGGATGACGATGCCGTCGTCCGAGGCATCCTCGAGGGTGCCGTCGGCGCGTTCACCGTCCACGGTGACCACCTCCAGGTCGCGCCCCACATTCTTGCGGTACTGGCGTATGAGCTTCAGCGGTTGGTCGGCGCCGGCGGAGCTCACGTCGAGGGCGAAGTCCTCCTCGTCGCGGTCCAGCTGGCTCTCGATAGCACGGCTGAGCTCTATGCAGTCGTCGATGGTGACGCCGTTGTCGCCGTCGATGTCCACATAGATGCGGTTGTCGGGCGTGATTTTCAGGTTCACGAGGAACTTATCGCTGCCCTCAAGCGCGTTGTTCACGAGTTCTAATATCTTGATTTTCTCTATCATATCAACAAAAAGAGAGGTTCTCGACCTCTCTCATTCCGCTGCAAAGATACGCACTTTTTTAAAACTGACAAAATTTTTTTGTTTTTTCGAGGGGATACGGAGAGGATGCCAGGACCTTTGGAAGACCTTTTGAAGACCTATGGAAAGGCCTTGGGAGAGGAGGGCGGGTGAAAAACATCAGTTATGGAAATTATTTTTTCGAGAGTACGAAAAAATGTGTATATTTGCAGCCTTGCAACATAATAATTATTAACAATAAAAAATTAACAATAAGATGATTACGAAACTTGATGACCTGCTTGAACTGGTCAAATCGAAAGGTAAGAAACGTCTCGTCGCTGCCTATGCCAACGACAGCCACACCATCGCCGCCGTCAGCGCCGCTATCGATCGCGGTATCGTCGAAGCCACCCTCGTGGGCGACATCGAGACCATGAAGAAAGTCTGCGCCGAAGAGGGTATCGACCCCAACAAGTTCGAGATGGTCCAGGAGGCTAACGACAACAAGGCTGGTGCCCTGGCAGTGAAGCTCATCAACGAAGGCAAGGGCGATTTCCTGATGAAGGGCCTTCTCTCGACCGACAAGTACATGCGTGCCATCCTCAACAAGGAGAGCGGCCTCATGCCCGGCAAGAAGAACGACATGCTGACCCACATGGCCGTCATGGAAGTTCCCGCCTACCACAAACTGCTCATCTGCTCCGATATGGCCATCATCCCGGCTCCCGATTTCAAGCAGAAACAGGCCATCATGAACTTCGAGATCAGCGTGGCCAAGAGCCTCGAGAACCCGAAACCCAAAGTGGCTGTCCTCGCCGCCACCGAGCAGGTGTCGACCGGTATGCTCGCCTGCGCCGAAGGTGCATGGCTTGGCATGATGAGCCAGCGCGGCCAGATTCCCGGTGCCATCGTCGACGGTCCTCTGAGCCTCGACTGCGCCATTGACAAGGAGAGCGCCCAGACCAAGAAGCTCACCAGCGAGGTTGCCGGTGACGCTGACTGCCTGCTCTTCCCGAACATCGAGAGCGGTAACATCTTCTACAAGGCCTGCACCAAGTTCGCCAAGGCTGAGCTCGCCTGCATGGTCATGGGTGCCCGCGTACCGTGCGTCCTCACCAGCCGCGGCGACAGCGCCAAGACGAAGCTCTACAGCATCGCCCTCGCTGCCCTGCAGTGCAAATAAACCGCTAAACGGCGAATAAAGCTAATTCAGCGAATGGCTTGCGCAGGTCAATTATGAGCGGATTACTCTAATTGTGCTTGCGCAAGCTTTTTTTTGAGTATTATGGACCAGTATTTTGAAGGATTGCCGAATGTTGCCATCACCGTGTGCGACGCGGAGGGCAATATTCTTGACATGAACCAGCATTCGGCCGACGTCAACAGTCACGGCCAGAAGATTGTGGGCTACAACCTGATGAACTGCCATCCCGAGCCGGCGAAGACCAAGCTCAAAGGGCTGCTGGCAAATCAGGAACTCAACGCCTACACCATCGAGAAGACCCTCGCCGACGGCAGCAAGGTGAAGAAACTCATCTACCAGACCCCCTGGTACAAGGAGGACGGAGCCTTCGGTGGTCTCATCGAGTATTCGATAGAGATACCCTTCGAGATGCCGCACTATGTGCGACAACCCAAACCCCAACAATGAAACGACTGATTGTATTGATGATGCTGGCCCTGCCTATGTTGGCGTGGGCTCAGCAGGGCACGGTTAAAGGCCGTGTGGTGGATGCACGCACCGGCGAGAACATCGAGTATGCCAACATAGCGCTGCTCAAGGCCAAGGACTCTACGCTTGTGAACGGCACCGTGAGCGAGAGTAATGGCAGCTTTGTCATCACAGCACCCTATGGGCGCTACCTGCTGCGCGTTACATTCATAGGATATGAGACCTACTTCCACAGCCAGCCTGTGACCCTCGGCGACGGCCACAAGGAGGTCAACGTGGGCAAGGTGCAGCTGAAGGCGCATGCCAAGACTATGGAGGCTGTGGAGATCAGCGCCGAACGTTCTATGGTGGAATACCAGCTCGACAAGCGCGTCATCAACGTGGACAAGAACCTAGTCACCGGCGGCGGCACCGCCAGCGACGTGCTGGAGCAGGTGCCCAGCGTTGCCATCGACAACGACGGCAACGTCACGCTGCGCGGTTCCAGCAACGTGAAGGTGCTCGTCAACGGACGTCCCAGCGAGCTGCTGGCAAGCGACCTGGCTACGCTACTGGAACAGATTCCCGCCTCTACGGTGGAAAACGTGGAGGTCATCACCAACCCCTCGGCGAAGTACGACCCCGAGGGCATGAGTGGCATCATCAATATCAAGCTCAAGGACAAGACCGCAGGTGCGTTGGGTCTCAACGGAGTGGTGAACATCAACGCCGGTGCGCCGCTGCCCTTCATGATACCCAAGGACAAGCAGCAATTCATTCCCACGGTGATGGGCAACGTGAGCCTCAACTACACCACTGAGAAGTACAACCTGTTCCTCAACATGGACGGCGGTCTGCGTCAGCGCGGCAACAAGTCGAA
>Ga0310690_10011417_pt1 | contig 10962 bp, 8 predicted proteins | sample AusTroGonzalo_MG_2_FD_207661 | JGI IMG/M metagenome (GOLD analysis project Ga0310690, IMG submission 207661) | Bovine rumen microbial communities from tropical cattle in Woodstock, Queensland, Australia - Gonzalo_04 (v2) (version 2) | ecosystem: Host-associated > Mammals > Digestive system >...
GTTGGCAAGGCTCGTGCCAACCAAGAGCAGAAGAATTAATTCTTATGCCGAGGTGCCGCCGAGACTCGCAGCCTTTGGCTGCAAATATACGAACTATTTCCGAAAGTTCCAAATAATAACTAAAAAAAATACAAGAATGGGTATAGATGAAAGTGAAAAATAGTACGAAAAAAGTTGAGGAAATGTTTGGTGGTTTCAGTTATTTTTTGTACCTTTGTATCGTGAAAAGGGAGATGTTAAGAGCGCTCGAACAGACCCTGAAAACCCCTCGTAAGACCTTCGCAATCATTTGCTTTGGCAAGAAACGAGCGGGAATTGAAAAGCGGGAGGCGGCCACCCGGTGTAGCTGGTCGCAACAAAAATTCTTATACCACAAAAAACACAACAAAATTATGGCACAGGATTATATTCCTTTTCTGGTGAATCTCCGTCAAAACGAGAACACCGAGTCTAAGAACTACGGACAGTACTACCCCGAGGCTGAGGGCAACACCCCGCTGAACCTGAAGGGTTTCGCTAAGCACCTGGCAGAGCACGGCAAGCTCGCCTCGTATGAGATGCTGGTGCTGGTACTCCAGAACATCGTCGACTGCATGACCCACCTCGTCGCTACAGGTCAGCCCGTGAAGCTCGATGGTCTGGGAACCTTCTACCCGACGATCGAGGGTAAGGGCGAGGACAGCGTCGAACTGGCAGTCCAGAACCTCGTCGAGAACATCAAGGGCGTTCACCTGCGCTTCCGTCCTGAGGGCGAAAAGGGTGGCGACCTGACCTCTCGCATGCTCAAGGAGCGTTGCATCTTCGAGGCCTACCAGCTGGTCAAGACCAACTACGTGACCATGCCCAACGGCAAGAAGAAGTCGTACCAGACGCGTACTCCGCTGAGCACGTATGCGATCCAGCAGCAGGATACGCCACCGGAGCCCTAATTTTTTAGAGGAGAGAGGAGAGAGGAGAGAGATTACCTTTGCTGGTAGAACTGTTCTCGAACCTCTATCCTCTCTCCTCTATTAATTAAACGAATCTGCTTATGAAACTAAAGACCAAAATCATCGAGATTGCGCTGCGCATCGTGATCGCAGCATTGACGGCGGCATTGACCGCGGTGACTACCACCAGTTGTATGGGATACGGCCCAATGGCATTCTGACAAGTGTTTCTCTGCATAGCTTCTGAGTGTTTGTAAACTGTTGTTTCTGATTTCTTGTTCTACCGCTCCTTTGCGAAAAGGGGCGGTAGTTTTTTTATTGTGACATTTTGCGATTTCGTGATTAAATTTTAGCAGCAAACCACACGGACAAACACGGACGAATGATTAGCGTAGCTTGCGAAAATAGCAAATAAATGGCAAAAGAGGCTTTGATATAGGATTATTTTAGTACTTTTGCACAAAAATACGACCGCTATGAGTACAATTATCTATCCATCGCCCATCTTCGGCCCCGTTCAGAGCCGAAGATTAGGCATTTCGTTGGGCATCAACCTGCTGCCTGCCGACGGTAAGGTGTGTTCGTTTGACTGCATCTATTGCGAATGCGGCTTCAACGAAGGCCACCGCCCTAAAAAGCCCATGCCTACTCGTGAAGAAGTGGCTAACGCGCTGGAACGGAAGCTGCAACAGATGCAAGAGGACGGCCAGATGCCCGACGTGCTGACCTTTGCCGGCAACGGCGAGCCGACATGTCATCCCCACTTTGCCGAGATTATCGACGACACTATCCGTCTGCGCAACCAGTATTGTCCCAAAGCCAAAGTCAGCGTATTAAGCAACTCGACCATGATTCACCATCCGGCTGTCCACGACGCGCTGATGCGGGTAGACAACAACATTCTGAAGCTCGACACCGTCGACCCCGACTTCATTCAAATGGTTGACCGCCCTGTAGGGACCTACGATGTGGAAAGGATTATTGAGCGCATGAAGGCATTCAACGGACACCTCATCATTCAGACGATATTCCTCAAGGGCGACGGTATCGATAATACCTCAGAATACTATGTCAAGCCCTGGTTACAGGTGGTCAAGGACATCGCTCCCGAGCAGGTGATGATCTATACCATCGACCGCGAAACGCCCGACGAATCCCTACGCAAGGCGACACACGAAAAACTGGACGCCATCCGCGACCGCGTTATTGCTGCCGGCATACCCTGCTCGGCCTCTTATTAATGATACATGAAGACCAACACCAGTCTGTTTTTCCTCTGCGCCCTGATGGCATTGACATCATCGGCATCAGCCTATGCGGCTGAGCCTGCCGACTCGGCAAGGACAGACTCCGTCAAAAAGCGCCCATGGATGGCAGCAGCAGAAATAATGACTGTCAACCTTCTGGTGATGGGCTACGACCACCTGTTCCTCGACATGCCCTGTTACCGGGTGACATCGCAATCCATCAAGGACAACTTCAAACTGAAACGCTGGTGGTGGGACTCCGACTACTACCACACCAACGCGTTGAACCATCCCTACCACGGTGCCCTTTATTACACGGCAGCACGCGACAATGACCTTGACATTGGAGTGTCGTCGTTGATGACACTCGGCGGATCCCTGACATGGGAACTCTTCTGCGAGTCGGAACGCCCTGCCTTCAACGACCTCATCACCACACCCGTTGGCGGTATCACACTGGGCGAGCCTATGCACCGTATCAGCGAACGTGTACTGGACGACAGTAAGCGTGGACTGGAACGCGTAGGTCGAGAAGTAGTGGCTTTTGCCATTAATCCTGTAAAAGGTATCAACCGTCTGTTGAGAGGCGACACTTGGCGCGTCAAGGGATGTTCGTCTGACAGCCATCAGCAGATGGAGGCTTATGTGGAGACTGGCATCAGGCGACTTGACATTTCCGACAGGCATTCATTCAATACGCCCTATCTAATGCTCGACGTAAACTACGGCGATGCCATGGGAGAGGAAGGACATGGACTCTTCGACTACTTCACCCTAAGACTGACGGCAATCGCAGGCAAGGAACAACCACATGTCAGCAGTCTGATGGTCAAAAACCAGTTGTGGTGCCGTTCCCTTGGAGAGAAAGGCACCACAAAAGCCGTTGTCGGACTCTATAACCATTACGACTACACCAACTCACTACCAAATTACGAGGGAACCACCGAGGGACAACGTATGAGAAAGCCCTACGGCTACATGGAGATTGCCTCCATAGGTCCTGGTATCGCCTTCCGGACAGGAAACCGCACACGTTGGGAACAACAGTTGTTTGTCAATGGCATCGGTTTAGGAGCTACTCCTATAGACACTGAGCACAAAAGCGGCAACAACCACGGTTACAGCTTCGGCAGTGGCTATGGGGCCCGCATGACCACCAACCTGCGGGTGGGCAACTGGCTGCACGCCGCGGTCAATGGTAAGTTCTCTCAACTATTCTGCTGGGACGGGTTCTTCGACGATGACCCTGACCGGAAGATGGGAGCCTCTGGCAAATCCATTCAAGGCGAAGAGGGCAACGCCGTCACCTTCATAGCTGAGCCAACACTGGAGATCATGCCCTTCCAACATTTTGGAATAGGGCTGCATGGACGCTACTTCTGGTGTCACTCCAACTACAAACATCACCCGCATGCAACAACCCATTCCTGGGAATTGCATGCGGGCGTATATTATCGATTCTAACGAATTCTCGCTTACTTCTTTGCGATGATTCCGAGCTTTGTGGCACGGAGGAACTCAACGATGTGGCGCACCTCGGGGCCGTCGGGCACCTGTTCGACAATCTGATTGACGGCATCAAAGAGCGAGGTTCCACCGTTGAAGACCAGACGGTAGGCGTTAGCAAGATGCTTCAGCGTCTTCTCATCCACACCGTGCTGACGGCCCACGGCAAAGTTAACGCCACCATAGGCGTTCTTTTTCGTTGCAACGATATAGGGAGGAATATCGCGGGAGAAAGTGGTACCTGCCTGCACCATCGAACCTTTACCAACACGGGTACGGGCATTGGCGATAACCGACGATGAGAATATCACGCTATCCTCAATCTCACAGTCACCGGCAATCTTCGTACCATAGCCGAAGACGCAGCGGTTGCCGACCTTTGTGTCATGCGAGATATGGGCACCCTCCATCAGCACATTCTCATTGCCGATGACGGTCTGGCCACCCGTATGGGTAGCACGGTTGATGACCACATTCTCGCGGATGACGTTACCGTCGCCGATGATGCATTCCGACTTCTCGCCGCGGAACTCAAAATCCTGCGGCAGCGCACCGATGACCGAGCCCTGATGCACCTTATTACGCTTCCCCATGCGCGTACCATTACAAATACTAACGAAGGGGAAAATGATGCAACCATCGCCTATCACCACATCGTCCTCGATATATACGAAGGGGAATATCTTACAGTTGTCGCCGATTTTCGCCTTAGGACTAATCTCGGCCTTGGGGGATATTTCGCTTGCCATATTATTTATTAATTAGAAATTAGTAATTTGTAATGAGAAATGATGTTACTCATCTCTCATTACTCATTATTTAGCACCTCCTCCCAATGCCTGGTAGAGGTTAACCACTGCCTGCATCTTATTAAAGTCGTCAGTAACCTGTGATATCTCGGCGTTGAGCAGGTTGCTCTGTGCAGAGATAACCTCGAGGTAGGTGGTATTTGATGACGATTCCATCAACCGGTGGGTATCTTCCACGTTCTGCTGCAATACGGCGACGCGCTTGGCATCAAGAGCACCTTTCTCAGCCGACGCATTGTAGCTGACGAGGGCATTCGACACCTCATTGCCAGCTTTCAAGACGGTGTTCTGCCAAGTGTTGTACTTCTGTTCGTACTGCATCTTGGCCACCTTCAGGCCAGCCACAATCTGACCATGCTGGAATATGGGCTGGACAAGTGAGCCGACAGCCGACAACAGCAGCTTGCCAGGATTGACAAGACCATTATTGTTGGTGAAGGCACCACTACCCGTAATGGTGATGCTGGGATAGAAGCGTGAACGGGCCTGCTGCACATCATAGAAGCACTGGGCCAGCGCCATCTCGGCAGCGTGGACGTCGGCACGGTTGTTCAGCAAAGCGATGCTGACACCTGTCGAGAACTCCGAGGGCAGCGACTGGTCGGCCAGCTTTCCGCGCTTGATGCTCTGGGCAGGCTGCGCAATCAGCAGTGACAGCGAGTTCTCGCATTCACGGGTCTGACGCAGCAAGTCCACTTTCTGGGCTTGCACCGAATAGTAGGCAGCCTCGGCACTCTGAACAGCGGTAGAGCGGTAGCCCACACGGTTCTCATGCATGAACTTCATCTTGTCCCACGTATCCTTCGTCAACTTTTCCATGTCGTTGACAATCTCCACCTGACGGTCGAGCATTAACAGCGTATAGTAGAGGTTGGCGATACCAGTGACAATGTTGCACTTCACCACTGTCTGGTAGTCTTGCGTGGCGATGAGCTGCATCTGAGCCGACCGCTTAGCATTAAGCAGATTGCCGAAGAGGTCAACGTTCCACGAGGCCGACAGCGGCACCTGATACGACTTTGTGGTAACCGACGGATCAGTCTTCAACGTAGCGATTGTTCCCTGGGCAGTGAGCGAGAGCGATGGCAGGAAAGCCAGACGGGCACACTTCAATGCCTCGTTGACAATCTGTACATTCAATGCCGCATTCAGCAGGTCGGGATTATTCTCCAGGCCCTGCTCAATAAGCACCTGCAACTGAGGGTCGGTAAAGAGCTGGCGCCAGGGCAAGTTGCCAAACGACGCCGTGTCGTTGGTCTGAAGGGCGCCATTCTGGGCCACTGGGTCGCGGACAATGCCGTCGGCCACAACCTCGGGACGGTCGTATTTGTTGTAAAGGCCACAGCCAGTGAGCAGCGAGGCTGCTACAATGCATAATGCAGAATGCACAATGCATAATTGGCTACGCCTGATAATTCCTTTATTACTTGTCAACATATTCTACTTCTATTTAATTGTGCATTCTGCGTTGTGCATGGTGCATTATTTCTCAAGTTCATAATCTACAGGTTTGTGTGCATATTGTGCAATCTCGGTAGCCACTTCCTCGTTCTCCTCTTCATTGTCGAACTTCATCGGACTGATCTTCTCCTGCAAGCTCTGGAAGAGGGTGAACAGCGTGGGCACGACGAAAATCTGGCACAGCGTACCGACCAACATACCACCAACGGCGGCAGCACCCAACGTCTGGTTACCGTTCTTACCTACACCGGAGGCAAACATCAGCGGTAGCAGACCGATAATCATAGCCAATGACGTCATCAGGATAGGACGCAGACGGGCAGCAGCACCGAGGACGGCCGACCACGACACAGCCATACCCAAGCGGCGACGCTCCAAGGCGAACTGCACAATCAGGATGGCGTTCTTGGCCAACAGACCAATCAGCATAATCAGCGAAATCTGCATATAGATGTCGTTGGCGTGGCCAAAGGCCATTGTAAACAGGAAGCAGCCTGCCAGTCCGAAGGGAACGGAAAGTACTACGGACAACGGCAGGATGTACGACTCGTACTGTGCCGACAGGATAAGGTAGATGAAGATGAAGCAGAGCACGAAAATCAGCGCCGTTGAGTTCGAGGCCTTAGCCTCCTCACGAGTCAGACCCTGATAGTCGTAGCTGTAGCCCGCCGGCAGTACCTCGGCAGCAACCTCCTGGGCAGCCTTGATAGCCTCACCCGTAGAATAACCGCTGGCCACCGTTGCCGTCACGTTGATAGAGGTGAACAGGTTGAAACGCGTGATGTTGGTAGGACCATAGACGCGCTCAATGTTACAGAACTCCCGAACGGGCGACATGCCCTTCGGCGTGCGGACATAGACGCTGTTCAGCGACTCCTCAGTCATGCGGGTCTCAGGCGAGCCCTGCACCATAACACGGTAGAGTTTACCGTAGGCGTTGAAGTTCGAGGCATACAACCCGCCGTAGTAACCCTGCAGGGTGCTAAGCACCGTCTGAGGCGAAATGCCAGACTGCTTACACTTGGCCACGTCGACGTGAATCATATACTGCGGATAGTTCGGATTATATGAAGTCTGGGCCATCTGGAACTCCGGACGCTTGTTCAGTTCGGCAATGAACTCCTTGGTCACATCGAAGAACCTGTTCAGCGAGCCACCCGTACGGTCCTGCATAACAATCGACACACCCGAGTTAGCCGAGAAGCCGGGAATCATGGGCGGCGAGAAGGCCAGGATAGAGGCATCCTTGATGTGTGCCGTCTTGATGAATATCTGGGCCTGCACACCCTGAGCTTCCAATGGATTCAGGAAGAAACGGTAGATACCGTCGCCCTCCCACAATCCGGAGAGCTTCCACCAAAATCCCTTCTGACGCTCAGAGAACGGCTTTAGCTTGATGATGAAGGTAGCCTGGTCGGAACCCGAGCCGGCAATGAAGTTGTAACCCTGAATCTGCTCACGGCTCTGGATAGCGGGGTCGGCAGCCAGAATAGAGTCCACCTCATTGATAATCTCTCGTGTACGGGCTACGGACGTTGCCGGCGGCATGCTAATGGTACAGAACATCGTACCAGTATCCTCGTCGGGCACCAGACCCGTCTTCGTGGTAATCATTGTCGTTGCCAGCACGGCAATACCTATTATCACCGTCACAAGCACGGCGATAGGCTTATGTACCAGCTTCTCCACACGTGTCTTGTATTTTCCCAACACCTTGTCGTAGGCAGTATTGAAAGCCAGATGGAAACGGTCTACGCGGCTCATCTTCTTCTCATGGCCATCCTTATCATGCGGCTTCAGGAAGATGGCACACAGGGCAGGCGACAGCGTCAGGGCGTTCAGGGCCGAGATAAAGATACTGACAGCCATCGTCACACCGAACTCACGATAGAACGAACCCGAAGTTCCTCCGATAAACGACACGGGGATGAACACCGAGGCCATCACCAAGGTAATGGAGATGATAGCACCCGAGATTTCGTTCATGGCATCGATTGAGGCCGTCAGCGTCGACTTATAGCCCTGATCCAACTTGGCATGAACGGCCTCCACCACCACGATGGCATCGTCCACCACAATGGCAATGGCCAGCAGCAGAGCCGACAGCGTGAGCAAATTGATGGAGAAGCCGAAGACGCCCAGGAAGAAGAAGGTACCAACGAGCGATACGGGAACGGCGATAAGCGGGATGAGCGTCGAACGCCAGTCCTGCAGGAACACATAGATGACGATGAACACGAGCACCAGCGTGAACAGCAGCGTAAATACCACTTCCTCGATTGAGGCATACAGGAACTCCGTCACGTCGTAGTTAATTTTGTACGTCATGCCCGGGGGGAACAGCTTGGCCTGCTCCTCCAGCTCGGCCTTCACCTGCTTGGCAATCTCGTTGGCGTTAGAGCCGGCAATCTGCTGCACCATACCCAATACGGAGGGCAGGTTGTTATTTCTCATCGACACCGAATACTGCTGTCCGCCCAGCTCAATCTTGGCCACATCTTTCAGCTTCAGCGTCTGTCCGTTGGCATCGCTGGAGATGATGATATTACCAAACTCCTCAGCCGTCTTCAGACGACCGGTATAGCGCATGGCATACTCATAGGCAACATTGGCCTCCTGGCCGAACGAACCTGGGGCAGCCTCAATGTTCTGCTCGGCAAGCACATTCGAGATGTCCGAAGGCATCAGGTTGTACTGCTTCATCACATCGGGCTTCAGCCAGATACGCATGGAGTAGGTCTTCAAACCCGGCGACTGCACGTCACCCACACCCTGAATACGCTTGATGGCAGGGATAATGTTGATGTTGTTATAGTTCGTCAGGAACTCGTCGTCATAGCGGCCGTCAGAGGTCAGCGTGAACATCAGCACCTGCGACGTCTGACGCTTCGTCACCGTCACACCGATGCGCGTCACCTCAGCCGGCAGCAAGGCCAAGGCCTGCTGCACGCGGTTCTGCACATTCACGGCACACATATCGGCATTCATGCCCTGACGGAACAGCACACTAATCTGTGCCGAGCCGGCTCCTGCCGTTGATGAAATATAGTCCATGCCTTCCACACCGTTGATACTCTCTTCCAGCGGCGTGATGACCGAGTTCTTCACCGTCTCTGCATCGGCACCAGGATAGCTGGTCCACACCGCAACGGTAGGAGGCGCTATGTTGGGGTACTGCTCAATAGGCAGCGACACCAGTCCGATGAAACCCAGCAGGACGATGAGGATGGATATCACCGTCGACAGCACTGGGCGCTTGATAAAGTTTGTAAAAGTCATTTCTTCAAGATTTTTTCAACTTTTCAATTTTTCTTATTTCTTCATGGCGTTCACGATGTCGCCGGCGCTCATGGCCTTAGCCTGCTCCTGAATCTTCTGCTGATAGCGCTCAGGAGTGATGGGCACAATCTCCATCTGGTCAGTCAGCTTGGTGATACCGTTGGTCACGTACTTGTCGCCCACTTTCAGGCCGTCAGTAACGACGTAGTTCATGCCGTCATTCTGCGGAGCCACCTGAATCTCAGTGTATACCACCTTATTATCTTTACCCAGGGTATAGACGAATTTCTTGTTCTGCACCTCCGAGACGCAAGACTGCGGAATGACGATAGCCGAGGCATTGTCGTGCGGGATGACAATAGCACCCGAGCCGCCGCTCTTCAGCAGTTTCTCCGGGTTGGGGAACACGGCAATCATCTGCACCGTACCAGTAGCTTGGTCAATCACACCGCTCATCTTCGTCACCTTGCCTTCGTGACCGTAGATGGTACCGTCAGCCAGCTGCAACTTCACGGCAGGCAGTTTCTGCAGGCCCTCGCCAGTCTTCGACATTTCCAAGGCGTCCTTCTCAGTCATGGAGAAATAAACCTCCATCTGCGAGATATTGCTCACGGTGGTCAGCACGGAAGCCGTATTGACCAGCGCGCCCACCTTCAGCGGCAGCGTACCAACCACACCGGCAGCAGGACTCTTCACATAGCAGAAGCTCAGCGTCTCCTTAGCCGATGCAAGACCTGCCTGAGCCTGTGCCAGCCCGGCCTTCGCACTCTCATAGGCATTGGTAGCCGACTGCAGTTCGAAGTCGCCAATCACCTTATTCTCATACAACTTCTGCGAATTCTCGAAACTCAGCTTGGCCGTGTTGCACGAGGCCTGCGCCGTGTTGACGGCGGCCTGCATCTGGCGCACCTGAGCCTGATAAGTAGCATTGTCAATGACGAAAAGCACCTGTCCGGCACTCACTGTCTGACCTTCTTTCACATTAATCTGCGTAATGAATCCCTGCACTTTAGGCGAAATCTGTACATCCTGAACGCCCTTGATAGAGGCGGGATAGGTAGCCTGCGAAGCAGCACTTTGAGTGCCCACCGTCACCACGGGGTACTCGTTGTCACCAAACGTCGGGCGTCCGCCACCGCTCTTGCCACACGCGGCAAGCAGCAGCGCAGAGGCCGCAAACATTAAAAACTTGTTACTTTTCATACAATTCTATTTAGCTAAATTTATATATAAATTTCCCTATTGTACGAAAACCCGCAACACCTTACGTAGTTTTCAGACTGCAAAGGTACGAAAAAGATACGTAATACCGCTATTTCTTTATATCTTTTTTACACTTTTCTACAAAAAAAGTATCGATAGTCAACTGGAGACAAATTGACAAACTATCGTCCTCTTAGAAAACTTTGGCAGCGAGTAACGTCAGGGATTTTGACAATTTTGGAAGAACTTTTCTTAACGAACAACAAAAGAAAAACACAAGGAGTTACAAAGTCCATGACTTGAGGGTGCTCGCTCGAGCTTTGCTCGCTTGCTATCGGAGGGACGCAAGAACTCTATGACTTGAGCATGCTAACTCTATGACTTGAGGCGCCCAAGTCTATGACTTAGGTTTTTAAGGTGGTTCATTCTTTAATTCTTGAATTTTAAGTTTAGGCATGGAACTTATAATCTGAAAGGAATCTGACAGGAGAACTGCGAGATTCCTTTCAATTTTTGCAAAAACAAGCT
>Ga0310690_10011418_pt1 | contig 10961 bp, 8 predicted proteins | sample AusTroGonzalo_MG_2_FD_207661 | JGI IMG/M metagenome (GOLD analysis project Ga0310690, IMG submission 207661) | Bovine rumen microbial communities from tropical cattle in Woodstock, Queensland, Australia - Gonzalo_04 (v2) (version 2) | ecosystem: Host-associated > Mammals > Digestive system >...
TGAAAAGATACATACTTAGCCTACTGCTGGCAAGCTTCGCCCTGTGGATGGCGGCTGTGCCTGCTATGAGAATACGACGCAGCGTGACGCTCGACGACGGGCGCACTGTCATGGTGACGGCCTACGGCGACGAATACTTCGACTACCTGCTGAGCGACGACGGCGAGGTGGTCGTGGACCAAGACGGCATCTTCCACGCTACTGGACTGTCCCTTGATGCGTACCTCGCTACCCTGCCCCAGCTCCCTCAGCAGGCGCGAAACCGCGTGGGCAGCGTGGCATCGGCACTGGTGAAGCCGACGGGCGTGAAGAAGATTCCCGTCATCCTCGCTGCCTTCAAGGACAAGGCCTTCTCCGTAGGCGCGAACGAAACGAAGGTCAATACCTTCTACGACAAGTTCTTCAACGGCGACGACATCTATGCTTGGACGGGCAACTGGGGCAGCGTGCGCAATTACTTCATAGAGCAAAGCCTCGGGCAGTTCCAGCCTGAGTTCACCGTCATCGGTCCCATCCAGCTCGACTACAACTATGGCTACTACGGCGGCGACAAGGGAAACGCGAAGGACACGCTCTACTCGACGTTCATCCGCGAGTCCTTTACCAAGGCACGCGCTATGGTGGAGGACTGGACGCCCTTCGACAACAACGGCGACGGCAAGGTGGATATGTGCGTCATCATCTATGCCGGACTCGGACAGAACTACACCAACAGTTACGGCGACAAGAACACCATCTGGCCGAAGGAGATGCCAAGCTCCTACACCATCGACGGCGTCACCCTCGCCGGCTGCTCCTCCAGCTGCGAGCTGCACCCCCTGTCTGCCAGCGGAGGCGTCATCACCGACACACAGCCCGACGGCGTGGGCGTGGTCATCCACGAGATAAGCCATGCCATCGGCCTGCCCGACCTCTACGACACGAAGAACGTCGCCTTCGGCCTCGACTTCTGGAGCGTAATGGACTACGGCATGTATGCAAGGAACAGCATGGTGCCAGTCGGCTACACGGCCTACGAGCGGGAGTTCATGGGCTGGCAACAGACGGAGGAAATCAACAGCCCGCGCACGCTCCACATCAACTGCTTTGCCCAGGGCGGCAAGGGCTACAAGCTGGTCAACGAAGCCAACCCCAACGAGTACTACATCCTCGACAACCGTCAGGCCGTCGGATGGGACTGGGGCGTATGCAGCAACCGCGGTCACGGGATGCTGGTCTATCATGTTGACTACAACACAGGGGCATGGACAGGCAACACCGTGAACACCAATGCCAACCACCAGCGCCTCACCATCATCCCTGCCAACGGCACGCTCATCGGCAGCAACAACGCCACGAGCAGCAGCGAATGGAAGACCAGCTTGCTGGGCAATCCCTATCCTGGCATCACGGAAAACCACGAGTTGACCAACACGTCGAGGCCTGCCAGCCTCGTCTTCACGGGCGGCTACATGAACAAACCCATCGTCGATATAGAAGAGACGGCCACCGGCATCATCACGCTCAAGGTGATGCCTCTCGGCACTCTGGACGCTCCGCAAGGCCTCGCCTTCGAGGACACAAAGCCGGGCAGCACGACGGCCATTTGGGATGCTGTGGAGAACGCCGAGCTCTACAACCTGCGCCTATGGCGCGAGGGCGAACTCATCCTGCAGCAGGACAGCATCGGCGGCACCTCCCTGAGGCTGAAAGACTTGCAGACCGATGTCAACTACACCTATGCCGTCCAAGCCATCAGCAACAGCTACCGCAACAGCGAATGGACGCCGAGCGAGTCCTTCAGGCCCGACCCCGACGTCATCTCCGAGATAACACAGAGCACCGAGCGCGTGCGCATCTACGACCTCAGAGGACGACTGGCAGGGGAATGCTTTGCCGACCAACTGCCGCGCCACATCCTCTCGCAGGGCATCTACATCGTCCGCCGCATGGATGGCAGGACAAAGAAGATAATACTACGCTAACATGAAGCAGCTCACCCTCTTACTCTTCCTCGTCCTCTACAGCCTGCTGGCATCAGCCGTCCCAGCCAAGCGCGAGCGTTACACACTGAAGCTCTCCAACGGCTCCACCATCGTGGCCACAAGCATGGGCGACGAAACAATGCACTTCTACCAGACCGACGACGGACGCTGCCTGCAATGCGACAGCCTCGGCATAGCCCACTTCATCGAGCCCGATAGCCTCTACAACCGCTGGCAGGTAAGAGCCGCCAAGCGACAGACCGCAAGGGACAGGCGCAACGCAGCCAGAAGGCAGAAGGCTCGGGCTGCCATGACGGGCAGCAAGCCAGGGCTGGTCATCCTCGTACAGTTCCCCGACGTGCCTTTCTACTACGACAACGACAGGTTCCAACGCTTCTTCAACGAAGAAAACTATTCGGACGCAACCAACAGCGGCTCCGTCCGCGACTTCTTCCTCGATGCCAGCTACGGGCAGTTCGACTTCTACTTCGACGTCGTAGGGCCTGTCACCGTGAGCCATAACCTCTCCTACTATGGCGCCAACAAAAGCAACGGCGAAGACATTCGCCCTGCCACAATGGTGGAAGAGGCCATACACTTGGTGGACGACGAAGTAGATTTCAGCAAATACGACTGGGACGGGGACGGCGAGGTGGAGCACATCTTCGTCATCCATTCAGGCTACGACGAGGCGCAGAACACCTACTACAAGAACAATATCTGGTCTCATGCCTGGACGCTGTCAGAAGCCAAAGATGAAGACGACGGCAACGGCGCTGTTCTGGCTGACGGTGTCATCGTGGATGGCTATGCCACCAGCTCCGAGCTGAGGAACGGCAGCGGAACCTACCTCGTCGGCATCGGCACAGCCTGCCACGAGTTCTCGCACTGCTTCGGCCTGCCTGACTTCTACGACACCGAAGGAACCTGCTTCGGCATGAACTCATGGGACCTCATGGACTATGGTTCATACAACAACGACGGAGGCACGCCGGCGGGCTTCACCAGCTACGAGCGTATGTTCTGCGGCTGGCTCGACCCCATTGAGCTTGACGAGCCTCTTGCCGTCAGCGATATGCCTGCACTGACAACTGAGCCTGTGGCATATATATTAAGGAATACAGGAAAGCACGATGAGTACCTCCTGCTGGAGAACCGTCAGAAGGTAAGTTGGGACAAGTATCTTGGCGGACACGGGATGCTCGTCCTCCATGTTGACTACGACAGCGAGGCTTGGTATGAGAACACCGTCAACACCGTCCGCTCCCATCAGCGCATGACAATCATCCCTGCTGATAACTCCCTCTACCAAGGTTCGTTAGGGGGCGACCCTTGGCCTGGTACTTCAAAGAAGAAAGTGCTGTCCGATGACACTTCCTCTTATGCAAAGTTCTTCAATAACAACGCCGAGGGGAACAAGCGCATCAACCATTCCTTCACCGAGATAACCGAGACAACCGACGGCTACATCAGCTTCATCTTCGACGAAGAAGCATTAGCCATCAACCCTGCCACAGCCCATACCGACGCCGCCGTTTACGACCTACAAGGACGTAAAGTAAATGTTCAAATGGAAAACATTCAAATGGTAAATGGTAAATGGCTAAATGGTAAATGTCCTGGTATTTATATTCAAGACGGTAAAAAGCTATTGATACGATGAGAAAGGCTCTGCTGCTGCTTTCCCTGACTGCGTTCACGCTCCTCACAGACGCTGCCACCGTTGCACGCTACAGCGGCAGCCGCATCTTCTGGGACGCACGCACGCCTGTCACCATCTTCAGCGGCGGAGGCTACGGACGGCTCATCGAGCTCAGCGACGGTCGCCTGCTGGCCTGCTGCGAAAGCGGAGGCATCAAGGTCAGCTTCTCCTCCAATCAGGGCAGGACGTGGACCTCGCCTACCCTCATCGCCCCCAACAGCAACAACACGCCCAACTGCGTGCCCGACCTCATCCAACTCTCCGACGGCACCATCATCGTCGGCTACAATCCACGTCCTTCACAACCCTACACCGAAGACCGACGCTTCGGCATCCGACTGCGTCGCAGCACCGACAACGGCAAGACGTGGAGCGAGGAAGTCTTTGTCTATGATGCCGACTACACCTTCGAGAACGGCTGCTGGGAACCTTCCTTCCTTGAACTACCCAGCGGCGAACTTCAGCTCTACTTTGCCGACGAAAGCCCCTACACATCGACCGGCGAACAGCAGATTTCCCTCTGCCGAAGCTTCGACGGCGGACTGACCTGGACAGAGCCGCAACGCATCTCCTATCGCAGCGGCTACCGCGACGGAATGCCTGTGCCTGTGCTGCTTAGCGACCAGAGGAACATCGTGGTTGCCATCGAGGACAACGGCTGGAGCGGCGTAGGCGACTTCGTGCCGACAACGGTTCGCACCACACTCACTAACAACTGGAAGAACAACACCTACATCAGCGGCAGCAGCAGCCAGCGCAACCGCAGCATCAATCACAACTACTGCCCCGTAGCCAAAGGCGGCGCTCCCTACCTGCGCGTACTGCCCAACGGCGAGACGGTCCTCTCCCACCAATCCACCTACGGCGACGGCGATAACATGAAGATGTATGTCTATGTAGGCAATAAGCAGGCAAAGGACTTCAAGGCCATGTCAAGGCCTTTCTATCAAGGCACGACAAAAGGCTGCTGGTGGAACTCGCTGGCAGTCATCGACACAGGCATCGTGGTTGCTGTAGGCGGACTGGACGGCAAGGTCAGTATGGTGAAGGGCTATCCCATGAAGCAGTTCATGGCTCCATACGCCTCGCAGCTTACCGACGGAGTGCTCACAAAGGAGGATGCCTACTACAACGCTTCGGCGCGCCAGGTGCCGATGGGCAACGAGACAGGCACCTTCGCCTATGCCGACTTCTCCTACGACCGCGACGTGCTCTACATGACCTGCCTCGTCTATCGTAGCGCTCCTCGCTCGGAAGAGCCATACCCCGACGGCATCAACTTCTACGTGGAAAGCAAGGGAGCCAGCACCGATGTCCCTATCGGCACAGCTTACAAGTTCAGCATCCTCCCAGACGGCACGCTCTCGACGAGCAAAGGCAACGGCACAGACTGGGTGCCTGCCTCCCTGCCGACCGTCAATGCTGTCTGCAGAGGTAACGCCTCCAACTATCGTCTGGAGCTGTCCATTCCCTGGTCAGCCATAGGACTCAGCGCAGCCCCCGTCGGCAGCAACCTTAGCGTCAACCTTGAAATCCTCACTGGCGACGGCACACAGCAACTCATAGAAAGCATCCCCGATGCCTCGCCCCTCAAGCCTGCCACATGGATGCCCCTGAAGCTCATCGAGCCAGATGCAACAGGAATCGGAGGGATTGAAAATGAAGAATTAAGAATGAAGAATGAAGAATCATATACCGACATTTATGACCTTCAGGGCCGTAAAGTTATCAGTGCGGAAGCAAATTCTTCATCCTTAATTCTTAATTCTTCATTAAAAAGGGGCATTTTCATCCAAGACGGCAAAAAGTTCGCCACCAAGTGACGGAAGTGGCAAGCGGCATCAAAGCACTACTACAACTTCCGAATTTCGGCATCGACTACATACAAATCCCCTTCGTCATCTACAAGCACATTTCGGGGCAGCAAATCCCATGCTTCGTATGTTCCGTTCGTGTAACGCCCTTCATGGTTAGTCTTCGTGAAACCAAGAGCTGCCATGTAGGTGTCAATCATCACTTGAGTGGCAGGACGGGCATTGGATACTCTGTTTTGTCGTAATAAATGAAGAAAAATCAAAAAAAGTTGCGCTTTTTTGTTTAATTTTGTGGCGTTCATTCGTTATATAAGTGAAATGACACAGAAAGAGTTCACATACATAGCCAACGAAATGCGCCAAATGTCCGTATCTGTAGCACTACGATTCGGGTATGGGCAGGAGGATGCGGAAGACATTGCGCAGGACGTGATGCTCAAGCTCTGGTGTCTGCACGAAAAGATGGACAACGCAGCTCGCATGAAGGCATCGGTCGCAATAACCACCAAGCACCTGTGCATCGACAAGTGGCGTACCACACATACATACGCAGGAACTGACAATATAAAGCCGTTAATCGACGAGTCATCGCTCTATGACAAACTGGAATACGCAGAACTGGAACAATGGATGAACGAGCAGATAGACAGCTTGCCCTCCACTTCGGGCATTATACTTAGGATGCGCCAGCTGGAACACCGCGAATTGGGCGAGATTGCCGAGATTCTGGGCATACGCCAGTCATCTGTCTCCACTCTGTTGTCTCGGGCACGAAACGAATTATTAAACAAACTGAAACGGAGGAACCAACAATGAAGAAGCAATACACAAAACAGGAAATAACCGCCATCCTCAACAAATTCATGGCTGGAGAGACCAACCTGGAAGAGGAGAATGTACTGGCAGAGTACTTCCGCACACATGAGGTGAGCGACGAGTGGAAGGAGTATAAGGAGATGTTCGCCATGTTCGACGGCGGAGCGGTTGACATCGAGCAAGAGGCCAAGCCGACAGCTAAGCCAAAGATTGTCCCCCTCCGATGGGTCATGACAGGAATCGCAGCAAGCATCCTGTTCCTGATAGGATTCTCCGTCCTGATAAAAGACGAAAGGCTAACCGAGCAACAACCCGTCGTAGCAGAGACGATAGAGCAAAGCACTCCGCAGCCCGTTGTTTCGGAACCCATCGTTGAGGAAAAGCAGGAAGAGGTTTTGCCCGAGGTGCAGCCAACGCCACAACCGGCAAAGAAGCGCAGAAAAGCCGTCAAGAAACAAAGCACACCCATAGAAGAACCCCTGCTTGCAGATGCTGAACCAAAGACAGAGGAACCGATGCCAGAAGAAACAAAGGTGGAGCCAAGACAGGAAGAAGCAAAGCGGAAGATTGTTCGTCGCCCCCAAGAAATAGACCCGTTCCTGTTGGCAGCTACCCAGGCAAAAGACATTCGCTCTCGTGGCGAACGCTTACATCAAGAAATAAAAGAAGAAATAGCGCTATTAACTAACAGAAATTAACCTCTAAAACTTTACCACTATGAAAAGAATATTTGCAATCATGCTGATGGTTGCAGTTGCAGCCTCCGCATATACTCAGAATGCCAACGAACGCCTTCGTCAGCTTGAGGCATACCTTCAGGAATTGGGTTTTGAGGTTAGACATAGTCAGAGTAATGATTTTCCCGAAGGCATTACTCATCATTGGAGCTCATACTTTAGTGAACCGAGACTCGGCTGGAAAGAAGATATCCGTCTTTTCCTTCACCCAAACGATAAAGTCAATGCTCCAAGTCGTGAAAATGTAGTGGCTGCCCTCGACTCTATACGCACTACTTTTGCCCTGCTTGGCAAGGAAGCAACGGAGAGCTACATGTACGAATATCATAGGAATGACACGGACACCATCAAATACTCCTTAGCATTCCGTCAGGATAACGATACTCTCCGTTTATCCTCTGATAACCTCTTCAACTGGTTTAACAAGAATGCTCGCGAAATTGCCATTTTTGAGCACAACAGAAAGAAATATGATGGTTCAAGCAGCTACCATCACATGATTTCCAAACCTAATGGCTTTTCGGAGGAAGATATGCAGCCTTTCAACATTGAGGCTTTCGAAGCACATATTCAACCCGTCATGGATTCCGTCATGAAGTTGAAGGGTGCAAGGAAAAGTTCTGTACATTGGCAACACGATGAGGGCTTAAAAAATGAGAGCGATGATTTCCTCGAAAGGTTATGGAGTGGAGAGTCTGAAGAGGAAGAAATCCACTCTGCTGGTCTGACTACCGGCACGCACTATATCATTCCTCTTAAATATGAAGCAGAGGCAGAGGCTTTACTTCAGCAGCTCAATTCGCTCACATACGATTATGTTGAACAACATCCCGAGCAGTTCTACTATTATTCTTACAATTCAAACACTTTCCGAAATGACACCAATGAAGTAATAGTCTTTAGTGGTCCCAAGGCGATTGTCTGGAGTCTAAATGAGTCTCTATATAAGTTAAGCTATAGTTCTGGGGAAGGTGGTTTCCACATCCTTTCCACCACAACTAAAGGAGATTACTGGCTTCCCAAAGACTGGGAAAAGCTGAAGAGCTACATCAACGGCGAGAAGGTCTATCTAAAAGGTATGAAACCGAAAACTGAAAAAGATAAATGAAAAATGAGATGTCAAAATAAGAGATTAAGAACTAAAAACTGAGAATTATGCGATACATATTTTTATCCACAAAGGGAATCGGAGGGCTTCTCCTTCTCTGTGTGATACTCCTCTCCAGTTGCAAGGATGAGAAATTCGTTCCGAAAGCCAGCGGGCTGCCATACGAGGTGCTTGTCGTTATGGACAAAGCGACTTGGGAAGGTCCTGCCGGACGTGCCCTCTTCGACATCCTCGACACCGATGTGCCCTGTCTGCCACAAAGCGAACGCTCGTTCCGCATCATGCAGGTCGCGCCGAAGGACTTCAACCAGACGTTCCGCATCATCCGCAACATCATCCAGGTCAACATCGACAACACGCAGTTCACCCGCACCGGCATGCGTTTCATGCGCGACAAATACGCCGTTGACCAGATTGTGCTCACCATCAACAGCCCCAGCTTGGAGGATTTCCAGCAGTTCTGCATCGACCACAAGCAGGAGGTCATCGACTTCCTGACACGTACCGAAATGAACCGCCTCATCAAGGAACTGGAAAAGAAATACTCCAAAGTCACATACGACATGGCTTGGCAAATCTTTGCCTGCCGCTTCTATGCTCCCAAAGAGCTTACCGAGTACAAGAAGGGAGATCACTTTCTCTGGACAAGCAACAATTCGGCCAGCGGAATGAAGAACATCTGTATCTACAGCTTTCCATACGAAGGCCCCGAGACGTTCAACAAGGCGTATATGACCGCCAAGCGCGACTCCGTTATGAAAGTGAACCTACCGGGCGAAAAACCTGGTATGTATATGAAGACCGATACGCTTTGCACAATGGTCAAACTCATCGTGGTACACAAGCGCTATGCTATGGAGATGCGCGGCCTCTGGTACATGGAGAATGATGCTATGGGAGGCCCCTTTGTCAGCCACTTCCGCATAGATACCGAAACGAACCGCGTCGTTGTGGTCGAGGGCTTTGTCTATGCCCCCGAGAAGATGAAACGCGACCTTATTCGCCGTCTCGAAGGTTCGCTCTACACCCTTCTACTCCCCGAAGAGCAATACACGCTCATAGATACGAATGTGGAAGAAGAAAAGACTCCCTCTGACCCCAACACAAAACAATAAAAGTCACAATATAAGTCGGCCCAGATCGCCATCTTTGCGCAGGAAATGGCGGCGTTCTGTGGCCGACATGTTGTATTCGCAAGGCAGAATGACACAGGAAAGGTTAGACATTCAAAAACAAACACTGGAACGGCCTTTTAGGTTTGCCCACTAAACCTGGCAGAAAAAGTCACTAAACCTGGCAGGTTTGCCCACTAAACCTAAAAGGTTTGCCCACTAAACCTAAAAGGTTAAACCCAAATCGGTCATTAGAGATTTTTCCTGTTCCATTTTCTAATGACCGCCATTAGAAAGTCTTGATTATATTTGGTTGATTCACAATAAATTTCTACCTTTACCACGCAAATATGACATTGAGAAATGATGCGTGACTATGACATAAAGTTCGTGAACAAGGAAATCACCCCCTTCGGTGGTCTCTCCCTGTTCCTGAAGTTGCTTGAGAAATGCCACTTCGAAGAGCAGCTTGAGAAATGCGGCATTCCTTCCCAAGGCTCCAACAGGGGATACAGGCCGTTACAGCTGATACTGGGCCTGTTCGCAGGTGTCTGGTGTGGCGCAAACTGTTTCGGGCACCTTGACGTGGTTCGCTACGATACCGCCCTGTGCAATCTTCTGGGATGGAAGCAGGGAGCTGACCACAGGGCATACCAGCGCTATTTCAACAAGTTCTCGCAGGCCGTCAACCAGCGTGTGTTCAGCGAGTTGTTCAGCTGGTTCTTCTCCGAGCTGATATTTGACAACTACACGCTTGACTTTGACTCCACGGTGATGGTCCGTGAGGGCAGTCAGGAGGGAGCAGTCAAGGGGTACAACCCGAAGCGTCCGGGCCGCCCCTCGCACCATCCACTCCTTGCCTTCGTGTCGGATGTTCGCATGATAGCCAACTACTGGCTGCGTCCCGGCAACACCTCTGCCAGCACCAACTACCTCGCCTTCCTGGAAGACACGCTGTCACGGCTTCAGGGCAAGAAGGTGGGACTTGTCCGTATGGACAGCGGCTTCTTCTCGGGGAATATACTCGACTATCTGGAAAAGAAACAGTTGCACTACATCATTGCCTGCAGGTTCAACAACCGCATTAAGTACAGTCTGACACATGAGAAGGCTTGGGCAGAGGCTGCAGAAGGCCTGGAAATAGCAGAAACCACTTACAAGGCAGAGGAGTGGGAGAAGCCGAGGCGTATCGTCATGGTAAGGCAGGAGGTGGAGAAACGCCCGAAGGCGGCAGGCAAGCAGGTCAGGCAGCTGGAGTTGTTCGAGAATGAACAGGATTTCGGGAAATACAGGTACAGCTGCTTTGTCACAGACCTCGGATTACCAGCCAAGATTGTATATGACTCATACCGGGGCAGGGCCGACTCAGAGAACAGGATCAAGGAACTGAAACACGACTTCTCGATAGACGACTTCGTGTCGCACAACTTCTGGGCAACTGAGGCCTGCGGCAATTTCATCGTCATGGCATACAACTTCATGTCGCTGTTCCGCCACGCACTGATTAACTCCGACAAGAAGAAGTTCCTCAAGACAATCCGCTACGAACTGATATCAACACCCGCATATTTGGGAAGGACGAAAGACAAGCACATCCTATACTTGGCCAGGTCGTTGAAGACACGAAAATCCTTCCTTTCAATATGGGAAAAACTAAAAGATTTCTCACTGCCATACAGCACTGAGAAATCCTAATGACCGATTGGGG
>Ga0310690_10011419_pt1 | contig 10961 bp, 9 predicted proteins | sample AusTroGonzalo_MG_2_FD_207661 | JGI IMG/M metagenome (GOLD analysis project Ga0310690, IMG submission 207661) | Bovine rumen microbial communities from tropical cattle in Woodstock, Queensland, Australia - Gonzalo_04 (v2) (version 2) | ecosystem: Host-associated > Mammals > Digestive system >...
AATTCCTTGATTACAACTTTCCCACCCAATAGATTAACCCGCAATTTGTCGATGGTCAACTCACGGCCTATCAACTCTTTGTCATGTTTTTCGATATAGCTTTTCGCGATGGGCGACACCAAAAGCAACGCAATGAGCAGCAATCCAAGGATGTTGCTCAAAACGATGAGAGTTATTTTAAGTGGTTTTTTCATCCCAAAACCTTCACGCCCGCATCGATGCGTTTCAAGGTTTCCTCTTTGCCGAGAAGTTCAAGGATTTCGCCGATGTGAGGGCCTTTTCCTGCACCGACCACCATCAGTCGTAATCCGTTCATCACGAGGCCCATATTCAATTCATTGGAGGTAATCCAGTTATTCAAAGTCTCGTCGATATTGGCCAAAGTGAAAGGTTCGATGCTGTTGATGACTTCCTTCACCTTGAGCATGGTCTCAGCGGAGTTTTCCTTCCAGCGTTTCTTGACAGTCACTGGGTCGTATTCGGTCGGAGCCTCAAAGAAGAAGAAGCTCTGGTCCCAAATTTCTTTCACGAAGTTGACTCTATCTTTCACCAAACCAGCGACTTTCACAGCGAAATCCAATGAGGTTTCAATGCCTTTTTCGGCTTTCAGCCAAGCTTGATAGTCCTTGCCAACTTCCTCATTCGACTTGCGCATAAGCCACTCGTGGTTGAACCACTTGGTCTTCTCCACGTTGAACTTGGCGCCACTCTTGCTGCAACGCTCTAACGAGAAGGCCTGAATGAGTTCGTCCATAGTGAAAATCTCTTGTTCAGTTCCAGGATTCCAACCCAGCAAAGCCAACATATTAATGAAAGCCTCAGGGTAGTAGCCCGACTGCTTGTAGCCCATAGCCGTGTCACCGGTCTTCGGATCGACCCAATACATCGGGAAGACGGGGAAACCTAGACGGTCACCGTCGCGCTTACTCAATTTGCCGTTACCATCGGGTTTCAATAGCAAGGGCAAGTGAGCAAATTGCGGAGCTTCCCAACCGAAAGCCTCGTAAAGTATAACGTGGAGCGGCATCGAAGGCAGCCATTCCTCGCCACGAATGACATGGCTGATTTGCATCAGGTGGTCATCCACGATATTAGCTAGATGGTAAGTAGGCATACCGTCGCTCTTGAACAGAACCTTGTCGTCCAAAGTGTTTGTTTGCACCTTCACTTCGCCACGAATCAAGTCGTGCATGACGATTTCGCGGTCTTCAGGAATCATAAAACGCACTGTGTAAGGTGTGCCGTCAGCAATAAGTTTTTCGACCTCTTCTTTACTCATCGTCAGGCTGTTACGAAGATGTTTGCGGCTTTGACAGTTGTAAATGAAAGTCTGCTTGTTGGCTTCAGCTTCCTTGCGATATTTATCCAATTCCTCGGCGGTGTCGAAGGCGATGTAGGCACAGCCTTTGGCCAGCAACTCGTCACTATATTGTTTATAAAGGTGTTTGCGGTTGCTTTGCTTGTAGGGACCAAACGCACCGCCAACATAGTCGCTTTCATCGAACTTAATGCCGCACCAGTCCAAAGATTCCACAATATACTGCTCGGCACCAGGCACGAAACGTGTTTGGTCGGTATCTTCGATACGGAGAATCATTTTGCCGCCGTTCTTCTTGGCAAACAGGTAGTTATATAATGCGGTACGCACGCCCCCGATGTGTAAAGGTCCCGTCGGGCTGGGAGCAAATCTTACTCTGACTTCTTTCATATTAATTTCATTTTGAGGCTGCAAAAATAAAGAATCTACGCGTAACCATATTATCCAATAAAAATATTTTGCTGTTTTTGTGACTTGCCAATAAAACATTTTACTATTTTTGTAACCTGATTTTCCGCACCAAAAACTATGATAAGCCCTGAAAAAAGATGAACAATGGAAAAAAAGTCCTCAACCTAATAATAAATGCACTATGAAAAATATTTTATATAAACTAGTTGTCACATGGATTTTGGTGTTGTTTCCTATGTTAATCCATGCCCAATTATTGGTAACCCCAGCATCCGAGTTACCAGGATGGAGCGCAGATTCCCTTGTGAGAAATATTTTCTTAAATACAGGTGTATCTGTCTCCAATGTTCAATTCAATGGTTCGATGGATACCATCGAATGCGACAATATCGGAATTTTTGAGACAGGCTCTATTCCTACCAATTTGGGAATAGAATCTGGGGTTATCATTGCAACGGGTAATGTCAACGTTGCCCCTGGACCCAACCACAATACGGGTCTTCATATACCCACTAACTGTGATGACTATTATGATTCAAATCTGGCATCTATCGCCACTTCAACCATCCACGATGTGGCTGTATTGGAGTTTGATTTCGTTCCGTGGGATAGTGTCTTGACGTTTAACTATGTGTTTGCTTCGGAAGAATACATGGAATATGTCGGGTCAGAATTCAACGATGTTTTTGGTTTCTTTGTGTCAGGCCCCAATCCTGCCGGAGGTTATTATTATAACCAAAACATGGCTATCATTCCCGATACCTATGAAGTGGTCAGTATCAATAACGTGAACCTGCTTCACAATTCGGAGTATTATGTGAACAACGAAAATGGTGCCACTATCCAGTTTGATGGTTTCACAACTTTGTTAGAGGTGCGTTTCGACGTGGTTCCCATGGGGTTTTACCATCTCAAGATGGCCATTTGTGATGTAGATGACGACCAGTGGGATTCCGGAGTGTTTTTGCAATCCAATAGTTTGTCAACCAACGCTGCCGTACTCTTGGTTGACGACGAACCGGCAATGGAACATCCAGAGGGTTTCGATGTTTGCATAAACGATTCGGTTTATTTCGACGTGGCTATCAGCTTTGACCCTTCCGACATCGTATGGCATTTTGGAGATGGTTCGACAGGACACGGCGCTCCTATTCCCCATCTTTACCCCGAGACTGGCGACTATGAAGTGACTTGTGATCTTTACGAACTTGTCCAAGGTCAAAGCACTCATGTTTTGACGCTGTCCACCGTACTTCATGTCCACGAAGGTGCCCAAGCTGAAATATGGCATGCCACATGCGATTACTACAATTGTATGGGGCAAATTTTCACCGAGTCAGGCGATTATGTCGTCAATGGTCAAACCACTCATGGCTGCGACAGCACCTTGTTGCTTCATCTCACCATTAACTATAGTACCACCACTTACATAGATGAGGTTGCCTGTGAGTCTTACTATTGGCACGGCACCAATTACACGGAATCTGGCGTTTATGAGTATTTGGATCATACCTACGCAAGATGCGACAGCCTTATCATACTGAACCTTACCTTATATAGTAATTACAGCCAAGAGGAGGAGGTTGACACCTGTGACAGCTATTATTGGAGAGGCGTTGAATACACAGAAAGCGGCACCTATAATGATGTGAACTTAGGTCCGGCTGGATGTGACAGCACGTTTACGCTCCATCTTAACCTTGGATACAGCTATGATCTCGACCTCCATGAAACGGTTTGCGATTTCTATCCATGGGCTCCTGCTCCAGATGGTTATCTCACTCAATCAGGAATATACACGTATGAGGGTCAAAGCAGTAGCGGTTGCGATAGCATCGTTAACCTTGACCTTACTGTCAATTACACACCACATCTTGAAATCCATGGCCTTGCGGAAGTTGCCATTTCTACGGACCTTTGGCCTGGCATTTATAACTATTGCCTTGCCGATTCTGCCGAACTGCATGGTTGCGACATCCATTGGTCATGCTCGAATCCTGATTGGATTCTGATGCCAGCGACCGACCCCATGTGGTGCGGACTCATCGCCAAAAGTCTTGGACAAGCTACACTCACCGCTGTTTCCGATTGTGGATATGGCTGTGATACGCTATGCTCTTTGGATATCAATGCCTCTCATTTTGATGTGGACGAAAACGATGCGCAAACCATCATCCTTTTTCCCAATCCCGCCCATGGAGAGGTCACCATTCAAGCTCCACAACTTCGACAAGTCAAGTTTTATAACAGCGTCGGAATAGTTTCCAAAAATTTATACTTTGAGCCAACCGACATGGTGAATATTGACATCAAGGACCTTGCACAAGGAGTTTATATCGTGGAAATCATCACGTCACAAGGCAAGGCATCAAAGAAATTAATAGTAATTGAATGATAGCCATGAAAAAATCGGTTTTTATTTTGGCAATTGCCATCAATATACTGCTGTCGATGACCCAATGCAAAAAGGAATCGACAGCAGGAGACTCCATCATATTGCTGGGAACAGAGAGTTATGTGAAGAAACTGACGGATATTATTCCCGAGCAATGGCAGGAGGACTTTTCGACCTGTTACGGAGAAATACCACAAGGGTATATACCTCCCAATATAGAAGGGGAATATGCCATCAGTCCCAAACAATTCGTTTATTCCAATTTCATTGATTTGTCCGACGACCTCAACATGTATTTGAAAGTCACAGACCAACATAACCGAGTGGCCATAGTTGACTTCTACGAGGGTGAAACCTTGCATACGGATACCGCTTACATTATGGGTTCTGGAAAAAACTTCAGCTTGTATTTTGTTGAAAAAAGAACGTTGGACTTTAACGGGGACCTTACTACGGTGAATCGGGTTGTCTTAATCACAGGTGAAAAGACCTCGGAAGGAATCAAAAAGCTTCGTTTTGGTAGTATAATTTTGGATGTACGCGAGGGAGTAAATCCATTCGTTGGGACTTTCGTTCCAGGATGGTTTTTTATCTATAGGGATCAAGACGGTTTGGCAGAAAATTGCCATTGGTTTGGTCAGAAAGGAGGAGAAATTGGCCATGATTAAACGGTGTTCCATTATACTCTTGTTGTTTTTATGTGCATGGAGTTCCTTTGCGCAAAAGCCTTTCCGTCCGTCAGGTAGGAAAGCAAAAGTCAGCGATGGTGTCGTTTACGGCGTCAAAGTTGGTGCAAGCAGCACGTGGCTTAACTATACGAATCCTCATCTAAGCGTGTTGCCTCACGATTTCATGATAGGTCCAACGGCGAGTGCTTTTATAGAGGTTCCCTTCCTAAGTGTGTTTTCCGTTGCCCCAGAAATAAATGTCCAACAAAAGGGAGGTGCCACATCTTACATCTACGAACAAGACTATCATGTGGAATACAAGCTGAAAGCTATGTGTGTTTCAGCACGTCTTCCTTTATTGGTTTATGCTCCTGTATCCAAATACTTTAAGCCATACGTCTTCGGTGCTGCAGAGATAGGAAAGGTCGTTGGAGGATCCATTTCCTTGTCGCAGCCCGGACTTGAGATACCAAATGTATCATTGCCCATTTTGGAATCCGACATGAGAGATTGGAACTGGGGTCCAATGGTTGGAGCTGGACTTAGGGTGAACTTACCTCTTCCTCATCTCACTTTGGTAATGAAATTGGAAGCCGCTTATAACAACGGATTATCTGATACTTTCTCCAAGCAAGAGCATAATGAGACGGCTATACCCACAAATGTACACGCTTATAATCATCAAGGTGCTCGTTATCTTAGAGGTCTTGAGCTCAATGTCGGCATAGGTTTTACTCCAGCCAAGAGAAGTGTTTGTGACCAATTCGGCCCATCTTTCAAAAGTCAAGTCATATCATACGATTGACCATGTTTTCATAAGCTTTGCAGATTCTGCTGAAAAATAAAACGCTGTGTAAAAAAACATTCAAGTTATGAAACGTTATTGTCAAACCCTCGAACTCGTCAATGACCCTGAACTCATTGCGAAATATTGTGAACTCCATGCCAATGTATGGCCCGAAGTGGTTGCAGGGCAGCGTGAAGTCGGTATCCTCGATATGCAGATTTACCGCTTTGAAAATCATGTGTTTATGATTTGCGACACGGTGGACGATTTTGATTGGGAACGTGACATGGCTCGGCTAGCCACGTTGCCTCGACAAGCCGAATGGGAAGCCCATGTGGCTCAATGTCAGGGTGCCGACCCAAATCTGCCTTCGACAGGAAAATGGCATTTAATGGAAAAAATCTTTTAAATAAGGAAAAAATGTTGTAGTTTTGCGCGTTAATTCACATTGCTATGTATACGTTGATCATTCGATTTTGCAATTTCATATTTGGTAAACATACGAGCAATACCTTGCCCCGTATTTGGATACTTGCAGCGGACATGGTTATTGTTTTTGCTTCCTATATTGTAGCGCTCTTCATGTTATACTTTAAGGATTTGGGAGAATCGTTTGTGGACTGGGAGCGCATTTGGTTGGTGCCAATCGCTTATCTTATGGCTTTCCTGGTTACCAGAACCTACGATGGCATGTTGCGCTATGCTGGGTTTAATGATATCAGGAAACTTTTTTCGGCCTGTACATTGACGATGGCTTTTCTTGTTATAAGCAAATTGGCTTTCAGTCAAATATGGCCTAAGTTTGCATCTTTCTATCCTCGTTATGTGACCATTGTCTATCATTATCTTATTACTTTGGTGACGATGATCATTATGCGTTTTACTATCAGGCGTTTGTACAATGAGGTCTATAAAAATTCGGCCAGCAAAAAGAAAACCATAATATATGGCGCTGGCGATGGCGGCACTATGCTGATGCGTACCTTGAGTCAGGACACCAATTCCACATTCAAGATTAAGGCTTTTGTGGACGACGACCCGAAACGTGCCAATACGCAAATCAACACTATAAAAGTATATTCTCCTGCAGAGGCTTTGACCCCAGAATTCATCAAGAAAAATGAGATAGAAGTGATGATTGTAGCCATCCCCAGCCTCAGTGAGCAACGCAACAAGGAAATCATTGAACAGGGCTTGGCACTCAACCTCATCGTGAAGTCTATCCCATCGTTCGACAAATGGGTGGACGGCAAGATTTCGACCAGCCAGATTCAAGACATTAAAATTGAGGATTTGCTGGGTCGCAAGCCTATCATTCTCGGGAAAGAGAATGTAAAGCGCGAAATCAAGGATAAGGTGGTGCTTGTCACGGGTGCAGCTGGTTCCATCGGTAGCGAAATTTGCCGTCAGGTGATGCACTATAATCCTTCTCTGCTCGTCATGCTCGATCAGGCCGAGTCGCCAATGTACGACTTCCAATTTGAGATGAACAATACCGCTGATTTTAAGGAGCTTCGCGACAAGATGGCATTCGTCATCACCAACGTGAAAGATCCCATCCGCATGAGAGAAGTGTTTGAGAACTACCATCCACAAGTTGTTTATCATGCTGCTGCTTATAAGCATGTGCCTTTTATGGAGGAGAATGCCTATGAGGCTGTGTTTGTGAATGTGTTTGGCACCAAGAATGTGGCCGATTTGGCTGTGGAGTTTGGCGTTGAGAAGTTCGTGATGATTTCCACCGACAAGGCTGTCAATCCGACCAACGTGATGGGTGCGACCAAGCGTATTGCAGAGATTTATACGCAGAGTCGTGACAAAACAAACACCAAATTTATCACCACAAGGTTTGGCAACGTGTTAGGCAGCAACGGTTCGGTGGTTCCATTGTTCCGTAAGCAAATCCAACAAGGCGGCCCTATCACCGTCACCGACAAGCGCATCACCCGTTTCTTCATGACTATTCCTGAAGCTTGTAGTCTCGTCCTTGAAGCTGGCTCCATTGGCACTGGCGGCGACATCTTTGTCTTCGACATGGGCGAGAAAGTACGCATTTGGGACTTGGCCGAAAAAATGCGCCAGTTGGCTCATCGTCCTGATATTGAAATCATCGAGACAGGACTTCGTCCAGGTGAAAAGCTTTACGAGGAGGTCTTGGCCAACGAGGAGAATACCGTCAAAACCGACAATGAGAAAATCATGCATGCTGAGGTCAGGAAATATGAGGCAACCGACGTCGATAGCATGATTGACAAGCTCCACTCCGAACTCGAAACTTGCGACCCAATGAAAATTGTGGCTCAGATGAAGGTTATCGTTCCGGAGTTCAAGAGCAACAATAGTATTTTCAGCAATTTGGACAAATAATTGTCCATCGAAATAAATCTTGCTTTTGGGCGTTCAATGAAAAAGTATATCTTTGCATCATTGAACCCCAAAATATAATAACCATGAAGAAAATTCTGCTTCCTATCGCATTGCTACTGCTCATGGCAAGTTGCCATCGTACGAAAAGCAACTCCAACGAGGTGAAAACTGAGTCTTACGTCGTGAGTGACAGTGTTTATCTTGAAAACGACTATGAGGATGGATATTCGCGTTATACCGTGAACATTGACTTGCCGGTCACGGACAACGATACCCTACGTAAAAACATCATGTATTGGATGTTGGATGATTGGACGGAAGACTACCAATCCTATTTCGAGACATCCAAAACCCGCTTCTTTGAGGAAGAAGGTAGCGAACCTAACGCTGAGTTTGAGGGAAATTACACTCTCGCCAATCAAACCGATTACTATGTAACTTACATTTCGGAAGGTTACATTTATGCGGGAGGCGCCCATTCTTTGCCGTGGTACTATGGTACTACTTTCAGCAAGCAAGATGGCAGTGTTATGGGTTATGACCTTTTCGAAGACCCAGAGCAGTTGATAGACCTCGTCACCGAAAACCTCAATTTGGAATGGCTTGACAACAACGAAGACTACCTCGGTTTTGGCGGAACCTTTGGCTTGCCCACCAACCAACCTTGGATTGAGACCGACAGCGTGGTGTTTTGCTATGGCCCCTACGAAATTGCTCCTTATTCGGAAGGTATGCCGCTCTGCAAAATCGCTATCGACGACCTGAAGCCTTATTTGAGCGAAAGAGGAAAAGAATTATTAAACATCAAATAATCCTGTAGAGACGCAATGATTGCGTCTCCTCGTAATAGATTCAATATGAACAATTATTGCATCATCATGGCTGGCGGCATCGGAAGCCGCTTTTGGCCACTCAGCAAGGACAATTATCCCAAGCAATTTCTTGATATTCTGGGCACTGGAAAGAGCTTTATTCGTAGCACCTACGAAAGGTTCAGTCCCGTCATCCCCGATGAGAACTTCCTCGTGGTGACCAACAAAGCCTATAAACATTTGGTTCTCGAACATTTGCCCATGCTCAAGCCTGACCAAGTGCTTTGTGAGCCAGCACGTCGCAACACGGCACCCTGCATCGCTTATGCAGCCTATCATATCCAAAGCCAATGCAAGGATGCCAATATCGTCGTCACGCCCGCCGACCATTTAGTGACCAACGAAACTGAGTTCCAAAGGATTATCCGTTTGGGTTTCGATTTTCTTGCCAAGAATCCACAAGCCTTGATGACTATCGGCATCAAGCCGAGCCGTCCTGAAACGGGTTATGGCTATATTCAGGTGCCAAAACAAGCTTCGCTGCCCGAGGTGGTCAAGGTGGAGATGTTCAAGGAGAAGCCTGATTATGATACCGCCGTGAAGTTTGTCGCCGAAGGCAACTATTTCTGGAACAGCGGCATCTTCCTTTGGACTTTGGATGGCATCATGCAAGCGTTCAAGCAGTATTTGCCCGACATGGTGGATGTCTTTGAAAAAGGCAAAAACGATTTCGGTACGGCCAACGAGCAAGCCTTCATTGATGCGCATTTTGTGGAAAGTCCCAACATCAGCATTGACTATGGCGTGATGGAGAAATCTCCCAACACTTACACCATTCCCGCCGATTTTGGTTGGAGCGACATCGGCACATGGGGTTCGCTGTTCACCCATGCCAAAAAAGACGATAGTGGCAATGCCCTGCGCGGCAAGGTGGTTTCAGTCGGGAATAAGAACACCATTATTAATATAGAGGAAGGCACTGAAGCGGTGGTGGAAGGTCTGGAGGATTACCTCGTAGCTTACCGCGACCATTCCCTGCTGGTTTGCAAACTTCACGACGAACAACAAATCAAAATCTGGATTGAAGGATTGAAATAATGGAGCAGCCGCTGGTTTCCGTCATCATGCCATGTTACAACATGGAGAGGTTCATTGCGTACACCATCCAATCGGTGCAGCAGCAAACCTATTCGCAATGGGAATTGTGCATCGTCGATGATGCTTCAACAGACGGAACCGCCAACATTGTCCAGGCTTTTTGTGCTCAAGACGACAGAATTCACTTTTTTGTCAAGCCAAAACATTCTGGTATTGCCGATACTCGCAACCAATGCCTCAAGATGGCTAAAGGACGTTTTTTTGCTTTTCTTGATTCTGATGACATGTGGCATCCCGAAAAGCTTGAAATGCAGCTGCAATTCATGACGGAGCGCAACATCGGCTTCAGCTATTCTTCCTACGATTGCGTTGACGAAAATGGAAAACTGACAGGAAAAACCGTCAATGCAGCCGGCAATATGGATTATAACGCCTATCTTCACAACACCATTATCGGCTGTTCTACCGTCATGCTTGATACAGAAAAAGTGGGGGAGGTGGTTGTGCCCAATTTCCGCACCAGCGAAGACACCGCCACATGGCTCAACATCCTGAAAAAGGGCTATTTGGCCTACGCCATCGAGCAGCCTCTAACCTCATACCGTATTCGTCAGCACTCGGCTAGTTCCAATAAGTTGAAAGCCTCTCACGACCTTTGGAGGGTGTATCGCCAAAACGAGAGATTGCCCCTATTCAAAGCTTTGGAATGCTTTTTTTGCTATGCCTTCAACGCCATCAAGAAACGCCTGTGATGCAAAGTCACGATCAATGTAAATATTATCTCTATAGGAATGCTTGGAGATTTTCGGGACCGCCTCACGAAGAACGAAAGCTCAGTAAAGAGGATTGCGGCAACCTTCTTAGTATGGGTGGATTGTTGGTAAGGAACACGTATGATTTTGATTGTCAAGAAAAAACCAGCTTTTGGTATGTCATCAAGGATTCTTTCCATGGATTGGAAGATTTTTCTTCAAACGAAAGAAACAAAATAAGGCGTGCAGAGAAAGCTTTGGTTTTCAAAAGAATGAATATCGATTTGTTGAAATTGGAAGGCTGGAACATCCTGAAAGCCACCTACGAGGATTATGCCATTTCGGACCGAGCA
>Ga0310690_10011420_pt1 | contig 10960 bp, 12 predicted proteins | sample AusTroGonzalo_MG_2_FD_207661 | JGI IMG/M metagenome (GOLD analysis project Ga0310690, IMG submission 207661) | Bovine rumen microbial communities from tropical cattle in Woodstock, Queensland, Australia - Gonzalo_04 (v2) (version 2) | ecosystem: Host-associated > Mammals > Digestive system >...
TTTCTAAAAAGTTATACGAAAGGGGTATTTCCAATTTTAGGTATAACACTACTATTTTTTGGGCTTATTATGCTTCAACCAGATTTGGGCACAGGAGTTATTTTAGTTATGTCTATCATTGCTATATTATTTATTGCAGGCGTAAATATGAAATTTTTTATCGGTATGGGAATTGTTGGAATCATTGGAATCATTGTATTAATCATGATAGCGCCTTATAGAATGGATAGAATAACATCCTTTGTTGATCCATGGAGTGATGCCCTAGGTACCGGTTTTCAAATTATTCAGTCTTTATATGCTATAGGACCCGGAGGACTACTGGGAACAGGTTTCCTAAACTCTATTCAAAAGCACTTTTACTTGCCAGAACCCCAAACAGACTTTATTTTTTCCATTATTGCAGAAGAATTTGGTGTAGCTGGTGCTTTTATAGTAGTGGGCCTATTTTCTATAGTTTTATGGAGAGGTATAAAAACAGCTCTCCATTGTAAAGATGAGTTTTCAAAATATTTATGTTTTGGAATGATATTTCAAATGATATTTCAAACATTAATGAATTTAATGGTAGTAATTGGATTAATACCAGTTACAGGAGTAACACTTCCATTTCTTTCATATGGAGGCTCAAGTTTATTAGTTAGTATGATATCTATTGGAATAATTCTTAATATTTCAAAAAATGGCAATTAATATTGGAATGAAGTCTACAAAACAAATAATTAAAATTTGAGAAAACCTGATAATAATTAATAGAAAGAAAATAGAAGAGTAATAAGTGTTTTAATTTTTATCAATTCTATGTTATAATATATCCCCAGAAGTAAAGGGGATTTTTTATAGCCACTATATAATCTATCAAAAACAACCACTATAAGAAAGGATGAATAATATATGTTAGAATATGAAGTGTTCAAGTTTTCAAATGAAAATTTAACAGCATATCAACAATTGTATGATTTTAATGGTGCTAGAGTACTTTCTATAGGTGGAAGTGGAGATCAATATTTTACAGCAATTTTAAATGGAGCGGAAGAAGTTACTCTTTTTGATAAAAATCCTTATTTTTGGCCATATTTTGTTGCAAAGTTCTGTGCCATTCAAAATTTGTCTTATGGAGAATTTTGTGAACTTTTTATTCGAAAAGCCACATTTCATGAAATATTTCAGGAAGTAGAATCATTGCTTTCCAGTAAGGAAAGAAGCGCAATTAGAGATGTGATAAAGAAAAATTTCATTGAGTATCAGATTGGCTATTTAGCTAAGGATATAAAAAGAATGATCTTGGCGGATTGTGTTCCTTATTTACAAGTGACTAGGTATAAAGAACTACAACAAAAATTACAAGGAAGAAGTCTCCCTGATGTTTATTTTAGCGATATAAGGAATTTACCAAAAGAAGTTGGTGACAAATCATATGATATTATGTTGGCATCTAATATTTATCAGTGGATATCCCGGGAAATATCAGCCAGAGATTATTTATGTTTGTTAAATAATTTTAATTGTCAAACTTTTCAAGCAATGTATAGCTTTTGTGAGTTTCCTCCATATTCATTATTCAATGAAATGTGTACTAAAACACCAGTAAAAGGATGGTGGGCACACTCGCAAGAAATAGATTACGTTTATACATATCAAAAAAAATAACACTTATAGAAAGGATGTGGAATAGATGCAAAAAGTATTCAAATTTTCAAATGAAAATCTAACGGCATATCAACAATTGTATAATTTTAATGATGCCAGAGTACTTTCTGTAGGTGGAAGTGGCGATCAATATTTTACAGCGATATTAAATGGTGCAGAAGAAGTGGATCTGTTTGATAAAAATCCATATTTTTGGCCATACTTTGTTACCAAATTTTATGCCATTCAAAATCTATCTTATAAAGAATTTTCCAAATTATTTATGCATTCCAGTACTTTTGAAGATATATTTAATACAGTAAACTCCTTACTTCCCAATAAACAAAGAAAGGAAATTTCAGATGTGATAGTAAAGGTTATTATCGCGTATCAATTTGGCTGCCATCGAGACGAAATAAAAAGGATGATCTTTGCTGATTCTATCCCTTATCTAGAAAGAACTAGATATAAAGAACTACAGCAAAAATTACAAGGAAGAAGTTTACCTGATGTTTATTTTAGTGATATAAGAGATTTGCCAAAAGAAGTAAGCAAAAACTCATATGATATTATGTTGACATCTAATATTTATCAATGGATGTGGACTTCTCCCTTAACTTACTTAGAATTATTAGACCAATTTAATTGTCCGACTTTTCAAGCAATGTATAGTTATAATGAGCCACTTGAAGAAGATACATTTGATAAATATTGTGGAGAAACACCAGTAAAAGGATGGCTTCATGATAAGAGAGAAACAGATTATGTCTATACCTATCAAAAAACAAAAGGAGAAAAATATGGCAGTAATATTTAGATTTTCAAATGAAAATTTATCTTCGTATCAAAAACTTTATGATTTTAATGATGCTAGAGTACTTTCCGTAGGAGGAAGTGGAGATCAGTACTTTACAGCTATCTTAAATGGTGCAAAAGAAGTAACTCTTTTTGATAGAGATCCTAATTTTTGGCCATACTTTGCCACAAAATTTTATGCTATACAGGCAATATCCTATAATGAGTTTTTAAAACATTTTGTTTGGAATGACAGGTTTCAACCAATGTTCGATTCCGCAGAGCAATATATGCCAGCAAAGGTAAAAGATGCAATCAATGAAAAAGTAATAAAAAGAAATATCGCTACAGGCTTTTGTAACTCTGAGATTTTTTATGCTATAGAAACCAAAGCGATTCCATATTTAGATTCAATAGGTTATGAAAGATTACAACAAAACCTAAAAGGAAGAGACCTTCCTGATATTCATATTACCGATATAAGGGATTTACCAAAAGAAGTAGGAAAAAATCCATATGATATTATGCTTACGTCTAATATTTATGATTGGATAAGTAGGATAACAACACCAACAGAATATTTAAGTTTATTAGATAATTTTAATTGCCCAATTTTTCAGGCTATGTATGCTCATGAATTTCCGGTACAAAGCGAAGAATTTAGACAAAGATGTAAAGAAGTAAAAATAGATGGTTTTGTAAATAGTACTACGGAAAAAGATTATGTATATACATACAAAAAATAAAAAAGAAAGGAATAATAGGTTATGGTTAAAGATGTAAGAAGAGTGTATTCTTTTTCGAATGAAAATCTAACCGCTTATCAACACTTATATAATTTTAATGATGCCAGAGTACTTTCTGTAGGAGGAAGTGGGGATCAGTACTTTACGGCTATACTAAATGGAGCTAAAGAGGTTGAATTATATGATAAAGAGGCTGCTATGTGGCCATATTTTATTACAAAATTTTATGGAATTCAAAATTTGTCATATGAAGAGTTTTTTGAATTGTTTGTAAGTATAGGAGCAGATTTTGAAACAATAGAGCAAAAAATGCAACCGTATTTGCCAGAAAAGGCTCTGGAGACATTATCTTTTTGGAGAAAAAGAGCGATAATAGAATTGGGATATCGAGATTCCGAATGTAGGAAAAGAATAATTGAAACTCACTCTATCCCATATTTGGAAAAAGAATCTTATGAAAAATTACAGGAAAGCTTAAGAGAAAGAAAATTACCTGAATTTTATGGTGAAAATTTATTTTTTTTACCTAGGAGAGTCGGACAAACTTATTATGATATTATGTTAACATCTAATATACGGGATTATGTGGTAATATGGCCAGATCCAGATAAGGAATATTTGAAACTATTAGATAAATTTAATTGTCCAACTATTCAAGCACATTATTGCTTTAAATATCGAAGAGGTTTAGATAGCGAATTTAAGCAAAGATGCATAGAAACACCAGTTACAGGATGGTTTCATGATGAAGGAGAAATAGATTACGTTTATACCTATCAAAAAAAATAACACCAATAGAAAGGATGAATAGTAGATGCGAACAGTATTTAATTTTTCAAATGAAAATTTAGCGTCTTTTTCAAAAATATATGATTTCAAAGGTAGTAGAGTCTTGAGTGTAGGTGGAAGTGGAGATCAATATTTTACAGCGATTTTAAATGGAGCCAAAGAAGTAACTCTTTTCGATAATGATCCATTATTTTTTCATTTCTTTGTAGCAAAATTCTGTGCTATTCAGAATATGTCATATAGTGAGTTCTATGATCTGTTTATTACACAAGATGCTTTTTTTAGTGATATATTTGAAGTGATAGAAAGTTATTTGCCGGAGGAAAGAAAGGATGAAGTTGCAGAAAGCAGATACTCAATAAGACCAGAATATGGATGGAATGACAGACAAAGATTGGTGAAAGCAAGAACAATTCCCTATTTAAATCCGATAGGATATCAGAAACTACAACATAAGTTAATTGGTAGAGATTTACCAAAAGTGTATTTTGAAAATATAACAAATCTTCAAAAAGTATTAGGGAATTCTCCATATGATATTATGTTAACATCAAATATATTTGGATGGCTACCTACAGGTTTTACGGAAAAGAATTTTTTTGAATTATTACAAAGCTTTAATTGTAAAACATTTCAGGCAACATATGCCTATCAACTCCCATTCCAACGAGATAGCACATTTGGTAGACAATGTAAGGAAACACGAGTGAAAGGATGGCTCTGGGACGATCATCAAACAGATTATGTTTACACTTATAAAAAAACGAAGAAAGGAACTACCTATGGAAAAAGTATATAATTTTTCAAATGAAAATTTAGCTGCTTTTAAAGAGCTATATGACTTTAAAAATGCTAGAGTGCTTTCCGTAGGAGGAAGCGGAGATCAGTACTTTACAGCTATATTAAATGGAGCGAAAGAGGTTACACTTTTTGATAGTAATCCCGATTTTTGGCCATATTTTATTGTGAAATTTTGTGCCCTTCAAAATCTGTCTTATGACGATTTTTGTGAGCTATTTATCAGAAAAGGCGCTAGCTTTTCCGAAATGTTTTCTGTAGTGGAGTCTTACATTCCATCAAAAGAAAAAGATAAAGTAGCAAGTGAAAAAGAAAGTATAGGTTTTTATTATGATAAAGAAGAGATAAAGACTCTGTTAGAAGTATTCGAAACAAAGCCATATTTAGTACCTGAAAGTTATAAAATATTACAACAAAATTTAAGAAAAATTCCATTGCCAGATGTATACTTTGTAGATATTCAAAGTCTAAGAGGAAAAATAGGAGATAGGTCGTACGATATCATGCTAACTTCAAATATATATGATTGGGTTGTTGGGGATTTAGTGCTATCTGGGGATAATGATATAGACTATCTTAATATGTTGGCAGAGTTCAATTGTCCAACAATTCAAGCACAATATCAGATTTATATGGGATCTATAGTTCCTTCTGCTGCATTTTCTGAAAGGTGTATAGTAACACCGGTAAAATCATGCTGGAAACCCGTTAAGTATGATTTTATAAGTCGTAGAGTACTGATAGAGTCATGTGAATCAACTTATTATGATTATGTTTACACCTATAAAAAATAATAAAAGTATTTTAATAAAAACTAAGTATAAATACAGTATAATAACAATATAAGAGGTGGAAAATGATAGATGTTGTAGTTGTTGGTGGGGGCGCATCGGGATTAATCGCAGCAATTCTTTCAAAAAATAAGAATAATAGAGTAACAATATTAGAAAGAAATAATATCTGTGGTAAGAAAATATTAATGACAGGAAATGGCAGATGCAATTATTGGAATAGCAATCAAGATATTTCTCATTATCACAGTAGTAATAAAGAACTGTTATTAGAATTTTTTAGCGACAATATTAGTGATAAAGTATTACCTTTTTTTGAACGTCTAGGAATTGTTTCGAAAATAAAAAATGGGTACTATTACCCATATTCTAATCAGGCAATTAGTATAAGAGATGCCTTAGTATCAGAAGCTCAAAAGAAAAATATAGAAATTCGAAATAATTTTTTAGTAGAAGATATTGAAAAAGTAAACAATAAATTTATAGTAAGTTCTAATTCACAAAAAATAGAATGTGATATTGTTATTCTCGCAACAGGTTCCAAAGCTAGTCCAAAAACAGGTTCAGATGGAATAGGATATAAATTAGCTAAATCATTTAACCATACAATAATAGATATACTACCTTCCTTAGTTCAATTAAAAGGAAAAGACCCCTTTTTTAAGGAATGGGAAGGTATTCGATCAGAAGTAGAAGTATCTTTATATGAAAATGAAACTTTTATAAAAAAAGAAATAGGGGAAATTCAATTAACAAATTATGGTATAAGTGGAATATGCATCTTTAATGTAAGTGGTCTTGTAGCGAAGGGATTAAAACAGGGAAAAAAAGAAGTCATAAAGATTAATTTTTTACCATTTTTAAATGAGAAAAATCCCAAACTATGGTTTTCTGAACAAGAACAATTAACAAATAACTTAACCATAGAAGAACTAGTAAATGGTTTTTTAAATAATAAACTTACTAAAGTAATTTTGAATGAAGCAAAGATAGATGGCAGTAAATTTTGGAGAAACTTAAGTGATATAGATAAAGAAATTTTAATAAAATCTTTAATATCTTTTGAAGTAAAAATTACGGATACAAATTCTTTTGATCAAGCGCAGGTTTGTTCTGGTGGTATTTCCCTTTCAGAAATAAACTTACAAACCATGGAATCAAAATTAGTAGATAATTTATATATAATTGGAGAATTATTAGATGTTGATGGGGATTGTGGAGGATATAATTTAGGCTTTGCTTGGATGAGTGCGATAAAAGCTGGAAATAAAATAGGAGAGGCAAAATGATTCGAATTAGGCAAATAAAAATAGAAGTTGAGAAAGATACAAAAGAAGAACTTGCACAGAAAATATCGCATATCTTACGAATAAATCCTTCAAAAATAGAATTTAATATTACTAAAAAATCACTAGATGCTAGAAAAAAGGAACAACTTATATATGTATATGAAGTAGATGTAAAAGTCAAGAATGAGAAAAAAGTATTAAAAGAAGCTAAATCAAAAGATATCTTCTTAGTAAAGAACGAAACCTATAAATTTGTGAAATTAGGAAATGATAAGCTTTCCACTAACCCAATCATCGTAGGAAGTGGTCCATCTGGATTGTTTTGTGCTTATATGCTTGCAGAAAAAGGATATCATCCCATCATAATTGAACGAGGATCTTCAATAGAAGATAGAGTAAAAATAGTCGAGGAATTTTGGAATACAGGAAAATTAGATAAAAATACAAATGTTCAATTTGGAGAAGGAGGAGCAGGGACATTTTCTGATGGCAAATTAAATACTTTAGTCCATGATAAACAATTTCGTGGAAAAAAAGTCTTTGAAATATTTATAGAAAATGGAGCTCCAGAAGAAATTATGTATATTAATAAACCTCATATTGGAACAGACTTATTAAGAAATATCATTATAAATATTAGAAATAAAATTATTGAAAGAGGCGGAATATTTAAATACAATACATGCCTTACGAATCTTATCATAAAAGATAATAAATTAGAAATGATTGAGATAAATCATAAAGAAAAAATTCCTTGTAATCTTTTGGTTTTAGCAATAGGTCATAGTGCTAGAGATACTCTGTTGATGTTAAAAGAAAAAAAGATAAAGATGAATCCGAAACCATTTGCAATAGGAGTACGGATGCAACATCCTCAAGAGATGATTAATGAATCACAATATGGCAAAAAATATAAGTATTTACCCCCCTGTAGTTATAAAATAACCTATCAAACCAAAAAAAATAGGGGAGTTTACTCATTTTGCATGTGCCCAGGAGGATATGTTGTAAATGCATCATCAGAAGAAGGATATCTAGTGGTAAATGGAATGAGTAATCATAAAAGAGATACGGGTGCTGCTAACAGCGCTATTGTAGTAACCATAACACCAGAAGATTTTGGAGAAAATATTTTAGATGGTATAAATTTTCAAAGAAATTTAGAAAAATTAGCTTATCAAAAAGGGAATGGAAAAATACCTCTTCAACTATATAAAGATTTTTGTGAAAATAAAAAATCAACAAAATTAGGAAGGATTTCACCTATCACAAAAGGCTATTATTCTTTCTCTAATTTAAATGAAATATTACCGGATTATACAGTAGAATCTATAAAAGAAGCCATCCCATACTTTGGAAAAAAGATAAAAGGATTTGATAGAGATGATGCGCTCCTTTTTGGAATAGAAAGTAGAACATCATCTCCTGTTAGAATTGAAAGAAATGAATATTTAGAATCTAACATTAAAGGAATTTACCCATGTGGCGAAGGATCAGGCTATGCTGGAGGAATTACAACGGCAGCGATAGATGGAATAAAAGTAGCAGAAGAAATTGCTTCAAGATATCAACCAAATGATGTCAAATGAGAAAATAAATTGTATAAAAAAAATTATAAATAAAAATTTATGTTATAATGAAACCTAGAAGGGAATAAAATCATGATAAAAATAACTGACAATATAGAAGAAGCCAATTGTATTACTCACAGTGGAAATATGCACGCAGATGATGTTTTTTCCACCGCTTTTTTGGAACTATACTTAGGAGATATTACTGTATGTAGAACATCAGAAGTAAACAGAGAGAAACTAAGAAAAGATGCTATAGTTTATGACATTGGTCAGGGAGAGTTTGATCATCATCAAGAAAATCCTAGAAAAAGAGAAAATGGGATTACTTATTGCTCATTTGGTTTAATATGGAGTCGCTTTGGAAAAACTTATTTAAAAGAAAAAAACTATGAGAATATTGATAAACTTCATTTCGCAATTGAAAAGGACTTAGTAGAAGCCATCGATGGTGATGATAATGGTATGTTTCCAAAGATAGAAGTACCATATAAAGTGAAAACATTGAGTGAAATAATAAAGCTTTACAATCCTAGTTATAAGGCACATGAAGATATCAACGAACAGTTTTTAAAAGCTGTATCTTTTGCCAAACAAGTTATAATAGAAGAAATCTTTCATATAAATGGAAAAATACAAGCCGAAAAAAAAGTGTTGGAAGGACTAACAAAGGCTAGGGACCATATTTTGATTTTAGATGAATACCTTCCATATTTAGAAACTTTATTAGAAAACGATAAAGAAAAACAAATCTATTTTATAATCTTTCCTTCGAATAGAGAAGGTTATGTTATAAGAACGATTCCATTTAGTACAGAAGATTCTAGAGTAAGAGTAGAATTTCCAAAATCATGGGGTGGTAAAACAGATAATATGTTAGAGGAAGAAAGTGGTATAAAAGATTTGAATTTCTGCCATAATAAACTTTTTCTGGCATCCAGCAAGACAAAAGAAGCGGCAGTTTTAGCCGCGAAGAGAGCAATAACAGCACATAAATTGGTTAATAAAAAATAAAACAGATATCGTAGTTAAGAGGTAAGAAAAATGAGAAAGCATAAATATTTATTAAAGAATATTTTAATGATTACACTAATCTTAGGTATTGCAGCAATAGCAACCTATCAAATTTATCATAAATTTGTACATGAGAGGACGACAGATTATAATTCCGAATCATTGGAAATTACTTTTCATGAAAAGACAGGAAATAAAGTCACGATAATAAAGGCTGCTGGTGTTACAGACTCTGTGGGTTTATCATCAAAAGCATATACCTTCAGTATTAAAAATAATTCCAATCAAAAAGTAAAATATAAATTACTTTTAGTAGATGATAATGATACTATAGAAGAAGATAATTGCCTTGGAAAGGAAATTCCAAAAGAGTTTTTAAGAGTATCTATAAAGAAAAATGATCAAAAGGCAGAAATTTATTCCTTCGATGAACTTGAAAATGATATATTATCAAATGAAGAAATAAAAAATGGAGAAGAAAAAGAATATGCTATTAGAGTTTGGGTTACAAATTCAACGGATTTGCCTAGTCTAACAAATCTTCATTATCATGGAATCATTCAAATTCTTGAAAATGACAATAGCTTAGCTGTTAAATGGGAGAAATAAATGGATGTTGATTTAAGTTTATTACATAGTTGTACTATATCAGAAATAGATGTAACGGGAACCTATACACTTCCTAAGGAATATTTTAAAAATAGTGATGTCTTAGAAATTAAGGATATAAAAGTAGACGGAAAAATATACCAATCCAGTTCGATAGAAGATATAGATGTGATGGAAGATCACATAAAAGTAACAATCACAGGAACGATTATAATAGAAGATTCTATTTCTTTAGAGCATATTCCTTATCCAATTTTAATAGAATATGATGATATAATAGAAGAAAATTGCAAAAAAAATGAAAATACTCTTGATATATTTCAGTTTTTATGGGAAAATATTGTACTAGAGGTCCCCTTACGATATACTACCGTTGAAGATTTTAGTAAATATCAGGGGGATGGATGGAAGCTTGTTAGCGAAGATGAAAGAAAAACTACCAATAATCCATTTACTGAATTGTTAAAAGATTACAAAAAGGAGTGATAAGAATGATGAAATTAGATATTCAAATGTTTGCTGTTCCTTTCCGTAAAGTATCAAAGACTAGAAAGAGAATGAGAAGAAGTCATAATGCAATGGAATTGCCTGGAACAACAAAATGTTCAAATTGTGGGGAAATGATTAAACCACATAGAGTATGTCCAAATTGTGGAAACTACAAAGGTAAAAAAGTTGTAGAAGTAGAAGAAGCAAAATAAGCTTCTTTTTTGTTTCCCATTATCTTGAAAGATGTTAGATAAAAGATTATAATAAAATTGGTGATATTGATGAAAAATAAAGAGGATGAAGGACTAATTATCATCTGTCCTACAGAAGAAAAATATAAACTTTTAAAGAAAGAAAATTCTTCTAAAAAATTAGTAAATCAAAAATTTATGACGAAAGAAGAATTTAAAAGAAACTATTTTTTTTCTTATACAGAAAAA
>Ga0310690_10011421_pt1 | contig 10959 bp, 5 predicted proteins | sample AusTroGonzalo_MG_2_FD_207661 | JGI IMG/M metagenome (GOLD analysis project Ga0310690, IMG submission 207661) | Bovine rumen microbial communities from tropical cattle in Woodstock, Queensland, Australia - Gonzalo_04 (v2) (version 2) | ecosystem: Host-associated > Mammals > Digestive system >...
AAAGCGACCAGGCACCACACGCATGGTATTGGTCTGAGCATCCCATGTTTCAAAGTTCTGACGGGGCAGGTCAATGCTGATCGTCTTTGATTCACCAGCCTTCAGCCTCACTTGTTCATAGCCACGGAGCGTCTTGAGCGGCCCCTCCTTGTCAGCTGGTCGGCTGATGTACACCTGTACGGTCTCCGTACCTTCCACAGAGCCAGTGTTCTTGACCGTGACGTACACCTTATTATTCTTATAGGCTGGTTTCCCGACTTCAAATGTGGTGTAGCTCAAACCAAAGCCGAAGGGGAACAGAGGTTCGCCTGTGAAGTAGCGATAGGTGCGGTTCTTCATTGTGTAGTCCAAGAAGTCGGGCAACTGGTCGGTATTGCGATAGAAGGTGACCGGAAGTTTGCCGCTGGGGTTGTAACGGCCTGTGAGAACGTCGGCCAGTGCGGCACCACCTTGTTCACCGTCATACCACCATTGGAGAATGGCGTCGCAGGTCTCCAGTTCGGGTGTCATTGCCATGGCACCACCAGAGCAGTTGACAAAGACCACCTTCTTGCCAGCCTTATGCAGCCATCGGAGTACGTCGCGCTGAGCCTGCGGCAGTTCGATGCTAGTACGGTCGCCACCACGGAAACCAGGCTCACTGACGCGCATTTCCTCACCTTCCAGTCGTGGTGATATGCCACCTACAAAGACAACGGTCTCAGCCTGTCCTACCTGTGCCAGCAGCTCCTGAGAGGTAGGCGTGGCCTTGTGCTGAATATCGAAGTTCAGCGCACCGTAGCCTGATTCCTGCACATAGTCAATCTGAATGCGATAGTGCTGCCCGGCCTTCACTTCAATTTCCTTCTGAGCCAGCTGAATGCGCTGACGGGCTTGCCACAGGTTAACGATCGTGTCGCCGTTGACAAAGAGTCGGATCTTGTCATCACCACTGATGGTGAACAGCAGTGTCTCGTTACGCGTAGGAATGAGCGTGGCATCGAGACGGGCAGAGCAATTTTCAAGGTTGACGCCAGGAGCAAAAACGGTGTTGCCGCCGTTGCTCAGCTTCACGGGTTCGGTCAGGGTGACGGTGGTGACCGGCGTGCCAGTCATCTCGGTGTTGTTGTAGTAGATGACCTGTATGCCCTGGTTGCCTAATGGAGCACGAAGTTCGCCGAAGCGGCTTTCAATGCTCTCGTTGCGTGTGAGACCGCAGCCCTGCAAGTAGGGAACTGCTCCCAATTGCTGGCGGATGCCCTCAAGGGCGGTAACGGTCTTGGTGGGATAGCCGGCATAGTTGCCCCACTGCATCACCGAGTCGTTGGCGTTGGGGCCCATGACGATGATGTTTTTGGCTGTCGGACTGATAGGCAAAACTCCGTTGTTCTTCAGCAGTACAATGCTCTTGTGGGCCATGTCGAGGGCCAGCTGCTTGTGCTCCTTCGAAGCCACTGCACTCTCAGGAATCCTTGTCCACGATACACGGTCGTCGCTATCGAAGTCGCCCACCTGAAAACGGGCAATGAGCAGTCTGCGCAATGAGCGGTCAAGGTCTGCCTCTTTGATGTCACCGCGACGCACAGCCTCAGGCAGATGACGGTACTCAGAACCGCACTCCACATCGGTGCCGGCAAGCACGGCCTGTGCCGAAGCTTCGGGACTGTCCTTGGCCGTGTTATGCCAGCGTGGCAGAAAGTCTCGGATGGCACCGCAGTCGCTCGTGATCAATCCCTTGAAGCCCCATTCGTCGCGCAGGATTTGCTGCTCGTAGCGGGTCTGGCTACAGCAGGGTTGACCGTCAATGCGCTGATAGGCACACATCACCTCAGCCACGTCGCCCTCTTGAACCAATGCTTTGAAAGCCGGTAGGTAGGTTTCCCATAAGTCGCGCTCGGGCAGGTTCTCGACATTGAATGTGTGACGGTTCCACTCAGGGCCGCTGTGCACGGCAAAGTGCTTGGCACAGGCCAGCAGTTTCATGTAGTCGCCAAGTGGCTTGCCGTCATAGCTGTAGCCCTGTAGTCCGCGCACCACGGCAAGACCCATCTTTGATGTCAGGAACGGGTCTTCTCCATAGGTTTCTTGACCTCGTCCCCAGCGTGGATCACGGAAGATATTGATATTCGGGGTCCAGAACGACAGGCTCTGGTAACGGCGTATGTTGCCCGACTTTTTTGCCTGTTGGGCCTTCACGCGGGCTTCATCGCTGACAGCCGTGAAGATACGGTGCAGCAAGGCATCGTCCCACGAGGCTGCCATGGCCATCGTGATGGGGAATACGGTGGCGTAGCCGTTGCGACCCACACCGTGGAGTGCCTCGTTCCACCACTGGAACTGCGGAATCTGCAACCGTTCAATGGCGGGTGAAGTATCCATCATCAATTGTACCTTCTCTTCGAGCGTCAGCCTGCCCAACAAGTCGTCGGCACGTTGCTCGGCCGTGAGCTGCGGGTTTTTGTAACTTGGCTGCTGTGCTTCTGAAGTAAATGCACACCCGATGAACAATCCAATTGTCAGTAGTACTTTTCTGTTTAAACGTGTTTTTTGTTTCATAACTAAGTTCTGGTTTTTGCGTTTTTATTATTATTGCCGTTGCAAAGATACGAAAAAAAACCAAACCCGCCATGTTTCGCAAAGAAATGTTTGGCAGTTTGATGAAAATAGTGTAATTTTGTGGCGTAAAACAAAAAAGAAGACGATTATATGGGAGACTATCAGTATCATATCTTTGCACCTTACCGTGTTTGTCCGTTAGGTGCGCATGTAGACCACCAGCACGGCCTGGTTACGGGTTTTGCCATCGACAAGGGTGTTGACTTGTGGTTTAATGTGAATACTACGACACATATACACCTTGAATCGAAGACCTTCGAGGGAATCGTGGATTTTGAGATTGACTCACCTTCGCAGGTCAAAGAGGGTCATTGGGGCGACTATGCCCGTGGTGCCAAGTATGCGTTGAGGAAGCGTTTCGAATTGAAGCATGGCATTGATGGCGTGATACAGGGTTCGTTGCCCGTTGGTGGACTGTCATCAAGTGCGGCAGTACTGATTGCCTATGTCATGGCTTTTGCAAAGGCAAATGACATTACGCTGCAGCCGTTTGAGATTGTCAAGATTGCGTCGGAGGCCGAGCGTGAATATATCGGACTGAACAATGGTCTGCTTGACCAGGCATGTATTGCCTTGGGTAAGAAAGACGGTCTGCTGTTCCTGGATTGTGACTCGAACGACTGGCGCATCATCAAGCGTAACCCGGACATGCCGGACTTTGAGATCGGCATCTTCTTCTCGGGACTGACACGTAGCCTGGTGAATTCAGATTATAACCTCCGAGTCTATGAATGCAAGACGGCAGCGTGGAACATGCTGGCCTACACGGAGCAGCCCTTGAAAACATTCGACAAGACTTTCCTGCGCGACATTCCCAAGGCGACGTTTGATAAAACACGCATCGCCATGCCAGCCCGTTTTGCTCGACGTGCTGAGCACTTCTATTCGGAATACCGCAGGGTGAGACAAGGTGTGACGGCATGGGAAACAGGCAATATGAAGTTGTTTGGTAAGCTGTCGTTTGATTCCTGTGAGTCGAGCATCCATAACTATGAGTGTGGGTCGCCCGAGCTGATTGCCATCTATGAGATCATGCGTCAGCAGCCTGGTGTCTATGGTGGCCGTTTCTCTGGAGCTGGTTTCAAGGGTGCCTGCATTGCGTTGGTTGATCCTGCCTATAAGAAAGACATTGAGCAGAAACTGACGGAGCAGTATCTGGAGCAGTTCCCAGAGTATGAGAAGACCTTCCAGGTTTTTTGGGTGAAGCCCGATGACGGAGCACGGTTTGTTTAACGAAGGTCAAAGGTCGAAGGTCGAAGGTCGCAATGGATAGAAGATTTGAAGGTTTAAGGGTTTGGCGGCAATCACGTGCTTTTGTAAATAGTATCTATGATATTATGGAGGAGGTGAGGGATTACGGCTTCCGTGACCAAATACAAAGAGCAGCTGTCAGCATCATGAACAATATAGCAGAAGGAGCAGAGTCAGGCTCAGATGCTAAGTATGTGAACTTTTTGCAGATATCAAGAGGTAGTTGTTCTGAGGTTCGATCAATGCTTTACCTTTGCCTTGACCGTAAAATGATAAACCAAGAAACATTTAATAAACTCAAGTCAGAAGCCATTTCGATTTCAAATCAGGTTTATCGGCTGATTGAATCGATTAGTAGTCCAAGCGACAAGCCTTAGACCTTTGACTTTTGACTTTAGACTGATATTAGAAATGAAGAATATAGTTATTGCAGCAGGTTATGCTACGCGACTGGGAGAGTTGACAAAGAACTTCCCAAAGCCGTTGCTGAAGATTGGTGAGAACACCATTTTAGGGAGAATGCTCGACGATATTGACCAGATACCTGAGGTTGACGAGCACATCATTATTACGAATCATAAGTTTGCCGGCATTTTCGAAGACTGGGCATTGGAGCAACATTACGAGAAGCCAATTACCATTGTGGATGACGGCACAGAAACCAATGAAACAAGGCTTGGAGCCGTGTGCGACCTGTTGTTTGCCATGGAGCAGCTTGACATCGATGACGACCTGTTGGTGGTAGCTGCCGACAATCTGTTGTTCTTCTCGTTTCAGGAGTTTGTAGACTTCTCGAAGCAGAAGGGTACCAGTTGCATCATGTGTCACGAACAACCCTCCATTGAAAAGCTTCAGCGAACAGGCGTTGTTGAGTTGGACGACCAGATGCGGGTGTTAGGCATGGAAGAGAAACCCCAGGTGCCGAAGAGTCATTGGGCCGTTCCTCCTTTCTATATTTACAGGAGCAAAGACCTGGATTTAGTACGCCACTCTGTGGAGAACGGTTGCGGTAAGGATGCCCCAGGCAATCTGGCTCACTATATGGTGGAGCATACCACAATGCATGCTTGGCCAATGAGTGCGGGCCGTTTTGATATTGGAAGTTTGGATACTTATTATGAAGCTCAACGGCTTTATGGTTAAAGTTTGACTTTAGACAACAATTAAGATATGGAAAAGATTAATTTAGACAACAAGACGATTTTTGTAACTGGTGCCGCCGGATTCATTGGCAGTAATCTGGTGAAGCGGCTCCTGAAGGATGTGAAAGGTGCCACCATTGTGGGTATAGATAATATGAACGACTACTACGATGTAGCGTTGAAGGAATACAGACTGAAGGAACTCTCGGCAGAGCCTTGGACATTCATCCGTGGCGACATTGCCGACAAGGCAACCATCGACGGCATCTTCGAGAAGTATCAGCCGCAGGTGGTGGTGAACTTGGCAGCTCAGGCTGGTGTTCGCTATTCAATTACCAACCCCGATGCCTATATCCAGTCGAACCTCATCGGCTTCTACAACATTCTGGAAGCCTGCCGTCACTGGCCTGTTGAGCATCTGGTTTATGCTTCATCATCGAGTGTGTATGGTTCAAACAAGAAGGTGCCTTACTCAACCGACGATAAGGTAGATAATCCCGTGTCACTCTATGCCGCCACGAAGAAGTCGAACGAGCTGATGGCCCATGCCTATTCCAAGCTTTACAACATCCCTTCTACGGGACTGCGCTTCTTTACGGTCTATGGTCCTGCCGGTCGTCCCGATATGGCCTACTTCGGCTTCACCAACAAGTTGCGCAAGGGTGAGACCATCCAGATTTTTAATTATGGTAACTGCATGCGTGACTTTACCTATGTGGATGACATTGTTGAGGGAGTAGTGCGTATCATGCAGGGAGCCCCCGAGAAGAAACAAGGTGAGGACGGGCTGCCATTGCCGCCATACGCCGTCTATAACATCGGAAACAACCAGCCTGAAAACCTGCTGAACTTTGTGGATATCCTGCAGCAGGAACTGATTCGGGCCAAGGTTCTGCCTGAGGACTACGATTTTGAAGCTCACAAGGCACTTGTACCTATGCAGCCTGGTGATGTACCGATGACCTATGCTGACACTTCGGCACTGGAGCGTGACTACGGCTTCAAGCCCTCAACCTCACTCCGTGATGGTCTGCGTGCGTTTGCTGATTGGTACAAGGAATTCTATGGGTAACTTATAAAAAGGAAAAACGGGAGTGTCGTCGCGACAGTCCCGCCAGTACTAACTAACTTATTATCAACTATTCATTACTCATTCTGGATGCAAAGGTAAGTATTTCCTGTTAATACTTTTCGCTTCATGATGAAAAAAGTCACGTAAACGTTTGCGAAATCGGAAGAAATTGTTTAACTTTGCAGCATGACAATGCACAGGACTTCACTAAAAGACTTGGCTGAGGAGTTGGGTGTCAGCATAGCAACCGTCAGTCGTGCGCTACATTCTTCGCCAGAGATAGGGCAGGAGATGCAGCAGCGTGTGAAGGAGTTGGCACAGCAGCGCAACTACCGTCCAAATCCCTTTGCACAGAGTCTGCGTAAGGAGGCACCGAAGGTTATTGGGGTGGTTGTGCCTAACCTGGTAACCCACTATTTTGCGGCTGTGCTCGACGGTATTGAAGATGAGGCTGCACGTGCCGGCTATAGCGTGATTAGTGCCAATACCCACGAAGACTATTCTGCAGAGCAGCGTGCCGTTGACAATTTTATCAGTCTTCACGTGGTGGGTATTATTGCCAGTCTGACGCAGAATACTACTGACTATCACCATTTCGAAACATTAGGTAATTTGGGCGTTCCATTGGTGTTCTTCGGTCGTACATGCCTGACAGACCGTTTCAGCAGTGTTACTGCTAATGGAGACGAGGCAGCTCAACAGGCTACGCAGCATCTTATTGAAACGGGTAGTCGCCGTATTGCCTTTATCGGCGGTCCCAATCATCTTGACATGGTGCGTCGCCGTAAGCATGGCTATTTAGAGGCTTTACGCGAGAATCGGATTCCTATAGACCGCGAATTGGTGGTTTGCGATAATATTGAGTACGACATTGCACAGAAGAACACGGTTCGACTTTTGCAGCGTCCTGACCGTCCTGATGCTATTTTGGCCTGCAATGACATTCTGCTCTTTGCTGCTTATAATGCAATTGTGCAACAAGGACTGCGTGTGCCGGAAGACGTTGCACTCATCGGATTCACAGACGATGTTCATGCCCGTTACACCACTCCCCGGCTTTCTGCCATCGAGGATCAGTCGTTCTTGATGGGGCAGACAGCTTGCAAGCTCTTGCTGGCCAATATCAATGGTGACTCAAAGGTCCGTAAGGAGATAGTACCCCAGAAACTGGTTATACGGGACACTTCGGCAAAGCGATAAATCCTCTGAAAACGCTATGTTCTGAAAAAACGTGATGTTTTTTTTGGTCATTTCAATAGAAATGATTATTTTTGCAAACTAATACTGACCGATACAAATTATGAACATGCGCAAGACTATATGCTTGTTGGCGATGATGTTTGTGCTGCCAGCTACTTTGTTGGCGGTCATCGCTGATATGAAATTCCGCCGTCTCGATACCCGTGACGGCCTGTCAAATTCACAGGTACTTTGTGTTCACCGCGATACAAAAGGCTTTGTATGGATAGGTACTCCCTATGGTCTCAATCGTTATGACGGTTACCGTGTGAAAAGTTTCTTTTCTGAAATCCGCGATACGACGACATTGCGTTCCGACTATGTCGGTGAGATTTTTGAGGATGCCGAAGGTAAGCTGTGGCTGAGCCAGAGCATGAGCTATTGCATATTCGACCCCGTGACCGAACATTGCGACCGTCATCCAGAGCGATGGTTGGAAGAACACGGTGTGACGGGTGGAATTGAATACCTGTTCATCGATAGCAAGAAAGAGTTTTGGATAAAAACCTACAATGATGGCTTCTTCCATTTGAATCCAGCCAATGGCCATGTGAAGAAATACCCGTTTGGCTATGATGAGCAGGAATTCGTTCAGGAAATCGGCGTTTCGGGCATGGCTGAGTTTGGTAATCTTGTAGCGTTGGCTTCTAATAATGGTGAGGTGGTTACCTTCGACCGTGAGCGGGGTGTCATCATCAGCAAGGATTCATATTTGCCGAGAAACGGTTTGACGAATGATCAGGAGTGTAAGCCTCGCTATGACCGTGAGGGTAATCTGTGGATTATCACGACGACAGGTACTTTTATCAGAGATGCCAAAACAGGTAAGTGGACTCACTCCATTATTTCGTATCTTCGCTCGTTGGGCATCAATAACGTGCCGGAGGAATTGTCACTATGGGACATGCTTGCCGATGAAAAGCAGCGTATATGGCTGGCTACTGACCATGGCGGCCTCTACGTGATAGACTTGAATGGTAAGGATATGAAGCAGTTCCTGAATAACAAGTACGACGAGAGTAGTCTTAGTGACAATACGTTGCGTAACTTGTATCAGGATCAGCTGGGGCGCATGTGGATAGGTTCCTATATGAATGGCTTGAATCTTACAGTGTCCAGTGCATCGATGTTCCGAAACAAGGAGATGGGGGTTATTAACACCATCTGCTATGACAAGCGTGGCTATACCTGGCTTGGAACCAACGATAAGGGTATCATCCGCTTTGACAGCCGTACTGACGAGGTCATTGTCTATAACAAGGAAAATTCTGGCATTGGGTCCAATACGATGGTTGGTTCATTGGCTGCCAGTGATGGCTCTGTGTGGTTTGGCACCTATGAGGGTGGTCTTATCCACATTAAGAACGGACAATTTACCAACTATCGGGCTACGGGCGACACCTTGGGACTGGCTAACAATAATGTGTGGACGGTGTACGAAGACCAGTGGGGAAACATTTGGATAGGCACGCTGGGTGGCGGTGTACAGCGCATTGACAAGAAGACGGGACGTTTCACAACCCTCAATACGAGAAACTCGAAACTGCCGAGCGACTATATCTCAACGATTACTCGAACGAAGAAGGGATGGCTGATGGTGTCCCACTCCAAGTATTACTCGCTGATTAATCCCAAGACACTTCGTATAGTGAATCGTGAGCTGACAGACCGTCATAAGGATATGGGAGTCATAGAAATGTCGATTACGGCTATGGAGGACAGCCGAGGCTTGGCTTGGCAGGGCTCTACTTCCGGTGCTTCGGTGTGGGACCCGAAAACCGGAGAAGTCTACATGCTCAATATCAGGTCTGGTCTTTATGGTAATACCGTCAATGGTATCATAGAGGATGACCGGCACACTATGTGGCTTGTCACCGACTACGGTATATCGAACGTTGTTGTCCAGCAGCAGGACAATGGAAGCTATCACTTTTTGGTGCGTAGCTTCAATAACCGTGACGGACTACAGATTGGTCCTTACAACCAGCGCTCTATTTGCGATACCAAGACAGGCGTGATTCTCGTTGGAGGACAGGGTGGTCTCGATATCCTGAATCCCAAGAGCATGTCTGAGAACCGTGTGAAGGAGATTCCTCTTTTCAGTGGATTGCAGGTGGGAGACCGTGACGTGGTTGTAGGCGAGGAAATCAAAGGTCGTGTGATACTGGAGAAAGCCTTAAACGAATGCCGTAAGCTGTCGTTGAGCTACAAGGATCAGTTTACCGTGCAGTTGGCTACCAACAGCGGTGAGATACACAATCCCTCACGATTTGTCTATATGTTGGAGGGCGTAAATGAAGACTGGGTGAAAACCTCGGAAGTGAATCCTAATATCAGTTTCATGTCCCTTCGGTATGGTGATTACACGTTGCGTGTCCGTATGCTCAACGATGATGGAACGATTGGCGAAGATGAGATTACGCTTGACATTCATGTAGCAGCACCATTCTGGCGTGCACGTTGGGCTATGTTGTTCTATGTGCTGGCTGTGCTGGCCGCTGTATGGCTGTGGCGCCGTTACTTCCTGCGTCGTCAAAAAGAGCGTATGGAACTGGAGCTGCAGCGTCGTGAACTGGAGAAAATGCAGTGGATGAACGATATGAGGGCACAGCTCATGAAAGAGGGCGTCACCTTGAAGCAGGCTCCTGAGATACCTGAGGAAAAACTGTCATATCAGCCAGTTGTAGACGAACTCGTGAACTTTACCAGAACTGCTGTTGAGGGTTACAAGATGCCTGAGGAGAAAGCGTGCAAACTGTCGTTCTCTACATCGTTGAACCGTTTGACGACGAAGTTTGACCCCGTATTGATGACCCGTCTGTTCGAGATACTGATAGGCAACGCCACTAAGTTCTCACCACGTGGTTCACGTATCAAGGTGAGCTTGGCTAAGGTGGATAATATGGCTGAGATACGAGTGGCAGACCGCGGCCTTGGCATTCCTGAGGATGCTCGTTTCCATATGTTTGATGGAAATTCAGGAATAGGGCTTGAAGTGGTGAAGCGTATCGTAGATTTGCACGGTGGCACAGCCCGTGCTGAAGATAATCCTGATGGGGGAACCATATTTGTTGTCAGTCTGCCTGCTGAGGTGAAGCCGGAAGATGATGCACCTATTGAGTATGCAGTCCTGATGGATGATTGATGGTGTCAATGATTGAAGATCTAAATTATAAATATGAATACTAAAAATGGTTTGATGGTTACGCTGCTTTTAGCGGGAACCATAGCAACGCAGGCTGCTGACGTGAAGCAGCAGGGAAATACTGTAACCATCCGTCCTGATGGTGGGCAAGCGAAGGTGATATGCCTCGAAGTGATTAACGATAATATCATCCGTGTGCGGGCTACGCCGAAGGACGAACTTCCCGTGAAGCCCAAGAGCCTGATGATAGTGCCGCAGCAGGCACCCGCCAAGGGCAGCTACAGCATCGAGGAAACAAGCGAGCAGGTGAGCGTGACAGCCAAGAACGTGAAGGCTGTGGTCGATAAGAAGACGGGCCACATCGAATACTTCGACAGCAAGGGCATCGAGCTGGCCAAGGAGGTTCCTGAACGTAGGAAGGAGGACATTCCGGAGAGAGACCGTTTTACTGAGGTGTTGACAGGCAAGCAGTTCTGGGACTACACCGTTCCTGAGCGCGAATTGGGTATCAAGGG